>Ga0172372_10011734_pt1 | contig 11108 bp, 5 predicted proteins | sample LakKiv5m_2_FD_114544 | JGI IMG/M metagenome (GOLD analysis project Ga0172372, IMG submission 114544) | Freshwater microbial communities from Kabuno Bay, South-Kivu, Congo - kab_092012_9.5m | ecosystem: Environmental > Aquatic > Freshwater > Lake | place: Democratic Republic of the Congo... | reverse complement strand
GACATAATCCAGCTTCACATCCGCTGCCGGTGCCGCACCCGGCGGCGGCAACAACACTCGCCGCGGGCGCTGACAGCCACCCGCCAGCCAGTCAATCAGCACGTCCGGATTGCCAACCGTCGCCGACAACCCGATCCGCTGAATCTCACGCCCCGCCAGCCGACTGGCTCGCTCCAGCACCGCCAGCAAATGACACCCGCGATCATCACCGGCAAACGCATGAATCTCGTCAATGATCACGGCCTGCAGCCCGGAAAACAGTTGCCGTGAATCCACTCCCGATGACACCAGCATCAGTTCGAGGGATTCCGGAGTCGTCAGCAGCACGTCCGGAGGATCCCGCAGAATCTTCCGACGGGCTCCCGCAGTCACATCCCCGTGCCACAACGCCGACCGCAGCCCCAGCAGACTGCAGTACCGCTGCAGCCGCACATCCAGATTATTCAGCAAGGCCTTGATCGGGCACAGATACAGCACACTCAGCCCGCGCCAGTCCTCATCCAGCATTCGCGACAGCACCGGAAAAAAAGCGGCCTCCGTTTTGCCACCGGCCGTCGGTGCCAGCACAATCAGATGCTCACCGGCCAGCGCATGCGGAATCACGGCATCCTGAAATGGTCGCAGGTCACGCCAGCCCAGACTGTTGACAATATGGTGCTGAAGCGCCGGGTGCAGCGAATCGAAATGCATCAGGGCTCCAGTTCAATCTCGTCCACATCCGTCGCCCCCAGCGCCTGCCGCTCCACGCGACTCAGTTCCGTTTCCGCGATCGTCAGGTGATAATCCTTCGCCGGATCAAAATCAGCGAACTGGTCGATCCGGTCCAGCACGTCCCCCACCAGCTTCTTCAGAAAAATCCGCGGCGCCACACCCACCTTGCCACCCAAACGGCCGGTCACGGCATCCGCCAGCTGCCGAATGCAGTCATCATTGCAGCGTTCCCGAATCCGTCCCGCAGCACTGGAATGCAATTCATAAATCTCACGCACCCGAAGGCCCACCAGAGTCAGCCGTTCAAGCGAAAAGCCCGGCAACCGAATCTGCACGGCACGCGGATTATCAAAACGCTCGTCTGTCCGAAAATCCACGTACAGTCGCTGAGCCAGCGGCTCCAGACGCTGCACTCCCTGAGGACCTTCAAAGAATGCAGGAGTCCCCGTGACAACCAGATAAAGCCCGGGAAACCGCCCTCCATCCACCTCATCCATCAGCTGCCTTAACGCATTCAGGCTCTTGTCACGAACATCACTGCGAACCCGCTGAATCGTCTCGACCTCATCCAGCACCAGCAACAGGCCAGGGTGCCCGGAATCACGCAGCACCAGCAACACACCCTGCAGAAAACTAAGGGCTCCGAAATGGTCAATGTCACCCTTCACACCAGCCAGTTTTTTCGCTGCCGCCGCAACATTTGGCTGACCGGAAAGCCACGCCAGAATCCCGTCCGCACTGGCCTGGTCACCCTCCGCAAGAGCCTCACGGTAGCCTCGCAATGCCGCACTGAACATCGGAGCCGTCGCGGTGACCTTCGCCAATCGCTGCTCCAGCAGCTCGGACGTGCGTTTGACCAGGGCAGCCTGATCGTCCGGCTCCACCTGCCCCTCCGCCAGCACGTCTTCTTCCAGAGTAAAAAACCAGCCGTCGACTATGTTTCGCAGTGCTCCCTGCAGAGTATCCGCGGTGGACAGTCGCTCCATCAGCCGACGATAAACCGTTTCAAGCCGGTGCAGCGGCGTCTCCGTCTCTGAAACCTGCACCTCAGACGTCGCAAAACCCCGCTTGCGCGCCCGATCAGACAGCCAGCGAACAAAAAACGTCTTCCCACAACCATACTCGCCACGCACCGCTTTGAACACGCCACCGCCGCCGGCTGCCTTCCGCAGCTCCTCGTCCAGTGCCTGCTCAAATCGATCCAGACCGACAGCAAACGCTTCCAGACTGGTGCGAGGCACTGTACCGCGTCGCAGCGCATCAATGATTTCCAGTCGTCTCTGCGGACTTAGCGACATCTGCTACTCCTGAATCAGATCAAATTGCCGCAGCAGCAGCTCGCGGTTGAATTCCACGGTGTTGGACACCTCATCCCGAATCATCACGCTGTATCCATCCACATTCAGCAACTGCTGCACTTTCACCAGCAGTCCCCGCATTCGCACTTCCTGAATCGACAGCGCCCGGGCAAGGGCTACCGTGGTCATCTTCCCACCCCGCTCGTCCAGCAGAGCCAGCAGACGCGACAGCTGCACATCAGAAATGCTGCTGCGACCGGCAAGAGGACGCTGCTCAGCAAAAACAGGAGATCGCAGCAATTGCCCAACCCACTCCGGAATCGCCGGCCCGTCGCCGCCACCGGCAACCTCGGAAACCTGCCGAAATTCCTCACGGGAAAACAAATGCCCGGGTTCCGGCAGCACCGCCGTCCGCACTGCCGCCGCCTCTGCAGAAGCCTGCGGCGTCACATCCTGCTCGTCCCACCACGCCGGCGTGTCAACTCCCTGCTCCTGCCAGCCTGACGGCAGCTTTTCTGAAGCTGACAACACGACGATCGGCACCACCATCTCCTGATCCGTCACGCCACCATGGTATCCGTTCTTTTTGATACTGTACCGCAGTCGCTCCGTCCAGGGAACAATCACATCGCCGCCGCCGGCCAGCACACGGCTGCCACGCAGGCGAATCTCACCGTCCGAAACTTCGCCCGCTGCCGTTCGCCAGCGCTCTCCGCCATCGCCAGGGCGAACTGTGGTCCCGCAGTCAATCATGTGCCCATGATCTGCCGTCAGAATCACTCGCCGCTGATGCACCCGGGCTTCATGCAGCAACGCCGGCAGAACACTGATGCGGTCGCGTGACCAGCGCACATCGATCTGCTCGCCTTTGGCCAGATGGTCGTCCACGGCGTTAATCACGACACCCACAATGCGCCGGTGAGCACTGGCGATTTCACGCCGAATTTCCTGAGACAGTACGGCGTCAACAGAATCCTGCAGCGACAGCTTGTGAAACAATGCCGGTGGACTGTCCTTACGCGATGCCGCACGCAGTGCCGGGTGCTGACTGAATCCAGCCAGCTCCTCCGGCTGGCCTCCCGAATTCAATCGGCCGCTCAGCAGGCTGGTCCGCGAGAATTCCGTCTTGGAAGGGATCACCGCCAGTCCCGGCCGATTGAACTTACGACCCGGTTCCACCATCGGTACCCAGCCATGACTTGTCAGATCAGACAACAGCTCACGGCACACGGCCACGCTCATGCCATCGATCACAATCAGCAGAACGTTTCCGGCCACCACCAGCGGCGCAACAATTTCATCCAGTATGTTTTCGACCGGCAACACATCGGGGCTGCGGGATCCTGCCTGAGTCCAGTCGGCCAGCAACTCAGCAAACTTCTGCGACTGAGCCTCGCGAATTCGCTGCACCTCGGTCGCCAAAAGGGAGTAAGACTCGGAAAGCTCCCGCACCGGATCGCCATGCCGCAGACTCAGCCTTGCACCGTCAGCAAAAGCCCGGTCACGCAGGTAAAGATCGGCTGCTTCAGGCAGTGAATGCGGGACCGTCGCTGCCTGCTGCTGAATTCCCAGCCAGCGCACAAGGCGAATGGCCATTTCAATCCGTTCAATCCGCCGCTCCTCGCTCGCCGCCACGTCATGTTCACGCACCGCCTGACCGGCTGCCAGCAATTCCGCGTCCACTTGAAACTGGCGGCCGCGCACCTGCTGAACCAGCAGACGTCCAACAGCCTCCAGACGCTGATCAAACCCCAGCGGCGATGTGTCGCTCAAAGACGCCAGCTTCTGAGCCTGCACGTCCACCAGAATCTGGTCGGCCTGCTGCAGCGTCTGCTGATACATCCGGTCGTCAATCAGCCTGACGCCACGAACCACTTCGGTGGCCGCCGCACTCCAGCGACGCATCAGCTCCTGATCTGCATTGCCGGCCCCCAGATATCGCTCCTCCAGCCGGATCGCCGCCGCATCAAGGCTGCCGACAGCCCGTGGGTGGAACACCACTGTCAGCGCCAGACCAATGGGCACCGCTTCGCTGCGTCTCAGTCTCAGCAGGGTCTGCAGAATCAGCCCCGCAACACGACCAGCCTGCTCCGTCAGCCACTCCATCGCGGCCTGCTGAAACACAGCCGGTGCTTCACAAAACCGCCGCACGCACTGCTGATCCAGCGACCACTTCAACAGTGATCTGGCGTCGCAGACGCCGGGTTCCAGGCCAATCATCCGCTGCAACAGAATGGGCCACACAGTTTCCGCGTCAAGGAAGCCACCGCGAGCCGCCTGATAGCCACTCCCCGGAATCGTATCCAGCAAAGCTTCCGCGATCCATGTCTGCCGGCTGATGCGAGGGTCCACGGCACGCGCCTGAAACAGATCACGAGCGATCTGCCACGCATCGATCTGATACAATCGGCGTCGAGCCAGTCGCAGCAGGATGTCTTCACTCAGCTGTGCTTCATCCAGTGGTGTCAGCAGCACCCTGGTCGTCCCGGGAGCCGTCGGCTGTCGCAACGCCTGCCGCATCGCCAGCGGCGAATCACACTGCAGGATCACGTACCGCTGTGCTCCCTCACACAGATCCACGGCACCCGTCCAGCGACCGGGAAAACGAATGCCGATCACCGTTGCCTGCGGATGCTTCCGCTGGATCGCAGCCACCTGGCCACGAATCTGGCTGAATGTCGGAGTTGCCAGCGTCATTGCTTCGCCTCCCCGGAAATTGTCCAGCGAATCGTGCACTGCAGGGTCTGGCCTGCCCGCAGGCGAGCCTCCAGGGCCGTCAGCAGCTCCCTGACCGCCTCCGGCGCCAGGTGAGACTCCTCGCCCTGCAACCCCGCTGCGCGACGGGAAAGCTCTGCTTCCGCCACCAGCTGCGGTTCCTGGCCGCGTGCGCCGCTGCCAATAACGCGATCTGCACCGCGAACTGGCACTGGTGCCGGCGGGGATACCGGTGGCGTCACCTGTGGCGACACCGGTGCGGTCATCGCCTGCTCAACAATCCGCGTGGCCCGCGCCCCCGCCAGAGCGACAGCTGGCTGCAAAGCCACTGCATGCTCGTCGGCACACAACGCCTGACGCAGCTCATTCAGGATGGCCTGCGCGGCAGACTGCTGGGCCGCAGCCATGCCAGGCAGCATTTCAATCAGTCTCCAGCCTGCATCGTCAAGTGCATTCGTCAGTTCTCTGGCACTGCCGGCACATTGCCCCATCGCGGTCTCGCTGGTGGCAATTTCGGCCGTACACAAGATGTCCACAACGCCTGCAGAATCAGCAGCCGCCAGGCGATCAATCAGCCGGACAGCCATCGTAGCCGACTTCATTCGGTCCGATGCATCCAATGCCACCTGCAGTTTCGACAGCCGCTCCTGCAGTCTGCGGTGGAAAGTCTGCAGCGGCCCACGCACCTGGGCGACACGAGCTTTGATGTTTCCGGCAAACGTGGCCAGATTCGGGGCGTTGAGCAACCGTGAGCCTGTTACACCCAGTATTCGGGAGGCCAGCAGCAACGCCGTTTCCCAGCGTTCGGCGGCCGGCAATTCCACCGCTCGCAATTCGCAGTCGTCCGGCAGACTCTGAATCGCAGCACTCTCCCACGGACCGCCATGGCGATAAATCCGCAGATTACTTTGAGCCGCTGTGAGCAGAATAATAAGGTTCTGTGCCTCCTTCGACAGTCCCATGGGACGCGGGTCATCAATCCACTCCCGCAGCTGCTCAACCGTGGGCACCCCCTTGTTGTCTGCCCGCCGCCGGGCAAAGTGGCTCATCCAGTGCCGCTGCAGGACGACATGCGTGGCTTCCACGTCCATATCCGCCAGCTGCAGCGGGACCGCAATCTGACGCACCAGTAATCGCTGTGATTTCTCAACTGGGGCACGAAACTCGGCCGCCTCCGCCGCCGGCAAAATCAGCTCATACACCTTGCGAAGCACGGCACCGCGAACTTCCGTTTCGAACAACGGAGCACCCGGGAACTCATGCTCCAGACACTGCCCCAGCAGGTTCTGCATCGAGGCGTTCAGGTTCGCGCCCACCGGTGGCTGCAGCGTCAGTCCCGGACTCAGTGAAACGAAGTGCTCATGCAGCTCCAGATCGTGAATTGTGTCCAGGGATCCGGAAGACGTGGCCGACATGCCGTAGGCTGCTTCCAGATGCGACCGCACACGCTGGTTCAACACGCCCCGCTGGTTGTCCAGCACGGATTTTGCTGACTGGCGGTCCTGCGGCGACAAATAGCTGGCATACTGCGCGAATCGGTCCCCCGTCAGAATGTGTTCCAGCACGACCAGCAAGCCCAGATCTGTCTTCGCAGCTTCGCTGAAAAATGAAGGCACCCAGCAGATCGTTTTTGTGCCCTGCGGATGGCCCTGCCGAAAACGCTGCAGCGTATCCAGATCCTCGCGAGGACCATGCCCGGCGTCGTCGAACGGGAAATCGATCACCAGCTTCCAGGAATCGGACGAATTCTGCAGTGAGGAATCCGGCAGCTCTCGAATGTTTTTGAACAGCACCGTGCATTCCCGGCGAGTATTTCGCCAGGGGAATTCGACGATCTGCTCAAATTCGTTTTCACCCGTAATTCCCATCTGGTCAAACAGGATCTGCCGCACTCGGCGGACGCGGTTTCCCTGATTGTCCTCACGCCTGGCCTGTTCAATGATGCGATCCGTATCCACTCCGGACAACTGCACCGAAATCGCCGGGTTGCTCTGACTGCCAATCTGAATTTCACCGACACCCGCGCCCACCCAGTTACGAACACGTCGCACAACTTCAGCCGCTTCGCGACCCGGCACGGGAGTCCGGATGGTGCCGTGATTCAGGGCGGCCAGCTTTTCGGCATTCAGCCCGCGGAGCGATTCCACTTCCGGAACCAGCGCCGACAGCAGCAGAGTTTTCACCAGCCGATCATCATTGCGAAACTTCACCCGTCGCGCATCATGCCAGTCCAGCTGATTCAGCTCTTCAAGTCGGACCCCGTTTTCACGTTCCAGCACCGGCAGCAGTTTCTGGTGGTACAGTCGTTTGGCGTTGTCAAAATGGATGGCCATGTCAGGACTGAAAGCCTCGTCGCCGTGAGCCACCACGTCAAACAAATCACCCACCGGAATCACATCATCCACCCGCAGATGCTCGCGATGGTCCACCAGCAGCTGCATCATCACCTTCAGGGCTGTACGCTCACGCTGCAGCACACTGGAGACGGCGATCAGTGTCTGCACCAGAGCCGGGCTGAAAGGGTAAACACGCCGAAACATGCGACGGTCACCTTCCTGCGTCAGCAGGATGGTCATGACGCTGTCCTTCATCCGTGCGACGCGGTCAAAGGCTGCGTCCAGCTCCGCCCGGGCCGCTTCACTGCGGCACCGCAGCACTCGTTTTTCCGCAATCGCCGGCAAATTGCGATCTTCGAGGGTGATGGTATCAAAACGGCCCTGCTGCCAGTCCAGGGAATCGCTGAAGCTGAGACGTTCAGCGCCGGGAACATGGTCGCCCACCAGTTCTCGCAGGTCGCGCTGTCGCGCCACGAAACTGATCAGGGGAATCGGGCGCCCGGCGGACTGCGCTTCGACAAGGTTCGTCAGCTTGGCGGCTTCCCGCTTGACGAAACCCAGATCGGCGGAATTCATCGCCAGCCAGAGGATCAGTTCGTCCAGAAACAGGATCAGTCCATCGTAACCCAGACCGGCCGCGTGCTGGCTGATGATCGACAGTCCGGCATCGAACCGAACGAAATTGCCGCCGCGGTGACTGATCACATCGGCGTGGGAAGTGGCGACGGTCTTCAGCAGCGCACTGACCAGTTTTTTGTGGGATTCGCTGTCGGGAGCTGCTGCGGCTGCCGCATCAAATGAGCTGGCGGTCCAGGCTTCGCTGAGCTGTCCCCAGCCGCCACCGCTGCCGGCATTCAGGCGTTTGAAGAATGGCTCGTCACCATAGCTGGCGCGTTCGGCGGCGGCCTGGGCGATGATGGTGGCGGACATGTAGACCGGCGGAATGGGTGCGTCCGGATGTGTACGGCGCATAAATTCGACGTAGTTTCCGAGAATCCCGGATTCCATATCGTGCGAATTGATCATGTGATAGGGCACCAGCAGGAACTTTTTGCCGACCAGCCAGTCATTGTGTTTCTGGATGACGGCGGCCAGTTCGGGAATGCCTCGCGCTGCCGCATTGCCCTGCAGAATCAGGTGCAGTACAGCCATGAAATGGCTTTTACCGCTGCCGAAGCTGCCGTGCAGGTAGGTGGCCTTGCTGGTGCAGCCCTGCACGGCACTGCGAATGAAAATCAATGCGGCATCAAAGCAGCGAGCCAGTTCCGGGGTGACGACGTAATCACGCAGTGTCTCTTCAGCCCGATTGACACCTTCGGACAGCCGCAGCACAAAGTCGCCACGCTGCACGCGTTCCGGGATGTCGATGAGTTCTTTGAGCAGGGTCATTTCAGTGTCCTTTTGCCGACGACAGCAATTCAACCTTGCAGTCGCCCCATACTCCAGATCTGATCCAGGGTGTAGTCTGCCAGCCAGTTTTCCAGTTCCAGTTCGTCTGCTCGCGTGAATTTCGCGAGCCCCTCTTCGGCATCGGCCACAACCAGCTCATCCGGTCGCAGACATCGCACCAGTCGCTCGGAATTTGTGACCACGATTAACTGGGTCCTTCGTGACGCTTCGCGAAGGACATCCACCAGTATCGTCACCATTCCGGGGCTGAGGCTGATCTCAGGCTGTTCCAGCAGAGTGACTGCGGGCAATCCGGGGCTGTAAAGCAGCGTCAGCAGCCAGAGGAACCGCAGCGATCCTTCAGACAACTGACCCATCCGGAACGGTGTTGAAAATCCCTTTTCCTTCCACAGGACATCCAGCATCTCATCAGACACCACTTCGAAGCTCAGGCCTTCGAAGGCAGGAAACGCGACCTTCAGGGTATCAATGATGACTTCGTATCGATCCGGGCTGGATTCCCGCATCCAGTGCAGGCAGGAACCGAGGTATTCCCCGTTTTGCCCGGGCAGGCGGGCCGTGCAGACGTCCTGTGCATGCCGCACCGGCGAATGCGGGCCGACATGCATGGCCCGACAGCAGATAAAGGAACTGAGGGACTTGCGAAACCCATGCACCAGACGGTATTCGGGCGGGATCTGGAACAGCACTGATTCTCGGTCGTCGTGTTCCCAGTCCGGGACCAGCCGCTCTTTTGTCGTGGTCTTGAGGCAACGAATTCGATCATTGCTGGCGGTGAAATGCGTGATGACCGATCTCTGCGGCCGCGTCTTTGTCTGAGTGAACGATTCCCGGCTGATCTGGAACATATTGCCAGCGGGCTGCAGCGTGATTGAATAACTGAGGACACCCGAGTTTTTCGTGGTTTGCCGCAAGGACAACTGCAGCTGTTCGGCAGGCTGGACTGCGGGATCGGGAAACCTGGTCAGGATCCACTGCAGCACATCGATGCCGTAAAACGCCGCCTGCAGGTCACCGGCCGCCGACGCCGCCAGCAGATGGAAGGCCTCCAGCAGAGACGACTTTCCTGCCCCGCCGGAACCAACCACGACATTCAGCGTACGCAGCGACAGCCGCACGTCCGCCAGACGCCGGTAACCCTGAATGCGTATTTCGTCAAAGGTAGTCATAGGAAATCGATTTACTCAGATTTTTCTTTGAGGCCTGTACATCGGCCTGCCATCAGAATCAAAACATTCGTCCGCTGCTGTACCAGGGAACCCGCGTACCAACGCCTGCTGCATCTGGGGATTGTCGGCAAATACAGCCATCCAGACTGACCAAAACCCCTTGCACAGTGCTGTTTGCAGGATTTGCCGCCGCATCTCTTCGGTGGGTTGGGCGGCAAGACTTTTTCTGGCTGTCAGAGCCATGCCCCATGCTTCGCGACGTTTGAGCCAGCGGAGATCTCGTTCGCTGAATTGTGGGTGGCCAGGGCATCTGTCGAGCCCGGTAAGCTTTAAAGTGTTCTCGGCAATACCCCGTTCCTGCAGATTCAAGCCTGCAGCAACCTTTGGCACTGCATCAGTCCAGTATTCAAAAGCCCGATACGTGTTGTCCAGATGGGGCCAGAAATAATCGTCGAGGGCGATGTCAGCATCACCTTTTATCGAATTACAGTGGGTGCACGCAAGAATCAAGTTGGACCAGGAATTTTGCAGGCTGGGATGATGAACCCTGGGCTGGATGTGTTCGACATGAATTCCAATCTGAATACCTGACTCACAGTAAGAACAAAAATCTCCGATCCGCTTTGTCAGATGATCACGCGCGTCTTTGTAGTCACTGAAGGTAATCTCGCAGTCGGCGTTGGCGGGGTCGGAGGGAACATTTCCGCGATTTACTGGCCGCATCAGTCCTGCCCTCCGAGCTTCGCGCTGGCAAGTCGCTGCGTCTGGAGAAACGCCTGAAAGGCCGGATCATCACTGAAGGGCAGGGACAGTTCGTCAAGTCGAACTCGCAATCGGTCAATTTCGGCCGTTGGAGTGTCGTTTGCCAACTGCAGTACGCTGTAGTATTCCTTTGCAGCCTTCAGCATGGACTGCCAGCGGTGGCTGCGCTGAGGCATCTCAACGTCCTGAACACTTTCGGCGATGTCCTCAAGGCTCTGGTTGGCAAACGGCTGGTCCCTCCCGGGCGCGTCAAGATTGATCAGCCTGACACCATCGATCGGCGGCAGCGACTGAATGATGAAGGGGGAATGAGTCGTAGCGACAAACTGAATCTTTGGAAAGGCTTTCAGCAGGTCTCCGACAACTCGCCGCTGCCACTTTGGATGCAGGTGCAGGTCGATTTCGTCAATCAGCACGATTCCCGGCGTCTGCAGCGCGGCTTCCGCACCAAGGTGCGGATTGAGCGTTGCACATCGCACTGCGATGTCGGCTACCATCGCCAGCATATTGCGAAAACCGTCGCTGAGATTGCTGAAAGGCTGAATTCGATCGGCGGTCTCAAGCAGTAACGCGTCCTGTTGAACATCGAACCAGACTCGGGTGGCGTCCGGTATACAGGTCAGGATCGCCGTGCGACAGGCTTCAAGTGAGCTGATGGGCTTTCCCTGCTGAAGCGAGACCAGTTCCTGAGTCTTGAACCACGACAG
>Ga0172372_10011733_pt1 | contig 11108 bp, 10 predicted proteins | sample LakKiv5m_2_FD_114544 | JGI IMG/M metagenome (GOLD analysis project Ga0172372, IMG submission 114544) | Freshwater microbial communities from Kabuno Bay, South-Kivu, Congo - kab_092012_9.5m | ecosystem: Environmental > Aquatic > Freshwater > Lake | place: Democratic Republic of the Congo... | reverse complement strand
GAAGATGGAAGTCAGCGCCCTCTCGACCCCGTTCCCTGCCGCCGCCGCGGCCGCCGCCACGGCCGCCGCCGCGGCCGCCGCCACGGCCGCCGCCGCGGCCTCCACCGGCTCCGGAGCGTCCATTGACGCCCACGTCGAGTTCTTCGACGCCGACGGCGACGAGACGAAGGCGATCGGCACGCTCGCCGTCACGGTCCTCTTCGATGGAAACCAGGTCGGGCGCATGGTCGCCGACCTCGAGGGCATGGGCGGCCACGCCCGCTTCTGGGATCGAGCCACGCGGTCGTACTCGCTGCGCATCCCGCTCTCGGTCGACCCGCCGGCCGGGCGCACCGTGGCGCTGCGGGCGACGTTCGACGGCATCGACGGCTCGCGCATGAGCGCCTCTCGCGACGTGCGCTGGCCGGAGCGCGGCAAGTGACGTCCACGGCCGCGGCGGCGCCCGCCCGCCGCATGGGGACGCTCGCGGCCGACTCGCTGCTCCTGACCGCGGCGCTCATCTGGGGCTCCACGTTCGTCGCTCAGAAGCTGGCGACCGCGGGCATGGGCCCCGTCCTCTTCAACGGCCTGCGCTACGCGCTGGGCGCGCTCATCGTGCTGCCGATCGCCGCGTGGCGGTGGCGCCGGCTCCCCGCGGGCCGCGCACGCCGCGACTCCGTCGTGGGCGGGCTGCTCGCGGGCCTCGCCATGGCCGTCGCGAGCACCACGCAGCAGGTCGGCATGCACGCCACGAGCGTCAGCAACGCCGGGTTCATCACCGCCCTCTACGTCATCATCGTCCCGATGCTCGGGCTCCTCGTCGGCCAGCGCGTCGGGTGGAACGTGTGGTGGGGCGCGGTGCTCGCGGTCGCGGGGCTCGTGTTCCTCAGCCTGTGGGCGCCCGGCGCCGGCGGCATCACGGTGAACCACGGAGACCTGTGGGTGCTCGGGTGCGCCGTCGCCTGGAGCTTCCACGTGCAGGTGATCGGCTGGGCCGCACGCGAGGCCGACGCGTTCGCGGTCAGCTGCGTGCAGTTCGCCGTGACGGGCGCGAGCGCGCTCGTCGCGTCGCAGGCGATCGCCGCGTGGTCCCCCGACGCCGCGTGGGCCGCGTCGGAGGCCATCCGCCCCGAGGCCATCCTCGGCGTGGCGTGGCCGCTCGCGTACGCGACGCTGCTCTCCACGTGCATCGCGTTCACGCTGCAGACCGTGGCGCAGGGCGGCGCGCCGCCGGCGCACGCGGCCATCATCCTGAGCCTCGAGAGCGTGTTCGCCGCCGTCTCCGAGGCGGTGTGCCTGGCCTTCGGCTGGACCGAGCTCGGCGCTCCCCTCACCGCGTGGAAGCTGTTCGGCTGCGCCCTGATGTTCGCGGGGGTGATCCTGAGCCAGTGGCGCCCCGGGCCGCGGACCGCGGCTTCCTATACTGCGTGACCCATGTCGCTCGAATCGACGGCCTTCGCCCCCGGCACCCGCGTCCGCGTCACCCAGCAGATGCCCGCCGTCCGCCGCGTCGCCACCACCACCCTGGAAGGCACCGTGCTGCGCTATCGGCAGTCGAAGACGGGCAGCTGGTTCGCCCACGCGCTGCATGACCGCCTGTGGCTGGACCGCCTCGAGCTGCGCCTCGACGACGGCGAGGTCACGGTGCTGAACCTCGACCAGTACACGGTGGTCGAGCAGGTCCCCGCGGGCTCGATGCGCTGATCACTCCGGCGCGATCGTCACCATCGTCCGCTGCCCGCGCCACGCCGCGCCCATGTCGCGCGCGATGAACGCGTTGACGCCCGCATGCGTCAGCCGGTCGAACTCGGCCGCGCTCTCGGCGAGGTCCTTGGCGCGCCCCAGCCTCCACAGCTGCGAGACGATCGCCGCGGCGCGCGCGCTGGAGCTCTCCCCGCTCATGACGAGCGCGCTCTTGGCGCCCACCACCGCGTCGCGGAACTCGTCGGGGGTGATGCCCCGCTCGAAGCGCTCAAGCTCCGACATGATGCAGTCGAGCGTCGTGGGCGCGCGCTCGTGCGTGCTGCCCGCGTAGACCTGCACGAGCCCGCGGTCCTTGCCGAGCGCGGAGCTCGCGCCCACCGAGTAGCAGAGCCCCCGCTTCTCGCGCACCTCGGTGAAGAGCCGGCTGCTGGTCGCGCCGCCGAGGACCCGCACGGCCACCCGGTGCGCCACCGCGGCCTCGTCGCGGTCGGCGGGGGCCGGGAGCCCGATCGCCAGGTGCGTCTGCTGCGTGTCGAGCGCGATCCGGTGCGTTCCCAGTTCCGCCGGGCCCCGAGGCGCAGGTTCGGGCGTCGCGCCCTGCCAGCCCTCGAGCAGCCGTTCGAGCGTGTCGCGGACCTTCCCCGGGTCGACGTCGCCCGCCACCCCGATGAAGGTGCCGCCCGGGCGGGCGCGGCGTTCCCACGCGGCCCGGATCCCGTCGGCGGTCAACGAGCGCAGGCCCGCCTCGGTGCCGTACCCCGACCGGTTGAACGGGGCCGGCATCGCGAACTGCCGGAGGCGGATGCCCACCAGGTGCTGCGGCTCGTCCTCGAGCCCCGCGAGCGACTGCAGCGCGAGCGAACGCACCGATTCCAGCGCGTCCGGCTCGAGCGCGGGCCGCCGGACGGCCGACGCGAACAGGCCCAGGGCCTCCGGCATCCGGTCGCCCATCGCAAGCAGCGACATCGTCAGGTGGTGGACGCCCGCGGCGGTGCTCCGCTGGGCGCCGAGCGCGTCGAGCGCGTCGCTGAACGCGCGGCTCGTGAGGCCGCCCGCCCCGCGCAGGAGCAGCTCCGCGAGGACCGTCGACTCGCCCTCGCCGGCATCGCCCTCGGGGTCGCCGCACGTGCCGACGGGAAGCATCCACACCGCCGCGGCGCTGCGCGTGCCGGGCATGCGCTCGACCGCCAGCTGCGCGCCGCACCCCAGCGTGAACCATCGGAGCAGTTCGGAAGCCATGCGTGGGTCAGGCTAGCACGACGCGCCCGCGGGTCCGGTCGCGGGCCGTGCGCGGCACCCGCCATGCACCTGCCGCGGTCACCCGCCCGAGCGCGCGAATTCCTCGTACCACGCGTCGGGCACGTGCATGCCCGGCCGCTGCGTGACCAGCCATGCGGCCATGCGGAGGGCGCCGAGCGCGAACAGGTCGCGACTGGTGGCCACGTGCGCGACCGTCACGCGCTCGCCCGCGCCCGACCACGTGACGGCGTGCTCGCCCACCACGTCGCCGGCGCGGATCGCGTGGATCCTGCTGCTTTCCAGCGGATTCCCGCGGCCCCGCGCCACGGCCTCGGCCAGGCTGCGGGCGGTGCCGCTGGGTGCGTCGACCTTGCGTGCATGGTGGGTCTCGACGATGTCCACGTCCCACGCGCCCAGGAGCCGCGCCGCCTCGGTGACCAGCCTGCGGGTCACGGCGACGCCCAGCGAAGTGTTCGGGGCGACCATCGCGGGAACGTGCCGCGCCGCGCGCTCGACGGCCCCGGTCGCCTCGGCCGACAGCCCGGTGGTGCCGACGAGCAGGGCGCACCCGAGGCGTTCGGCGAGCGCCGCGGCGCGTGCGGCGCCTGCATCGCTCGAGAAGTCGATCACCACGTCGGCCGCGGTGCCGTCGGCGGGGAGCGCGTCGTCCCGGTCGAGCGCGGCGACGATCGCGCACCCGGGGGCCTGCGGCGCGCACGCGGCGATGCGCTGGCCCATGCGACCGCGGGCACCGTGCAGGACGACGCGGAGGGTCGCGACGGCGCGATTTCCGTCGCCGTGATGCGCGCGTGCCGGTCCGTCGGAGTTCATCGCGGGCGTGCGTTGCATGCGCGCATTGTGCCCGTGATGCACGAGCGTTGCCCATGATTCCATGGGTTTCCTCGCATCGCGCGCGTTTTTCAGGTGGGTGCGTAGCGCACCGTCGGTGGGGGGCAAGGGGGTCCGGAAGAAAAGTTGGGAAAATTCTCCTCAACCCCCTTCCACACACGTGCCGATAAAGGTACTAATGACGCTCGTTCAGCGGCCGAGTTACGCGGGCCTCTGAACACTCCGACACCTGCGCGTAACAACAAAGGGAGCCACCCATGGCCAAGAAGAAGAAGGCTGCCAAGAAGGCCGCCGCGAAGAAGACCGCGAAGAAGAAGAGCAAGTAATACTGCTCGACCGGACAACACCAGCAGGGCCGGCGAGCGCCGGCCCTGTTGGCTTTTGTAGGATTCCTCGCCCCGCCCGGCATCGCGCCCGCGGCCGCGCACGAATCGAGCGAACACGCAATGGCACACATCATCGCTGAACCCTGCATCGGAACGAAGGACGCGGCGTGCGTCGAGGTCTGCCCCGTGGATTGCATCCACCCGGGCAAGGGCGAGTCCACGCATGCCGACGCGAAGCAGCTCTACATCGACCCCGACACCTGCATCGACTGCGGGCTGTGCGTGGACGAGTGCCCCGTGCATGCCATCTACCCGCAGGAAGACCTTCCCGCGGAGTGGAAGCAGTACATCCAGATCAACGCGGACTTCTTCAAGAACCGGTCGTAGGCTCGCGCGGCGGCTGTCGGAGCTGCGCACCCGCGCCCCGCGACCGGTGGCCCCTGGGGGCTCCCAACACGAAGACGCGCGCCGGAAACGGCGCGCGTTCTTTGTTGATGGCCTCGACGCGGGCCGGGCTCGGCGCCCGCCCCGGCGGCGCCCGTCCCCGCGCTCACTCCTCGCGGCGCTCGGCGAGCTTGTCGACGCCGCTGGGGGCGTCGGCCTTCTCGGTCCAGTCCGTGGCGCGCGCGCCCAGGTTCAGCTCGCTGGGCATGGTCTTGCGGTAGCCGAGCTTGCGGATGATCTCCAGCACGTCGGTCCACGCGGGGAACGTCTTGTGGTTCACGCGCTTGAACGTGTCGATGGCGAGCAGGAACAGGTACTGCTCCCGGTTCATCTCGCCTTCCTCGGCGGTCTTGATGAAGTCGGTGAGGCGACGTCCCGGCCCGCGGCGGCGCTCGAGGTTGGACGGATCGGCCCCGGCGGCCTTCTCGGCCTCGGCCCGGCGGTCGAGGCCCGAGCGTCGGTCGACGACCTCGTTCCATCCGTCATCGCCCGAGGGCACTCCGGTGTTGAGCGGCGGCTTGGGATCGTCGGGAGTCATGGGGAGAGTGTATCCGCGCGATCGTTCATCCCGCGACGGTTACGATGCGGTCGATGGCTTCGCGGACCGCAACGATCGCGTGCATGGCGGTGACCCTCGCGACGTCCGTGCTCGCGCAGGCCGCGGCGCCCGGCGACGCGCTTCCCCGCGTCCTCGTCTTCAGCCGCACCGCCGGCTTCCGCCACGCGTCGATTCCCGAGGGCATCGCCGCCGTGCGTGAGCTCGGCGCCGGGCGCTGGGAGACCGATGCCACCGAGGACCCCTCCGCGTTCGCGGACGATTCCCTGCGCCGCTACCGCGCGGTCGTGTTCCTCTCCACCACGGGCGACGTGCTCGATGCATCGCAGGAGGCGGCGTTCGAGCGGTACGTCCGTGCGGGCGGCGGCTTCGCGGGCATCCATGCGGCCACCGATACCGAGTACGGCTGGCCGTGGTTCGGGAAGCTGGTCGGGGCGCGCTTCGCCACCCACCCGCCCGTGCAGGAGGCCGTGGTCCGCGTGGAAGACCGCGCCCATCCGTCGACGCGCATGCTGCCCGCCGAATGGCGCCGCACCGACGAGTGGTACTCGTTCAAGGAGAACCCGCGCCGCGGCGTGCACGTGCTCGCGAACCTCGACGAGCGCACGTACGCGCCCGGCGAGGCCGCGATGGGCGCCGACCACCCCGCGGCATGGTGCCACGAGTTCGACGGCGGGCGCTCCTGGTACACGGCCGGCGGCCACACGAAGGAGAGCTTCGCCGAACCGCTCTTCCGGGCCCACGTCGCCGAAGGCATCGCCTGGGCCGCGGGGCTTCCGGCTTCGGGCCCGGGCGGCGCGAAGGGCGCGAGCCCGTCGCCCGGCGCGCCCGCGTCGCCCGCCGCGCCCGGCGCGCCCGGCGCGCCCGCCGCGCCGAAGTCCGCCGACGCGCGCGCCGCGCCGGCCGTCGCACCCGCACTCGCCGGCATCGCGTTCCTCGCGCAGGGCGCGGGGATCGCGATGATCGGCATGTTCGCGCCGTTGGTCGCGCTGGTCGCGCTGGCGCCGCGGAGCGTGAGCGGATTCCGCGCACCGGTGCTTGCGATGCTCCTCCCGGGCCTCGGGCACCTGTCGCTCGGCTACCGCCGGCGCGGCGTGCTCGCGATGGTCGCGGTGCTCGGCATGTTCGCGAGCGGGCTGCTCGTGGGCGGCATCGACGCGGTCGACAGCGAGGAGGACTTCCCGTGGTTCCTCGCGCAGTCCTTCAACGGGCCCGTCGCCTACGGCGCCGACTGGGCGAATCGGTCGCTGCTCAAGTCCGGCCGCGTCGGCACGCTGCTGCCCACGCCGCCGCCCACCGACGCGGCGGGTCGCCCGGCCCAGGGCCGCTTCACGGTGTCGAGCCTGAAGGGCGTCGGCGCGGCCAACGAGTTCGGCACGCTGTTCATCGCGCTCGGCGGGCTCATGAACCTGGTGCTCGTGATGGACGTCACGCGCCGCGAGCCGGCCGACCGTCCCGGACGGTGACGGTGACGGCCCCCGTCACTCGTGCACGTCGCCGAAGAGCTGCCGCGCCACGGGGATCATGCGCTCCGGGAGGCTGACCGCGACCTCGTCGCCGGCCTCGAACCGCGTGTCGCCGCGGATTCGTTGGGTGCGCGGCCCGCGCACGAGCAGCGCGACCGTGATCTCGCCCGGGATGCGCGCGTCCATGAGGAGCTTCCCCTCGATGGGGGCGCCCGGCTGCACCACCAGCATCAGCATGCGCGTGTCGAGCGGTGTCTTCGTGACGAGCTCGATCATCGCCGAGGGCCGCGGGGGCGGGGCCAGCCGCAGGCGCAGGAGCCGCAGCGACCACCGCACCGTCGACCCGGGGATGATGCTGCCGACCACCACGCACACGAACACGAGGCCGAACCCGGCCGCCAGGCGGTCGTGCTCGTGGGCGCCCTCCACCGAGAGCATCGGGATGGTCATCAGGATGATGGGGACCGCGCCGCGCAGCCCGAGCCACGCGACCGCGGCCGTCTCGCGCCGCGAGAACCCGAGCGGCAGCAGGATGGCCGACACCACGAGCGGCCGCGAGACGAACGCCACCGCCGCGGCGAGCAGCACGCCGCCCGCGAGGAGGTCGGGCCGCGTAAGGGTCCCTGGCATGACCAGCACGCCGAGGGCGAAGAACATCACGATCTGCGCGAGGTACGCCAGCGACGCGTGGAACCGGACGATGGTCGAGCGGAACGGGAGGTCGCCGCTGTTCCCGAGCGTGAGCGCGGTCATGAAGACCGCGAGCAGGCCGCTCGCGCCCGCCATGCTGGCCGCGCCGTAGGAGAGCAGCGCGAGCGCCACCGTGATCACGGGGTAGACCTCGGGCGAGTCCTCCTCGAACGCGGCCAGCGCGAGGTCGCTGGCCCAGCCGATGGCGAGGCCGATGGCCGCGCCCGCGAGCATTTCCCACGCGATGTGCGAGATCGCGCCCGCCTCGAAGGGGCCGCCGAGCGCCATCGACGTGAACGCCGCGACCAGCACGAAGGCCATCGGGTCGTTGAGGCCGCTCTCGAGCTCCACGGTCTCGCGCACGCGTCCGGCGATGCGCTCGTTGCCCAGGATCTGGAGCACGCTCGCGGCGTCGGTCGAGCCGAGCACCGCGCCCAGGAGCAGCGCCTCGCCCCACGCGATCCCGGGGAACACGAGCCACGCGATGCCGGCCGTCGCGAGCGTGACGCCCACCACGCCCACCGTCGCGAGCGCGATCGACGGGCCCCACACGCCGCGGGTGCGGCGCACGTCGGTGCACAGGCCGCCGTAGAAGAGGATGAGCGCGAGCGCGACGTTCCCGATCGCGTAGGCCGCGTCCCAGTCGAGGAGCCGCGTGCGCAGGTCGGTCTGCGAGGAGACCAGCATGCCCACCGCGATGAAGGCGAGCGAGGTCGGCACGCCGATGCGCGAAGAGAGCCGCGTGCCGAGCGCCGCGGCCGCGAGCATGAGGCCCGACACCACGAGCACAATCGGGAGGCTCTGGAAGACGGTGGCGCCCATCGCGGATGCGCGTCAGGGCGCGGGCGCGCCCGGCGTCCCGACCGGCTGGCGGACGTAGGAGCCGCCGGTGGAGCCGGCGATCTCCTGCAGGTGGTGGATGTCGTCGTCGCTCGCGAACGCGATGCAGTGGACGCGCACGCCGGTGCCCGACTTCTGGAGCACCATGCGCAGGTCGCTCATGTCCCCGTCCTCGAAGTTGCCGTCGGTGAGGAAGAAGACGACCTCGGGCTTCATGTCGAGCGCGAGCTGCATGCCCTCCCAGGGGTAGGTTCCGCCGCCGTCGATCCGCATGCTGACCCTCATCCACGCCAGCGCCTGCGCCTTGTGCGAGCCGCTGGCGCCCACCAGGTGCTCGGGTGGCATGACCATCGCGTTCGGCGCGCGCAGGTTGCCGCCGGGCGTGGTGCGCTGCACGTTCGGGTCGATGCCCGGGGGCTGCACGCCGAAGAGCACCACGGAGAACTCGGCGTCGTTGGGAAGCTTGTGCAGGCTCCGCCCGAGCTCGAGCCGCAGCGCGTCGATCCGGCGGTCGAGCGCGCGCATGCTGATCGAGTAGTCGAGCAGGTACACGACCTTGCGCGCCGCCGTCTCGATGCCCATGAACCTCGTGCCCGACCCGCCGCCCGCGCCCGAGCGCCCCTCACGGTCGCCGCCGGTGGGAGTTCCCGTGGTGGTCGCGTTGGGCGTGAGCGGCTGCTCCTCGTTCGACACCGTGAAGCCGAACTCGGGCACCTCGGTGCGCTCGCCGTCGACGAGCGACTCGCCCGCCTCGGGCCGCGTCTTGTCCGCCGCGCCGGTGAGCGCGCCGCGCGGCACCGGGTCGCCGCCGCTCGCGGTGCGTCCGCGCCCGTCCCCGCGCGCGCCGGCGCCCGGGCCGTCGCCCGACCGGCCGGTGCCGTCGCCGATCCCTGCGCCGAAGCCCGAACCCGCGCCGCCGCCCGCGCCCGCCGTGCCCGTCCCGGCGACGGTGGGCAGCGAGGTCACCGGTTCGGACACCAGGAAGACGGCGATCAGGAGCACCGTGATCGCCATCAGGAAGCACGCGCCGATCGCGACGAGCGCGGCGTTGCGCTCACGCGCGTCACACGACGCGCCTGCGTCGGCGGGGACGGGGATCCACCTCATGGCGCGGCTCCTGCCGGGCCGACGAAGCGGTAGTCGCCCCTGTTTTCCTTGGCGATCTTCTGCAGGACGAACGCGCTCGACCGGTCATAGAACGCGACCGTGTTGATCGATACCGATCGGTCCGCGTTGAAGCGGTCGATCACGCCGAGCACCGAGGGCGGCTCGTCGAACGCGCCGTCGGTCATCAGGTAGATCGCCTGCGGCTTCATCGCGAGCGCCTGCTGCAGCGCGAGCGTCGGGTCGGTGTTCCCCATGGGGATGATCGACTCGATCCACTTCGCCGCCTCCTCCTTCGATCGCTTCGTGGCCTTCACCAGCGCGCCGGGCGGGAGCGCGTACGGGCCCGCGCTGAAGAAGATGACGCTGAACGATCCGGACGCCGGGAGCCGCTCGATGCTGCGCTTGAGCTCGAGGCACGCGTGCGCGAAGCGGTCGTCGTTGCCCATGCTGCCGGAGCGGTCGATCACGTACACGACGTGCTCGCCGGTCGAGCGGATGCCCATGAACTCCGAGCCGCCGCCGCCCGCGGCCCCGGCGCCGCCCTTCGTGGGCCGCCCGAGGGGCGTGCCCGTGGCGACCACGGCTGGGACCGGCTGCGGCTTCGGCTTCGGCGGGTCGGGCGCGGTGAACCCGAACTCGGGTGGCTCGACGTCGGGCCGCGTGTCGGTGGGCGGCGGGGCGTCCGCCTGCGCGACCACGTCGACGGCGCCACCCGGCGGGGGCATCGATTCGTCGGGTCCACGGTCGCCGCGGCCGGAGCCGGCGTCGCCTGCGCCAGGGCCGTCGCCCGCTTCCGCCGCGCCCGGGCCGCTTCCCGGCCCGATGCCCGTGCCGTCGCCTGTGCCGAGACCCGAGCTCGCGAGCGCGCCGCTCCCGCCGAGGCCCGACCCGCCGCCCCCGCGGTGCGCGAGGAACGCGGCCACGAAGATGCACAGCGCCAGCAGGAACGCGAAGACGATCGCGATGATCGCCGACGCACGCTCGCGCGGTTCGCACGTGGCGTCGTTCCCGGCGTCGGCCGGGGTCCCCGAGGGGATCGGAGGCAGCGAAGCCATGCTTTGATCGTACGGGAGGAAGTTCCCGATTCATGCGGATGCACGCGGGCCGCGGGTAGCCTGCGTGGAGGTCGCTGCACCGCGCCGGAGCGGGGTGCCGGGCCGAGGATTCCCGCGTGTCAAGGAAGCTCAAGTCCAGCGCCCTCTGCCCGCACTGCTGGCACCGGTTCCGCCCCGACGAGGTGCTGTGGATCGCCGCGCACCCCGACCTCCTGGGCGACCGGCTGCTGTCCCCCGAGGACCCCGTGCGGTTCCTCCCGTCGCGCTTCACGCCCGCGCGCGAGGCGATCGACCCGGGCGGCGCGCGCACGCGGAGGCTGGCGTGCCCGCGGTGCCACCTCGAGGTGCCGCAGCTGGTGCTCGAGCGTCCAATGACCATCATCTCGGTCGCGGGCAGCCCGTCGAGCGGCAAGAGCTACTTCATCGCGAGCGCCATGTGGAAGCTGCGCGAGGACCTCGCGCGGCTGTTCTCCGTCGCGTTCACCGACACCGATCCCGCCATGAACCGCGCGATCACCGACAACGAGGCGCGGCTCTTCCTGAGCGAGGACCAATCGGCCTCGGTGCACATCGACAAGACCGAGCTCGAGGGGTCGCAGTACAACTCGGTGCAGTTCGACCCGGGCGTCGCGACGCTCCTGGCGCGGCCGCACATCTTCACGCTGCGCCCCTCGCGCGACCACGTGAACGGGCACGCCCCCGACCGGCTCACGCAGCTCGTCACGCTCTACGACAACGCGGGCGAGCACTTCTTCCCGGGCGCCGACACCGCGCGCGCGCCGGGAACGCAGCACCTGGCGCAGGCGCAGGTGCTGACGTTCGTGTTCGACCCGACGCAGGACGTGCGGTTCCG
>Ga0172372_10011732_pt1 | contig 11108 bp, 7 predicted proteins | sample LakKiv5m_2_FD_114544 | JGI IMG/M metagenome (GOLD analysis project Ga0172372, IMG submission 114544) | Freshwater microbial communities from Kabuno Bay, South-Kivu, Congo - kab_092012_9.5m | ecosystem: Environmental > Aquatic > Freshwater > Lake | place: Democratic Republic of the Congo... | reverse complement strand
TTCGCGTCGAGAAGCGGCCACAACTCGATCTTGGGAAGCCTGATCTCGGCCACGCTCACGCGGGTCACGCGGCGCAGGCAACGCTCGACCTGCACGGGAAGCGCAAGGCGGATGCCGCGGTGGCTCTTCGGAAACGACCCGTTCGGAGTCCACGCGCCCTGCACCGAGGTGCGGAACATCCAGCGGTTCTGGCCGATCGCGATCGCGCCGATCAGTTCGGTGCCATCCGGCATCTCGACCGGGCATCCGAGCGCAAACGGCAGGTCGACCGCGAAGTCGTTGGCGCCTACGTCGAGCACGCGAACGCGCCACACGAGGTCGGAGATCCCTCCCGGCCCGCCCGAGACGGGAACGTCGACATCGTCGTGGGCGACGGCGATCTCGATGGCGCCACCGCGGTCGCGGAGCTGTTCGAGCGATCGTCGCCACTCGGTTGTACGGGATCTCGATGCAGGCATGGTGTCTCTCCGGCGCCTTCGGCGCGTCCCCATGGTTCGTCACGATCTCGGCCGTGACGCCCCATGCGTCACGGGTGACAAGCCCGCCATCCACCTGATCCGTTCAATCGGCCATCGTGCGGACGGGGTTTTGCCGAAGCGCGCTGCGCAAGGCAAAGATGTGAGATCGCATCTCGTCGGCGTGCCCGTTCGGGGGGGTCCAGTCGCCGTAGCGGATGCGATAAAAGTCCGCTGCGATGGCGGCGAACGCGCGGCCGGCCTCGGGAGTCCGCTCTCCGACCGCGCGGGCGTGCTCGAGCGGCGTGACGTGCGCGGGCTTCTCGAGTCCGGCGCGTCCGAGTTCCTCGAGCGCCTCGGCGTAGAAGGCCGCGCCGCGCAGCAAGATGCGCCGGCGTGCGGCGGGAACACCGTCGATCCGCAGCGCGCGCAGCAGCTTTCGGCGTCGCATCGCGACGATCGTGGGCGCGAGTACCGCCCCGAGGACCGCGACCGCGATGGCGCCGAACCACGCGCCTCCGGCCTGGCCGAGGCTGAGCCGCGTGGTCAGCGTGGCAAGCATGTCGTTCAGCGCGGCGAGCCGTTCGCCGAAGGCCGCGCGCCAGCCCGACTGGACGCGCTCGGCGATCGCGGCCTGCGCGGACGAGTCGTAGCTGACGACGCGGGAGTTCCAGAGGAACTCGATCGTTCCGTAGAGCCAGCGGAAGTTGTCGGCGAACGAGCGGTTCTGGTCCTGCAGCTCGCGCAGCGAGTCCTCGGGCGTCGCGTCGACCGCGGTCCACGCGCGCGGGCCGGTGCGCACCTCGACCCACGCGTGCGCGTTCGACTCGCGCACCGTGTACTGCCTCGTCGTCTCGTCGTACTCCATGGCGATGTAGCCGGTTACGATGCGCGACTCGATGCCGAGCGAGCGCAGCACCGCGCAGAGGCCGCTTGCGAAGTACTCGCAGTGGCCGCGGCGGAAGCGCGTGAGGAAGCTCTCGATCGGATCCTCGCCCGACACCTTCACGATCGACGAGAGGTCGGTCGTGTACTCGAAGTTGCGCTGCATCCAGCCGGCGATGGCGCGCGCGACCTCGCGCTGGTACAGGAACCGTTCGGCGGCGGGCGCGTCCGCCGCGGGCTCGGGGGGCACGTTCGCGCCGCGCCGCGCCTCGGCCAGGATCTGCTCGGCGACCGGCCGCACCGCGCCGACCGGCATGTCGAGGAGCCGCGACGAGAGCGGCGTCTGGCCGGAGAGCTCGTCGAGGATCTGTTCGCCGGGCTGCGGCAGCACGCGGAGCGCGTACGACCAGTAGCGGCTCGCGCGGTTGCTCGAGGCGTCCCGTATCAGGAGCGTCTGCGGATCGAAGCCGATGGTCCGCGAGTCGGTGGTCGCGATGGCGACGGGCGCGTAGAGCGTGAACACCACGTCGGTCGCGAGGGCGCGCATCTCGACCTCGGCGGTGAAGACGCTGCGCGGCACGTCGCTCGCCCCGAGGCCGAGCGCGACGAAGCGCTGCTCGGACGGCGTGCGGACGGTGCGGACCGATGTGCCCGAGCGCGGGGAGTGCCAGCGCTCGCCGACGGGGTCGTAGCGGTCGAGCACGGCTCCCCGCAGGAGAAGCGGGCGCGCGGGCTCGACGGGCTCGCCGCCAGGACCGAGATAGCGGACGACGAAGAGCTCGCGCCGGCTCTCGCTTATGCGGTCGCCGCCGCGAAGGCTGATCTCGTCGGAGAAGCCGCTGACCGAGCGCGCGCCGCGCGGGCCGCGCGCGTCGATCATGCTGGGGATGCGCGGGAAGAGGACGAAGACCGCCGCGCTCGAGAGGAAGACGATGAGGACCGACGCCGCGGTCATCGCACGGAACTGCGGCACGGCGCGGCGGCCGAAGGCGAGCTCGACCGGTGGCGAGAAGCCCTTCGTCGCGAGACGCGACGCGCGGCTGCGCTCGTGGCTTGCGTGGAGCCGCCAGAGCATGGCCGTCCAGATCGCAAGGGCCGCGTAGAGGATCACGAGCGCGCCGAACGCGAACTGCACGCTTTCGAGGCAACCGGCGATGACGAGCATCGTCGAGAGCGACAGGCGCTGGCGCTCCTCGTGGCGGCCGGGCTGCGAGAACAGCTTGACGACGAGGATCCAGAGCAGGAAGCGACCGAGGGTGGCGATGGCGTCGGACAGCTCGCCGGTGCGCACGAAGTCGAGTCCGAACCAGCCGAGGACCGCGAGCATCAGCGCGTTTGCGATCCACTCCGGAAGCGCGCGGCCGCGCGGGCCTTCGGTCACGTACCAGCTGACCATCGCGAGCGTGACGGCGAGGAAGAGCTGGACGAAGTCGACCGTCGCGATCGAGAACGCGATGATCGACACGATGACGAGCATGAAGCTCGCAAAGCGGTACTGGCGGAGGAGCGTCACGCGGCGCCTCCGGCGGCCGCCTGCGCGCGGGATTCACCCGATTCGCCGCGCGGTTCGAGCAGGGCGTCGAGCTGGCGCGCCGTGAAGTGCCACGCCGACTCGGGCGCGATCGACGGATCGGCGCGGTCGGGATGCACGCAGACGAGCGTCGCGCGCTCGTCGCTCGATGAAAGCCCGTTGCCCGCGACGCGCGGCGCGTCGAGGTCGAGCGCGGCGAGCAGCGACATGATCTTCTCGCGGTGGAAGTGGCCCTTTCGCAGCGTGACCGCCGGGATTCCGACGCCTGCGACCGAGAGCGCGTACTCGTAGCCGAGGCGGTCGGCGAGGGCGATGGTGCTTGCCGCGATGACGATGGCGCGCTCCTCGAGGGTCCGCGCGTCCTCGCCGGGCGCCGGACGCAGCGACGCCGTCGGCGTGCGGAGGTCGAGCAGCACGCGCACGCGCGGCGGCACGGCGCGTCCGCGCTCGATCGAGGCGACCTGGCCGGTTCCGGCGAGCCGCTTCCACGCGATGTGGCGGATGCTGTCGCCGCTGCGGTACTCGCGCACGCCGAAGAAGTCGTCGTCGCCGCCGCCGCGCTGCGAGAGCCGTTGTCCGCCGAACGCGCCGGAGGCCACCCGGGCGAGGAGGTCGGCGCGGATCGGAAGGATCTCGGGATGGACGAGCAGCTCGCCGCGACGGGAGACGCGGACGATCTTGCGCAGGAGTCCGAACGGGAAGGTGGTCGAGACCTCGAAGCCGGCGAGGTTCACCGGACCGCGGCGCACCGGCCGGAAGACGGCCTCGGCGTGGACGACGTCGCCCGGACCGACGTGCATGACCCAGGCGTTGCCCGCAGGCTCGAGCATGCGGGCGTCGACCGACTCGACGACGGTGAGGTCGTAGGCCGGCCTGAAGCGCGAGCGGTTGGCGATCTCGTAGCGGATGAGGAGCGGTTCGCCCACGCGACCGCGACGTGGCTCGAGGCGGGTGGTCCGCAGCGGCGTCATCATGAGCCCGGACAGGATGCCCGATGCGAGCAGCGCCGCGATCATGGCGCTGAACACCCAGATGATCAGGTTGTTCGGCCGCGCGCCCGAGGCGATCCCCATCACGAGGATCGCGATCACGTAGACGACGCCCGCCTTGAGAAAGCGGGTGCGGTAGCGGGGCCGGTCGGGGTCGCGGGATGCGAAGAAGGCCACGTCGTCATTCTCGCATGGTCATGCGGGCAAGGCGAGGGTCGGGGGCGCGTTCACGGCCGATTCGCCGGAAGGGTCACGCGGATTCCGTCGTTCTCCGGGCGCTCAGCGAAGGAGTTCGACGCGGTCGGGGCCGATGCTTTCGCCGCCATCGAGGAGGCCGACGACGCGCCAGTCGCCGACATCGGCCAGCGCGAACTCGATCGGGCCGGTGTGTGCGGATGCGGCGGTGCCGCCGTCGGCGGTCACGCGGTCGATGGTGAGCCAGACGTGTTCACGCGGCGCGTCGGCGTCTGCGTCCGGCCCCGCGTGCCCGCGCGCGACCTTGACGAGGAAGGCGACGGTTGCGCCGGCGCCGTGCGTCGCGTGCGCGGCCACGAACGCGCTCCACGTGCCGCGGGCGAGGCGTTCGCGCACCTCGACCACGCGGAGCGAAAGGAAGAGGCCAGCGCCATGGCGCATGAGTCGCTCGAGCGCGTCCACAGGCGTCGACCAGACCTTGCGGAATGCCCCGCGCTGCCCGGCCGCGCAGATGGCGGCGCGTGGATTCGGGCCGAGACGGGCACGGTCGCCCGGACTGCCGGCGACTTCGGGGGCGACGGTTTGCGCGGCTTCCGCGGCCGGCACGAGCGCGATCGCGAGGTCGCCGCCCGCCTCGAACGGAACGCCCGCGTGCGGCAGGTCCTCGGAGATGAAGCGCGCGGCGAGCGCGTCTGTGAGCTGGAGCGCCGCAGCCGTGAGCGGCTCGGGAACCTCGAGCATCTCGAGTTCGGGCTTGCCGACGCGCGCGAGGCCGACGGTGGTGATCCACTGCGGGCTGCCGGGGCCACGCGAGCGGAGTTCGATGCGGTAGAGATGGCGCTCGTCGACGAGTTCGCCGGCGGGAGCCGCGCCGTCGAGGAAGAGGCGCGCGCAGTCGTCGGGGCTGTAGACGAGGCCGAGCTCGGGGTCGAAGAGGAGGCGCGTGCGGTCGAGGCCGGCCGCTGTGGCGGTTGTCGCCGCGAGCCGCACGAAGTCGGCAAGCGACGCGGGCCAGACCGGCTGGCCGGTGGCGGCGGCGCGGTCGGCGTCGTCGGGGGTCGACGGCTCGAGAATCGTCTGGAGGACGATCAGGTAGCGGGCGTCGGGGGCGCGGTCGTCGGGGCTTTGGCCCGGCTGCGCGAGCTCGCACCAGATCAGGACCCGCGAGCCGTGGCCGCGGACCTCAAAGGAGAAGGCCCACGGAATCGACGGCTCCTCGATCGGCATGGGCTCGACGGAGGTCGGCTCTGCGCCGAAGGCGCGGCCAGCGGCGAGGAAGGCGTCGCCTGGGTCGGGGAGTTCGTCTCCCGCGACGAACGCGATGAGCGAGACGGGCGTCGGCTCGGCGATGCGCCACGCCGACTCGGGCGGGAGGCCGATCTGGATGGGCTGATGCTCGCGGGCCATCGGCGCGATGGTACGGGATCGGCGCGAACCGGCGGCCGCAGCCGCGGGAGTCAGGAACGTCCCATGCACGCCAGAGGGAGCGGCCGCAGCCGCGGGAGTCAGGAACGTCCGATGCACGCCAGAGGGAGCGGCCGCAGCCGCGGGAGTCGAGAACGTCCCATGCACGCCAGAGGGAGCGGCCGCAGCCGCGACCGCTCAATCACGTCACGCCCCGCGCAGCCAGTTCACCAGTTCCGCCCGCCTGCGGATTCCGACCTTCGCGTACAGCCGCTTCGTGATCGTGCGCACCGTGTTCACCGACAAGCCGAGCTGCGCCGCGATCTCGGGGCAGTTTCTCCCGTCGCCAAGCAGCCGCCCGACCTCGCGTTCCCTCGGAGACAGCACCTTCGCACTCCCTCTCGTCGCCGCCGGCCCTGCGCCCTCCCCACCGCCGTCGCCGTGGTCGCGGCGAGCCGTTCCACCCTCGATCACATGCAGCGACGCGGTCGGCAGCACGAGTTGCCGCAGCGGGCGGACCTCGATCGCCATGTGGTAGTTGCACAGGTGCGGTCCATCCTCCGCCGCGCGCTCCACCGCGTCGATGTAGTCGGTGACGGCCCGGACGCGACGCCGGAGTTCCATGAACTCGGTCGTGCTGAGGCTGAGCGACCTGTGCAGTTCGATCGCCTCGTCCGTGTGCAGCGCCGAGTGCGAGCGGGCCGTCTCGAGCACGCTCCGCCCATGCTCGGCGACCTGGGCGCGAATCGCCTCGGCCGCCGCGGTCTGCGCGGCGTCGCGGCGGTTGTAGACGATCACGAGCCGCTCACGCGCGATCTTGAACGCCGTCCGTCGCCGCGTTCCCGGCTCGAACGCCCGCTTCACAAGGCCGATCGCTTCGAGACGGTCGAGCGCCGCCGCGACCTGCTCGCGCCGCGCGAGCGCCAGCGCGGAGAGTTCGGCGATCGTCGAGGCCCGCGCGCGCCGGCGGAGCAGTTCCCAGATCGCCCGGTTGAACGGATCGGCAAGCGCCTCTGCGAGACCGGGGTGCTGGGGGGTGAGCGGCTGTCCGGAGGAGATATCCATCGAACAGATGAATGGGTTTCATGGAACCGCGCTCCATGGCACTTCGCCGGATCCGGCGGGACATTCCCGTTCTCAGACGCTCGCAACCCGCACAGACGGAACGCGAGGCGCGGTTTTGGCCGCGCCCCGCGATTCCTGGCTCAAGTTCGCCGGGTTCGGTCAATCGATCACGTCGGCCGATGCCTGGTAGTTGAACTGCTGCCCGCCGATCGATCCTTGGCTCACGTCGCAGTAGCCGAGCAGGCGTCCGCTCCGGTCGAAGAGCTGTCCGCGGCCGTACACGCCGCCGACGACGAAGCCCCCCTTCCCGATCGACGGGAACACGGCGTAGCCCGCGCAACTGTCGAAGAAGCGCTCGAGCGTCGGATCGGTCTCCCGCGCCTCGGTGAGGAACGCCGTGGTGTCGACCTGGAGCGCCGTGCGCTCGGCCTCCGACTTCGGCGCCGTGCTGCATGCAGCCGTCGCGAGCGTCGCGCCGGCCAGCGCGCAGGCGAGAAGTCCGTGGACAAACGTGCGGAAACTGCTGTTGATCTTCGACATTCCTCTTGGCTCCTTCGTGACGACCGGGTCGGGCGGATTGGTCGGGGCCGCATCCGCCGCTTGCGCGCAAGGCGGTCGCGGCACTGCGCCGTACGGGAAGAAACATAGCCCGCAGCGCACGAGCCGCGTCGATCACACGGCCCGCGAAGCGCAGACTCTTCGGATCAGGGACGTCTCCGCGGGCGAGCTTCCCGCAGTGCTCCGCAGCCGCGACCGCTCAAGGACGCCGCGACCGCTCAAGGACGCATCATCCGCTTGTACGGCGAATGCTGCCCCGCAGACGGCATCGTCATGCGGAGGACCCGCGCAGAGCGCGGCGGCAGCCTCAGCGTGACGAAACCCATGTGGACATGCGCCTGCATGGCGTCGGGCCGGTCGAAGGCGAGCGCATCCTTGAAGTTCGTGCCCGCCATGATGCGGCCGTCGCGCACCGAGATCGTCTCCTCGACCTCGTGGTCCTCCATGTTGCATGCGACGAGCACCGTGTCGAACACATGGTCGGTGGTGCGGAGGAACGAGAGCAGCTTGCGCCCGCGGAGGAAGACGATGTCGCCCTTCGCGAGCGCCCGCATCTCGCGCCGCGCAGAGTACAGGCTGCGCATGAACACCCACTCGGGGTGTCCGTCGTGCACGAGATCCCAGCGCATCGGCGCGCGGTTGTACGGGTCGGCCGCGGCGGACATGCCGAGTTCCTGGCCGTAGTAGAGGTTGGGCGCGCCCGGCAGCGTCGCCTGCAGCGTGTGCGCGATGCGCCGCGCCGCCTCGTCGGGCACGAGGTGCGCAAGGCGGTCGGTGTCGTGGTTCTCGAGCGTGGTCCAGCAGCGCAGGATGAACTCGATCCCCGCGTCCTCGATCATGTCGTGGAGCCGCGCCGCGGTGGTCGCGCCGTCGGAGTTCGCGCGGCAATAGTCGATGATCGTCATGCGCGCGTTCATGTTGAGGATGCCGTCGAGCGCGCGATCCCAGCCGGCCGGCGTGTTCCAGATCTCGCCGACCACCCACGAGCCGGGCCGCTCGTGATGCGCGGCCTGCGTGAGTTCGCGCAGGAAATGGGGCCCGAGATCGCTCGCCACGTCGAGGCGCCAGCCGTCGATGCCGTCGCACAGGTACGTGCGCACCGCGCTGTCGGCGCCGTTCCACAGATGCTCGCGCACCTCGTCGCGCTCGACGTGGAGGTCGGGCAGGTTCGCGACGTCGGCCCATCCGCGGTATCCGTTCGGATACTGCGGTCCGATGAAGAACCACGAGCGGTACGGGCTGTGCTCGTCGGCAAGCGCGGCCTGGAAGGCGTGATGCCGGCGGCCGACATGGTTGAACACGCCGTCGAGCATGACCTTGAGCCCGCGCGCGTGCGCGTCGCCGATCAGGAGCCGCAGGTCCGCGCGCGTGCCGTACTCGGGGCTCACCTCGAGGTAGTCGGACGCGTCGTACTTGTGGTTCGTGTACGCGAGATGGACGGGATTGAGATAGAGGACGTCGGCGGAGATCTCGTTGAGGTGCCCGAGATGTCCGCGCGTGCTCGCGAGGTCGCCGCCCCAGAAGTCGATCTCGTGGCTCCAGACGCCCGCGTTCTCGACGAAGTGCCCCTTCTCGGGCGTCTCATGCCACGCGCGCAGCGTCTTCGGCGACGCGTACAGATGGCGCTTGGCCGCGAGGTCGACGCTGGGCGCAAAGCGGTCGACGAACACCTGGTAGACGACCGCACCTGCGCGCCAGTCGGCCTCGCGCGCTTCGATGCGTTCACGGACTTCGGTCGGGGAAGAGTGCTTCACGCCCCGAGAATAGCCGAGGCGCACGCGGCGCGGACTCAGTCCTTGTCCCAGATGTCGCGCACGTCCTTCGAGCACTGGCGGCGGATGCCGTTCGAGTCCATCAGCTTCTCGGTGGCGTCCTCGATGTCGGCCGACCGCAGCACGATGCGCTCGGTGCCGAGCTCGTTGAACTCGAACACCACGAACTCGTCCTTGGTGTCGCGGAGCAGCTGCACAAACTCGCGGAAGTTCTTGAAGGTCTTGCCGTTCACGCTCTTCACGCTCTGGCCGGGCATGACCTCGTAGCCGCGCCCGATCGGGCTCGAGAGCAGCGGGCACACCACCGACACGAACTCGCGCCCGTCGCTCGGGCGGTCGTCGAAGATGTACGGCGTGATCGGGCTCTGGCGGAAGATCATCCAGCGGCCGGCGCTGCTGAGAAGATCGCGGTGCAGCGGGCTGAAGACGAGCGGACCGTACACGAGGTACGGGTAGTTGCCGTCGGCGTACTCGCGGATGACGCGGCCTGCGCGCGTGTAGGCGGGAAGCTCGAAGGTCATCGGCTTGCCTTCGCGCAGGATCTCGATCACATGGTTCGGCTTCTCCGCGGTCGGCACGAAGCGGCCGACGACGCAGTCCATCGCGACCTTGCGGTCGCCCTCGATCGTGACCTGTCCCTTGTTGTCGACGGCCTGGCCGTTGATCTTCACGATGATGTCCCACGCCTGCAGCGGGCCGCCCTTCTGGTCGATCACGACGACGCCCGCCACGTCGCCCGACGCGCCGAGCTTCGCGCGCAGCGCGGGGTTCTCGAGCGTCTGCACCTCGAGGTTGAGCACCGTGTTGCCGTCGACCTTGCCCGCCGCGGCCTCGTCGAGGAAGCGCGCGATCTCCTCGGTCGCCAGCAGGTACGAGATGTTGTCGGCGCTGCCCATCAGGCCGCTGAAGGCGAGTCCGGCGACCTTGCCGTCGACGAACGCGGGGCCGCCGGAGTTGCCGAAGTTGATCGCGGCATCGACCTGGACGCGCATGCCGTCCTCGCCGCCCTGCCCGATCTCGGCCCACTCGATGCGCGAGATCACGCCGCTCGTCGTCGACAGCGCGTCGCCGCCCATGGGGAAGCCCATCACCGTCACGCGCGAACCTTCCTTGGGAAGGCCCTCGAAGAGCGGGATCGGCGGGTGGTCGCGGTTGAACGCCTCGTCCTTCACCTCGAGGAGCGCGAGGTCGCGCGTCCGGTCGATGGCGAGAAGCTCGGCCTGCACGGGAAGCGCCGTCTGGTCGGTCTCGAGCATGATCTCGCTCGTCTGCTCGACCACATGCGCGTTGGTCAGCACGCGGCCGGGGGCGATGACCACGCCCGAACCGCCGAAGTCCTCGGGGCTCTCGCGCTTCCACGGCGTCGACGGGTCGCGCATCTCCTGCTTGACGGCGATCTTGATGACCGACTTGCGCAGCGCGGGATCGACCGTCACCGCAGCATCGGGCGCGGGAGGCGCCGGCGGGCGAACCGCCTGCGGGAGGCCTTGGCCGAGGAGGGTGGCTTGCGGCAGGAGGAGGAACGCGGTTGCGACGAGCGCGAAGGCGGGCGAGTGCATTGACGCATTGGAACCGCGCGCGCAGCCCTTCGCAACCATCGCGGTTTCTGCGACAATCCCGCGCCTTTATGTCCGCCACGCCAGCGCATCTCCCCCGCCGCACCTTCGCGATCATCTCGCACCCGGACGCCGGCAAGACGACCCTGACGGAGAAGTTCCTTCTCTACGGCGGCGCCATCGCGCTCGCGGGATCGGTGACCGCGCGCAAGGAGCAGCGCGCGACGGCGTCGGACTGGATGGAGCTCGAGAAGCAGCGCGGCATCTCGATCTCGTCGACGGTGCTCCAGTTCGACTACCACGGCTACCGCGTCAACCTGCTCGACACGCCGGGCCACAAGGACTTCAGCGAGGACACCTACCGCGTGCTCACCGCGGTCGACGCGGCGGTGATGGTGATCGACGCCGGCAAGGGCATCGAGCCGCAGACGCGCAAGCTCTTCGAGGTGTGCCGGCGACGCGGCGTCCCGATCTTCACCTTCATGAACAAGTGCGACCGGCCGACGAAGGATCCGATCGCGCTCTTGGACGAGCTCGAGAGCGTGCTCGGGATCGGCGCGTTCCCCGTGAACTGGCCCTTCGGCAACGGACCCGAGTTCCGCGGCGTCTACGACCGCCTCGAGAAGAAGCTGCATCTCTTCGAGCGCACGAAGGGCGGCATGCGCGAGGCGCCCGTCCAGGTGATGGGGCTCGACGAC
>Ga0172372_10011730_pt1 | contig 11109 bp, 7 predicted proteins | sample LakKiv5m_2_FD_114544 | JGI IMG/M metagenome (GOLD analysis project Ga0172372, IMG submission 114544) | Freshwater microbial communities from Kabuno Bay, South-Kivu, Congo - kab_092012_9.5m | ecosystem: Environmental > Aquatic > Freshwater > Lake | place: Democratic Republic of the Congo... | reverse complement strand
GTTATCCCTATTTGGTGATGACTGCTCTTGACCGTAATGCGAGCAATGCGGACATTGTGAATGGCATAAAAGACGGTTATAAAGAAGTTGTATATTGGCTGCTGCCTACAGATTTAATAAACGATAAGGACGGCGAAGTTTCAAAGCCACTGCAACTGATTCGCAGTGAAGCGTGTAACTATAACACAGCTAATACATATTTTAAGGAAGGTATTTTTGATACGTACAATAAATCCGATAATGTCTTGCTAGACAACGTGGTGGCAGTTAACTTCCTATTCGATCAGCTAAATAAAGAGGCTCGGGATAGACCTTTGGTGACATTTAATAATAACCCAGAGGTTGATTTTAATTCTGCTACCAATGGCCGCCAAGTTTTTGTAAAGAGTGGAACAGAATTGGCCAATCCTATGCCGGATTATGTAGACGTTTTAATCAGCGTTTTACCTAATTTCCCAAAATCGTTTACAACAGGCGCCCTATCTACGATCAGCGATCATTATGAAGATATCACAGATTTTGCAGGCAAAGATTCGTTAGGCGACCCTGCTGAACTAATAGGCCAAAAACTAGATCTTGTCGATATCAATTTCGAAGATGATAAAACCTACAAATTTCAAAAAGAAGGTCACCTTTGGTTGGCAGATAAGGAAACCGTGTTGCATTACAGAAAATTTAATGATTCTTTATATTTAACCATTCAATCGGGGGGCAAATCTTCCGTAGCGACAACCGGTACATTCACTATAGCGGAACCTATTTTCAAAAGGATTTATTTAAAATGAGAAGATATTTTACGCTGATTGAAGTGTTGGTTGCGATGGCGGTTTTCTTGGTTGGAATCAGTCCGCTTCTTGGTTTGCTGAGTTCGGTTACTTTAAATCATGTTGAGTACATGAATGAAAAAAAAGTATCAGGTTTCTTTGAACATAAAATCAGAGAGATACTTGATGCTGGAAAAGAACTTGAAAGTGTGGGGTTGGTCACTGCGATAGAGGCAGATGAGGAGGGAGTTTTTTATGAAATTCGAGTCAATGACAGTATTAATACACCGAGTGAGAACAAACAAGACGTGTGGATTCGTGTCGGCACTGCCGCCAATTTAAAAATTAAGCCGTTCATCAATCCATTGGATGGTGAGGACGACAGAGTTACAGCAGAAATTAAATTTTTGAACATATATAAAGAAAAGCTACCATGAAAATGAAAAACGATCAAGAAAACGGTTTTATATTGCTCATTGCGATAGGTATATTGATGGGATTGCTCGCCATTATGGTTGCGACAGTTCGATACACTCAAAACAATACGTCCAATAACGAAGACACGGAGATTAACATTTCAAGCACGAGCGCCAAGCAGTCGATTAAATTTGCTAGTGACTATAAAAACTCCCTAATGGGGGAAAATGAGAAATCGCGATTGTTCAGAAATTGGGTGTTTCCGACTTCGAAGGACCTTCCTATTAAATTGAAACTGCAAAGTAGTTTTATTAAAGGAAGTCATAAACAAGTTCAGGTTACGGATATGAGGAAGTTGTTTTTTGCACTGGCAACAAGTCGATACAATATTTATATCTCGTCATTAGCGACCACCCAAAAGCCGATGATGCGACTTTTAAAAGACATTGATGCTGTACAGAATAACATTGAAATTGTTTACGATTTTGTCGATACCAATAATGTAAGCCAAACCGCTCCTGTGACAAATATTATGGAGTTGGATGGTGGCTATGTTGCTGTTGGCAATGAATTGATGGCGGTTGCAGACTATGTCGGTTCTGAATTTATCATCAATGATCGAAAAACCAATAGATATGGCGGTGTCAGAAGTGCACATCGAGCGGGAGAACCTGTTTATGCCATTCGATGCTTAGATGGTTTCCCTCTGTTTGGTTATTTGAAAATTGAAGGCGATGTTTTTTATGTAGGGGTGACGCAAATGTACCACGACACATCGGTTGTGCCAACTTTTACGATTTACGATTATAATGATCTTCCTAATTTAACCGATACAACGAAGTCTTTGACGCGTTCTTTTTCAACAGTCAAAACAATTGCAGTTGGAACTGTCGTAGAGTTTTATCCATTCGATCCGGGTTTTAGTAACTTAGAAGCGAATTGGAGTGTAAATTATAATCTTTCGGTTGAGGACGAGAATGGGAAATGGAATTTAAACACCTTAACTCAATATACGGCAGGTAATCTTTTTACACAAGATGCCTATATCACGGCTTTGAAAGATGTAAACTTAAGATTGTTTCCAATGAAAGATATCAATGAAATTTTACTGATTTCAGATTACGCAGCTTCGGGTGCAGACAAGAACAAGATTGAGCAATCTTACAATCAGCATAAATCGAACTTTACGGTTTTTAGTAAACCCAATTACTTTTCTAATTACCAAAGAGTTGACGACAACACCACGGTTGAAAAGACGAATCAAGCTCATTTTTATTGGAAAGACACGATGGGCTTAAATTTACAACACGTTCAACGGCGAGAGCCAAGCAGCCCGAGTGTGTTTCAAAACGATTGGGCTAATAATACAGAGGATGAATTGATCCTACCCCATGTTATCAATATGAATACCGCAAGCTATGAGGTGATTTGGAGGATGCTCAGTAAAAATTTTAATGGTATATCTTTACCTAAGGCGTCAGCGAAAGATGTCGCAGCGAGAATTGTGCGCTATCGTGCTGGGCTAAACAGTTCTGCCGGGTTAGCAGCGGGCACTTATTTTACTGATGTGGACTATAATGGTTTTGTGAATCCTTTTGACGGCGTTAATGACGATCCCACGCTAAGTGGTGTAAGAAACCACGCTGCTGCTTTAGAATACTCAAGTGCAGAGGATGAGTTTCTAGCTGCAATTCAGCTTGGACTATTAACCGATACTGAGTTTAAAGAAATCACAAACCTTGTAAAGAGGGATGTCGCGCATCTGATAGAAACTCAAACTGTTGCGTTTTCTGAATGGTCCAACTTTATCACTTTTGAAGCCAGTCCAGTTGAGAGCCATGATTTTAAGTACAGTATTTCTAAAGATTCTCAGAATTTAATTTCAGAACATAAAAAAGTTGTTTTAGAAAACTTTTCGACGATGGATGAGGGCGGTTATGACATTGGTGATAGAAAAACCATACCTTCAACTGACTTTCATGAAGGTGTGGTGGTTTTAAACTCAATTCATGGCTGGAATGAAAATGAGAGCATTTTGAGTGGAGTGACCACCTATCAGCCTTTTTTAAAGTATGATGATGATGGTAGCGGCAATGTATCGGTAAGGCAATACAATATGAAAACAGATACATATAAAAAATTAGACATCTACTCATCTCTCTATGGCAGGTACAACGTTGCAGGTGCCTCTTATCGGATCACTGGTGCTAGGTCATTTAGTAACTCTGAATATGGATTGGTTTTTGGTCTGGTGGAAAATGGAGCCATTCCCGCTTTTCAAACATCGGCTGATTTTGGAATACATATAATAGGTGAAGGGTACTATGATAAAGTAACGCTTTCCGGAGGTTGGACTGCTCAATTTTTTAGTGACAATGTTAAGATTACGGGAGGGAATGCTTTGATTAGTATGCCAGTAGCTTCAGGTGTCACTATGCGAAGAGAAAATGGTGAGGAGTATGTAGTGCATTCAATTGACGACACTTTGGCACCCGCTAGCTATGTCCTTTACCTCAATCCACTTCCGCCGGGAGCTCTCCAAGCAGAACTCTTAAAAACCAGTGGAACATTGATTTTTTCTTCCGCAACGAGTGTTTCAAACCCAACAGTTTATTCTTTTATAAATCCAGAGACAGTTACTCCTACTGGTACGCCAATAGCAGTAACTACAGTGGGTAACCCTGCGCCTTACTACGAAACTGTGATTCATAGGCCAGGTGCTGAATTTACAGCGATTGAATGGGACGACCGTTCTTCTTTGCAAAGTCCAGGTACTAATTGTACTTCACTGCAAATTTTTGATGTGGACTATGGCAATGACTCTGGAGTTCAGAATCCTGCTACCAATAGCTATTCTATTAATCCTCTAGATGAAAGATACGATCGTTTGAGATTGCGTTTCCACTTTATTGGTATGTCTGGAACTGCGGGCACTCTTGATAATACGAGCTATGGTAGGCAATTCCCTTCACCGCCATTGTTTGAAGTGAGAGTAAGATACAAAACCAGAAATGAGGCAAAGCCTCCATCTAATTTTGTTTACAGTAGAGAATAAAAATTCTCTTTACTTATGAAACTCAACTTCAAAATCCGGCTCATGAACAGAACAAAAAAAAGACTATTCACTCTAATAGAGTTGTTGGTAGCGATATCTATCGTGACTATTTTAGCAGGTATGGTGCTTGGTGGTTTAAGTGCAGTCACAAATAAAATGGATATAGCAGACACCAAAGCCAATATCATGGCCCTACAAGACGCTTTGTTGAAGTATTATGCCGAGAAGGGTGAGTACCCTGCCATTAATCCAACGACAAAAGCACCTGTGTCGGGACTTTTGAATAGTAGCTATTTTACTCAAATCGAACGAGAAGAACTGAGAAAATATGGAGTTTCTGGTTTCAGTGCTGATGGCTCTTTGTTGGATGCTTGGGGTAATCCGATACTGCTGATTTATGAAAAGGATTATGCCAGTAATTCAAGTGCAGGAAAATTTAAAATGGGAACAGCTGACGTATATCAAAATATAAATACTTTCCAGATCATCTCAGGTGGTAAGGATGGCGTTGACGCAAGTGGAAACCCGTTGATTCCAAGTTATGGATCTACAAAATATAAAGATATCGTTTCGAACTTTAATTTTGTGGAATAACAATACTCAAAACTTCACCAATAACTGTTTTTGCTGAGCCAAATAGAGTTCGACTCTGTCGTTCATGTTTTGAAGTTGGGCTTGTTTTAAATTTTCGGCGTTGGCTTTTAGGGCCTGACTGATTTTGATCAGTTTGTTTAAGTTTTCCTGAAAGAAGCTTTCGTAGTCGTTTTTGGCGATTTCTAGACGGTGGAAGAGGCCGTTTGCGGCGTTGAAGATGTCGATGTCGCTTTTTGTGGCGAGGCTTTGGCGGAACTCATCGTGGGAGGGGCAGGCTTTGTAGTTGCCATTGGCGCCGAAGTTGATCCACTTTTTGAGCACGCGGGCGTTGTCGGTGTCGGGGAGGAAGAGGTTGGGGTTTTCTTCAATCTCGGTGGTGTAGCCGTACTCGGCTAGGCAGATGGCGAGCAGGTGGAAGATTGGATCGCGCGAGACGTTGGCTTGTGGCAGTTTGGTTTGCAGGTCGGCTGCGCTGATGCTTTGTGTGGGAGCTTGGATTTGCAGTATCTTGCTTTGCATGGCTTGAATGTCGGTGTCGAGGCGTTTGGAGAGAAGTTTTAGGTAGGCGTTCAAGCGCACGGGGTCGCGACAGGATTTTAGGTCATGGCATAGCTCTGAGCTGATTTGAACCTTGGCGTCAATGCTCTCGCCTTTTTCGGCAATGAGACGTTCGAGTTTGAAGCTGAAAATATCGGGGCTGTTTTTAAGGAAGGCTTTCCATTGTTTTTGGTGATCGCTTTGCGTGAGTAAGAACTCGGCGGGGTCCATCTTTTCGGGCAACGTGATGGCACGGGTTTCGACACCGTATTTTAGAAAGAAGGGCAGTGAACGCTCCATCGCTCGTTGGCCGGCTTGATCGGCGTCGTAAACGAGGTAGAGGGGCAAGTCGTGGCGTTTGATGAGGCGCACGTGGTCTTCGCTCATGGCGGTTCCGAGTGTGGCGACACAGGGACCGAGCTTGAATTGATGGGCCATCATGACATCGGTGTAGCCCTCCATCATGATGAAGTGTTTGAACTCGCGTTGCAACTCTTTGGCGTGTGGGTAATTGAAGAGGATTTGACTTTTGATGAACAGAGGCGTTTCGGGGCTGTTGAGGTACTTGGGTTCACTGTTGTCGAGCACGCGACCGCCAAAGGCGACGACGCGATTTTGGGCATTGCGAACGGGGAACATGATGCGGTGTCTAAAAAAGTCGAAGCCTTGTTGACCGTCTTTCATTTTTGCCAAACCCATTTTGTGCAGGGTGCTTAGTGCGACGCCTTTTTGCTGAGCGTGTTGGATCAAACCATCCCAACGGTCTGGAGCGTAACCGATCTTATAGAAGCTGAGCGTGTCTTCTGTGAAACCGCGTTTGTTCATGTATTCACGCGCCTCTTTGCCCATTTCGGATAAGAAGTTTTCGCGAAAATAGTGACCGGCGACATTCATGGCTTTTTGCCAAATTTTACTTTGATCGAAAGCTTGTTGGGTTGCGGGTGTGGGGGCTTCTAGGGTGACGCCCGCCTGCTTGGCGAGTTGTTTGAGCGCATCTGAAAAGGGGAGGTTTTCAAAGTTCATCACGAAGCTGATCACGTCGCCACTGGCGTGACAACCAAAACAATAGTAGGCTTGGCGATCGGGTGAGACGTGAAAAGAGGGAGACTTTTCTTGGTGAAAAGGGCAACAGGCTACGAAGTCACGACTCTGTTTTTTTAGTGGCACGTAAGAACTGATGATCTCGACAATGTCGAGACGGCGCTTGACCTCTTGTGTCCCTCCGTTCAAAACTCAGAGATCCAATTTGAGATAGGGAAAGGTGTAGTCGATGGTTTTAAAGCGTTGGCGCCCTGTTTGAGTTTCTTCAAAGTTAAATTGAAAGCGATCGCCTTTTTGAATGAGTTGAAACAAAGTCTCAGGTAGAGTCAGGGCAACTTTTTTTGAGCCTTCAACAGCATTGAAAAAGACTTTTTGGTTTTCGCTGTTTTTGGTGACGACTTCGTAACTGCCAATGAATTTTTCAGTTTGCTCCAATTGCTCTTGAAATTGCAACCACGACAGTTGTAACTCCACCGACTCTCGGTCGAAATCGTTCAAAGGAGGCGAGCTGTGGCAAGCGAGATACTCAAGCAAAAGGCGTTTGAGTGTCAAACCTCGTTCTATTTCTTTTTGGCCATACTTGAGAGCATGGAGCAAATTGCTTTCTTCAAGTTCAGGCAGTTTATTGATTTTTAGCCAAGTTAAGTAGTCGAAAAGCTGCTGCAAGGCTTGGTGTAACTCGGGTTTGTCGAAGGGATAGTTTTCTATCAGGTACTTTGGATAATGCGTCCAAGCGGAAAGCGGCAGATCTAAAAGAAGGTGAGTTTGCGAGTCTTTAAGCGTGCTGAATTGGGTTAAATAAATTTTAAAGGGGTCTAGGTTGGTTTTTAAGAAAGGTTGGCCATTTAGATCTTTAGGCTCGTAACCCAAGCGGTTTTTCTCGAATTCATGAAAGAAGAGAGGGTCGGCGATGCTGTTTGACATGGTTTTGATTCTAAGCCATAGATGAACTAGCAAAGTCACTGACTTAAATTATTGAGCAGCGAGCGATTCATGGGCGACACTTTTACTTCTAATGTAAAATTGCCAAACTTTTACGATATTTTGATCCGTTCAGCTTTCATTTGAAAATTGTGTACATCACCTCTTTTTTTCCTCCCGACAGGGTTGCTGGAGCGGAGCTAGGGATGCATTTCATGGCAAAGTATATGGCTGAGCGCGGTCATGATGTCCATGTGGTGATCACCCGTTCTGCTCAAAATAGAGCTATTGAACGTCGCGATGGGTATCAGATCCATTGGTTGCAAGTGTCTAAAGTGAAAGGACTCAAATTTTTCAGCGAGATCAAAAAAAGTTTGTCGCTTTTAAAACAAATCAAACCGGATTTAATTCATGCCAATTGTCTGCTGCCGGGAGGTTATATTGCAGCCAAATATGGTTCAGTGCACCAGTGTAAAACGGTGGTGCTATGCTATGGATACGATGTGAGTGACATGAAATTCCCCATGTCTTTGTGGGGGAAATGGGCGCTTGAGCATGTGCAAAGAGTGCTCGTTGCAACGCGGTATTGCAAGCAGGTGGTTCAAAATTGGGTGCCTAGCCTGAAACCGGAGGTTTTTTTGGCGGGCTGTGATTTAACGGTGTTTCCAAAAATTCCGTACCGCGCAGCAGAAGATAAGTTTTCACTGCTCTTTATAGGCCGCCTGATTCCCGAAAAAGGCTTGGACTTTTTAATTGAATTGATGGATCAGTTGCCTGAAAATTATCATTTGACCGTTATTGGGACAGGTGAGGCGTTGCCAGCGTACAAAGCCAAGACGGCAAAGTGGGGTGAGAGAGTTAACTTTGTGGGGCAGGTGCAAAATTCAGAATGCAGCCAGTGGTTGGCGCAGAGTGATGCCTTGGTGTTGCCGAGCTATAGAGAGCCGTTTGGGGTGGTTTGCATTGAGGCGGTTGTCTCGGGCGTTCCCGTTGTTTGTTCTGATGCAATGGGTTTGCCTGAAGCCGTTGCGGACGGCATCAATGGAAAAGTGGTGAAAGGTCGCGATGCGATGGAGTGGATCGAGGCCATTAGAGCGTGTTGTGAGGGAGGTGAATTTCGACAAAAAATATATCAAGCGAGCGAGAGCTATCGCGATAAATGGGCTTGGTCCACAAGATTAAGAGATTTGGAAAATTTATACCGAGAGCCTTGATGGCTTGATCGGCTTGTGCCGTGGATTCTTTCTTAGAATCCACAGACTCTAAAAGGAAAATCTCGTTTCATGATACCCGTAGGACAACCTCTGCTCACAATGAAAAATGTCGTCAAAATGTTCGGCGACAGAACCCTTTTAAAAGGCCTTAATTTCACCATCAATTCAGGGGATCGAATCGGTGTTTTGGGGGTAAATGGTTGCGGAAAAAGTACCTTGATGCGTTTGATCGCCGGCTTAGACACTAAATTTGAAGGCGAACGCATTTTAAGAAAAGGCCTGAAGATGGGGTATGTCTCACAAGAGCCGCCTCTAGATGAAGATAAAACGGTAAAAGAAAACGTTATGTTGGGCGCAAAAGCCATTTACGATCTATTGGACCGCTACGATGAACTCAACGTTCGTATGGGCGAGGTTGAAGGCGCCGAACTTGATAAAGCCATGCAGGAGCACGAAGAGATTCAACTCGAAATAGACCATAAAGATGCTTGGGAAATTGATCGCAAAATTGAATTGGCCATGAATGCCCTTTGTTTACCTGCCGATGACAGTCCGGTTGATCATTTGTCGGGTGGCGAGAGGCGTAGAGTGGCTTTATGTCGATTTTTAATGAGCCATCCTGATCTATTGGTTTTGGATGAACCAACCAACCACTTGGATGCGGATACGATCACTTGGCTAGAGGGCTTTATTCGTGACTACCAAGGCACCGTGTTGTTGGTGACTCACGATAGATACTTTCTCGATAATGTTGCCAATCGTATGGCTGAGATTAGTGAAGGTATCTTAAAATCCTATGAGGGCAATTACTCTGATTTTCTTGAGAAAAAAGCTGAACTGGAAGAGTTGGAACAAAAGCGCGACTCAAATAGACAAAAGCTTTACGCTAGAGAGTTGGAGTGGGCCAAGAAAACTCCAAAGGGAAGGGCGTCCAAAAATAAGGCACGTCTTAAAAATTTTAAAGAAATGCAAGAGGAGCCTGCAAGAGATGTGGTGCGAACAGCAAATTTCATTATACCTGAAGGGCCTCGTTTGGGTGACAAGGTGATTGAACTAAAGCATTTGAATAAAGGTTTTGATGGCCGCGAACTCATCAAGGATTTGAATTTAATCATTGAGCCTGGAGCCATCATCGGTGTTATTGGACCAAATGGTATTGGGAAATCCACCCTAGTTAAAATGATTTTAGATCGAGAACAGCCGGATTCTGGTGAGATTCTTATTGGTCAAAATACTGTTTTTGCCTATATCGATCAAAAGCGAAATGTGCTGGATGAAGACCAAACGGTATTTGAAAACATCAGTGAGGGGTCTGCCTTTATTCAATACGGAAAACAAGAGCTTGCTATCAGACACTATTTAGCGCGCTTTCTCTTCACTGGGGGAATTCAACAAACGCCGGTAAAAGATCTATCTGGCGGGGAAAGGAACCGAGTGACTTTGGCGAAAATGTTAAAACAACCCGGAAATTTCTTGATTCTTGACGAACCCACTAATGATCTCGACCTGATGACGCTTAGGGTATTAGAAGAAGCACTTGAAGCCTATAGAGGTTGCGCCTTAGTGGTCACCCACGACAGGTACTTTTTGGATAGAATAGCAACGGGCATTCTCGCCTTTGAAGGCGATGGCAAAGTTTACTATTGTGAAGGTTCCTATGAGAGTTATAGGGACAATCGCGCAAGAAGGGTGCGCGAAGCCAATGAGCGTGGAGAAAAACATTCTACGGAAGTTTCTGAAAGGCAGTATCGGAAATTGAATAAAATATAAATGGATAAATCCAAGGTAGCTGAACCTGAGATCGGAAGAAGAAACATCGTTATTGTCGATGACCACGATGACAATATTCTCGTTCTCAAACATCTACTCGAAAGAATAGGCTACGAGGGGATTGTTGCGTTCAATGAATCAGAAAAGGTCATTCCCTCTTTAAACGCTTCGCGGCATCCAGTGGATCTATTTTTACTAGATGTGATGATGCCAAAATTAGATGGCGTGTCGCTGGCGAGAATGATTCGCAGTCATGATCGATTTAAATCTGTTGCCATTGTTTTTGTTACGGCAAAAGATATGAACAACACGTTGGAAGATTGCTTTAAAGTTGGTGGGGCAGATTTCGTGAACAAGCCCATCTCCATGATTGAACTGCGCTGTCGACTCTCAAAAGTTTTTGAATTGCAAGACGCTCTAGTCAGGTTGAGCCGACAAAATGAGGAGCTGACGCTTAGTACTCTGACAGATAGTCTGACGTCTCTTTACAATCGTCGCTTTTTAGATCATCGTCTAGAAGAAGAGTGTGCTAAAAGTGAGCGCTATCAACACCAGTTGTCTTTTTTGATGATGGATTTAGACAAGTTCAAGCGCATCAACGATGACTACGGTCATTTGGTCGGTGATCGCGTTTTGAAAGACTTTGCTGACATATTGATTGAGCAGGTCCGATCTACTGACATGATTGCGAGATATGGTGGTGAAGAATTTTGTGTCTTGCTCACTGGAACACCTCTGAAAAAAGCCATCGAGACTGCTGAGCGCATCCGCAAAAGAGTCGAGGAAGTTAGGCTTT
>Ga0172372_10011728_pt1 | contig 11111 bp, 7 predicted proteins | sample LakKiv5m_2_FD_114544 | JGI IMG/M metagenome (GOLD analysis project Ga0172372, IMG submission 114544) | Freshwater microbial communities from Kabuno Bay, South-Kivu, Congo - kab_092012_9.5m | ecosystem: Environmental > Aquatic > Freshwater > Lake | place: Democratic Republic of the Congo... | reverse complement strand
CTCGCGTCACGAATACAAGGAACGCCGACCGCACAGCAGCTTGAACGATCAATGCCCGGCGGAGTTCGCGGCGCAGTGCCGCAATGCCATACAGACTACAGGCACCCTCCAGGTCGAACCTGCGGAGTTGGCACAAACCCCAATGCTCCTCTCGACCCAGATGGACCAGAAAAAGGGGGTAGGTCAGGGCTCCCGTTCTTTCTGAGGCGACGCTCGCAGTCAGTTACAAGATGGCGCCACCTGCTTCCGCCGCGCAGGAGCAACGCGCCTCGTTACGCCCAACGTATCGCCCCGGCGCGTGAGGGCGTTGTATCGGTCTTAGGTCGTCAAGAAACGATTGCGTAGGTCAAAAGACTAGGTTCCGTTACACTCCTGTGCGATGAACCTCTGTCTATTGGATAGAATTTTTTACACAGCCGTTAACCGCGAAGTCTAGGTCTGTGGCGTTGGTTAGTATAATCTCCGATATAAAAATAAGATATATGTCTATTCCTCCACACAGAACCCATCTTCGCCCTGTTCGCAGAGTGTGAAGCTGCCAGCGTTGTAGAGCTGGACAATTCGGAGCAGCTCATTCAATGAAACACTCCAATCGGCGCCGGATTGATAATCGGCCGTGTGCGGCGAGCAGATGCGATCCAGACTCCCGGGCGCGAAGCCGTCTTCGGTACCCGCATCGCAGCCGTAGGCACCCACATTATAGAACTGCACGAGCCGCAGCACCTCGCTCAGGGAGAATACATTGTTGGCGTCCCAGTCGCCCTGATGGCTGGTGATTTCCGGCACACCGCCCACGAGAATAGCGCCATCGGCCCGGCCCACATCGCCGAACCACTTCAGGTTCTCGCCATACTCGCCGCGAAGGTCAGCCGCGCTGAGCACGATAGGAAGCTGTGCGCCGGCTGGCGCGGCCTCCGACACGCTGAACTCCAGCAGCAGAATGTCGCCGGCGTCTTCCTCGAGCGCTTCCGCACGGCTCATGCTGATCAGAACCTGGCCCGTCGCTTCGTTCACTTCGAGGTCGAAATCTGAGGCTATACCGGTTTGCGTGACGCTTTCGAGCGAGACGAGACCTTCCGCCTCTGGGTAGGTAATGGCCAAATCGAGCCCGGAAATACCCGCGGCATTCGACAGGGCCACGGGCAAGATGGCGGTGGCGCCATTACGCGCGGCGGTACCAATGGCCGCCTCGAGTGTGCCGCCCTTATTGCGCCAATATTGCGCCACGGTAGCCTCTCCAGACTTTGTGTTCTGGGGCGGATTGACGGCAGCGCCGATAGAACTGCGCCAGATGAGGATGGCGTCGCCGCTGTTCACGCCTCCGTCGCCGTCCATTTCGCCAGCTTCAAAGGCACAGGAATCGGCTTCGAGCAATTGCGCGGAGACCTGAAGCGCATAGAGGACGTCGATTACGTTCGAGAATCCGTCTCCATTGAGGTCTCCCGTAAAGCAGGTATTGTCAATGCAGCCCAGTCCCGAGCGGGTGAAGTCGACCGGCAGGGCTTGCGGGGGGATTGTATTGGTAGCGAATACGGCGCTTTGAAAACTCAACAGTTCGCAGGCGTCGGGCGTGACGCCTGGTGCCACCGGCAGGAACACATTAAACAGGTGGCCTTCGCCCACGAGCTTGCCGCCCGTATCCAAGCCGCTAATGACCACGCGTCCCGGGGTATCCTTGTTCACCTGGATGGTCGCGCTCTGGGTGAGCACGGTCTTCTCGACCTTGATGCCGGCCACGGCGGCGGCTTGAGCCGGGGCATCGGCCCCGAGCCAGGCCGCCGGATAACGGAAGTCGAGCTGCATGCCGCTGATATGCAGGCCCGAGGCGTTCCGCACGTTCAGCGGCACGCGCAGTGCTGTGCCGGGCAGGGCGTTCAAATTCGGTATCCACATGACCACGGTGCCAGGATTCGCCTCGGCGGTTTCAGATGGCTCGCTTTCGTTGCCATCAAAATCCACGGCCGTCACGAAGTAGGTGTAGACGTCGCCGCGCACCAAACCCGCGACGTCCTCGAAGCGGGTGTCTGCTACGGGCTGTGAGTTGACCAGGTCGAATTGCGCGGGGTTCTCCCCCTCGCCGCGATAGAGGTAGTAACCGGCAACATCCAGCGCCGCGCTTGGCTGCCAAGTCAGCGTCACCGAATCCACCGCAGGGAAGGCTTCGAGCCCCGTGGGCGCGGGCGGCGCCACGAACTCGAGCGTGAGCGACACGGTGCTCGGCGCGTTGATGCGCGAAATGCGCCGCGCCTGGAATCCCTGCGCCGCGAAGAGCAAGTCCACATTCGTCGCCGCGTCGGGCGCGGAGACTTCGTAGGAACCATTTCCCGCCGTCGCCGCCGTGTCCAGCACCTGGCTCGTGCCGGAACGAAACAGCGTCACCGATGCCCCGGAGAGGGGGCCGTTCGTGCGGCCGTCTCGCACGATGCCCGTGATGGGCTCGGAGGCCGCGCCTTGTGCGAATACCGTGGCGACATCGGGAGTGATTAGCACGTCCCCGTCGCGGCGGTACTGCGCTTCGCCGACGATAGTTTGAACGCCTGTCGCTGAAATCGGTGCGCGAACGCGGTAGGTGAATTCCACGGGAGAGGAAGGTGGCGTGAAGTAGGCGAAATCGAGTTGCCCGCTCGCCCCATTGGCCGGCGATATTTCAGGAATGTCGCCGCCAACCATCTGGACATAAGTCCAACCGGCGGGCATCGTTTCCGCTATGCCGAGCGCCGTGAGCGTGCCCTCATACTCCACGCGCACACGGACATCCACCGTGCCGCCGGGCGTATATACGTTCGACGGAACGCCCTCGCGCGAGAACGTGATATCGGAGGGCGTTTCGCCTTCCACAGCGTTGATATCCGTAACCTCGACCGGGGTAGCCAACTGCTCGCCGCCGCCGCGGTAGTACATACTGCCGGAGATAAATCCAGTAGAAATGCCTTTGCTTACGGATTCGATTTCATAGGTGAAACTTCCCGGCTCGGGAATCAACCAAGCGAACTCGACTTCGTCGCCGCCGACCGATGGATTCGATCGGATAAGCTCTGGCGTTGATGAACCGCCTGAGGAAACATAAGTGAATCCTTCCGGAATGGTTTCAACCAATCCGAGCGCGCGGATATCTCCGGAGACTGTATAGGTAACTTCAACCGTAACCGTGCTGCCGGTAATGGCGACAATCGAGCGGGTGAAACTTACCGTTGGCGCGGTGCCCTCGGCGTTCACCGGCGCGAAACCATCTTCGGTGCTCACCGATGGCTCGACGCCGTTGCTGTTAAAGAACTGAATTTGGCGTAGTATTTCGAAGAAGGAGATACTCCAGTCCTGCGGCGCGTAATCGGCGCTGTGTGGACTGCAATTCTGGTCGCCGATACCTGGCGTGTAACCGTCCTCGGTACCAACTTCGCAGGAAAAGTTGCCGGAATTGTAGAACTGTATGCCTCGCAACAGCTCGCTCAAGTTGACCAAACCGTCCCCGTTCGTGTCGAGGCTATGCGTTTCCGCAGGAGGTTCCCCCTCACTGCCTCCGTCCACGAATTTCAGCAGCCAGGTTTTGCCTTCGCCCTGCGGGTCGAAGGCGCTGGAATGCGCGACGATGCCGCCGAGCGAGCTCATATAATCCGCCGGGGACTCATAGGGGATGTGGTTTCCGTCGCCCAGCTCATCGATGACCCCGGCCCTCGCCCAACTGGTGCCGTCCCAGAGCCAGATATCCGGCATGGGATCGTCGTTTGCGAGCGCGCCGCCGAGGAGCACACACCGGTCGATGCCGGGGTGGTAGACGAACGCGGAACCCCGCGTGCCGGGCGGGTTGCCGTCGCCTTCGGGATCGGTGGGGACGTATTTGAGCCACCGGACGCCGTTCCAGCCCCAGACGACGCCCGCCTCTTCCGTCACGACATACCCCGTCCCATAGCCGCCGAACAGAAATATCTCTTCCCGGACGGGATCGTAGTCCATGCCGTAGCCGCCGCGGGGCCCCGGGTTGCCATCGCCCTCGGTGTCGGTCGGCGTCAGTTTCTTCCATGAGTTGCCGGTCCATTCCCAGGTGTCGGAATGCACCGTGCTGAAGCTATGGCCGCCGTAGGCAATCAGCTTGCCCGCCACGGTATCGAACGCCGCGCGTACGCCCTGCGCGCCACTACCTCCGATATTGCCGTCGCCCTCGGGATCGCTCGGGTCTACGGTAACCATACTGGTGCCGTCCCAGGTGCGGCCGAAATCGACGCCGAAACCGGGATTCGTCCCATTGGTGAATAGTACCTTCTGGGCTACGGGATCCCAGTCGGCGGTCGTTTCCTCCAAAAGCTCCGCCTGGGAGTAGGTCTTCCAACTCGACCCATCGAACTCCCATAGCCCAGCGACCCGGCCGCCAGCGTTGGATTTAGCCCCATAAAACACGAATCGATCCCGAACGAGGTCGTATGCCCCCTCGGAAAAATGAAGGGCGGGCGGATTGCCGTCACCCTCTGGGTCGGTCAATTCAAGCTGCTCCCATTCGAACGTTGCCTGAGCCAGCGCTGCAGGCAGTGTCACGGCGGCCAACAGAAATATACACAGGGCCGCCGATGAGACGTTACATCGAAACATGGACTTCCCCTTAATAGGCCATCTCGGGCGCAGCCAAACAATTGTAACAGTAGCCTCGATTTCCCGCAAGTGGCATTCCGAAGGGGTTTAACGCCCACACTCTGACCGGTCACGGGTATTCCATAGGCCCCATCCTCCAGTACTTCCCCCCCTCCAAAAAATACAGCGGCGAATGACTCACCGACCAAGGAAACGAATTCCTACTTTGACGGGCTCAACACTTGTTCCAAAAATAGACTCGGGTTCTGGCCACCCATACAGGTGTTCCTAGAAGAGCCTGTTGAAACTCGGATTCGACTCCGCCTTTCCGGCAAGGGTGCGTAAAAGTCTACGGATTCGGATTTGTCCTAAAGCATCGACTACGAAGGTGGAGACATCTCTGACGATATGCTCTTGCGTATGGGCACGGATTGGCTGGCCCTGGCCGTCGCTGTCATTCAGAATTCATTCCAAGACACATCGGACGATGGGGCGGGCTCCCGTTCATTCTGAGGCGACGATCGCAGTCAGTTACAAGATGGCGCCACCTGCTTCCGCCGCGCAGGAGCAACGCACCTCGTTACGCCCAACGCGTATCGCCCGGGCGCGTGAGGGCGTTGTATGGGTTGATGCGCCTTTGGACGCAGCCCTATAGTGTCACAAAGTGGTGTGTCGTGCAGCGAACAGACGGGAGGATGACGTCATGGTGGACAATACCGCGGACCTGAAGGCGACACTGCGGCAGTGGACCATTTTTCTGGGCGTGCTGCAGATAACCGTGGGCTGCATGATCGGCCTCACTCCGCCCACCGCGGTGCAGTGGTACCGTGGCATTGTCATGGCGCACATCGAATTCGTGATGAACGGCATCATGATGATCGTATTGGGGCTGCTGGTTCGGGAACTTGCCTTGCGCGCGCCGGCGCTCAAGCTCTGGTTCGCCACGCTACAAATCGGCACATGGACTAATGGCGGCGCGGGCGTGGCCGCGGCCTTCATCGGGACCAGCTCGAAGCTGATGCCGTCGATCAACGAGAAGTTTCCCCCGCCGCACGGCGACAACAGCCCCATCGTCACGGGCCTCCTGATGATTTGCGGCATAACCGTGCTGGTCGCGCTGCTGCTCACGCTTTACGGATGGGCCGGGTCGCTGCGCGCGCGACGAGCATTGGGGGACTGATCGCCGCCGCCCCTTTTTGGTTCAAGGCGCGATAGTCTGGACGCTAATCTCCGACGTTGCTTCCGCAATCGCCCGGAACAGCTCGATTGCCTGCGGCTCCGAAATGCTGTCGTCGTCCAGGTAGTGGGCATTGGCGCTGGTCTTGGCAATTACGACGCGATGCTTCGGGCATACGTAGACGAATTGGTTGTAGACCCCCACGGCAATGTAATCGCCGTGCGGCTGCGCGGGAATCCACCACTGGTAACCGTAGCCCAGCCCGTCCACCGCGGTCACGTCGTCACCGGGCATCACGTGGGGGGCATCGGGGCTGGTGGATGCGCGCACCCATTCGGCGGGCACAATCTGGGTATCCCCCCGCTTTCCCTCGTTCATGTAGAGCAGTCCGAAGCGCGCGTAGTCGCGCAGCACGGCGTTCAGGCAACCGAAGGCCAACTCCATGCCGGTACTGTCCACCATCCAATAAGCATCGGACTCCATGCCTATAGGCTTCCACAGCTTCTCTTCGGTCAGTGCGGCCAAGGTCTGCCCGGTGGCTTCGCGCAGCACCATGGCCAGCACCTGGGTGTCCATGCTCACATAGTGGTGGCGCGTGCCTGGCGGCACTTCGTTGCGCAGCGAACCCACGAAGTCGGCGATGGGGGTGCCCAGCGCGATGGTGCGGCCCATGCGGTTGATGTCCGAGAAGAAGGCGTCATAGTCTTCGTCAAAACGCACGCCCGACGACATCTGCAGGACGTGCTTGAGCGGTACGCCATCGTAGCCGCTTCCCGCGAGATCGGGCACATACTGCGTGACCGGATCCATGATGCCGCCAATGTGCCCCTCGTCCAGCGCGATGCCCACCATCGCCGAGGTGAAAGACTTCGCCACCGACCATGAAATGTGCTTCGTCGCGGCGGACTCGCCCAGATAGTACTCTTCGAACACGACGCGCCCTTCGTGGAGCACGATAAGGCCGGTCGTGTTGGTGTACTCGAGAAAGTCGGAGGTATCTATGGGCTCGCCGCCGAAATCGAAGGTGTCCGGCAGGGTAATCGGCGTCCCTTTTTCGAGCGCCCACACCTCGTCTCCGGCGCGCACTGGCACGGTGTCGAACATCCGGTGCATCGCGCGGAAGTTTTCTACGATATAGTCCGGCTCGAACAGATTCAGCAGCGCGTACAGACGCGCCACTTCCGCCCGGTTCACATAAGCCACCAGTCCTGCGGCCGCCAGCAATAGCGCCGCAAGCGCGACTCCCCGGCGTACTATGGTTCCAGACATACGTCCTCCGATGCGTTCCGCAAGTGCCCGCAAGCCTTGCCCCAATGGCTGGAAGAATACATGATCCGGAAGCCCGTGGCGGAATCCCGACTTGATGCCTTGAAAGCTACCGGTCGACAGGACCGAACGTGAAGATCGTCACCGACTCCGGCGCACCGCCCACCGCGCGGTAGAAATCCAGGGCCTCCGTGTCTTCGATGTCCGCGGGTACGAACACCACGTCGACTCCTTCCTCTGCTGCCAGGGCCCGAAGCGAGGCGATAAGTGTGCGCCCCACCCCTTTCCGGCGGTGCTCCGACTTCACGGCCAAATCGAAGATGAAAAGTTCCGAAGCCTCGCAGCGCGTCATCGGCAGCACATGCGCCGTCAACCCGCCCAGAATATCGTCCCCCTCGAACGCGGCGAGCGCCCAGAAGTGCGCCCTTTCAAGCAGGGCGCGCAAGTAGTCGTCGCCCAGCAGCTCGTGGTTGTCGTCGAGTACGTCGGCCATCACGGCGAAGAGCCGCCCGGCCGTGCCGATGTCGGCCAGGCTTAAGCGTTTTACTTCCATTTCAAAAGTCCTTTGAAAAACAGACCCGATTGCGCCCCAAGGCCTTTGCCTGGTACAGACCTTTGTCGGCCACGGCTAACAGGGATTCTATCGAGTCTCCTGAACTCGGATAAACGGCCACACCGATACTTGCCGTAATCCGCAGTGCCGTGGTGGCGCCGTCATCCGCATGCACGGGGAGGTGGGACTCAGCCAGCACCGTCCGGACGCGCTCTGCAAAAAGTAAAGCATGCTCCAGGCCTGTGTCCGGCAGAACGAAAACGATTTCCTCTCCGCCGAAACGCGCCACGCGGTCGGTTGCCCGGCAGATTTCGGAACAAATCTGTGCCGTATGCCGCAGGGCATCGTCTCCGGCGCCATGGCCGTAAGTATCGTTTACGGACTTGAAGTGGTCGATGTCCAGCATGAGGACCGCGAAGGAGCGTCCGTCGCGTAGGGAACGCGCCAGCTCTTCGGTGAGGAAACCCATGAGATAGCGTCGGTTGTAGAGCTGTGTCAACTCATCCCGGATCGAAAGGTCCTCGAGTAGCGCGCGGTTTTCCTCCAACGCGAGCTCCGCAAGTTTACGAACGGTGATGTCCTCATAAGCGACAACGACGTAGCTTTCGCCGGCGACCGAGAACCGGGATACCCGTGCAATTACCCAGCGGTGCCGGGCGGTGGTGACACACGGATACTCCAGATAGAAGCTGTTGGTCTCTCCCCGGATGACGCGCCGCACGCCCTCGATAAGTGCATCGGCTTCTGCGGGCCCGGTGTCGCGCCCCTCTACAGCGCCCTCGGACGACTTGCGTCGGTCGCCAGGCGGCGGCATTACCCAGGGATGTGATTCGCCGAAGGAGCCGCGCCAGGTCTTGTTCACGGCCAGTACTTCTTCCTGGCTGTTGAGGATGGCAATCTCCGACGTGAGGGCGTCGATGATTGACTGGAGAAACGCGTTCGAGGAGCGCAGGCGCGTCAGCGTCTGAAAGTGTTCGATGGCGTGCCGTACCGAGCGCTCGAAGGTATCCGGCGAGATCTTCCCCTTGATGAGGTAGTCCATCGCCCCCATCCTAATGGCTTCGCTGTCGATTTCGTCGTCGTGCTGGCCTGTAAGGAGAATGACTGGTGCGGGCGCACCGCGCTCGTTTACCGCGCGCAAGAGGTCGAGGCCGGTTTTGGCCCCGAGCCGGTAGTCGAACACCAGCACATCGAACGACTGTGTCGCAAGGGCCTCCAGTGCCGCGTCGAAGGAGTCTTTCCATACGACTTCGTACGACTGGCCGGGAATTTCGGCGATGGTATCCGTCGTGATCAGGTAATCCTCCTCGTCGTCGTCCACCAACAGTACGCGTATGGTCTTGGGAATCATGCGGAGCCGTCCTGCGGTGTTCCGGGTAGCTTCACGATGTGGAACCAATACTGCTCCAGCACCCGCATGATTTCCACCAGCGCCTCGAAGCACACCGGCTTGGTCACGAACGAATTCACGCCGAGGTTATACGTGCGGAAGATGTCCTCTTCCGCCTTCGACGTGGTGAGCACCACCACGGGAATGGTGCGGAGTTGTGCGTCCGATTTTATTTCCCGCAGCGCCTCCCGGCCGTCCATGCGGGGCATGTTCAGGTCCAGTAGTATCAAGCCCGGCAGCGGTAGTCCGGCGCGGTCGGCATAGGCGCCCGTGGCGCGGAGGAAATCGAGCAGTTCCACGCCGTCCTTCACCATCGCGAAGTCGTTCGCAATGCGCGCTTCCCGCAGAGCGTCCTCGATGAGCATGCGGTCTTCTTCGTCGTCGTCGGCCACCAGAATCGAGATTTGGCTGGGGGTCATGTACTCGCCTCCTCTGTTGCGGGGATCCTCTGGGGGAGCGACACGTGGAACACCGCGCCACCCCCTGGACCAGGGCTGCTCGCCCCAATCGAGCCTCCGTGCCGTTCCGCGATCTTCCGGCATACGGCCAGGCCAATGCCCGTGCCCTGGAATTCCTTTTGATCGTGCAGCCGCTGGAACACGCCGAAGATCTTCTCCTTGTACTGATCTTCAAAACCGATGCCATTGTCCCGTACTTCGATCAGATGATTGCCCGATTCGTCGGTTGCGCCGCTGATGCGGACTTGCGGCGCCACGCCCGCATTCCGGTACTTGAGCGCGTTGCCAATCAGGTTCTGCAGTAACTGGCGCATCTGCATGGCGTCCGCAATCACCGTCGGCAGCGGCTCCAGCGCGACGTTCGCGCCCGCCTGTTCGATGCGGATTTCGAGGTCCCGCAGCACTTCCTGCGCTGTCGTGTTCAAGTCCACCTCGACGAACGGTTTCGCCTTCGTTGTCACGCGGGAGTAGACCAGCAGATCCTCGATAAGCTGCTGCATGCGCGATGCCGCGTTTTCGATGCGCTGCATGTCGTCCTGGGCTTCCGGCGCCAGGCTGTTGCCTAGCTTCCTTTTCAGACGTCCGCTGAAGGCCTGCACCTTGCGCAGCGGTTCCTGCAGATCGTGGGAAGCAATGGAGGCGAAGCTTTCGAGCTCCTTGTTGCTTCGTTCAAGTTCTTCCGCCGTCAGCAGGATCCGCTCCTCGGCCTTGCGCCGCTCGTCGATTTCCCTGCGCAGCTCCGCGGTGCGTTCGCGCACCTGTCTCTCCACTTCCGCTTGAACGGTTTCCATGCGATCCTGACGCCGCGCGATCTGGTGCATCTCTCGGATGCTTTGCCGAATCGCGACGAACAGGACCGCATCCTCCAGCAGTACCCAGGCCACATGCTCGAGCCAGCGCCAGGGACTCGCCGTCAGTACGCCGAAGATCGAATACGGCCAGAAGATTCCCCGCAGCAGATGGTCCGCTCCGGCGATCACCGTCGCCGTCACGATGACCTTCCAATCGCGGTAGAACGCCAGAATCGCCAGCGTACCGAAATAATGGAAGTGCGTCTCGATGCGCCCCCCGGTCAGGTGCACCAGCATGCCCACCATGAGCATGCTGGCCAAGGCGATCGCATGCCGGGTGAGCACGCTGCCAGCGTGGCGAATGGCCATGTACACGGGAAACGAAATCACGGCTGTGCAGAAGACCAACGCCTCCCACACGTGGGGATTCAGGCTCTTGTCCACGCCGGCCCACGTGTACGGAGTGACCACCAGCGAAACGATAATCGCCGCACCCCATTGCGCGATTAAGAGGTACGCAAACAGTTTGTCCGTGCGAACGAAGATGGCCCTGAGGTGCGCATCGAATAAGTCGTTGGCCCGGTCTGTGCTGGTATCGGTCATGCTGGCGGGCTCCCTATCAAGTGTTTCCGGATCGGAAGAGGGCGCAACCGAAAACCGGGGTCGTGCGGAAGGGGAGCGATTCGCCTTTCAGGATGCGCACCACGGCGTCTCGGCCGACACTCTGACCGCCGTGCCCGCGTGCTGCCGTGATGCCGCCAGCGAACGCGAGCCGGCCCGAGGCGTCATACACCACCGTATGCCCCGAAGTAGCAACTTGGAACTGCTTCGCGAACGCGCCATTGCTGTCGTGTTCCACGTGCACACCCGCAATGGCGGCGGCAGACTGCCAATTCTCGGCTTCCACCCAGGATCT
>Ga0172372_10011724_pt1 | contig 11113 bp, 9 predicted proteins | sample LakKiv5m_2_FD_114544 | JGI IMG/M metagenome (GOLD analysis project Ga0172372, IMG submission 114544) | Freshwater microbial communities from Kabuno Bay, South-Kivu, Congo - kab_092012_9.5m | ecosystem: Environmental > Aquatic > Freshwater > Lake | place: Democratic Republic of the Congo... | reverse complement strand
GGGACATCAGGCCGCTGCCCGTAACGAAGAACTCGCCCGACAGCGAGGGCTCGCCGTAGACCGTGACGCGGACCTTGTCCGCCGGCCCCAGCAGGTAGTCCATGGACTGGGCCGGGGCGACCGCGGGCGCCCCGGGGGTGAGGGTTTGGGCATGAGAGGCGCCCGTCATGGCGCCAAACGTCATGAAAACCGCCAGCGCCAACAGGGAGAGGGCGCGAGAGAGTTTCGGAACACCGATCATTGCGAAGCTTCTCACCTTGAGACTTACAGGACGCGGGGATTGGAATTGCACATCGCACGTGACCGGCTGATGAACAAGGCGAAGCCTTAGGCCGCGCGCGCTTTACTGAACTGAATGACCTTAGGCTCGCCACCATCAAGTCTAACGGCGGTCAAAACCCCGGTCGCATAGGCGCCGGTGTCGACATTGATCCGCCGTCGGCCAAGGAAAACCTGCTCCACGGGCGTATGCCCATGCACCACAGTGGCGTCCAACCCATGCGGGTTGTCCAGAAATTCGTTGCGGATCCAGAGAAGGTCCGCCGCCACCTGGCGCTCCAGAGGCAGCCCTGGACGCACGCCCGCGTGGACAAAGACGTAATCGCCGTAAACCACGCTCAGCTCAAGCTGGCGCAGGAAGGTCTCGTGCGTCGGCGGAAAGGCTTCGCGGAAGGCCAAACGCGTCTGCTCCCAGACCTCGGGCTCGGCCCGGCCCACCGGCCGCCGCACCCCGTACGAGGCCAAGGTCTCGCCGCCGCCGTACTCCACCCAGGACGGCCCAGCCATCGGGTCGTCCAGGAAGTGCAGCAGGGTCTCCTCGTGGTTCCCCATCAAGGCCCGGAACTCAAACCGTCCCTCGGCCGATTGTTGAGACAGATCGATCAGCCGATCGATCACCGCCGCTGAATGCGGCCCTCGGTCGATGTAATCGCCCAACATGATCAGGACAGGCTGATCCTGGCGGCCCAGCGCTCGGAAATCCTCGGTCATACGCTCGACGAGCCCATCCAGGAGATCCAGCCGGCCGTGCACGTCCCCGACGGCGTAGAGCAGACGCCCATCCGTGGATGCGGCGCGCTCAGGTTGCTGTTTGGACCGAAAGAGGGACTTGAACATCGAGCTCGCCAGGTCGGCGACAGGCGCCGGGAAGATAGTTCAATTTTGCCCCAGGCGGCCGGCTAGTTCAACGGCGGGGATGGCGGTTAACCGTGAATTTAGCAAACCCATTGGCGATGAATTTACCAAATATATACGTAACTCATTACAGTTAATACCAAAATAACCGTCGTCTTAAATTTGAATTATACCATCTAAATTCAACTCAAATTCGGGGCAAGAATGAATAGTCCCCCTGCAAACACAGCGGGGACGTCATGTTCAACACGCGCAACATTGTTAGCGGCTTGATCAGCGCCGTCGCCTTGATGGCCGGCGTTAATGCTCACGCTGGTTCGATGCCCTTCATGCCGCGTGGTGCGGGCATGGGCGCGCCGACGGGTTTCGCCGAGCTGTGCCGCCGTGATCTCGCCACCTGCGGACTACCTCAGAGCCAACTGGCCCTGTTGGGTCTCGACGCGCCTTCGGGCCAGTCGCTCACCTCGTCGGTCGGCGGGGCGCCCGCCCATGCTTTCCCAGACGCTCGCACGCCTTCGCAAGATCAAGCTCCCGAGTTGGTTCCGGCCGTTGCTTCCGAGGTCGCGACGCCCGCCACTCAAAGCGTCGTCGGCGGCGCGGAGCAGCCGGTAATGAACGTTCCTGCCGTGGAGACGCCCGCAGCGGCAATGGTCTCGGCGTGGCTGGCTCGCGGAGAACGCGAACAGCTGAGACTGCTCAATCAGATCAACCAAGCGGTCAACCGAGACGTCAAGAAGGCCAGCGATCTCGACCTCTATGGTCAGCCTGAATACTGGGCCTTGCCGCGCGTGGTTGACGGCAAGCTCTACGGCGACTGCGAGGACTATGCGCTGGAAAAGCGTCGGCAGTTGATCGCCGCGGGCGTGCCCGAGAGCGCTCTGTCGCTGGCCGTGGCGGTCACCGCGCGCGGCGAGGGCCACGCCGTGCTGATGATTTCGCTGAAGAGCGGCGACTGGGTTCTGGACAACCTGACGCCCTGGGCCACCCCCTGGGAAGACCTGAACTACCGCTGGGTCCAACGCCAAGTGCCGGGCACGGCGTTGTGGACGAGCGCGGCCTGAGCTCGATCAGCGCTGACAGCCTAAGAAGCCCCGAACCCAGTTCGGGGCTTTTCTGTTTGGCGTCACGCCCTTTGAGGGTCGCGGCGAAAAAACGAAACGCCCGCCCCGACGAGCGGAGCGGGCGTTGCTTCATTTGCGCGATCGGATAGCGCCGGCTTACAAGAGCCAGGAGAGTCCCATCGCAAGCAGCCCCCAAAGACCCGCCGACGTCAGCGCCGCCAGGCCCAGGCCGGCCAACGGAGCCATGCGAGCCTCTCGCGCCGACAGCGCGATGTCCGTGGGGGAGAAAGGGATTTCGGCGTCGATCATCGACCACAGCTCCTGCTTGTCGATGGAGTATCGCGGCGAAGGTAACGCCCCATAAAAAATCTAGGTTTACCTGAATTAAACATCACGCGGCGTGCATCATTTCCCAGCGGGACGCAGCGCGGTTGGCGGCCCTTTCATGGATCGACGCCAACCGCTCTTCCGTCGCGCAAGGCTTATTGGGCCGCGGCCTGTTCCCGTTGAAGGCGCTCGGAGGCGATCAGCAAGGCCAGACCGACCCGACCGGCTGGATCGCGAATGCTGTTGGCCAGCGCAACCAGCCGCCTAAAGCTATTTGGCCGGCTGAACTCGATGCGCACCTGATACATCACCACCTGGCGAACCGCTGGGGTCAGAACAGCCCAGTGTTCGTAAGCCAAGCGCGTGCGGCTCTCGAAGAGGCTGGTCTGCAACGGCGCCACCGCGAAGGAATGATCGAGCGCGGTGTTCGCGGCTGCGAAGTCTCCACGTTGGAATTGCACGGCGGCCATCCGCAGCCAGGCACCGCCCGAGCCCGGCCTCAAAGCGATCTCTCGCTGGGCGTTGGCCAGCATGCGCTTCTGAACCTTGGGATCCTTGGTCTCGCCCGCCAGATCCTTTTCGATGGCGACGGCGAGGACCTCCGCCGATGCGGTGGGCGCCCACGCCATGTCGCCGCCGAAGCGGGAGACGGCCAGAGGCGCCGCGACCACGAGGGATGCGACGAGCACCGCTCCCGCGAAAGCAAAGCTGCCCGCCTTGATGGCGGCCGGCGCGCGGCGCGATGGCGCGACAGTCGTCACGGCCCCAAGGCCGACGGCGAACAAGGCCTGCAGGGCCGGCACCTGGACCGCGAAATCCGAGAGACCGTGCAGAAGCACCAGAACAGCGGCGGCGACAGTCGCCCGCGCCAGCATCCCGGCTGTCCCAGGCTTGAGGCCTTCCCTCGCGGCTCGTCCCAAAGCAACTGCAGCCCAGGCCGCCATCATGATGGCCCCGACGACCCCGCCTTCTTCAAGCCATTGAAGATAGAGGTTATGGGTCGCCCGCACATCATATAGGACACGCAAGGTTTCGCTGGTGGTGATCAACTGGTTCACGAGCGGGAACGAGCCAAGGCCGAACCCGAACCAGGGCGAACCCCGGAACGCCTCCCAGTGCGCGTCGAAGATGGTCCGCCGCACAACGACGTCACTTTGCAGGTTTTCGAGGCGAGCCGCGGTCAGATCGGCGCTCTGCATCGCGACGCCGACAACGACGAGCAAGGCGGCCGCGCCGCCAATGATCGCAATGGCGCTTAGCTTCCGCCCTTGCGCCAAGACCTGCCAGGTCAGAAGAACCGCGAGCGCAACCACGGTGGAGAAGATGCCGGCTCGAGACGCCGTCAAGGCCAAGGCGACGGCGAACACGGCTGCGGCGCCGAGAGCGAGGCTGGCGTCCAGCCCTAGCCGTTCGATACGCAGCCTCCCGCCGGCGCGCTGGAGAGACTGTGAAAAGAACCCCAGGGCAAAGACGACGCCGATCCCCATCAGGGTGGCGGCGCTGTTCGGGCTCAGCAAGGTCGCTGTAAGCCGCCGCGCGCCTCGAAGCGTGACGTGATCGACGATGGCCGCCGCGGCGAACACGCTCAAGGCCAGCAACAGCCACCAGATCAACGCGCGACGCCGCGTCTCCGAAGCCCCGACGATCCACGCGCCATAGAAAAGGCAGGCCAGCCCGAGAAGACGCAGCAAGCTCAGAACAAGAGATGAGCGGTCTACCGTGATCGAACCGCCACCACCAACATACGCCCAGACGGGATGGGCCCCGCCGGGGCCAAAGGGCGTCAACGCCCAGGCGGTGGCGATCAATACGGCCAGGAACATCAAGCCAGGCCAAGGCGCCGCCAGGATGCTCGGCACGCGCCGCGCCCAAGCGCATGTGCTTAACAAGACCAGCAGAAACAGAGACTGCAGAACACCGAAGACGGCGGCCACGGCCACATCGCTTGCGCCGAACACGGCGATTTCCGACACGACCAAAGCAACGAGGGCGCCGATCGCGACGCCCTCGGAAACCTGCAGTTTTCGGGTTCTAGCGGCGCCGGGCGACGGTGAGCCCTCGCCCGACTTGGTCCTAGTCCGCATAGTACTTTCGATAGTTGGCGTAGTAGTAGTAGGAGTCGCCGTAGCCGTAGCGAGACTGGGCCTTGAGGTCCATCTGGGTCAGGGCGACGCCGGCGATGAACGCCCGTGTTCCCTGCAGGAGGGCCAGGGCCGACTGCACCGCCTTCACGGGCGTCTTCTTCCACCGGACCAGCATCACCACGGCGTCGGTATGCGGCGCCAGGATGCGCGTATCCGCGATCGCCAGCAGCGGCGCGGTGTCCAGAAGCACGATCTCGTAACGGTTGCGCAGCTCCTGCAACAGCCGGTGCATGGCGGCCGAGCCCAACACGTCGCGAGGCGTGTAGGCCGACTTCGCCAGCGGCAGGATCTGCGCGCCGCTCTCGTCGTTGATCAGCGCCTGGTCCAGGGTGGCGACGCCGTTCAGGACCTCGAGCAAGCCCACCTTGGCCGGTTCCTTGAGGAACTGGGTGATGGCGCTTTGTCGAAGGTCGCAGTCGACGACGACGACCTTTGCGCCAGACGTCGCCAACGTGCGCGCCAACGAGAAGGTGGTCGTGGTCTTGCCCTCGCCGGGAAGCGACGAGGTCACCGCGATCACCTTGACCGTTTCGCCAACCTTGGAGAACAGGATCGATGCGCGGAGCTTGCGGAGGCTTTCGGCGAAGCTCGAAAGCGGCTTGGCCATCAGGTATTCCGGAGGCGTCATGCCCCGCAAGGTCTTGGCGTCGTCGACGGTGGTGTCGAGCGACGGCACAGCGCCGAGATAGGGCAAGCCCAGACGACGCTCGACCTCGTCTTCGGTGAACAGGCCGGCCATCAGGATTTCAGCCAGCACGATCGAAGCCAGACCCGCGCCGAGAGCCAGCACCAGCCCCAGGGCCAGGGTCAAGGCCGGCTTGGGATAGCTGGCCCGGGTCGGAATCTTGGCCGGCGACACGACACGGGCGTCGGCTTGCTCGATGCCTTCCTGGGTCGTCGTCTGCTTAAAGCGAGACAACAGGGTCTCGTACAGCGTCTTGACCGACTGCGCCTTGCGTTCCAGTTCCGCAAGGCCGATCGCGGCGCGGTTATTGCCGGCGAGCGTGCCCTTGGACTGCGAAACACTCGCGGCGACCGAGCCGGTCCGCTGACGCGCCACCTGAGCCTGGGCTTCCAGGTTCGAGATGATGCGGCGGATTTCGGCCTGGATTTGGGTGTCGATGTCAGCCAGCTCGCGCTTGGCCTTCAGCAGGTCAGGGTGGCGGTCGCCATAACGGCCGCTGAGATCGGCGACCTGGGCGCTCTTTTCGGAGCGCTGCTTGCGCAGCTGTTGCACGACGGGCGAGTTCAGAGACTCACCAACATCCTCGCCGGTGCTGCCCCTGGCCAGCTGTTGACGGGCGATGGCCAAGCGAGCATCCGTCTCGGCCTGGGCGGCGCGGCTGAGAGCCAGCTGCTGGTTCAGGCCGGAGATCTCCTGCTCCGTCAGGGTTGCGCCTTCCGCGCTGAGCAGGTTGTTCGCGATCTTGTACTGTTGAACCGCGGCGTCGGCCTGCGCGACCTGATCGCGCAGCTCGCCGACGCGCGTATCCAGCCATTCGTTGGCCTTCTGCGTGGCGTCGAACTTCGCCTCGAGCTGCTCGGTCAAGTAGAGGTTGGCGAAAGCATTCGCCAAGTCCGCCGCACGCCGGGGATCGGTGTGGGTGTACTCAATCGAGATCAGATAGGTCAGCCCCGCGCGACGGACTTTCAGACCGCCGAGCACATTGTCGACGATCCGTTCACGGCGACGCTGCAGTTCCGCGGGATCGGTCACGGCCACGGGCGCGGCCGCCTTCTTCAACGACGAGAACCAAGCCGTGGCGCCCTTGGCGCTCGGCAGATAGGGGTTGAAGTAGGGGTCTTGCTCAAGCTTCAGATCCTTGACGACCCGCGCGGCGAGCGAACGGGACTTCAGGACCTCGACCTCGGTGTCGACGACGGCGGAGTCCGCGGGCAGGCCCGACAGAACCGCGCTCATGTCGGTCACCTGCTCCTTGCGCACATCCAGCATGACCTGGGCCGTCGCCGTATAGCGAGGGGTCTGTTGGAGGGTGAACAGAACCACCGCGGCGAACACCACCACGGCCACCGCCGCGAACAGGCGGAAGCGACGCCTGAAGGTCGCGATCGCGATATTCAGGTCAAAAGACAACGCTCCGGTGTCATTCACCGGAGCGTTCGAAGTTTCATAACCGGAGCCGTCCATAACCACTCTCAGTAATCGGCAAAACTTGCCGTTTCGTGGACGTGTTTCTTAGAACTGAAGGGCGACCGAAGCGATCACCTTGTTGTCCTTGAACGAGGCGCCCTTCTGAGCGCCCGACGAGTCCTGCTTGAGGTAGTTGTAGGTCAGGAACAGGCCCACGCGGCGGTTCAGCAGATAGGTCGCCGTCGCCGAGAAGTTGTCGCGCTTGTCGTCGCGATCAACGCCCTTGTAGTTGTCCTTGCCGTACGTATAGGCGGCCGAAAGAAGGACGTTGCGCATCAGCTCGTGGTCGATCGACGCGCCGATGTTGTTCGAGATGTAGCCCTGCGAGCCGGGAGCCGTCGATTCTTCGATGGACCGCGAACCGTTCAGCCCGACCGTGGTCAGCTGGGTCGGGAACCACTCCAGGCGACCCGCGGCGTTGAAGCCGTCGATCTTGGCGAACGCGGGGTTGTCGTAGGACTGCGACATGTAGCCGACTTGCACGTCGCCGCGCACGAGCTCGGAGACGTCGAAGTTGGCGCCGACGCCGACGACATAGCCGTCCGACGTGCGGTCGGAGGCGACGATATTCGTATCGTAGTCCTTCTTATTGCCCGTGGCCGACAGATAGACGGCCGTGTCGGGGCTGACCGCATACTCGGCCTTGGCGCCGTAGTAGAATTCGTTGCGATCACGGAAGTCCTGGTCGACGATTCCCGTGCCGGCGATGTTCGGCACGTCCTTGTAGTTGAAATCCTTGTCGTCGAGGCGGCCCGAGACGCGCAGACGGTTGAATTCCTTGACGTAGGTCACGGTGCCTTGCGTCAGGTCGTACTTCACCGGCTTGCCCGCCGCGCTGGGCGACGTCGGCGCCGTACGGGGTTCGACCAGACGCTGGGTCTGCACCGAACCCGTCAGGTTCGAGCCGCGCTCGATGTCGAGCCGGCCGTTCGCGGAGACCGTATATTCTTCCGCGTTTTCAGCGCTGTTGTCCGAGTAGCGGATGATGTTGCCGCCAGCGAACAGGCCCAGAGCGTGACGCGACCAGTCCGACCGCACGGCCATTTCCGGCTTCACGCGCCAGATGGTGTCGCTGGTCTTGCCCGCGGCGACGGCATAGATGTTGTCGTTGCGTTCAACGTCAGCGGTGACGCGCGGATACAGCGTGAAGCCGCCGGCCTTCTGGCCGGCCGCCTCGTAGTCCGGGCGCGGGCGCTGACGGACACTGACGTTCTTGTCGCGCTTGAAGTTCGAACCGAGATCTTGCGCCTGAACGGCCTGAGGCGCGGTCAGGGCAATGCAGGCCATGGCGGCCGAGCACATAAGGAGTCGCATGTTTATCCCCACCAGAAGGGACGGCCGACGCACGTCGTGACGCGCCGGTCCGCCCTGAGACTTATCGCTATTAGTTACCCGCAGTAGGCGGCGACCACGCCCGCGCACGGATCGTACGGCGCCGGCGTCGTCGTGGTCGTCGTGCCGCCCGCGCCCGCACCAGCGCCCGCGTCGCCGCCCGCGGCTTGCGAAACGCCTTGCAGGCTGACCAGAACGCTCGGCGCGCCACCGTCAGTGGTCGCGGCGGTTTGGGTGACCGTCGCCGATTGGCCCGTCGCGGCCAGCTGCTGGGTCACGACCGGAGCCGAGGCTACGGTCTGGGTCATTTCCGGAGCGACCGCGGCCGCCACCTGAATGGCGACGCCGGCCGAAACCGTGCCGGCCCCAACCGCTTGAACCAGAGCCGCGGCGATCACCGTCGGCGAAGCGCCGGTCGCGGCCAGAGCGGCAGAGATGGACGCCTGGATGGCGGCGAGCTTGGCGCTAGCCGAAAGGCGAGCAAAGCCAGGTTGCGAGGCGGCCCGTTGGGCTGCGGCCGCGATGGTCGTCTGCAGCGAAGCGGCCGTAGGAGCCGGGGTGTTTTGAGCCCAGACTTGGCCAGCGCCCATCGGCGCCAACGCAACGGCCAAGCTGATAGCGATCGCCCGAACGCGATGAGAAGCCATGACTGCTCCCTCCAATTGAACGGCGTCCCTTTAGGACAATGTAAACGAATTCTCTAGCCCAGAACGCGTGCTCCTGTCGATTTCTCGACGGAAGCGTTCCCCGGAGATCACACTTTTCGTGCAGATCCCCACGGAAGAAACACGCGAACGAGCCTTAGACTAAGAATATGACGCGTCTCTCCGCCCCCGGCAGAACTATCAGACTTCGTCATCGGGCTCGTTAGGCCTAAAAAAACCACGCGCGGCTTCGCAATGCAACGCCGCTGCGGGAAAATCCATATGAAATGCCAAGAATTTAGTCGTTTTCGCCTGCTGGCAGGTAAATAGTTCGGTTAATACGCGAGCGTTTTGGTTAAGATTAGGCCGCGACCGTGGTTAATCCGGGAACTTGTTGGCGTTGAACAAGGCAACCATACCAGCCAAGACCCGCATAGGTTTCATATCCAGGGGTCAAGGCGTAGCCGACCGTAATCTCGCCATCCGCGTAACTGCCCATCGACCCAGTCGAAGTATCGAGCGGGAAGATCTCGGTAAGAACACCCTGATTATCCGACGAGGCCAGAACCCGGCCCTTCTGGTCTAGCAACATCACGCGAGAGCGTTCGCGCTCTTCGCTCGTGAGACGAACGCCGTCCACGACCGCCTGGGCTTGCGGACGCCAATCGAAGTGCACGCCGAGGACGCCCAGGGGCTTGCCCGTGGCCTCGCCCCCGGCCCGTATGGCCGTGGCGTAGGTCGCGACGGGCGCATCGCCCAGCGCCCGGCAGCGCTCAATGTCGCAGGCGACGAAGTCGTCCCCGCTCGCGGTGCGCAGCCCCTCCTGGAACCAGCGCGTGTCGGCGACGGATTGGCCAACGACGTTGGGATAGCGGGACGGCCGCCCATTGGCGACCACCCTCCCCCGCGCGTCACAGATCCAGAGATCCAGATACACGGTGTAGGCGTCGAGGATGACGCCCAGACGGTTGCTCGCATGAAGACGAGCGCCCTCGCCCTCCTCGCCAAGGCAGGCGACCACGGCGGAATCCGTCGCCCACCAGCGCACGTCGCAGGTCCGCTCGTAGAGGTTGCGATCGACGATCTCGATGGCGTTGAGCGCCAAGTCGGCCAGTCTCTGGCCTCGCATGTGCGAAAGGATCGCCCCTCCGATGGCCGAGAGTTCGTCAAGGTCGGCGCGGACCTGACTTTCGAGCGCGGCCGCGACCGCGTCGATCTCAGTGGAGATCTTCTTGAACTCCTCGGCGACGATGGCGAAGCCCTTGCCGGCCTCGCCGGCGCGGGCCGCGACGATCAGAGCGTTGATCGAGAGCATCTTGGCCGCGCGATTGACTCTCGCGATCTCGCCGATCTTCTCGCCCGCAACGCTCGAAAGCCGTTCAGACAAGTCCAGGATCCGTTCTGGGCGAAAACTGGAGTCTTGTTCCATAACCAACGCGCCCCCACGCACGCTTAAGCGAATCACCCGCACTCAGGAAGATGCCGCCCTCGCCATGACCGCGCGACGACATGACAGGGCCGTTTGGGGTTCTCGTCGCCTCCACGATGCAAAAACGCCGGAACGCCCTCGAAACGGGCGCCCGGCGCTTAAAAAACAATCGTTTGCGAGCAGATGGTGGACGGTCTGGAGCGCAATGAGAAAGCGCGCGCAGTGGCGAGACCGGAAATTGAGAAAGTGGTCCGAACGTAAGTGACAATTTGTGGCCCCTGTCCGCGCTCAAGAGAGAAGAAGCGAGATGGTCAGTCCGCGCCATGAACTGCGCGCGTTGACGGCCAGCCTTTTCTCCGAGGTCAAGGCCAATGAGGTCGCCTTCGACCGTAACGGGATCATCCGCGGCATCCGTGGCACAAAGTTTGATTTCGAGGGGGAAGGCCGAGTTCCTCAGGCGCCCGAACGCTATGCGTGAACCCCGCCGACGTCGACTATCCCAACACCCTGATTTGGACGGACTTCATCAAGGAAATGAAGGATCTACGCGAGATTCTAAGCCATGCCGACCAGACCGGCGTGGCGTGAACCAGGCTTGACGCGACAGATATCTCAACGTGCATCCGGGCGGCTCGCGCCAGGAGCCGCCATCGGCCCGCCTCCAACAACCGGACGTTCCAGTCCTATCTGCCGCGGCTCTTGCACTTGGCGAGTTCCAACTCAAGCAAGCCGACGGCGCTCAAGGCTAGCAGGGGCAGACAGGCTGCCCCTGCTAGCCCCATTCAATGACCAATGCCGCAGGCCTTCAGCTTCTTGGCGTACGTCGAATCGGCCAGCATCGCCGCCGCCGCCTCCACCGGGCGGTTGGAGACGATCATCCGCGGACCGGC
>Ga0172372_10011723_pt1 | contig 11113 bp, 5 predicted proteins | sample LakKiv5m_2_FD_114544 | JGI IMG/M metagenome (GOLD analysis project Ga0172372, IMG submission 114544) | Freshwater microbial communities from Kabuno Bay, South-Kivu, Congo - kab_092012_9.5m | ecosystem: Environmental > Aquatic > Freshwater > Lake | place: Democratic Republic of the Congo... | reverse complement strand
TTTGCGTTTTTGAAGGCGCATAGCCGGTGCTACGTAACTGAAAAAAGGTGAAAAATGGCGAAAAATGAGCCGTTTTTGACTCGGCGAGAGAATCCTGAACAAGTTCTTAATACGCTTTGGCAAACAGCACCCTTTTCTCGCTGGGCTTGCCGGTCATGATACAGGCTCCGGGCTCCTCGTCCCATCCGAGCGGAATACAGCGTATGGTTGCCTTGGTCTGTTCCTTGATAGCCACCTCGGTTTCGGCGGTTCCATCCCAGTGCGCATATACGAACCCGCCCTTGTTTTCGAGGATATCCACGAATTCGGCCCAGGTATCGGCTTTGGTGATGTGCTCGTCGCGATGCTTCCTGGCGCGCTCGAACATGTTCTGCTGAATATCGTCGAGCAGGGTAGCCACGTGGTCGGCGATGGTATCAAGCGGCACGTTTGATTTTTCTTTGGTATCGCGGCGGGCTACTTCCACCTGATTGGCGGCGATATCGCGCTGCCCCAGTCCCAGGCGCACCGGAATACCGATCATTTCATATTCGGCAAATTTGAACCCGGGGCGGTTCTGGTCGTCGTTGTCCACTTTCACGCGGATGCCTTTAGCGCGCAACTGGCCGGCAATTTTTTCAGCAGCCTCCATCAGTTCGGGCGACGGTTTCGGGATCGGCACAATCACCACCTGTGTGGGCGCCAGTTTCGGAGGCACTACCAGACCGTCGTCGTCGGAGTGTGTCATAATCATGCCGCCGATGAGTCGGGTAGATACGCCCCAGGAGGTGGCATACACATATTCCTGCTGGTTTTCCCTGTTCAGGAACTGCACATCAAAAGCTTTGGCGAAATTTTGTCCGAGGTAGTGTGATGTACCTGCCTGCAGCGCCTTGCCATCCTGCATGAGTGCCTCAATACAATAGGTATCATCGGCACCTGCAAAGCGCTCGTTGGCCGTTTTCACTCCTTTTATTACCGGCATGGCCATCCATTCCTCGGCGAAACGGGCATAGATATCGAGGATCATGATTGTTTCCTCCACCGCCTCTTCCTTGCTGGCGTGAGCGGTGTGGCCCTCCTGCCACAGGAACTCCGCCGTGCGCAGGAACGGACGCGTGCGCATTTCCCAGCGCACCACATTGGCCCACTGATTAATCAGGAGCGGCAGATCGCGGTAACTCTGAATCCAGTCGCGGTATGTATTCCATATAATGGTTTCCGAAGTAGGGCGAACGATGAGCTCCTCTTCCAGTTTGGCCTCCGGGTCAACCACTACACCGCCGCCGTTGGGATCATTTTTGAGGCGATAGTGCGTCACAACGGCACACTCCTTGGCAAAACCTTCCACGTGAGCGGCTTCCTTGCTTAGGAAGCTCTTTGGAATAAAGAGGGGAAAGTAGGCGTTTACGTGACCTGTTTCCTTGAACATTGCGTCGAGCGCATCGCGCATGCGTTCCCATATACCAAAGCCGTGCGGCTTGATAACCATGCACCCGCGCACAGGAGAGTTGTCGGCCAGACGGGCTTTCTGAACGATGTCGAGATACCACTGGGAGTAATCTTCCGAACGGGGTGTAATTTCCTTTGCCATGAAAAATGATATGAATGAATGAGAAAGAATCCTGATTTTAACCTGAAATATGCCGAAGAAAGCGATTTTAACCAACTTTAACCACTCGAAAGTTCGCTTTAATCGCACATTAACCAAAAAAAGTGCGCAAAGGTAATATTTTTGACCCTGAAATCAGGCTTCCTGCTCCATGTATGTGTTATATGAATGCAGGTAAATCTGAAAAGACCCGCTGAAAGCCATCAAATAAAACATTCCGCGCCATGAAAGGAAAATTCAGTTCTCTGCTTTGGGTTCTCGTCACGCTGTTCGCCACTTCTTTCCAGGCAAACGCACAGGACGACCTTTACTACAACCCCTCCACCGACGCCGCTGCAAAGAAACACAGCGACAATTACAGCGATGACTACAGCGACAACCGTCGCTATGAGGACGATGACGACTATTACTACGACGAGGAAGATGATTACGCTTACGAGTATTCATCCCGCATCCGCCGTTTCCATCGCCCGTCCTACGGAATTGACTACTACGATCCGTTCTATGTAGATCTGTACCACTACGATCCGTTCTTCTCTCCGGGTGCTACCATCTACGTCTATAACTACAACGACTACTGGACCTGGCGTCGCTGGCGCCGCTGGAATTCCTGGAATACCTGGAACACCTACAATACGTGGGGTGGAGGCTGGGGCTTCAACTCCTGGGGATGGAACAGTTGCTATTCCGGATACAACCCGTGGTACAATCCGTGGGCAATGAACAACTACTACTATGATCCGTACTGGACCTGGAACGGTTACAACCCGTACTTCAGCAACAATGTGATCTGGGTAAACAACAATTATTACAACAACAATTTCAACAACGGCGGCGGTGGCAACGGCGGTGGTTATGTGCCACAGACGTACACCGGCGTTCGTCGCCACGGTTCTTCAGTGAATCCGGGTTATGCCCGCATACCCGATGGCAGCGGTCGCCTGAACACCAGCCAGAAAGACGTGCCGATGGTGGAAAAACCCGCTCTCCGTGGACGTACAGCCGGCGACATCGCTCCGGCAAACAACAATGCCGCTGCAGAGCGCGCTCAGGCGCCTTCCACCCCTTCGGGCCGCAGGCCGGCAGGTATGGACGACCGCACCATGGAGAAAGGTTCCCAGACGCGACCTTCAACTCCGGCCGACCGCAAGCCTTCCGAGGCGGCACCACGCCGTACGCAGGAGCCGGCTACCCGTCAGACAGAGCCGTCACGCCGCAATGAAGATGCACGCACACCGGGCCGTCCGCGCGAAGATGTACGTCCTTCCACTCCGAAACCATCCACTCCGCGTACAGAAACGCCAAGTCCGGCCCGCCGCGAAAACGGCGGCTACAATGCCCAGGACCGCAGTGAGTCGAGGGAAGAAGCCAGGCCCGTTCGCCGCGCTGAAGAACGCCCGGCCTACACACCGCCGAGCCGCAGCAACGGAAGTACCAACACGCCATCCCGCTCTTCGGAAAGTCGCCCGGCCACCAGCACGCCGCGCTCTTTCGACTCCGGTTCTTCCGGCAGAAGCAGCACGCCTGCCCCTTCGGGCGGCGGCGGCAGCACACGCAGCAGCTCAGGCGGCGGCGCCACACGCAGTTCCGGTGGCAGAAATTAACAATTGAATTGACCATTATCGGGCATCCGGCGGACTGTTTGTCACAAGACACAGTCCGCCGGTGCTGCAAACAGGCTGTATCCGGGGGCACATTTTTGAGCCAGAGTTGCATGAAGCAAACACCAGGCACTGCCCCCGGCAAACCCGATACCCGAAACAATCCACCTGACCATGAAAAAAATACTTCCGGCACTGGCCATTGTGGCCATTACTGCCTCCCCCGCATTTTCCCAGACTGCCGCCGATGTGCTCCGCTATTCCTACCTGCAACCGGGCGGAACAGCCCGCTCGCTGGGAGCAGGCAATGCCTTTGGTGCGCTGGGTGCCGAATTCGGAGCCCTCAGCATGAACCCGGCCGGCATAGCGCTCTTCCGCACAGACGAACTGGTAGTAACGCCGTCGCTCCGATTCGCTGAAACGGATGCCGGACTGCCCGGCAGTCCGGCGCTGACAGACAACAAGAGTACCTTCGCGTTCGACAATTTCGGGTTGCTGTTCAACGACACACCCGGCGAGAAATGGACCACCTTCAACTTTGCCGTGGGCGTAAACAGGCAGAACAACTATGCCTCTTCCATATACTATGAAGGCGATGCAGCGGGTACCATCATGAACGGACTGTACAACGATGCCGTACTGACTGTCAATAACGGAGGCTCACCCGACGATTTCTACCCATTTGATACCAAACTGGCCTACGATGCCAGTGCCATCTATCAGGATGCAAGTACCGGCGAATGGATTTACGACTTTCTGGGAAACGAGGATGCTGCCCTGAACCGCTCGCAGGCCGTAAATACCTTCGGCAGAATGAATGAAATGATTATGTCGTTCGGAGGAAACTACAGAGAAAAACTGATGGTGGGAGCTACCATTGGCATACCCTTTGTCAACTACCGCATCGAGGGTGAATACATCGAAACCGACCGCGACGATGCTGTTCCGTTCTTCGACCGGCTCACCTACACCGAGTACCTGCGCACGGAAGGGGTGGGTGTCAACCTGAAACTCGGTCTTATTTACAAGCTCAATCAGACACTCCGCATCGGAGCAGCATTCCATACCCCTACAGCGCTCCGGCTGACGGATACCTACACCAATACGTTTGCCTACGAATATACAGTGAACGGAGATCCGTACGGAGGAACACCATACTCCCCGGAAACAGACGGCGTTACCGACTACCGCCTCCGCACACCGTGGCGCGCCTCTGCCAGTGCAGCGGCAGTCATTGGCAAAACAGGCTTTCTGAGCGCTGACGTGGAGGTAGTTGACTACTCAAACAACGCATATAATTTCACTGCGGATATACCCAGCCAGGCAAACCAGGCGGCCGAACGCGAAGTCAACCGCGACATTCAGAAAGCCTACGGACAGGCACTGAACCTCCGCATCGGCGGCGAAGTTGCCATAGAGGACTTCAGGCTGCGGGGTGGACTGAACATGTACGGAAAGCCACAGGAGGGCGAAACCGGTTTCAACACAGCTATTTCCGCCGGTGCCGGTGTCCGCCTGCAATCATTCTACCTGGACCTCGGCTGGAGGCGCTATGTAGGCAAGGGCAGTCTGGCCCCCTACTCCGGTGCGCCCGTTGCCACTACCACCAACGCCGTCAGCGATGTATTGCTGACACTCGGATTCAAGTTTTAAAGCGATTACCTGAAATGAAACCATTCCTGTATGCCATTGCGCTGTTCGCAACCACCATCTGTCAGGCCCAGAAAGCAACCTACACCTCCGACGATACCCTTCGGGGTTCTGTGACTCCGCAGCGGTCGTGGTGGGATCTGACATACTACGACCTGAACATCAGCGTGGTTCCGGACAAGGAAAGCATTTCCGGTTTCAATACGATACATTACAAAGTGCTGGAACCCGGTCAGGTGTTACAGGTAGATCTGCAGCCACCACTTAAAATAGAAAGGGTGGAACAGGATGGCAAAACGCTTGGCTTCGAGAAAGCCGGGCGTTTTGCCTGTTTTGTCAAACTGGAGAAACCCCAGCGCCCGGGCGCGCGCGAGGCCATCACGGTTTATTACTCCGGTTCGCCCCGGAAAGCAAAAAGAGCGCCGTGGGACGGCGGTTTTTCCTGGAGCAAGGACAAGTACGGGATGCCATTCGTGGCTACTTCCTGTCAGGGGCTCGGTGCCAGCGCGTGGTGGCCGTGCAAGGACCACATGTACGACGAACCCGACTCCATGCGCATTTCCGTCACAACACCCGGCAGCCTCATGGATGTTTCCAACGGGCGATTCAGGGGAATGAAAGAAAACCCGGACAGTACCAAAACATGGGAATGGTTTGTTTCGAACCCGATTAACAACTACGGGGTAAATGTTAATATCGCTCAGTACACCCATTTTTCAGATACCCTGAACGGAGAAAAGGGGATACTCACCCTCGACTACTACGTACTTCCAGACAACCTGGAAAAAGCTAAAACCCAGTTTTTACAGGCCAAACAGACCATCCGGGCTTTTGAATACTGGTTCGGCCCGTATCCGTTTTATGAAGACGGATATAAACTGGTGGAAGTTCCCTACCTCGGAATGGAACACCAGAGCAGCGTGACGTACGGCAACAAATTCAAAAACGGATACCTGGGCAGCGATCTGTCGGGTACCGGCTGGGGCAAGAACTGGGACTACATCATCGTTCACGAGTCGGGGCACGAATGGTTTGCCAACAATATCACTTACAAGGATATTGCCGATATGTGGATACACGAATCGTTCACCAGTTATGCCGAAGGGCTCTTCGTGGAATACTATTACGGGAAAGAAGCCGGAGCAGAATACCTGCGGGGCTGCCGGAAGCAAATTGAAAACGATCGCCCGATCATAGCCGACTACCACGTGAATGCAGAGGGACCGGGCGACATGTACCACAAAGGCTCCAACGTGCTGCATACTATCAGGCAAATTGTGGGAGACGATGCCAAATGGCGCAGCATACTGCGCGGACTCAACAAAGACTTCTACCACCAGACAGTCGAAACAAAACAGATTGAGGAATACATCAGCAAAGCCGCCGGACGCGATTTGTCAAAAGTGTTTGATCAGTATCTGCGCAGAGCCAATATCCCGGCGCTGGAATACTACATAGAGAAAGGAACCCTCAGCTACCGCTGGATCAATTGCGTGGATGGCTTCGATATGCCCGTACGCGTGCTCCTGAACGGAAAACGCAGCGAAGTGATATATCCCGTATCGGAATGGAAAACACTGGGCAAGGTCAAGTCGCTGGAGGCAGATGAAAACTACTACATACACGCGTTCTCCACAGGACGATAATAGCAAAATACAATATAACTAAAACTCATATAAACAATTTTATACGATATTCGTTTAGCCTTGACCCTCGTCAGGCCAAACATGCTATTTTTGAACAAAACAATCAGCTAATTTTTGATGAAACTACTTCGACGTACCCGAATGATTCATTATTCCGGCCTGCTTCTCTGCACGCTGGTATGGCTTGCCAATAGCGGAAATCCGCCAACAGGAAGAACCGGCGCGCCGTTCGACGGAAGCTGCGGCGACTGTCACTCCGGAGGCAATTTCAATGGAAACGTCACTGTTGACGGGCTTCCGGGCTCCATTGAGCCCAACACAACCTACCCGCTCACCCTGACCATGACTGTCACCTCGGGCAATCCTACCCGCGGTGGTTTCCAGCTGGTTGTGGTAGATGCCAACAACGCCGACGCCGGTGACCTAGTAAGCACCAATGCACAGACGGGCACCGAAAACCTTTCAAACCGCGAGTACCTGGAACAGCGCGGCGCCAAAAATATTACCGGCGGAGCTGTTTCATGGACGTTCAACTGGGTATCCCCGGCCTCGGTACCGGGCAATACCGTCAAATTTTACTACATAGGCAACTTTGTAAACGGCAATGGTGGTACTTCCGGCGATTATGCCGAATCAGCACTCACTACGGTTCCATTCAATGGCGCACCGCCGCTTTCCGCCGTTATTTCAGGCACTACAAATGTTTCCTGTTTCGGAGGTAATAACGGTACCGCAACCGTAGAGGCCTCCGGTGGCACGCCACCATATACCTATCTGTGGAGCAACAGCCAGACTGCCCAGACTGCCGTGAACCTGACAGCCGGCACCTATACGGTAACGGTAACCGGCTCCAGCGGTTCGGGTACGGCTACTGCTTCGGCAACCATCACACAGCCGACAGCGCTGAACGCCTCCGCCAGCGTATCGGGCATAATTACCTGTCTGACACCGCAAGTAACTGCCACTGCCACCGCATCCGGGGGTACTCAGCCCTATTCATACCTGTGGCCCGACGGACAAACAGATCCACAGGCGGGAATCACTTCCGGTGGCACGTATGTTGTTACGGTCACAGACGGCAACAGCTGCACCAAAACAGCTTCCGTTAACGTAAATCAGAATATCAATACGCCCCAGGCAAACGCCACCTCCCCCGGCGACCTTACCTGCAGCAGTCCTGTACAAACCCTGAGCGGTGGAGGATCATCCACAGGGCCTAATTTCACTTATGCCTGGACGGCCACCAACGGGGGCAATATTGTGTCAGGCGGGGTTACGCTCTTCCCGGTTATCAATGCATGCGGCACTTACACGCTTCTTGTAACCAATATTGCCAATGGCTGCACCAATACTGCATCTGTTGATGTTGTGTGTGACCAGACACCGCCCGATCTGGCGGCTTCCAACAATGGTCCTTTCACCTGTACGCAAACCAGCGTAAGCGTAAATGCCAGTTCCGGTATTTCGGGATTATCGTACCTGTGGACCGGCCCGAATTTCTCTTCCAACCTGCAGAACCCGCCAGTATCCCAGCCGGGCACCTACGCAGTGGTAGCTACCAATCCGGCGAATGGCTGTACGAGAGCGGCTCAGACCGCAGTTCTCGTTGATAATACACCACCCACTGTCTCCACTTCCGCCGACGGTCCGCTTACCTGTGCAGATACACTGGTTCAACTGACGGGAGGACCAGCAGGAGGATTCACCTATGCCTGGACAGGTCCCGGAGGATTTACCTCTGGTATCCAGAACCCGGTTGTTGGCGTGGCCGGAACCTACCATCTGGTGGTAACCTCTCAGACAAACGGCTGTGCCGGAACAGATTCTGTTCAGGTAATACAGAATACAACGGCGCCAGTTGCCGGCATCGAACCACCTGCGCAACTCAACTGCCAGAACGCTACCGTTCAGATCAATGGCGCAGGTTCTTCACAGGGTGCCAACTTTACCTATCAGTGGAGCACTGCGAATGGCCATATTGTATCCGGTGAAACAACACTCACACCTGTTGTGAACGCAGCGGGGACCTACAGGCTACTGGTGACCAATACCACCAACGGCTGTACTGCCGACTCGACCGTGGCCGTATTCCAGTCGCAGGCAGTATCTGTTTCCGTCACATCCACCAATATTTCCTGCCATGGTGGCAATAATGGTTCTGCAACAGCACAGGCAGGCGGCGGAAACGGAACCTTCACCTACCTGTGGTCGAACGGAGCAGAAACATCTTCCGTTTCGGGGCTCACAGCAGGTATATATCAGGTAACCGTAACTGACGGCGAAAACTGCAGCGCCACTTCGTCGGTAGCCATATCCCAACCGACCGAGCTACAGATAAACACGAGTACCACAGGCGAAACTGCCGTAGGCGCCAGCGACGGCACAGCCACCGCATCACCATCGGGCGGAACCCCCGACTACACCTATGTATGGAGCAATAATGCCACCACAGCTACCATCACCAGCCTCGCACCGGGCAACTACACGGTCACGGTAACCGATGCAAATGGTTGTACAGGCGTGCAAACGGTGACTGTTAACTTCTATGGATGCAATATTTCTTCCCAGATTACTTCGGTAAACGCAAGTTGTAACGGCGCCGCTAACGGAAGCGCAGAAATTACAGTCGGAGGAGCCACTGAACCTGTGAGTTACCTGTGGTCAAACGGTACAACCGGCTCGGGTATCTCCGGACTTCTGCCGGGCAATTATACGGTCACGGCAACCGATGCTGCGGGCTGCGTAACTACAGGCAGCGCCACTATCGCGGAGCCGGCACAACTTTTGGCGGGCGCTTCATCAACAGACGAAACCAGTCCGGGAGCCAATAACGGTACTGCATCATGCAGTCCGGCAGGAGGAACCGGAGCCTACACCTTCCTGTGGAGCAACGGGGAAACTACTTCCTCCATACAGAATCTTGTGCCCGGGGCCTATACTGTAACCGTAACCGACGAAAACCTCTGTACAACATCCCAGTCTGTCAATGTTCGGGCATTCAACTGTAATGTGGCAGCGGCCATTTCATCAACATCAGTTTCATGTCCTGACGGAAACGATGGCTCAGCTACTGTGAATGCTTCAGGTGGTCAGGAGCCATACACCTATCTCTGGAGCAATAGTTCGGCCGAGGCAACTGCTACCGGCCTGTCGGTGGGTCAATACACCGTAACCGTTCAGGATAATGCAGGATGCCTCTTATCCCTGTCGGTAAATATATCTGTTGAAGACAATACCCCGCCTGTGCTGAACTGTCCGGCCAATATTTACGGGTGCGGAGCCGACTTCATTGTATATCCGGCTCCAACAGCTACCGACAATTGCGGATTACAGGGCCCACCGGTACTCGTCAGCGGACAAGCCAGCGGAACACCTTTCAACGACGGAGAAACCGTGCAGGTGTTCGCCGCCACAGATGCCTCGGGCAATACAGGCTATTGTTCGTTCTCCATTACTATTTACCCGATTCCCGATATACTCATTGACGGGTTTACCAATGATCAGAATGGGGCAGGCGTCGGAACCATCTTCATCACAGCCGTGGGCGGCGGTGGTGGCTACCTGTACACCTGGAACAAAAACGGACAGTTCTACTCAAATGCCGAGGATCTCACAGCACTAAGTGCCGGCAGCTACACACTTACAATCACCGATGCCAATGGCTGTTCGAGTGCTCTGGCCCCCATCACTATTACGAATACCGTCGGGACAAGCAATCCTGAAGATATGTCCCGTGTAAGATTGTGGCCAAATCCAGTGTCTGATCGTCTTAATATCGAACTTTTCGGCTTTGAAGGGGAGATCAGCTCCTGCACAATCCTCGATCAGCGCGGAAATACTGTGTCGGATATCACCATATCTGTGATTAACTCCGGTATTGAGGTGAGTAACCTGCCTGATGGATTATACCTGTTACGCCTGACCACCCGGACGGGTGCAGTTGTTCCGGTGCGGTTCATCAAATCCCGGTGAGAAATTTAACAGGATGAATTTGAACCAATAACCCCAAAAAGCCTGCACCTTTGCATTTCAAAACAGAACCGACGTAATTGTCGGCTTGCTTTGTGCTTTATTTTAAATTAAATCATTCCGTTTCATGGAAGAAGAAAAAAAGAAACGCCCGAGAATCAAAACGGGCACAGGCTCGCCGCTGAAAGAGCGAAACGAGTCCATTGACACCCCCGAATCATCTGATGTCCTCGCATTCAATCCAAAACCACGTCAGGATTGGGATAACCGCGAGAATGAAGAGCGTAAACCTTGGCAAAATCGCGACAACCAGGGCGGCGGCTTTGAACGCAAACCATGGCAAGACCGCGACAATCAGGGCGGCGGCGAACGCAAACCATGGCAAGACCGCGACAATCAGGGCGGCGAACGCAGACCATGGCAAGACCGCGACAACCAGGGCGGCGAACGCAGACCGTGGCAAGACCGCGATAACCAGGGCGGCGGCGAACGCAAACCATGGCAAAATCGCGACAATCAGGGCGGCGGCGAACGCAAACCGTGGCAAGACCGCGACAACCAGGGCGGCGGCGAACGCAGACCATGGCAAGACAGCGACAACCAGGGCGGCGAACGCAGACCATGGCAAGACCGCGACAACCAGGGCGGCGAACGCA
>Ga0172372_10011720_pt1 | contig 11114 bp, 14 predicted proteins | sample LakKiv5m_2_FD_114544 | JGI IMG/M metagenome (GOLD analysis project Ga0172372, IMG submission 114544) | Freshwater microbial communities from Kabuno Bay, South-Kivu, Congo - kab_092012_9.5m | ecosystem: Environmental > Aquatic > Freshwater > Lake | place: Democratic Republic of the Congo... | reverse complement strand
TCAACCCAATTCAAAGTTTTGTCAGTGGAGCCTTTTATCGTTATGCCTGCTCCATCTGCTGCTGCATCCGTTGTTGATCCATTTGCAATTACTATGTTCTTATCTTCAATTTCCAAAGTGGAAGTGTTCAATGTAGTCGTATTACCCTGAACCAAAAGATCACCAGTAACTGTCAAGTTATTTGGTATTGTTACATCATTTGCCAACGAAAACGTCACATTACCATTTGAGGCAGAGACTGCAATTTGATTGCCGGTTCCAGCTACAGAAACAACACCTTCATTTGTGACGGTAAATGTTCCACCTTCAACATTTGTATTTGCGACAGAAATTCCAGTTCCAGCAGCAACGGAGGCAACATAATTGCCGTTGGTATTTGTTCCAAGATCAATTAGAACTGCATTTGTTCCAGCTGCAGTAAGACGCCCCTGTGCATCAACTGTAAAATTTGGAATACTACTAGCACTGCCGTATGATCCGGCTGACACAGTCGTGTTATCTAGATTTATTGTAATAGTATCTGTTGCTTCAGCAGCTGAGCTGAGGCCTATTCCACCAGAAATAGTTAAAGTATCGGCTCCAGAAGTTATTGTTTGAGAACTACCACTGTCACCAGCTACCGTGAATGAAGTTGCGACTGCTGCAATATTTGAATTTACGTTTGCAATGAGATTATCAACGTATAATTTAGTTGTTGCATGGGCATTTGCGGATGGAGCTTCAATTGATATTGTTCCAGAGAATGTTTTATTGCCAGAAATTGTTTGAGCACTAGTTAAGGTAGCAAAAGCACCGGGTCCGGCGATAGCCAATGGAGCTGTTGCAGTTCCGCCTGCCCCACCTGTGCCTTCACCGTAGTAGAGGGTATCGTCAACTTCATTAAATGCTAATTCGGCGTTTTCTAAACTTGCTGGTGCTCCAGTTGCGCCAGACGTCCTACGCTTAATTCTTAATACGTTAGCCATAATTAAAAGCTTCCTCCGTCTACTAAATTTTCTTCATCGTAATTAATCCAAGCATTGCCGTTATAGCGCAGAACTTGACCAGTTGTAACAGAATTTATAGTAACATCAGTTAAACCATTTAAAACTGATTGCTCTAAAATATCTTCTTCTACTGCAATTATTCTTTCTTTTACAGTTAAATGAGAGCCGGCTGGGTTAAGTCCAATAACTGTTTGAATAGCCTCTACAGCGTCGTTTAAGTTGGCGTGTTGTTCGTGATGAGGTACGGTGTTAGAGTTTAATTTGTCATTTGCTGTTGGATTTATTAAAACATCTAGTTGATTTGGATAATTTGTTGCCATATTTGTCCTTATATAGTAATAATTTTTGTTGAACTGTTATCCCATTGAATTGATAAACTTACTGATTCTGAAGTTTGTGCAAAGGGGAGGCCTTCTGAAGTATCTATAAAAGAAATAAGTCTAGAGTCTTGATCTGTATTTCCACTTTGGTATAAAACAACTGCCTGAAAAGCTGTACCTTCATAATTTATTACCACATCATTTGCATCTAAAACTCCAAGATTAGTAGATACATTATTGATTGCCGTACTGGTATAAACCCTAGCATTTGCTGGTATGTCTGATAAAAATTGATTTGTATTTTGATTTGGAGAATAATTTGAACTATTAACAAATAAAAATTTTAAATTTGTTGAATTTATATTAATTTGACCATTTAACATAGCTTCTTTTGCTTTTTTATATATAAAATTAGCCATATTATATTCCTACATCTTTTGAAACTGTTATTCTGTATTTGTATCCCTTTTCAAAATATTCTTTTCCATCTGTGTAATATGAAGGCGTTGCATCATTTAAAGATGGAAAATCTAAATAAACTTCAGGTTTCCAAGAATGCATTTGAACTAACGTTGATATATTTTCCCAACGAGATGGTGATTTTTGTATTTTTTTTCTTTGAACTTTAAAATAATTATTTGACAAAAAATTACTAGCTGGCCTTGCATTAAATGTTATTTTGACTCTTCCAAAATTATCATCATTAGCGATGTAAAAATCACCGTTTTTAGGTTCTACAGAATCAATATAAAAATCAGGATTTTTAGCTATAATTTGATAACTAGTATAAACTTCAGATAAAACCGAGTTATCTTCTACTAAAATTTCTTCAATTACAGGAACAACTGAAGTCGAAAAACCAGAAGGAGTTGCAGAATCTTGTTTAGTAAAAATTATATATTCTTCTGGTACAACTTCATTAGCTGCATCAAGCAAACCGACTACTCTAAGATAATATTCTTGACCAGAAACTAAAACTTTATCCCAGTAAAGCGTAAGGGTTCTAGCTATTGTATTATAATCTGCTATTGAATTAATTGTTTTAAAAGGATTAGTTACAAGAGTTGGAGTAGCTGCTGAAGTTTGAACAATGAATTTATCGTTAGTAATAGAACTAATTTTTATAGTTCTACCAAATTTAAGTTTAACTTTATCCGGACCAACTGAGGCATAATCTATCAAATTTAACGGCACAAATTATCTCCTCAAAAATTCTTCTACTTATCTAGTAACAAGGTTTGGATAAAAAAGATAAGAGGCGGCTTTTCAGCCGCCTCTTATCTTCTAAGACTGTATCGTAACTATAACAGCCCTAAGGATATTAATATTACATTTCGTTAGTAACTTGTACCTCGTAATTGCGAGCAAGTCTAACGTTCTTAGCAACGGTAATACCCTCTCCATCGCCAAGCATTACAATATCGTAACGCTCTTTCATCTTCATGGCACGAATGTCACGAGTTGGATCATCAAATTGATCTGTGCTCATATCATCCTTGACAAGAAGACTGCCAACCTCATTGCGGTCAATAAGGAAAAGGTCTGACTTAGCGGCAGTAGCGCCCGACTTAGCCGTAAAGCTAACAAACGGTGAAACTATCACGTTCATACCCATTGGGGCTGTTGCGTTGAGAACTCCATCCTTCGACTGTGGACGATAGCCCCAGCTGGTATTTACAGCTGATGCAGCGCCATTCATGTGGAATATCGAATCCTTAAGGAATACCGACCACATTAGTGGATGAAGAATAAAGTCTGTTGGTATATGATTTTCGGCCATTAACACTGCTGACATGTCGACAACATCGTCCCAGGTAATAGTGCTGTTGAAAGCACCATCAATCCCACGACCTGTTGTATCGTCATAACCAGCATCGTCGTTGTCGAATACAATTGTAGCTGCATCCTTAAAACGACTTAGAGCAATTTGCTCTTTTAAGCGCGCCATTGCACGGCCTGCGGCACGCACATGGAGACCTACGATGTCCCAAAGAGAATCTGCAATAACTTCCTCTGTGAAAGCCAGCTTAACGCCCTTCTTTGACACCTTACCCTCGATTTGCTTAGCAAATGCGAGAGCTTGTTCTGGGTATTCTTGTCCTTCTGGGATCTCAGCAGCTTGAATTGCGTTTACCGCTGGGAATTCCAAAGAACGACCCTTGCCAAGGCGCACTGTAGAAAGAAGCGGAGTTACCAAAAGCTGTGGCTCGGCTGCTTCTTTCAGAGTACGAGAAATTACTTTAGGAAACAAAATAGCTGCGTCTGACGAGCCAAATGCTTCCTTAATTGTAACTCTGTTATCTGAATCGATGTAACCGTCCTCAACAAATGCGGCTTCCCAAGCTGGGAGACCCGAGAGGAGTTCTTGGATTGTCTTACTCATCTTAGGATATATCCTCCTGTTTATATTTATTTATTATTATTATTATTATTATTATTTATTTCTATTACAGTGTTAAGTTCACGCGGAAAGCGCCAACAACATTCGTAACATCTAAGTTAGAGCGGATACCCAGTTTACCTGAGAATGACCCTGCTCTTGTGAGCTCATAAACTGTCTTGAGCGCACCTGGATCCGATGGAAGTTGCATGTAGGAAAGCAATCCGTCATCAAAGTTTGTAGCAAACTTCTCAACTTCAATCACTTTACCAACCATCAAATGCGGATAGCTAGCTGCATCTGCTTGCGACAAGAGTCTTGGACGACCCATGTTATCTGAAGCAACAAGGCTACCTGCCGTTAAATCAGCATTCAGGCCAGAAACCATTGGATATTCCACATAACCTCTTACGATAAAGCCAGCACCTTGCGATGTGCCCTTGTCAAATGGTCTGTAAAGATCATATTGAGCGCAACCAACTGGAACTGAACGAGCCGCAACTGCCTGTGTGTCTCCAGAAGGAGATGCAACCGGTGTTGCGCCAGCTAGTGGATCCCAACCAGAAATAGTGTCGCCCCATGTTACTGAGGATCCGCTACCGTTAGCTGGAACAAAACGCGAATCGCCACTTGCATCTGTCACAACCGAAAGAATTGTTCCCTTTGGAATAACAATTTCAAAGCGATCATCTTCTGAATCTTTGTACCAGGTTGGAAGTGCAACGGATGGAAGAATGTAGGCTGATGGTGCAATACCCTCAGAGACTACAAAACGACCTGCACCTGTTTTGGTGCCTACTTTACGAAATTTTGCTAATGACATTATTTATCTCCTTATATAAGTTTATTTGTTTTTAAAGTTTGCGACGGCCCATAAGAGCATCAACGAACAGTTCTTCAACTGGGTCTACTTTATCTTCTGGAGTAGCAACTATCATTTCTTCATCTTCGACAATAACGTTAGTTTCTTTTTCTGAAACAACATAACTATCTATTACTGCTTCAACGTTTAGCTTTTGAATATTCTTCTTGGCTATTGGAAGCTTAGCTAAATCTCTAAGTGAATCAGCTAAAGAACTTGCTGAACGAGTTGCATGATCTTTAATCAATTGCTCTCTTTGTTCAATCAGTTCTAATCCTAATGAAATTTTAGTATCTACTACTCTTTCAGCTAAAGTGCGATGTAATGCCTCTCTAAGCTTTGCGTTTTCTGTTTGTAGCGCTTGAAGTTTATTGTCATTATCATTTTGCTCATCAGCTTGAGTATTGCCTGTGAGTTCTGTTTTTGACTCTTCTTGTTCTACTTTTTCTGGAGAAGATTCAGCTTTTTCAGAATCAACCAATTCTTCTTTACTCTGTTCTTCTGCTACTGCTGTTTCTTCATCAGATCTTTTTGCACTATCCTCAGATGGTGCATTGACAATTTCAGCGTCTGGCGCTTTTTCTGTCGACTTTTTTAAATCTTCAATTTTTGAAGAAAGCATGTCTATAGTGGACTGATCTTTGGTTGCTTTCACGATTTCTAATGCAGCTACTAAAGCTGACATTAAATCTGGATTTGATACCTCTTCAACTACAGGTGTTTCTTCTTTGGGTGAAATATCTTCTGCGGGTGAAGCATCTGCTATAGGTGCTTCTTCTTTAGCTGTCGTGGCAAGGACTGTCAAATCTTGACTCAAATTTTCGACAGTGGCCAAAACATCATCGCTTTTAACGGTTTCGTCCATTTTAACATTCTCCTCATGAATAATATTCTCTTCTGATAGTAATGAAGTATTATCAGCCTTTGCAGTTTCGCTTTCTTGAAAAGCTACAGCTGTAAGAAACGCCCCCTTTAAATGAAGATATAAAGGTCTTGATTCCTTTTTCTTCATACCCTTTAAAATAGACTTATTTTCCTCTACGGTAGTTATATCCTCTTTATTCATATGTAAAACAAAAGCTGAGCTTTTAGCCGCCCAAGTATCTGCATCTTTTACAATAGTAGAACCATCTGTTGATTTGGAGGTTCTTACGCTTGATCTTTGATCTGCTGGTTGATTAACAAACGAGTACTCTTTAAATGAAATCTCCTGCATGTCCACAAAAGCCAATTTACCCTTGTATATTTGACCACGCTTATATTTTGGCATTTTTGGTCTGCCGTCAGATGATTCAGCGGCTAGGTCTTCGCCAGAGATTGAACATATAGCTTTACCAGCTCTTCCGCCTACAGAGCCGGTAAGATATCTTTTGTCAGATATTTTTTGAGCTGCAGATGGATCAATTATGGCTATTTGTAAACGGACATAAGGAGCTCCGTCTTGTTCTTTATCCATTTTTGCGGCAATAACTCTATCAATTGGTTCTGAGTTTAAATCGTGATTTAAAATAATAGGTTTTGGGTATGGCTCAACCCAAGATTGAAGAGACTTTTCCAATTCAACAGAAGAATAATTATTATAGTTAGCAGTAAGTCCGTTCGTGTATTGCGGCAACTTCTATGATTAAACCATGATTTTTGCTAAATGATTCAGAAAAATTATTTTCTATCTGTGATAGGTCAGGCAACTGAAGCGTAAATGTTTCAACAAAATCAAATGCCATTTTAAAACTCCATTTATTTTAATGTATTACTAATAGTAAATTAACTTTTATAAGATTAAACAATATTATATAAATATATCATACTTTTAAGCTATTGCCAAAAAATTTTCCCTAGGGTCTCCATTGGTCAAAAAATGTTGTAACATCTGTTTATGCATTATATGCGCAGCATAAATATAAGAAGCAGAATATAATCTATAGCCCAATTTTGCTGCATTGCCGCACCATCCAAGATCTTCTCCCTGAGAATGAAGTGAATAATTAACATTTGTATAAATATCTTTTGACATCATTTTTGCAGCCATTATTACGTCAGATTGAAAATACTCACCAAATGGATAACTTTCTTTTCTAAAAGCTTGTCCACCTGGCTCATTTATCCAATTCATAACACTAGGATACATTGTGTCAACCGGAGTCATAAACATCAATGGACTAACAGCATCTGCTCCAGAATTTACGTGCGCAATTAATAATTGTATTGTATTCTGATTTGTTAAAAGTATGTCTGAATCTAGACTAAAAAAATAATTTGGATTAAGTTCTCTAACTGTTGATAGAAGAGAGTTTCTTAAATTAACCATATTTTGATATTTAGAAATACTCCAAGTTCTTGTTCCCTCTTCGTGATCAAAATGAGGAACATCTTCTTTTATATCCAAAATAAATTCTGGTATATTTGGCCTAGCATTTCTGTACTTAACCAGCATTTCTATTGTTTCGCTATCATTTTGAGAAACTTCAAATACAAAAGCAGTGTGTGAAAAATCAATATTTTGATTTTCTATACAAGAAATCCAATAAGGAAATATCCAATCTCGTTTATATATTGGACATCCTATTACTAGGTTGATCATGTCTTATGACGGAATGGATGCTGAAGAATCTTTTGTCTTTTTTTTCGCAATTGGAGTTTCAATTTTTTCTTCTATTTTTTCTTGTGGTTCTAAAATAGTTGACTCTACCATAGGTGTTTGTTTTTCAGAGCCTTCCTCGTCAATAAGAGTTTCAATAATTGCATCGATAACATCGACTAAAGCTTCAAGAGCTAATCTTGTTTGACCATTGTTAACAGCTTTTCTAAAAACACTATAAGAATCCTCTTGAGTGTTTTCGCTACTTGTTATTGTATTATTTATATTAAACATTGTCTACATCCTTTTCAACATCTGATTCTATAACAGTATACTCTTTATCTAAAAGAGATTCAATTACTGACAAAAAATTATTGTCATATCTTTTTATATCTGGAGAATTTTTTCTACCGTTTTGATTTGCTGGTCTCATTGCATTCCCAACGCCCTTCCTTTTAGAAGGAAGATTTCTTTGACCCGAAGTTGCTGATTTTTGACCATCGCTTGTTTTTGGCGCCGGCGCTTGATTATCGGTTTGGGCTTTTGTAGTTGCATTGGCAACATCTACTTGTATGTCTGCTTGCAAGGAAGCAAATGTGTTACTAATGTCTACATCTGGATCATAACCCAAAGCTAAACGAGCTTCATCTAACGTTATTAAGTTACTGACAAACTTTTGAATAATATGATTTTCTTTTTTAACTTGTGTATCTACATCTATTTCTTTAAATTTAAAATAACATCTGTCTGATGTTGAATTTTCAACTGGGTTAGATATTGGATCAAAACCACCTTCAAATAAAAGTTCATTAAATATATTTAATCTTATCATCTCAGAAAACAATTTCTGCATTTGCTTAATTCTGTCGTAAAGCGCAACATCTAATCTTTCTGTAACGGATCTATTACCACCATTCATGGACATCCCAAGATGATGAGGAGCTACTCCCAAACCAACTGCAACACGTTCTTTAAAATGATCTAGATATCGACTTGCATCTAACGCTGTTCCTTCAGAACCAATCACTTCTACATCGTGTCTAAATGGCAAAATAAGACCACCTTCTGTTCTTAGGTTTTCTATCTCTATAGCTGCTTGTGTAATCTCTTCTGGTTCCGCCGGCTGTTCAGCAGTTCCAATTTTATATTTGTATAATGGGAACAACTCTCTATGGACTAAATTCTGAATGTCTTCTTCTATTTGACGCAATGCGATGACGTCATCTAAAACATTTATCAAGAAAGGCGTGCCAAATGCTCTACCGGTTTTTCTATCAAAATGTAAATGAATTACTTTTTCAGCTGTCCAAATTGGATTTGCCTCAAGCGGCATGTATGTAAGTGGATCTGTTTCTTGCCTATAAGATTTTGGTCTATTATGTTTATCTCTGAATATTCTAACCTGCTCAGTGGGAATTAGATAGTATCCTATTACTGGCAATTCTCCAGTCATAGGAGATAATTTATCTGGAAAATATTCTCCTAAATCACCTCTAGCTTTTACTATAAAAGCATTTGAAAATTTAAATAATTGATCAGAAACTTCAATTAAAAAATCAACAAATGGCCTCTTCATAGCTATTTCCATAAAATCTATTCTTTGCAAAAGGTAAGAAATAGCTTCCGGATTTTCCGAAGTTATTTCCCAACCTTCTTTCCAGAAAAGGTCTTTATATTTAGACATAGCTTGTTTTACATAAGAGTCAGTATCTACAGCCTGCATTAATCTTTCAAAATCGTACGCTGGGCGTTCAAAATTTGCTCTAGTATTAAAGTAATAATTAGTTCCTTGAAAACCAAGAGCAAGCGATGCTATTTTCATCGCTTTAGATAAACCCTTTACTTGTTCTGGTGCTAAAGCCTTATCTGTAATATTTACACTATTATCAACCGTTTGAAACGGTAAATAGTCCCTAATTGCCATAATACGTCCTTATTTAAGTTCAAACTTAATAGTATACCGTTTTTGCTTAGGCTGTAATTTATTATTTTTCAGATATTCCTGCGGCTTCAAAAGTTTTCTTAATAATAAGATCTTTTACTGCTTCTAGCCAAAAAATCGTTTCTGCTTCTGTAAAATCACTTTTATAAGCAAGGTTTTTTTCTGATATTTTAATTTCAACAACAAACTCAGTTTTTTGATTTGCCGTTTTTTGTTCCAGTGTTTCACTCATTTTATTGTCCTTTCATATTATTGAGAATATTGGTTAATTGTTTTATTGTAGCCTCTTTAACAACTAATTCAGTAGTTAACTGAGCTAGTTTTTCTTGAAAACAGGTCAAAACCAGGTTCATATCTAAACTATTGTTTTGTTGAGAACTTGCCTGCCTAACACTATTGCTTATATCATTTTGCAAATGATTCTCCGTATTATTTTGCGGCACCGTAAAATCATCGTCAATTTTTTCGGTTTGCGAATTAAATTTTTGATTTATTTTAGACATTTTCCAATTATACCATTTCTTTTGACTCATTGATGAATTATATCATAACATTATCATTATTTGTCGTATTTTAGTATTTTTATTTAATCCATGTAGATTGAAGTATCTCACCCGTTTTAAAGTTAAGCCCAGCAAACTCTTCATATTGCTCCAATGTTCTAGTCGTTCCCAGTGCATCATCACCAATTCTTCTGTCTGTAAATATAGATCTATATTCTGTTTTTGAAATAACATCCATTTCATCCCAAATTTTTGGAAAATCTTTCCATACATGATGTCTTCTTGTTTTGTTAAATGGTTGGTCCGAAGTATACAAGTGGGAAACCAAATGTTCTGTAACGGTGACTAAATTAAAACCATGAGTAAAAGCTCTTGCTGCTATCAGCGGTTCTTCTCCCCAAAATGCAATTTTTATATTCGGTTTTATTTGAGCAAAAGAACCAAAAGTAAAAATACATCCGCCAGATACGCCATAAGTGTAGGTGCAATATTTATCTGTTGGATAAGCTGTATTGAGTGGTATTAGTGTTGTTTTAAATTGTTCTAAATTTTGTACAAATAAAATTTTTGTTGGATAATAATTTGTATAATGTTCGCTTACCCCGTCATCAAGATACCAGTACGAAGAAGGATACGCCGTAATTAATGGATTGGTTATCCCAATATCAATATACCAATTCATCATTGCAATTGCTTTTAAATCCCAGTTTTTTACAAATCTCATATGAGCGTCGATTTGAAAATAATAATCTTCATTATTATAAAATTGATTAGCAATATATCTTGATTTTTGCAATCCAATATTTTCTGGAGCAGTACTATCAACAGAATCAATTTTTACCCAATCAGGATAATTTGTATTTATTACTATTTCTGAATCAAATAATAAACATTGATGAATGCCAAAATGTAATGTATTCTGACTACTTGCGTTATTTACGGCGCTTGCGATTGTTTTATTTAATTCAAAGTCTCTATACGATGGAATCTGAATAAAAATTGATGACATTAATAAACACTACCATTTTTTTAAAGGACATATTGCGGCCTCTAATTTGGTTTTTAAAGGCATAAAACAACCACATTGTTTACACTGTTTTGTTAAATCAATTAATTCTGGACATTCTTTGCAGATAGAAAATCTTTTCTGAACTTTTTCTTCATCCGCACCTTCTACATTTGGATTAAACACATCCAAAAATGTTACTCCATTATTTTTTTCCTTATACTGCTCCCATCGGGATTTTACACTCATGAAATAATATTTCCCATATCATTGATTTTTTTCTCAATACCGTCTATTGATTGCATTGCAAAAAATCCGTTTTCATCGTAACTCCACCCGGTATTTACTAATGAATTTTTTTTAATTAAAATTGCAAGTGGATTACTTAAAAGCACTGCTGTAAATAAATCGTCAACGATCATTTCAGTAATAACCCCATTGACATCTGCTATAACAATCTCTGTCTCAACACCATCAATAAATTCAATTCTTGATGTGTATGTTGGGTTTGCAAGAAAAATATTGTCCCCAATACTA
>Ga0172372_10011717_pt1 | contig 11115 bp, 7 predicted proteins | sample LakKiv5m_2_FD_114544 | JGI IMG/M metagenome (GOLD analysis project Ga0172372, IMG submission 114544) | Freshwater microbial communities from Kabuno Bay, South-Kivu, Congo - kab_092012_9.5m | ecosystem: Environmental > Aquatic > Freshwater > Lake | place: Democratic Republic of the Congo... | reverse complement strand
TTGTGCCGCCCGTGCCCGTTGCGCCGCCCGTGCCGGTTGCGCCGCCCGTGCCCGTCGTGCCGCCCGTGCCAGCCGCGGCGCGACCGCCCATTCCGGGCACCATCGAGCCGCCCACGTCCACCCCCGGGGCCATCCCGGGCCCCGCGCCCGTCGCACCGGCGCCCGCCGCGCCGCAGTCCGCACCGGCGAGCCCTGCGGCCGTCGCCGTGAGCGCTGCGATGTCGGAGAAGCTGAGCGAGATCGGCCTCACGCCGCAGCAGGCGGAAGCGGTGCTCGCCCTCTCGCGCGAGGTCGTCGAGCGTGTCGTCTGGGAGGTCGTCCCCGAGCTCGCCGAGACGATCATCCGCGAAGAGATCAAGCGGCTCACCGCGGCAGGCTGAGCCACCCTTCGCAGGCGCCTTCGACGCGCCGTCCACCGTCGTTGCCGCGTGGGCGCGTGCTACATCTGCGCCCCCCATGAGCACGACGGAATCCTCGCATCAGCCCGTTTCCGAAGACCCCTCCGGCGAGATGCCGAAGGCCTACGACCCGCGCGAGACCGAGCCGCGCTGGTACGACGTCTGGGAGCAGAGCGGCCTCTTCCGCGCGACCGGGAAGCCCGGCGACCCGCGCCCCACCTACGTCGTCGCGATCCCGCCGCCGAACGTCACGGGCTCCTTGCACATGGGCCACGCGTGCCGCGTGACCTTCGAGGACGTGCTCATCCGCCACAAGCGCATGTCGGGCTTCGACACGCTGTGGATCCCGGGCATCGATCATGCCGGGATCGCGACGCAGGTCGTCGTCGAGCGGCTGCTGAAGGCCGAGGGCAAGACGCGCCACGACCTCGGGCGCGCGCGCTTCCTCGAGCGCGTGTGGCAGTGGAAGCAGCAGTCGGGCGACCGCATCCTGCTCCAGCAGCGCAAGCTCGGCGCCTCGTGCGACTGGGAGCGCACGCGCTTCACGATGGACGAGGGCTACTCGCGCGCCGTGCGGGAGGTCTTCGTGCGCCTCTACGAAGAGGGGCTGATGTACCGCGCGACGCGTCTCGTGAACTGGGACGTCGAGACGCGCACCGTGCTCTCGGATCTCGAGGTCGAGACCGAGGAGAACGTGCAGGGCGAGCTCTTCGAGTTCGCGTATTCCGTCGAGGGCGGCGGCGAGGTCGTCGTCGCGACGACGCGCCCGGAGACGATGCTCGGCGACACCGCCGTCGCGGTGCATCCCGACGACCCGCGCTACGCGCATCTGCACGGCGGCTTCGTCACGCATCCCTTCGTCGCGCGGCGCATCCCCATCATCTGTGATGCCGAGCTCGTCGACATGGCCTTCGGCACCGGCGTCGTGAAGGTCACGCCCGCGCACGACCCGAACGACTTCACGACGGGCAAGCGGCACGGGCTCGAGGAGCTCAGCGTCATCGGCCTCGACGGCAAGATGACCGACGCGTGCGGCGAGTTCGCGGGCCTCGATCGCTTCGCGGCGCGCAAGGCCGTGAAGGCGCGGCTCGAGGAGGTCGGGCTCGCGCGCGGGAGCAAGCCACACGTGATGACGCTGCCGCGCTCGCAGCGCTCGGGCACCGTCGTCGAGCCGATGATCTCGACGCAGTGGTTCGTGAAGATGGAGCCGCTCGCGGGCCCGGCGATCGAGGTCGTCGAGCAGGGCCGCGTGCAGATCCTGCCCGAGGAGTGGACGAAGACGTACTTCCACTGGATGCGGAACATCCAGGACTGGTGCGTCTCGCGGCAGCTCTGGTGGGGCCACGACATCCCCGCGTGGTACTGCGATGCGTGCGAGCACGTGAACGTCGCGCGTGAGGCGCCGGGCGCATGCGCAAACTGCGGCGGCACCGCGCTCACGCAAGACCCGGACGTGCTCGACACGTGGTTCTCGAGCGCGCTCTGGCCGTTCGCGACGCTCGGCTGGCCGGAGCAGACGCCCGATCTCGCCCGCTACTACCCGACCTCCGACCTGGAAACGGGCTTCGACATCCTGTTTTTCTGGGTCGCGCGCATGATCGTGATGGGCCTGAAGGTGATGGGCGACGTGCCCTTCCGGCGCGTGCTGCTCGCGGGGCTCGTCACCGACGAGCGTGGCGAGAAGATGTCGAAGGTGAAGGGCAACGTCGTCGATCCGATCGACGTGCTCGGCGGCGCGACACTCGACGCGCTCCTCGAGAAGGCGGCCACGGGCGGCGCGAAGCCCGCCGGGCTCGACTATCTGCGGAAGACGTATCCCGACGGCTTTGCGGCCTACGGCGCCGACGCGCTCCGCATGACGCTGCTCAGCTACGCGCCCGCGCAGCGCAAAATCGCGCTCTCCATCAAGCGCATCGAGGGCTATCGCAACTTCGCGAACAAGCTCTGGAACGCGACGCGCTACGCGCTCGGCCGCCTCGCGGGGAGCGACGCCATGGCGACCGGCGTGCGCCCGCCCGCGACCGCGCTGCCGAATCGCTGGGTGCTCTCGCGCCTCGACACAGCCCTCGCCGCAGCCGATCAGGGGCTCGCCGACTACCGCTTCGACGACGCCTCGGGCGCGCTCTACCACTTCGTCTGGGACGAGCTCTGCGACTGGTATCTCGAGCTGAGCAAGCCGCTGCTCCAATCGGACGACGCGGCGCTCGTCACCGAGACACGCGCGGTGCTCGTGCACGTGCTCGAGAGCTCGGTGCGCGCGCTCCATCCCATGATGCCCTTCGTCACCGAAGAACTCTGGGCGCGCCTGCCGAAGGCGCCGGGGCACGCCGCGGCATGCATCGTCGCGCCCTACCCCGTCGCGGGCCGCGAGGGCCTGCGGGATGAGGACGCCGAGCGCACGCTCGAGGCGCTCCAGCAGGTGATCGTCGCCGTGCGCCAGGTGCGCGCCGAGAACGACGTCTCCCCGGCGCGCCGCGTCGCCGTCACGCTCGCGCCGCCCGACGCCGCCGCACACGCCACGTGGACGAGCGGGCTCGCGACCCTCGCGGGCGCCGTCACCAACACCGAGCTGCGCGTCGTCGATGCGGGCGCTGCGCCCGAGGCCGCCGTCGACACCGCCGTGACCGTCGCCGCGGGCTGCCGCGTGCTCGTGCACGGCGTCGTCGATCTCGCGAAGGAGCGCGCGCGTCTCGAGCGCGAGATCGGCAAGCTCGACAAGGAGCTCGCCGCCATCGCGAAGAAGCTCGACAACGAGGGCTTCGTCGCCCGCGCCCCCGCCGACGTCGTCGCGAAGGAGCGCGCCCGCCGCACGGAGCTCAGCGAGCAGCGCGAGCAGCTCGTGCGCTCCCAGCAGCGCCTCGGCTGAGGCGCACTTCGCGTGACGCGGGAGCAGGCGTAGTCGGGGTCGCGCGCCTTCGTCGTCTCAGCGTGTCGCGGGTCGAAGGTCAGAGGAGCCCGAGCTGTCCGGGCGCGACGCGACCGCCGCCCACCTTCGCGCCCTCGCGCTCGAGCAGCCATATCTTACGGACGAGCCCCGCGCGGAAGCCGCCGAGCTCGAGTCCGTGCGCGACGACGCGGTGGCACGGCACGAGGATGGCAACGGGGTTCGCACCCGCGGCGAGGCCCACCGCGCGCATGCCCCGCGGCGAGCCCACATCCTGCGCGATCGAGGCGTACGTGCGCACGGTGCCGCGTGGGATCGTGCGGAGCGCGCGCCACACCGCGCGCTGAAACGGCGTGCCGACGAGGTCCACCGCGAGCTCGCGCGCCGGATCGATGGGCGCGCCCGCGACGTAGGCCTCGAGCACCGCGCGCAGCTGCGCAGGCAGCGCGTCGGGCGCATCGGGCGCAGCCGCGTCGTCGACGAGATCGAGCATCGTCACGCCGCGCGCGCTCCACGCGACGACGATCGTGCCGAGCCCCTCGACGCGGAGCACACCGCGACCGAGCACGCGCGGCGCATCGGAGGGTGCGTCGTCGGTGCTATCGTCGCGTCGCATGGTTCGCCTCGCGCGGTGGGGGTCCGGGATGCTCGCGGCGGGGCTGCTCATGGCAGGCCTCGCGGGCTGCGCCCCGAGCCTCCGCATGATGCACCGGAGCCGCGCGTATTTCGAGCGTTGCTACGCCGCCGACTTCGACGCGCGCGTCGTCCCCACCGAGCGCCGCGCGTGCTGGGACGCGTGGCTCGCGCACTACACGCAAGGCCAGCCCCGCGAGCGCGTGCAGTACGCCCGCGCCCGGCTCCGCACCGACGGAGCGCCCGCCGAACCGCTCTTCGCCACGGACGCACTTGCCTCCGCCGCAGAGGCCTCGCCCGCAGCGTCGTCGCCCGACTCCGCGACGCCCACGACGCCGCGCGACGAGGGCGCGACGGGCTGCGCCGCCGTGTGCGGCCCGCGCTTCGCGTCGTGTGCCGCGCGCTGCGACGACGCCGACCCAGCCCCCTGCCGCGCTGCCTGCGACGCCGAGCACCGCGCGTGCACGAACGCGTGTCCGTGATGCCCCGCGCTCCCCGAAACAACGCTTCATCACGCCGCGGTGTCGCGGCCGCGCCCGAGGAACACGCGCAGCCCGCCCCCCGCTCGCGCGACGCGCGCATCGCTGAATTCGAAGCCGCGTACGCGCGCGTCCCCGAGTCGGAGTTCGAGCTCGCGGAGGTACGTGCGCTGGCGCTCGCTTCTCTCGCCTCTCTTGGCCTCGACGACGTCCGCTGACGCGTCTCGGCGCGCCGTTGCGTCGCTGCGGGGCGCCGTGACATGGTCGCGCCCGCCGTGCTCGACGTCGCCGCGTGGTCGCTGCTCTGCGCCTCCTTCGCGGCGCTGATCTTCTTCGCGGTCGGCGTGTGGGCGACGCTGCGGCATACCGCGCGCACGCCGCGCGCGTGGGACGGGCCGTGGCCCGCGCTGTCGCTGCTCAAGCCGATCAAGGGCGACGAAGAAGACCTGCGCGCCAACCTCCGCTCGTTCTTCGTGCAGGACTATCCGGGCGAGCTGGAGATCGTCTTCGCGACCGCCGACGCCGACGACGCGGGCCTCGCCGCCGCGCGCGCGCTCGCCGCCGAATTCCCCGCGCGGCGCGTGCGCTTCGTGCTCTCCGATCCGCACTACGGCTTGAACCCGAAGCTCTCGAACCTCGCCGCCGCGCTCGACGCCGCCACGCACGACCTCGTCCTGCAATCCGACGCGAACGTGCGCGTGCGCCCCGACTATCTGCGCCGCGTCGTCGGCGAGCTGCTCGCGGAAGACGGCGCGCTGCTCTCCTCGATGGTCGTCGGTGCGGGCGAGGAGAGCGTCGGCGCCGCGCTCGAGAACCTCCAGCTCTCCGCGTGGATCGCGCCGGCGACCTGCTTCGCGCTCCACGTCGCGGGCGTGACCTGCGTGATCGGCAAGTCGATGCTGCTCCGCCGGAGCGAGCTCGCGACGGTGGGCGGGCTCGCCGCCTTCAAGGATCACCTCACCGAGGACTATCTGATCGGGCAGGCCTACGCGCAGGCGGGGCGCCGCGTGATCCTCTCGACGACGACCGTCGAGAACGTGAACGTCCGCTGCAACGTCGACCGCTTCCTGTCCAGGCACGCGCGCTGGTTGCAGATGCGCGCGGTCATCCACGTGCCGGCGTTCTTCGGCGACCTCTTCGGCAATCCCGTCGCCGTCGGGCTCGTGGGCGTCGCGCTCGCGGGCTTTCGCCTCGGGCCGCTCGCCGTGTTCGCGGGGATCGTGCTCGTGAAGGTCGCGCTCGACGTCTTTCTCATGCGGCGCACGCGCGGCCACGGCATGCACGCGCGGCACCTCCTCCTCGCGCCGCTGAAGGATCTGATGATGGCCGCCGTCTGGCCGTATGCCGCGGTCGCGCGCACCGTCGAGTGGCGCGGCGTGCGCCTGCGCGTCGGCAAGATGAGCCGCCTCTCCCCGCTGCCCGCCCGCGGTGCCGCGCACCCCGCGACTTCGACGTCGTCCGAGCGCTGACGGTTCGTTTCGATGCGGCGTGGAGGGCTGCGCGCCCGCTCACGGAAAGCCCCGTGCGTTTCGCACACGTTTGCGATACGTCGCCGCGATGTCCGACCCGCGCACGAACGACGCCGTCACCGCCGCCCTCGCTCACCTCGAGTCCCACTGGGACACCTACCTCGAGCAGCTCAAGGCGCTCATCCGCATCCCCGGCGTCAGCGCAGAGCCACCGCCGAGCGAGCCCGTGCGCCGGAGCGCCGAGGCCCTGCGCGACCTCGTCGAGGCGGCGGGCTTCGAGCACTGCGAGGTGATCGACTTCCCCGGCGGGCACCCGTACGTCTATGCCGATTGGCTGCACGCCGAGGGCGCGCCGACGGTGCTGCTCTACGGGCACCACGACGTCATGCCGCCCGGTCGCCCCGAGAAGTGGGTGACGCCCGCCTTCGAGCCCACCATCCGCGAAGATGGTCGCCTCTACGGGCGTGGCGCCGTCGACGACAAGGCCGGCGTGATGGTGCACGTCGCGGCCGTCGCCTCGTATTTGAAGAGCGCGGGCCGCCTGCCGGTCAACGTGAAGCTCATCGTCGAGGGCGAAGAAGAAGCCGGCTCGCAGAGCCTCGACGCCTTCCTCGCGCAGTACGCCGAGAAGCTGCAGGGCGACGTCATCGTCCTCACCGACACGGCGAACCACGAAGCCGGCCTGCCCTCGCTCACCGTCTCGCTGCGCGGGGTCGCCGGCGTGCAGGTCGAGGTCCGCGGCCTCGATCACCCCATCCACAGCGGCATGCACGGCGGCCCGGCGCCCGACGCGGTCATGGCGCTCTGCCGCGCCATCGCCGAGCTCACCGACGAGCACGGCCGCCCCGCGCCCTTCCTGCGCGAGGGGGTCCGCCCGCTCGCCGACGCCGAGCGCGCCGCGCTCGCGACGCTGCCCTACCACGAGGCGACCTTCCGCGAGGAGGTCGGCATCGTGCCGGGCGCGACACTCACCGGCGACCCGGAGATGCCCGTCTTCGGCCGCATCTGGGACCAGTCCAGCGTCACCGTGATCGCGCTCGAGGCGCGCCCCGTCGCCGGCTCGACGAACCAGCTCATCGAGAGCGCGCGCTGCCGCATCAGCGTCCGCATCGTCGCCGATCAGGACCCGCGCGCCGTGCAGGACGCGCTCGTGCGCCACTTCGAGACGCGCGTGCCGTGGGGCCTCGCCGTCACGGTGACGCGCGAGAGCGCCGCGAAGTGGTGGGTCACCGAGCCCACGCACGCGGCCTTCGCGCACGCGCGCACCGCCCTCGCGAAGGGCTACGGGCGCGACGCCGTGCACATCGGCTGCGGCGGCTCGATCCCCTTCGTCGAGCCCTTCGCCCGGCACCTCGGCGGCGCCCCCGCGCTGCTCATGGGCGTCGAAGATCCCGTCTGCAACGCGCACGGCGAGAACGAGTCGCTCAACCTCGACGACTGGCGCAAGGGCACGCGCGCAGCGGTGCACCTCTACGACGAGTTGTCACGGATGAGATCCTGATCGATCGCTTGGTCCTTCGGAGGCGCTTCATCCTGTAAGGCAGAACGATCACCCTGACTTCGTTCGCTTTGCGCGAACGAGACGCGATTTGCCTACGGCTCAGTGCGCGGCACCCCAGCTCGGGCCGCAGCCGACGTCGACGAGGAGCGGCACCTCGAGCGCGGCGGCGCCCTCCATGGCGGTGCGCACGAGCTTCGTCATCGCAGCCTGCTCGGCGTGCGGGACTTCGAAGATGAGCTCGTCGTGCACGGTGAGGAGCAGGCGGCTCGCGACGCGCGCGTCGGCCATCTGCGTGCAGACGGCGACCATCGCGCGCTTGAGGATGTCGGCGCTCGTGCCCTGGATGGGCGTGTTGCGCGCCACGCGCTCGGCCGCGAAGCGCACCGTGCGGTTCGCGCTCGCGAGGTCGTGCACCACGCGCCGCCGCCCGAAGAGCGTGCGCACCTCGCCCGTCTCGCGCGCCTCGCGCACGACCTCGTCGAGGTAGCGCCGCACGCCCGCGTAGCGCGCGAAGAAGGCCTCGATGTAGCGCGCGGCCTCGGCGCGCTCGATCTTCAGGTTCCGCGCGAGCGCCGACTCCGTCTGCCCGTAGATGACGGCGAAGTTCACCGTCTTCGCGCGGCTGCGCTGCTCGCGCGTGACCTCGGCCGCCGCGACGCCGAAGAGCGCCTTCGCCGTCCGCACGTGCACGTCGTCGCCCGTGCGGAAGGCGTCGACCAGCTCGGGGTCGCGGCTCAGGTGCGCGAGCACGCGCAGCTCGATCTGCGAGTAGTCGGCCGCGAGGATCAGCGCGCCCGGCGGCGCGACGAACGCCTCCCGGATGCGGCGCCCGAACGGCGTCTTCACGGGGATGTTCTGCAGATTCGGCTCGCTCGACGAGAGCCGTCCCGTCGCGGCGACGGCCTGGTTGTAGCGGGTGTGGATGCGGCCCTCCGCGTCGACGAGCCGCGGGAACGCATCGAGGTACGTGCCCTTCAGCTTCGCGAGCGCGCGGTGCTCGAGCACGAGCGCGGGGAGCGGGTGCTCGGCGGCGAGCTCTTCGAGCACATCGTGATCCGTCGAGCGCCCCGTCTTCGTGCGCTTGATGACGCGCAGCCCGAGCTCGTCGAAGAGCACCGTCTCGAGCTGGCGCGGCGAGGCGAGGTTCCACGTCTTGCCGCCCGCGAGCTCGCGGCAGCGCGCCTCGATGCGCGCGAGCTCGTCGCCCGCGAAGCGCGAGAGCTCCGCGAGCTTCTCGAGATCGAGCCGCACGCCCGCCCGCTCGATCACCGCGAGCCAGCCCGCGAGCGGCAACTCCAGCTCGGTGAGGAGGGGCTCGAGCGCGTGCGCGCGCAACGCCTCGACGAGCACCGTGCTTGCCTCGCGGATCGCCGCCGCGCTGCGACCCGCCCAGTCGGCCACCTTCTCGACCGCGACCTCCGGCAGCGCGCGCTGCGAGCCGCGCTGCTTCTCGGTGAGCGCATCCCACGCGGGCAAGGTCACGCCGAGCTCGGCCTGCGCAATCTCCGGCAGCGAGTGCCCGTGCTGCTCCGGGTCGACGAGATAGCTCGAAAGCATGACATCACAGGCGATGCCCACGAGCGCGACGCCCTGCGCGTGCCACACGAGCGCCTCACGCTTCGCATCGCACGCGCGCTTCGCCAGCGCTGCGCGTTCGAGCAGCGGGCGCAGCAGCGCGACGGTCGCCTCGCGACCGAGCTGCGCGGGCGCACCGAGGTAGCGGTGATCGAAGGGCAGATACACCGCCTCGCCGGGCGCATAGGCGAGCGCAACGCCGACGAGCGCCGTCGCCCGCGCGGTGTCGTCCGCGTGGAGCGCGGGGAACACGGCGAGCGACTCGGAAGCTTCGGCGGCCGCGAGAACGGCGGGCAGCTCCGAAGCGTCGAGCACGGTGCGCACGGTGACGGGCGGCGCCGTGTGCGTGCGCGCCGCGGGCTTGGCGTGCAGAGGGGCAGGCGGCGGATCGTCCGCGCCGGACTTCGACGCAGGCGACTCCGTCGCGGCGCCGGGCTCCGAGGGGAGCTGTGCGAGCAGGCGCGTGAACTCGAACTCGGTGAAGAGCGCGCGCAGCTTCGCGGTGTCGGCGCCGCCGTAGCGGAGGTGGTCGCGATCGAAGGCGATCGTCTGATCGTCGAAGAGCCGCACGAGGTCGCGCGAGAGCATCGCGTCGGCGCGGTGCGTCTCGAGCTTCTCGCGGAGGCCCTTCTTCGCGACGCGGTCGAGGTGCGCGTAGAGCGCGTCGAGGTCGCCGTGCTCGTGGAGGAGCTGCGCGGCCGTCTTCGGGCCGACGGAGGGCACGCCCGGGATGTTGTCCGAGGCATCGCCCATCAGCGCGAGCAGGTCGCGCACCTGATGCGGCGGAACGCCCATCTTCTCCGTCGTCTCGGGCACGCCGAAAACCTTGTCGCGCATCGTGTCCCACACGATCACGTCCTCGCCGTCGACGAGCTGCAGGAGGTCCTTGTCCGCGCTCACGACGACGACGCGCAGCCCCTCGGTGCGCGCCCGCCGCACGAGCGTCGCGATGAGGTCGTCGGCCTCGACGCCCTGCTGCGCGTAGAGCGGGATCGCGTACGCGTCGATGACGTCCTTCAGCCGCGCGACCTGCGCGACGAGGTCGGGCGGCGTCGGCGGACGCGTCGCCTTGTAGGCCGCGTACATCCCGTGCCGCGTCGTCGGCCCGCGCCCATCGAGCGCGACCGCGAGCAGCCGCGGCTGCTGCTGCTTCACGAGCTTCAGGAGCATCGCGACGACGCCGTAGATGGCGTTCGTCGGCTCGCCGCGCGACGTCGTGAGCGAAGGCACCGCGTGGTACGCGCGGAACACATAGCCGCTGAGATCGACGACGTAGAGCGTGTGTTCATCACCCGCCGGCGGGAGCGCTGTCATGCGGGCCGGACTAACACGCGCCGTCGGCGCGGGCGAGCACGGACGATCGGCGGAACGCGCGCGTGGGACGGCGTTGCGATGGCGTCCGTCGGAGACCGTTCTCACCGTGTCCCAAACAGTCAGCCGGCTGGCTGTCATCCACCCCCGCACCTTCGGCGTCATCACGACCACAGCGGCACCGTGACATCCGATTCCACGACCGTCCCGCTCTCGTTGAATGCGTGACGGATGTTCGATAGCGTCACCCGCTGCGGCGGCGTGCAGCGCGCAGCCCCGTGACGCCCCCCCCCGCAGGAGACCCATGAACGCGATGTCAGGACCGCGATTTCGTTGGAGCGCACGTCGACCCATGGCGGTCTGCGTAGCCCTGCTCACGCTCGTCGCGGCGTGCGGGGATGACACCCCTGCGCCCGACGGCGGCGGCGGTGGCGGGAGCGACGGATCGATCGACGCGCCGCTCGACGGAGCACGCCCCGACCTCTCGGCCTGCCCCGACGAAGACGGCGACGGCGTCCCGAGCGCGGCGTGCGGCGGCGGCGACTGCGACGACGCCGATCCCGCGCGCTACCCGGGCGCGACCGAGGTCTGCGACGGTGACGACGAAGACTGCGACGAGGCGACGCTCGGCCCGGACCGCGATGGTGACGGTGCCCCGTCTCTTCTGTGCTGCGACGGCGCGGGTCGTTGCGGTTCCGATTGCGACGACGCGCGTCCGTCCGTGAACGCCGCGGGCGTCGAGTCGTGCAACGGCCTCGACGACGACTGCGACGGCACGGTCGACGAAGCGTTGCTCGCGGTCGCGTGTTTCGATGTCGATGGCGACGGGCGCGGCCCCACCGCCATCACGGAGGTGGGCTGCACC
>Ga0172372_10011716_pt1 | contig 11115 bp, 6 predicted proteins | sample LakKiv5m_2_FD_114544 | JGI IMG/M metagenome (GOLD analysis project Ga0172372, IMG submission 114544) | Freshwater microbial communities from Kabuno Bay, South-Kivu, Congo - kab_092012_9.5m | ecosystem: Environmental > Aquatic > Freshwater > Lake | place: Democratic Republic of the Congo... | reverse complement strand
CGCTCGAAGAAAACCCCGGCATGGGTCCTCAGGGGTTATTCTATTACTTCCACACCATGGCCAAGGCTCTTAACGCCGCAGGGATTTCAGAGCTCGAACTTTCCAATGGCCATCGCGTCCCTTGGCGCCGTGATCTCAGCTCTCGGTTGCTCAATCTTCAACAGCGCGATGGGTCGTGGTCCAACGACAACGCTCGCTGGTGGGAAAAGGACGCCCCGCTCGTCACATCCTACGGTTTGCTCACCCTTTCGATCGCCGCACGTGGTTTGTAACCGCCGTGCCGAGCCGTCGGGTCTCCACAATCGCCCCCTCCGACATCCACAGCGCATGGGTGAAACACGAAGGCACATCCTCCAAATGATGCGTCACCATCACCAACTGAACCCCAGCCCGCACCAACTCGCCGAGTAACAACCCCCACTCCCGACGCGACTCAGAGTCCAACCCGTCAAACGGCTCATCCAACACCACCAACCGTGGCCGATGCACCAAGGCGCGGCCCAGCAGCACCCGACGTCGTGTCCCATACGACAGCGTATCAAACGCCCGCCCGGAAACCGCACCCAACCCCAGTCGTCGAAGCAATTCATCCACCATCCCCCACTGCTCCTCCGTGGGAGTGTCCACCAGTCCGACGCTCGCAAAAAAGCCGGAAGCCACCACCGACCTCACGCTCTGATCGGTCTCGTAAGCCGATTGAAAGTCGGCGGCTAAATATCCTACCCGCGATCGAATCTCCCAAAGCGTCGACACCGCCTCACCCTCAAATCGCTGAACTCGACTGCCATGCACCGCGTGCAAATCCCCGACGATCGTCTTCAACAACGTGCTCTTCCCCGAACCGTTAGGCCCGAGAACCGCCCAATGCTCTCCCAAACCCAATGTCCAGTTCAGATCCCGCAGCACACGACAACGCCCCAGATACACGTTCACATCTCGCAAGCAGATCAACGAAACGTTCCCGCTCGCCGCACCCGATGTCGACCCCGGCCCCAAGATCCCAAAACCAGAGGCAGCGCGGCGCACAGGCTTCAAATTTGTGAGTCTGCCCTCTTTCCCCTCTGCGACACGTCCATTTTCCAAACGTAACGTCCTCGTCCACGTCGACACTCGCTCCTCCCCACGGTGGGTCGTATACACCACCGAGGTCGTTCCCAGTTCAGTCACCGACTCTAAAAACTCCAAGAGCCGCAGCCGTGACTCCACATCCAACCCTTGAGTTGCCTCGTCCAACAACAAAACCACAGGCTTCGAAACCAACGCCCGCGCCACCAGCACCCGTCGTAACTCGCCCTGCGAAATCATCTGCACATCGCGCTTGAGCAGATGGCTGAGGCGAAGCTCATTCGCCAACTCCACGACCCGCTGCCTCCGCTCCAAGGGTCGGCTTCGAGGTACATAATCCGTTTGGTCAAACCCAGACTCGATGACGTCCCTCACCCGCACGCTCCACTCCCGGCGCCAGTACAATTCCTGTTGCTCCGGTGACACCAACGCGATGCGCTCCTTCAGCCCGGCGGGTACCGACTGCTCCACGCCCTCAAAACCATAGATGCGGCGGCCACCCCCCACCGCGTCAGGCCATACATCGCCACGCAGCAGTTTCAGGAACGTACTCTTTCCCGCTCCGTTCCGCCCCGCCACCGACCAACACGTCCCGGGGCGAAGTCGCCAGGTCACGTTCTCCAGCGCCAACACGCCAGCGTAGCTCACAGTCACCGATTCCAATCGAATCAAATCAAGCACACTCACAGGCCCCCCAGCAGACCCGAACCCGCACGCCCTGAGAAGTCAGGAATCAACTCACGCGCAAGTCCAAGGGAAAAATGTGATGCACACGTCAAACGAGCATGGCAGGCTATCGATCATCTGATCCATAGCGAACCCGTGCAGCATTCTTCGTTAATCCAGCCATCGAGTCCTGCACCCGCACGCCATGCTCACGCGTGGCTGGTCGCGGGAGGCCTCGCCATCGTCTCCGCTCTGGCCGCTCAGCCCGCCCCCAACACTTCCCAACTCCCACCGCCCACAGCCCAGTCGGTCGACTTCGACCGCGACATCCGCCCCATCTTCCAGGCACGCTGTTTGGAATGTCACGGCCCAACCAAGCAAAAGGGTGGATTCCGCCTCGACGACCGCGATGCTGCTCTCAAAGGAGGCGAGAATCACAGCCCCGCCATTCATCCAGGCAAAAGCGCCGAAAGCCCGTTGATCAAGTTCGTGGCGGGCCTCGCTCCCGACACCCGCATGCCGCCGAAAGGGGAGGCTCTATCCAGCGAACAAATCAGCCTGCTTCGAGCCTGGATCGATCAAGGGGCGACATGGCCCCAATCCTCCTCCAAAACCAAACGGAGCCACTGGTCATTTCAACCCGTTACGCGGCCCGCTCTCCCAAGCCTCGCAGGCAACCCGCTCCCCAACCTCACTCCCATCGATGCCTTCCTCGCTTCCAAACTCACCGAACATAAGCTCTCATTTTCACCCCCGGCCGACCGCACCACGCTGATTCGAAGACTATACCTCGTCATGCACGGTCTCCCTCCCGAGCCCGCTGAGGTCGAACGTTTCGTCCATGATCCTCACCCCGAGGCCTACGCCCACCTCGTTGAACGGGTGCTCGCCAGTCCGCACACCGGCGAACGTTGGGCCCGCCATTGGCTCGATGTCGCGCGCTATGCCGACTCCAATGGTTTCGAAACCAATCGCGAGCGGAAGAATGCCTACCCCTACCGGGATTATGTCATTCACGCGCTCAACACCGACAAACCCTATGACCAGTTCGTTCGCGAACAGATCGCCGGCGACGCCCTCGGCTCGGACCTCGCCACTGGCTTTCTCGTCGCCGGTGCCTACGACATCGTCAAAAGCCCCGACATCAACCTCACGCTCATGCAGCGCCAGGATGAACTAGCCGACATCATCAACACCACCGGAACCGCCTTCTTAGGCCTCACCCTCGGCTGCGCTCGTTGCCACGATCACAAGTTCGACCCCATTTCTCAAAAGGACTATTACGCCCTGCAAGCCGTGTTCGCCGGAGTTCAGTTCGCGGAGCGTCCCCTGAAAAAGACTCTCCGCCTCGAAGAACAACGCGAGCTCGACTCGCTGCAGACACAAAAAACACAGGCCGAAATCCGACTCAATACACTCAAACACAAAGCTGCCTCCGGGAACTCCACCCCCTCTTCATCACCCCTCAAGCCTGCCCTCAACGCCGCACTGAACGTCGAAGAGTTCTCACCTCTGATCACTCGCTCGGTTCGATTCACCATCCTCGACTCTGGAGGAGCCGAACCCTGCCTCGACGAACTGGAAGTCTACGACCCCAAAGGCACCAATGTCGCCGCCGCCGACCTCGGTTCCAAGGCCTCCACCTCGGGAACCTTGCCCGGCCATGCCATCCACAAACTCGAACACATCCACGATGGCCTCGTCGGCAACTCCAAGAGCTGGATCTCCAATACCCGCGATGGGGGATGGGTTCAGATCGACTTCCCCGAACCCAAGACTATTCAACGAATCGTCTGGAGCCGCGATCGCGAGGAACGGTTTCGGGATCGCTTGCCCGTGCGTTATCGAATCGAAGCGCTCTCACCCTCCAACGCCTGGAAGCAAATCGCCTGCTCCGAAGACCACGCACCCCATAAACCCGGCCAAAACGATGCACTCGCGTTCCTGGCCGCTTTGCCAGAAACCGAGGCCCAAGAAGCCCGTGAACTGGTCCAATCGCTCAAATCCCTCAGCACCCGCATCAATCAAATCGCTCACGGTAACTCCGCCTGGCTGGGAAGCTTCTCACAACCCCAACCCACCAAACGTCTCTACCGCGGCGACCCCTCGCAGGAACGCGAAGTCGTCCCTCCAGGTGCCCCAGCCGCGCTCGGTTCTCTCGGTCTCGATTCCAACACGCCCGAACAAAAACGACGCGTCGACTTCGCCCAGTGGCTCGCCAACCGCGATAACCCCCTCACCGCCCGGGTCATGGTCAACCGCATCTGGCAACACATATTCGGCATCGGAATCGTCGATACCCCAAGCGACTTCGGTGCCAACGGAACCACACCCGTCCACCCCGCGTTGCTCGATTGGTTGTCGTCCGAATTCATCCAAAGCGGCTGGTCCGTCAAACACGTCCAACGTCTCCTGCTGCTCTCGCACGCCTTTCGTCAATCGTCCGCACCCCGCACCGATCACCTCGCCGCCGATGCCGATGCCCGCTGGCTCTGGCGCTTCCCTCCGCGTCGACTCGAAGCCGAGTCCATTCGCGATGGCATGCTCGCCACCTCCGGGGCCCTCGATAAACGTATGGGCGGCCCAGGCTTCCACCTGCAAAAGGTCGAGCAAGACAATGTCTACCGCTATTTCCCCAAAGAAGCGTTCGGCCCTCCAGAGTTCCGTCGCATGATCTACCTCGCCCGTATCCGACAAGAGCAGGATTCCGTGTTCGGCTCCTTCGATTGCCCAAGCGGTAATCAGGTCATGCCCAGACGCCCCCGCTCAAACACCCCGCTCCAAGCCTTGAATCTGTTCAATAGCACCTTCGTGCTCCAACAAGCCTCCTTGCTCAGTCACCGACTCCAACGCGAAGTCGGATCCGCCGTCGATCAACAGGTCCGCCGCGCGTTCCAACTCACCCACGGTCGTACCCCCGATGGCTTCGAGCTCAACCAGTCGATCGATTTCATCCAACACGAAGGGCTCGAGGCGTTCTGCCGCGCGCTCTACAATACCAGCGAGTTTCTGTTCGTTTTCTAACCCCAAAAAAATGAACTCCCCTCTCGGCCTCCACCCACTGCTAAACCGACGTGGGTTCCTCAGCCAAAGTGCGACCGCTCTCAGCGCCATGGCTCTGACCCGCCTGCTCGATCGCGACGGCGCCCTCGCGGCCGAACCGAGCCTCCGACCGCGCATCGACCCCGCCAATCCCAACGCCGCACGCCTTCCCCATTTCACCCCCAAAGCCAAACAGGTGCTCATGATCTTCTGCGCCGGCGCGTGCAGTCACCTCGACACCTTCGACTACAAACCTGAGCTGATTAAACGTCACGGCCAACCCATGCCGGGCGCCGATAAATTGGTGACCTTCCAAGGCGCCCAAGGCGCGCTGACCAAAAGCCCCTGGGACTTCCGGCCTCGTGGTAAAAGCGGCAAGATGGTTTCCGATCTCGTTCCCCAGCTCGGCGGTCTCGTCGACGATCTCTGTTTCATCCACTCGCTCACCGGTAAAACCAACACCCACGGTCCCGGTGAGAATTTCATGAACACGGGCTACACGCTCGATGGCTTCCCAAGCATCGGAGCCTGGACCACCTACGCACTCGGCAGCGTCAATGACAACCTGCCCGCTTACGTGGCCATCCCCGACCCTCGCGGAGCCCCACAATCGAGCGGGAATTGCTGGAACCCAGGCTTCCTTCCCGCCGCGTTCCAAGGAACCGATTTCAACGCCGCCAAACCGCTTCGCAACCTCGCCCGCCCCAACGGCATCTCACCCGAGTCCGATCGCGCCACCCGAGGGTTCCTCGCCCGCCTCAATCAGCATCATCTCAAACGTTATCCCGGCGACACCGAACTCGCCGCACGCATCTCCAGCTATGAGCTCGCCGCACGCATGCAGCTCTCCGTCCCCGAAGTGTGCGACATTTCCACCGAACCCGCTCACATTCTAAAGCTCTACGGAGCCGATGCCACCGGCAATCGCACCCAAGAGATCAAGGCCGGTTACGCACGCAATTGTATCCTGGCCCGACGCCTCATCGAAAAAGGTGTCCGCTTCGTCCAGCTGTTCAACGGCGCGTACCAGGTCGGAGGCGAAGGAACCAGCAATTGGGACGGTCACAAGATTCTCAAGGACCAATACACCGTGCACGGAGAGGTCATGGACCAACCCACCGCCGCGTTGCTCACCGACCTCAAACAGCGTGACCTGCTCAAAGATACGCTCGTCGTCTGGTGCACCGAGTTCGGTCGTATGCCCACCTTCCAAGCCGGTGCCAGCGGCCGTGATCACAACCCGTCCGGCTTCACAGCCTTCCTCGCAGGGGCCGGAGTCAAAGCCCCGTTCAGCTACGGAGCCACCGACGACTTCGGCTACAAGGCTGTAGATCACATCTCCACTGTTTACGATTTCCACGCCACCATCCTCCACTTGCTCGGACTCAATCACGAGAAGCTAACCTTCTATCACAACGGCCTCGAACGCCGACTCACCGATGTCCACGGTGAGGTTATGAAGGAAGTTTTGTCTTAGCCCATCCCTTGAGCGCTCGCCCCTCATTCCCTCACGGGATGCATAACGCGTTTACGTTCGCGGCCTTCAACGCGCTTTCCTTCCAACTGGTTCTCGGTAGCCCCATGGTGCTCTACGGCAAAAGCCTCGGTGCCAGCGCCACTGTGCTCGGGATCATCTCGGGCATGGTCCACCTGCTCACCATCTTCCAAGTCCCCGCCGCCAATCACATCGCACGGGTCGGCTACAAACGTTTTGTCTACGCTGGCTGGGGCATTCGCGTGATGTTCATCGGTGTGATGTCCGCCGTTCCCCTGTTCAGCGGATTGCTCGCTCCCAGTACGCTCCTGTCTCTCATGCTGATGCTGCTCTTCTGCTTCAATCTTTCTCGCGGCATCTCAAGCGCCGCATGGCTGCCCTGGATCACCTCTCTCCTGCCCAATGAGCTTCGCGGTCGCTTCCTCGCTCGCGAGGCCGCGTTCGTGAACAGCTCCAGTTTCTGCGCCTTCGTCCTCGCCGCGCTCTGCCTCTCCACCCATGCCGATCCCTGGCGCTTCGGCGTCGTCTTCGCGTTCAGCACTATCATGGGCGCGATCAGTCTCTCGTTTCTCAAACGAATCCCAGATGTAGATCCCCCCGAGCCGCCTAAACCCGGAAGCGGTCCCGTCCCCTGGCTAGCCATGGCCGCACACCCCCCGTTCCGCAAACTGCTGCACGTCGTGCTCGCTTGGTCCATCGGTTACGGCGGCATCAACACCTTCACCGTCGCCTTGCTCAAGTCCGAGGCGCTCATGTCCGAACGGACGATTCTCCTGATCATGGCCACCGCTTACCTAGGCGGTTGGGCTAGCCTCTGGATCCTTGGCTCAGGTCTCGACCGTTTGGGTAGCAAACCCGTGCTCTTGTTCTGCTTCGCGATCTGGCTCGTGATCCTCGTCGGCATGACGCTGATCGCAGGTCGGGTGCTGCAACCCTCGATCTCCATCCTCGTCCCTCTCCAGGTCCTCATGGGCCTCACCGCCGCCCTCGCCCAGATGGCCAATACCCGCCTCGCCATGGTCACCATCCCCGTCATGGGCCGAAGTCATTTCTTCGCTCTCTTCACCGTCGTCGGTAGCCTCGTGCTCGGCCTCTCCCCCATCCTCTGGGGTATCTTCATCGACCTCCTCAAACCCCTCAAAATCGCCTGGCACGGCTTCGAATGGAATCGCTTCAGCGTCTTTTTCTTCCTGCTCTTCTTCGTCTTTATCGTCGCCATCGAACTCGCCCGACGCCTCGACGAACCCAAGGCGGGTTCGCTCGAAGATTTGTTCCGCGAAGTCATGCAGCAGTCGCCGCTCCGCTTTGGGCTCAGGTTGTGGCCCAAAAGCTGACACCCTCGCCATCCCGCACCCTACCATGCGAGCCTGCGTCATCTTCAACCCCACCGCCCGCGGCGAAGGCGCTCGACGCTGGCTGCCCTTCCTCCACGATCTCGAAGGCCACTGCAAATTGCTTCCAACCACCTTCCCAGGTGCCGCTCGCTCGCTCGCTCGCAAAGCCGTCGAAGAGGGTTTCGAAACCATCGTCGCAGCGGGTGGCGATGGCACCGTCAACGAAGTGCTCAACGGGATCGGAGACACCCCCGAAGGGTTCCTACGCGCACGCCTCGGTGTATTGCCCATGGGAACCGTCAATGTGTTCGCCCGCGAGCTCGGCATCCCCTCCAAACCCAAAGACGCCTGGCGCGTCATCGAAGCCGGAAACGAGAGGCTCATCGATCTTCCCTCCGCTCGATTCCTCGAGGGCTCAAATCACCAATCACGCGCGTTCGCTCAACTCGCCGGTGCCGGCCTCGATGCCCGAGCCGTCGAACTGGTGAATTGGGAGCTCAAAAAGAAACTCGGTGTCGTCGCCTACATCGTCGCTGTCCTCCAAGCCTACGCCGACCGCTCCCACCAAATCCGCGTCGAAACCGCTCAAGGCTCCCACTCCGGCGAAGCCGTGCTTATCGGCAACGGCCGACTCTACGGCGGAAATCATCCCATCTTCCATCGCGCTCGACTCGATGACGGCCTCCTCGACATCTGCATCTTTCGTCGTCTCAACGCTCGCACCCTAGCCCAAGCCTCCCTTGCCATTCTCACCGGTAATTGGCACAAGGTCTCGGGCATCGATTACCTTCAGTCCCCTGACTTCCAGCTACTCGCCGAACATCCTACCCCGCTCGAACTCGAAGGCGACTCCGCCGGTCAACTGCCCGCTCGCTTCCACATCACCCCTCATCGCGTCCGCATTCTCCACCCCGCTTCCTAGTCGAGTCATCGACTCAGCCCACCGACTCTCCTCAAAAAGGGCGATGGCGGGCGGGCGCGTCATCACTTCTCGGCTCAATGTGCCGATCCATTGGGTTTAAAAAATAGAAGTCGCAAACTGTTCATCACCACCAGAACCGTGCTGCCCTCGTGCCCGATCACACCCAGGGTCAGGGGGATCACACCCGCAATCGCCCCCAAGACCAAAACCACGACGGTCCCCAGCGAGATCGCCAAATTCTGCCGAATCACCCCTCGCGCCCGATGGCTGATATCCCACGCCGCAACAAAGTTCTCCAGACGGTCGTGCATCAACACCACCTCCGCCTGCTCCAACGCCGCATCACTCCCCCGCGCGCCCATCGCCACCCCCACATGCGCCGCGGCCAAGCTCGGCGCGTCGTTCACTCCATCGCCGATCATCGCCACCTTCCCTCCGCGATCCATGATGGCTTTAATCGCCTCCAATTTCTGACCCGGGCTCAGCTCCGATCGCACCTCGCGGATGCCCAGCTCTTCACGCAATAACCGCGCGCTCGCCTCCCGATCCCCGGTCAACACCAGCGTGCCGATGCCTTTTCGGTGCAGTTCCTGAATCAACGGCCTCGCGGCCGGCCTGAGATCATCGCGGAGTGTAATCCGACCCAACGCTTCTCCAAATCGAACCCAAACCTCGGAACACCCCGGCTCAAGGGGCTTCGAATCGTGCTCACCAAGTTCCACCGGACCGCGCCCATCAAACACCCACTCGCGCTTCCCCAATCGCACCTCCACCCCTCCCACCCGACCCAAAAGCCCTTGCCCGCTCACCGACTCAAATTGATCCACAGCTCGCAGCTCCACTCCAGCGTTCTTCGCATGTTTCGAAATCGCCCGGGCTAAGGGATGCGTCGACAGATTCTCCAAAGCAAAAGCCAACCCAAGCACTTCACGCTCCCAGCCCGCTGGATGGCTCGTCACCGCATCCACGCGCAACTCCCCCGAAGTCAGTGTTCCGGTTTTGTCCATTGCTACCGTGTCGATCTCCGCCAGCATCTCGACCGCAGCGCCGCCTCGGAACAGGATGCCCCGTTTCGCCGCCGAAGCGATCGCAGCCAGGATGGCCGAGGGGATCGACAACACCAACGCACACGGCGAAGCCACCACCAGCAGAGTCATCGCACGGTAAAAGGCACTCTTACTTGCTTCTGTGGACACAAACGCCGGTAGCCCGCGCCCCAACCACCACCACAAGAACATCGCAAGCGTCAGGCCTAAAGCCGCATAGGTATATTGCGTTCCAAACTTGTCCGTAAACCGCTGCGAAGGTGCCTTCAGGTGCTGCGCCTCCTTGATCAGGTTCACGATCTTCTCCAAAGCGCTCTGGCCCGCAGGCCGCGAGACTACCACCTCCACTGCCCCCCATAAGTTTAATGTGCCAGCCAAAACCGAATCCCCGATCGTCTTATCCACCGGCACCGCTTCTCCCGTCAGGTTCGACTCATCCGCCGCCGTCTTCCCTCGCGCAATCTCCGCATCCACCGGAAATTGCTCGCCCGGCTTGATCATCAATCGCATGCCCTTCCGCACCTGATCCGTCGGAATCGTCGTCTCCCCTCCCGACGCGTCCACCATCGTCGCCAGCTTCGGTGCACTCTTAAACAGGGATTGAATCTCCCGCTGGGTCCGCCCCATCGCAAAATGTTCGAGCCCCCCCGATAGCGCGAATAGGAAGAGCAACATCGATCCCTCCCCCCAAGCTCCAATCGAAGCGCTTCCCACCGCCACCGCCAGCATCAGAAAGTGCACATCCAACGTCCGACGCCGCATGCCCTCAAACACTTCCTCAGCCGCAAACCATCCCCCCGCAACGTAAGCTACAATGTATAAAACCAACGACCACCCGCTCCCTCCTAACGCATGGGCCGCCAGCGCCGTCACGCCGCACACCGCAGCCGCCACCAATTGCATCTTCCACTCGTCCGCATGGTGGTCGTCCGATGGCAACACAATCTCCCGCGGCACAATTTTCGGCCACGCGATGTCGCGCCATCGCCAAAAGGTAGGAGCCGTCGGACAGGTGATGCGCGCAATGGTCGTCACGTCCGGGGAGTGGTCGACGCTCAGATTCGGCGTCGGTGCCGGGCTCCTCCTAGCCGCACAATGTCCGCAATCAGGCGCTCCATCCAGCAACGCACATCCGTGATCCCCCTGCGCCTGCAGTTTCTTGATCCGATCGCTCAGATCCGATTCCAAGCTCGGAGACCTCGGCTGGCCCAGCGTTGCCACGGAAATAGAATGAACCTTCCGGTTGACCCTCACTGCTTCAACCGAGGGCTCAGCCGCCATCACCTCCACCACCGTCTCCACCAAGCAATTCGACACGGGCTCCTGACGAGGGTTAGAAACCGGATCCGAACTCGGCTGTGGATTCTTGACGGCCATATCCTTGGCTTCAATCTACCGCCCATTCCCACGATTGCACCTCCGAAATTGGCTCTCGTCGATCCCCCAAAAAACGCCCCTCCTCCTGGGAGCGCCGGCACCCCTGCCGGCCCTTGGGAAGTCCATCGTCATGCGCCCTCCCTGGGAGCGCCGGCACCCGTGCCGGCG
>Ga0172372_10011715_pt1 | contig 11115 bp, 7 predicted proteins | sample LakKiv5m_2_FD_114544 | JGI IMG/M metagenome (GOLD analysis project Ga0172372, IMG submission 114544) | Freshwater microbial communities from Kabuno Bay, South-Kivu, Congo - kab_092012_9.5m | ecosystem: Environmental > Aquatic > Freshwater > Lake | place: Democratic Republic of the Congo... | reverse complement strand
TTGGTGAAATGGGATTTCCAGCAAGTGGCGAGGTCCGTTCCGAGCGAGGAAGATACGGTGCGCAGCCATGAGGCCTCGATGAACACGCGGTTGAATTCATCCGTCATCAGACCTGCATCACATAATATCAGGCGGTCGGCGTAAGGGTTGATTCCTGTGGCGCCCCAAGTGGATTTGAAATGAACAAACTCGTAGCCTTTCTGTTGAAGAAAGGATGCCACACGGTTCTTGCGGACGAGTTCATAAAGCTTTTTGCGGCTCCGGCTTTTCACACCCTCGATTTGGGCGATCCGGTTGATATAGTCCATGTTGAGCGAAGAACTCAGGGACATGAAATTGAAATAGAAGTTCGAGTGACTTTTTTCGGCTACCTCGAACCCTCGCGCGCGAAGTCCATTAAGAAATTCTGAATTCTCATAGGAGTAATACTCTTTCAGAGTGTCCTCGCGCGCGTACCCGTCCAGAATGATATAGTAGATGTCGGGTCTTCTGGAGAGTTCTTCCGGAGATAATGGCGCGGCGTTTTTCCAAGCTGGAGGGTCGAGAATTTCCGCATTAACCTCGGTGGAGAGTTCTGAGCGATCGAAGCCGATCTGCAGCAGCGGCATCACACAGAGGATCGCTGCAAATGAAAAAAGTCCGTCATTCAAAGCAATGGGCTCATCTTTTTGAGTCCTCAGCCAACGGAAAGCCTTGAATAGAATCCCGATTGCCAGAGCTGTGAGCATGAAGTGGAGTCCGGTTTCGTAGCACCAGCGCTTACCGAGGAGTGGAATCTCGACCTGAAAATCCTCTTTGATGACTGATTTGTGGAGGGTCGCGTGAAAGTGGCCGTGCACTGAGAAAAGCGCTGCCAGGATGGACGCAAAGAGAGACGACTTGTGCCAGCTCTTGAACGTGCGGCCGCCCCAAAGGTGCCAACCAATGGCGATTACCCACATGAGAGCAAAAGCTGGAAGCGTGGCATTGAAGGTTGTTTGCGATCGGTTCGACGAGAACAGGTACAAAACCGGATAGCTTGCAATCAAAACAGGGGTCAGGTGCGTTCGAATGGTCGAACCATTCATTTCAGTTTTGCTCATTGAAAGGCCTCAAGGATGGCGCGGGCGCCCACTTCACCGCTCGAGCCCAAGTGATAAACCCAAAGCTTGCGCTCTTCCTGGATTTTGGTTCGCATTTCAGCACGATCCTGAGTCAGACGGTTCAATGCGACGGGCAGCTCCTGCCAATCCCCAGGGCGAATGACTGCTCCAATTTCCGTCCGGATTCTGGATTCGATCGGCTCCATTCCGATCCGCGTCCATGCGGGATTATTGATCTTGGGGGGCGTATCGATGAAGAGGACCGGGCGTTCCAGTCCAAATGCAAAGTCAAAGGCTGCGCCCGACCAGTCGCAGATCATGAGATCCGCTTCAGCGAGGGATTGCTGTTCTGACATATCGGTGACGACACGTAGACGATTCGCCCGCACGGCTTCACAGAATCTTTTTTCCAATCGTCCTGGCAGTTCGGGAGAGTGGCGCACGCTCATGGGATGGAGTCGGATCGCAAGGCTATGGTCATCCTGGAGGAGCTTTTCGATCAGACCTTCGCCGGTGGGATGTTCCACAAAGGAGCACTCACCCCAAGACGGCGCGAGAACTATGCGTTTGGCGGCACCTGCGCTCGGGACGTAACTCTCCCGGTTCTGGCGCTGCTTCTCGAACAGCGAGTCAAGGCGTCCGTAACCGTGCTCAAGGACCTTCTTGGGTTTGAGTTTATAGACGTCTTCCGTCTTGCGGATTTCGGCCAGATGATGGGGACCGACCGCGAGGATGGTGTCGTAGGAGTCAAAGGCATGCTCCCGATAAACTCGATGAGTGCTCACCAACGAGTGATATACGTATATGTAGTGGACTTTGTGCTGAGATCTTTTCAGGTGGTACGTCTCCAGGTCCGGGAGAGTGAGTACGCAGGTCTTGCAGCGAAGATCTTTGAAAATCAGCGTTCGTACAGTGCCGTCACCGATATAAAATGTCCGAATTCTTTTCCAGAAGTCCGGATCCAGGAAGGGCCGGGACTGAGAGAGAGCGGGGTCCTTGGGATCACTGGTCAAGTAATTGATTTCTAGTCCCGGGTCCTGTTTCAAAAGACTCGAAATCAGTGGCTCCAGATGAGGCCAGTCGGCGGCGGACTCAGCATAAAACACCAAGTCTCGCTTGGATTCCGGCAACGCATTGAATGACTGCATTGCCTGCCACTGCTTTGTGAAGCTCTTGAGACCCGAAAAAAGCATGCCGACTCAGGCGTCCTTGCTTGGCTTTTCTTTGTTCTGAGGCGCGATCAGACTTTTCAGCTTGAAGAAGCCGTTTTTGAAGAAAAGGAATCCCCCTGCAAACGCCGCGACCACAACTTGGAGGGCCATGCCCACCGAGCCTGGATCCAGATAAGCGTGTGCGGCTGGGAGGGAGATAGCCAAACTGAGAAGAAGGGCCCCTACTGCCAAACGGACGGTTCCGAGAATGCTCATCTTAGTACCTCAACGGGAGAAAAGAGTATGGATGTCCCACCTAACGGCAAGGTCCGACACTCGTCAAGAATTCGTTTGAATGCTCGATACGGCCCGAGTTCAATTAAACCAACAGTTGGACTCGATGATCCGCTGGACGCTTGCAAAGGTGGAAAGCTCCCGTTGAACACTCACGGAAACTGATCCTGCTGCTCGGACCACTGCCAATTTGCCAGACGTTGGCTCCATCGAAGTGAATCCATGCTGGACGAAAGGTTGAATGTAGGCCGAATCGCCCGGGTTCAGAACCTCCCGTTCGGTCCGCCCGTTTTTCCGCCAGCTCACGCCCACTGGGGTGGTCCCGTAATTGTAAACGTAATTGTGCAGCGAGGAGTCCAGGTCGAAATCCTCCAGATCCGTCATCCGAAGCACCTCGACGTCGAACCCTTTTACCGAGGCCATGTGCCTGCATCTGGCAAGGGGGTGAATGCGGTAAGCGGGGGCTTGAGCGTCCGGGAATAGGTAGGCTTCGCTGGCATCCTTTTTCTTGACGATGACTTCATTTCCGTTCACGTGCTCGGGCAAAAGCAGGTCCGATAGTTCGATATCGAGTGTGTCTGCGATGATTCCAAGCTCCGTGGCATTGAGATCGGTCTGAGGAGAAGCTTCCATCTTCTGCGCCAGGGCGTGAGCGCCCCTTTGTCGGAGGCGCTCGTGGAAGTTCTCCAGACTCAGATTCTCGTTCCTGAGGTGCTGACCAATCAGTGCCCGCTGACCCGACGAGCGGCTTGATGCTTCCAGTTTGTAACCGGTGACCGCCGAGGGGCCGAGGGCGTAAAGCTCCCTCAGTGTCCGCTTGACCTCGCCGCCATAGGTGACTGCAATGATGATGGCCTCCTGAGAGGGATCCCGATTTGCAAAAGAGTGCGGCCAGAAGGGGGTGATGTAGTTTGAATCACCCGTACTCATTTCACTGCAGAAACGCTTTCCATTCACTTCCCAATAAAAATTAACCGGGCCGATGAAGAACGTCATCTGATGGAGAAAGTGTCCATTGTTGTAGATGACGTCCGGATTATTTGGTTCCGAGTCGCTGACGGTGCGCAGTTCCTTGATCCACTCCGGCTTGAAGGGACCCACTTTGGACATGGCGGTGTCGCGGTACTCGTAATAGGGCGTCCGCTCTCCGGAGCGGTTTTTGCGCGAGAAAACCCGGCCTGATGCAGCGGACTCCGCAGCCCGCATCACGCGCACTCCGTTCCTGCTGTCATCTTCCATCAAGGTCAGCTCGGCCGAGTCGATCGGGTAGGTTTTTCCCATCCGGGTCAGCACTTCCTGGACATCGCTCCAAGGGGCGTTACCGTCGACCACGTTCTGCACGAACCCGGGGAGAAGTCCGATATCTCGGGCCAGTGCTTCGATGGTGCGCTTCAGATCGTTGGCTTCGGCCAGGATCTTGGCGCCCTGCAGTTTCAGAAAGTTGGGGTTTTCGGTCGACTTGGTGGTCATGAGTCCGCTCCTCTGCCTGTGAGTTTTTCGGCTTTTTCAAAGTCTTGCACGGTATCGATCTCCTGCCAGCCGCCGGCGATTCGCGCACTGCGGATTTCGACGCCTTGGTCGATCATGTACTGCAGAATGTCTGTGATATAGGATTTTGCGAAGACCCGGGCCTTCACGAAGGCCTTGCCCTCGAACTCCTTGTGTGCACGGTCAAAATGCTCCTGAAAAATCCTTGCACCGGCGGGCGAGCACTTGAACAGCCCGATGAACTCCGCGGTATCGGGGCCGTCCGGCAGATGTTTGCCGATTTGGAGGACACGACCATCGGCCGAAAGGACAGCCTTTTCGGCCTCGCTCAACGGGTGGTCGGTGCGTCCTTCGTAGATGCCGCGCCATTCCGTATCCGTGACAACGACGATGTCCCCGGGGGTCCGGAGAAGGGTTTCTACGACAGTCTTTTCATAGGTGATATCTGAATAAGAGGCGACGAATCCCGAATCCATCGCCCTGCGAGCGTGCATGAGTGACAGCAGGATGTTGTTTTCCCTGAACTCCAGATTGTCGAAATAAGTCAGATCATTTCGGGTGAAACGCTCCTTTTTGTATCCCCGGACCAGATTGATGTTCGTGATCGCGTTCGCCCGCAGGACGTCCAGTTGGCGATCCAGAATGGAGCGTCCCCGAACGGGAAGCAGACATTTGGGCAAGTCTTCGGTCATGTGCTTGAGCCGACTCCCCAGACCGGCCGCAATGATGATGCCGGCAAGGCCTTCTTGCGGAGCGCAGGGGGGGGAGGGTTGCTCCCGCACTTGGTGCTCGCGCTGCCGCCATGATGTCACGAGCAGTTCCCGCGCGGAGGCCTCGTCCATCTTGGCAAATGCATTGTCGGCTCTGCCAGCATTGATGAGGGTGCCGTGCAGGGAAGCCAGCATGTCGGGTTCCTTGATATATTTCTTCACGGACTCGGCGACCTTCACGTCCGCGAAAAATTTTTCCAGGCGGATCACACCTTCGCTCACCGTGCGAACGCTGAGGGCCAGGAGGAGGGGTTGAATCAAATCCGGCTCTGCTTCGCCATTGAGCTTCAAGAGCTCAGGGAGCGTGAAGCTGCAGGCAAGACCGTGGGGGACCTCCAGTTCGGACGTCATCGAATACGAGAGCGAATGGGCAAGTGCGGTGCGGGTTGAGCTGATGGCAATTCCTGCCATTACAGCCGCTTCCTGCACTCGGGACCGCGCCCTGAGGTGGGAGGGAGTGCGGAGCGCCACAGGCAGGTGAATCAGTAGCTCTTGAATCGCTTGGGTTGCCAGGGCGCGTGAGACCGGATTGGAGTTCCGATTCCAAAGCGATTCCACCGCGTGAGAAAACGCATCGAGTCCCGTGTGCAAGGTGAGCTCTTCCGGCATCGAGAGCGTCAATTCGGGATCAATGAATGCAGCCCTCGGGTAGAGTTGATCATGGCAGAGCGAATGTTTTCTGCCATCTTTCTCATCCCAGAGGGTCGCAAATGGGGTGACCTCACTCCCTGTGCCTGCGGTCGTCGGTGCCGCAAGGAGTGGTAGCGCGGTAAATCCGGCAGGGAGTGGTTGTCCTTCCCGGAGGTGTGCCGATAGCGCCAACGAGTCGTTTTTCCACGTCGGACCAAGAACTGCGGCCACGGCCTTTGCAGTGTCCAGGGTGCTGCCGCCGCCCAAGGCGAGGAGTATATCGACATTCCCTTTCGCCAGAGCCAGAGAAGCCTGCTGGGCGCTCTCAATCGTCGGATTGGGCTTCACGTCCAAGTAGAAGTGCAGATCCTTGACCTCGGACCGTTTCGCAAGTTCCCTGACTTGCTTTTCCAGTCCCCGATTAAAAGAGCCCTGGGTTCCAAGCACCCCCACTGATAAGCCTCTGATCCAGTGTGGAAGATTGGCAAATGAACCTGCTCCCCAGATCAATTCGACCGGATTCCTGTGGTTTGGCATGGTCGCTCCCCGGATCGATTAGCCTTGGTTGTTCCACCAGGTCTGGAACTGCTCGCGCACTTCCACCGGAGTGACCGTGGGGCGTCCGAGTTTTCCGTCGGTCGAGATGCCCACTTTGACGTGCACAAAGCAAGGGCCGCTCAGATCGCGAGCCTTGGCGATGATCGCCTTGAACTCTTCGATGTCGTCCGTGCGCCACACATTGCGATAGCCGGTGGCCGACGCAATCTGGGCAAAGTCGACGGTCGAGGAGACCGTCGGTTGTGCACCGGTCGACTCATGCGCTTCGTTGTCGAGCACGATGTGCAGGAAATGCGCAGGCTCCACGTGTCCCACGGTCGCAAAGCTCCCGAGTTTCATGAGGGCCGCGCCATCCCCGTCGAGCACGGTGATATGCTTCTTGCCCTTTGCCGCCTCGTGCATTCCGAGCGCGATCGCGGACGCGCAGCCCATCGAGCCTACGACGTAGAGCTGGCCCGGCTTGTGACCCGCCGTGAAGAGTTCGCGACCGATCTTGCCGGTGGTGGCGATCAGCGCCGAGCCGCCGCCCAGGATCTCCTGGACCGCGGTGATATATTTCATGCGGGGCGCCCAGTCGCGGGGGGCGTGCTTGAATTTGCCGTGCAGGCGACCGGCCTGTTCAGCGGTCTGATCGTAGGTTTTTCTCTCCATGGGCGGGAGTGCGCACTCTTCAACCGTGCCTTTTTTCATGATCAGAGCGTAGGGGAGGCCCGTTTTGGCCATGGAGGCTTCGGCGCGTTCGAGCGCAGCTTCCACGTCCTTGGCTTCTTTCGGGAACACTTCCCACGGGATCCCCATGGTATCGAGGAGCTTCTCGGTAATCTGACCCATGACTTCGTGCTGAGGCTCGTCCTTGACGCCGGGTTCGCCGCGATGCGTGGTGATCAGCAGGATCGGGGTCTTGAAAGTGTGATTGAGCGAAGTGAGCGGATTGACCGTGTTGCCCAAACCCGAGTTCTGGCAGATCATGACGGCTTTTTGGCCTGCGATTGCAGCACCGCTTGCGATGCCCACAGCCTCGCCTTCGCTGGCTGCGCCCACGTATTGCAGCTCCGGATCCTGGATGACTGCATTGATGAACGGGGTCAGGTAGGAGCAGGGCACTCCAGTCCAAAAACGGTATCCGCGGCGGACGGCAGGGGCGAGAAAATCCTTGGCTTCGATCATGATTTCCAATCTCCGTGATTGCAGTGAGTCAGGTTCTGCTCTAGCTGTAAACCTATGCAAACATCAAAATCAAAGGTTGTTTACGTGGGGATCAGCGCCGAGTTCATTCATCATGGTCACCTGAACGTGATCAAAAAGGCTCGCGAGCTGGGCACTCTTGTCGTCGGTGTGCTCACGGATCGTGCGATTGCATCCTACAAGCGATTGCCCAATCTGACCTTTGATCAGCGTAAAATCATCATTGAAAACATCGCCGGCGTGACCCGCGTGATTCCTCAGGAAACCCTCGATTACACGGCAAACTTGCTGGAAGTTCGTCCTGACTATGTCGTTCACGGCGATGACTGGCAGTCGGGATTTCAAAAGCCGATCCGCGAGAAAGTGGTCGAGACTCTCAAAGCTTGGGGTGGAGAGTTGGTCGAGGTGCCCTACACAGAAGGCATTTCCAATTCCCAGATCGATCAGGCCATCCGCGAAGTGGGCGTCACTCCCACGGTCCGCATGAAGCGCCTCAGGCGCTTGCTCGAGGCCAAGCCGATCGTCCGCGTGATGGAAGCGCACAACGGTCTCACCGGGCTGATCGTTGAGAATGCCAAGGCCGAAGCTCAAACCGGCGAAATGCGCGAGTTTGATGCCATGTGGCTCTCGAGCCTCACGGACTCGACCGCCAAGGGCAAGCCCGATATCGAAGCGGTCGACGTGACTTCGCGCATGCAGACGGTCAATGATATCATGGAAGTCACCACCAAACCGATTATTTACGATGGCGACACGGGCGGTAAGCCGGAGCATTTCGTATTCACCGTGCGCACGCTCGAGCGCTTGGGTGTGTCCGCCGTCATCATCGAGGACAAAATCGGCCTCAAGAAAAACTCCCTCTTTGGCACGGATGTCGAGCAGACCCAGGACACGATCCCGGATTTCTGCGCCAAGATCCGCCAAGGCAAGGCCGCGCAAGTCACGCGCGAGTTCATGATCATCGCCCGCATCGAGAGCTTGATTCTCAGTCAGGGCATGGAAGACGCCGTTGCGCGGGCGCGCGGGTATGTTGAGGCCGGTGCGGACGGAATCATGATTCACAGCCGTCAGAAGTCTCCGGCGGAAGTGCTCGAGTTCTGCAAGCACTACAATACGATTCCCAACCGTCCGCCGCTCGTCGTGGTGCCTTCGAGTTACAACACGATCTATGAGCAGGAGCTCGTCGAGGCTGGAGCCAATATCGTGATCTACGCAAACCACCTTTTGCGTGCGGCTTATCCTGCGATGATGGATACGGCGCAGACCATCCTCAAGCACGGACGCTCCGCGGAAGTCGACAAGCAGGTGATGTCGATCAATCAGATCCTGACCCTGATTCCCGGCGGGCAGTGATTTAGTTTTAACAGTGTCCGAGGGGGGCTTCTCAGAGTCCTGCTCGCTGGAGCTCCCCTTGTTACCTTCAGACCCCCTGTTCATTCTGGAAACTCAGATGCCGTTGGAAAAGACACAGGTTTTAGGATCCGCTAGCAGATGGAGGTCCTCCGGGCGCTTGGTCCTCCCTTTGATGGTGGCAGTTCTTTTTTCGCTCCTCTTTGCATTGCTGGCTGGTGTTTCCGGACTTCCGGCGCGTCTCGAAGAAATCGCCTACTTCACCAAGGAAGGGTATCTCTTTCACGAGTACCTGGTTTCGGCGTTTCTTCGGGATATCAACGTCAATCTGATCTTCTTCACCGTCTTCTGGTTGGTCATCTGGGGAGTTTGCAAGCTTCGTGTTCGTTGGGGCGGGAAGCCCTTGTCCTGGCGCCTGACTTTTCTCCTCATCTTTGGATTTGCGGCATTTTTGGGATTGATGGAGTTCATGGGGGCCGAGTTCCGAGTCGAACGCGGGATTTATCCTTCGTGGTTCGACGTCAGAAATTCCACGGGCGGCTCGGCTGTCGGAATGGCCTACTTCAAGCTTGCCTTCAGTTCCGGTGTACTCGTCGGTTGGTTGGCCACGCTGGTTGGGAGCGCTGCTGTCGCGGCTTATGTCAGTCGAGCGCAGGCGCATCTTCTCCGATGGTCCTCGTTGCTCATCAGTTTATTTGTTCTGGGACTGATATCGGATCAAATCCGCTCTGTCTGGGTCAAAACCTCGCGCGCACTCCCATCCATCATGAACGCCTCAGTGACGGATTCGCCCTTTGCGGGATTTGTCCGCAAAAGCCGGGGGCGCACGGTGACGAACAGTTTTTACGGTGTGAGCGGGCTGCTGCGCGGACTCGAAACCAAGGACGTTCGTGCCGCTCGCGAGGGGCTGCAGCTTTTGGGGCTCGATCCCGGTTCGGTCGAACGGCTGCAGCGTTGCGATTCAGGGATGCATCCCCTGCGCGAGGAACTCTTTTCTCCGGCCGGAGGGGGCGAGGCTTCGCGTAAGCTGACTCACGCGCTTCATGAGCTTTCGTCCGCTCTCTTTGAAAAAAGTTCGAGACCTGTTCATCTGCATCAACTTCTGATGGAGACTTTTCTGAGTGCGGATTTTTCCTCGCTCGGGGGGGCCTTGCCGGAAGAAACGATTCCCTTCTGGAATGCTCTCAACAAGCGCAGCCTTCAGCCGGACTCAACCACGGTCATCACTTCGGATCTCAGGCAGGCCGGGGTCCGGACGAGTCAGGCGGTCAGTGCTTCTTTTTGCGGTTTGGGTACTCTCCCGCATTTGCTGTCGATGGGGCGGGACCTGCAGGAGATCCGCTTGCGGTGCATGCCCGAGGTCCTCAAAGATGCAGGTTTTCTTTCTGAGATGCACCACGGTTACCGGCCGGAGTTTGACCTCCGCACCCAGTTCTTCGAAGCGCGCCAGATGGACTTCTGGCACATTCGCAGGATTCCGGGCGCCATGGCCGGGGCGACCGCATTCTGGGACGGTGATATCGGTTTGTCGGACCGCAAGCTTTTTGATTTCAGTTTGAGTCGTGCCGCGGAGGTGCCGGACATTCAGTCCACTTATACGGGAATCCTGACCCTCTCCTCTCACCGTCCGTTCAAGGTGCCTCATGATATCAGGCCCGAGGACGCCGCCGCCGCGGAGCGAGTCATTCAAGGGCTCGGTGAACAAGTCACGTCCCGCCCCTTGACCAAGGATCGCATTCGTATCCTTCGCTATGTGGACTCGGCATTGCGGGATTACATCGAGGGCCTCGCCCGCCTCCCCAAGACCTCGCGTTCCATCACGATGTTGATTGCTTATGGGGATCACTCGCATTCCGAGGCGGACCTGTTCGCGGGTCCGGGGTCCCGCACCCCCACGAGTCACCTCGCCATTTTGAGTCGGATTCCATTCTTTCTCCATGTGTTTCCTGAGTCGCTCAAAGACCACCCGGAGCGGGCGCGAGTGATCCGGGCACTTGCCAAGCTCAATCAGGTCCTGCAGGAGACTCCGATCTCGCAGAATGATATCCCTCGCTTGATCTTGGAGCTCCTCTCCAAATCCTCCGATCTCAAGGCGCTTCCTCGCGACAAGCGCTGGCATACTTTGGGCGGACAGATCTTGAGTCCATTCTCGGCGCCGCCCGCGGCCCAGCCGTCAGGTCTCGTTTGGGGAGTGGATGGGAGTTCGGAAGCCTTTGTGATTGACTCGCTTGGATCGCCGCTTCTCCGGGAAGGGCAGGGACCGCTCGATGGTCCGGAATCCTTTGAGCGTGCGGGTGCTTTTGGTCCGGTCAATCAGGCGTTGGCCTTGATGATCCGTTACACCAAGGACTTGTGCTTGGCCGCCAACGGTCCTTGAATTCTTCCGAGATCCTCTGTGGTCAATCTGTGTTGTTTTACGTCTCAACTTGACTCAAAACTAACCATTTGAGAACGCGTCTCTGATCATGAAAAAACCCCCCTTCTGGTTAAGCAAATATCTTTCTGTAAATTCTTGAATCAGGTCTGATCCCGCTTTCTCCTCTTTTCTCTTCCTTCACTCGGCAGCCGCAGTCCCGATATAGGATCTTCCGGTCACCCACTCCTCGT
>Ga0172372_10011712_pt1 | contig 11117 bp, 10 predicted proteins | sample LakKiv5m_2_FD_114544 | JGI IMG/M metagenome (GOLD analysis project Ga0172372, IMG submission 114544) | Freshwater microbial communities from Kabuno Bay, South-Kivu, Congo - kab_092012_9.5m | ecosystem: Environmental > Aquatic > Freshwater > Lake | place: Democratic Republic of the Congo... | reverse complement strand
GGGGGCAACGTGCGCAAAGTCCTCGACAACGCAATCATGATCGATGGAACTGGATGTGTTGACAATCACACCCCGACCAACCCTGACTGCAGCTCCCACAACCGCTTTAGGCATGATCACTGAGCCTGCACCGATTTGAGCCGAAGCTGAGACATAGGCACTCGATGCAATCGCCGTTGCAAACGAAAACCCCTGAGCCTCCAAATCGTTTGTCACTCGCATGCGAAGTCGATTCTCACCCAATGCCACCACCGCCTGAGCCTTGGCCTCCAGCAAAGTTCCAAGAATCTGAGGATTCTCCTGCATCACCGGGAAACCCAACAATCGCTCGGCTGTCCGCTGGGTGTCCAGACATCCATAAAGCTCGTACTGATGCATCGAGACCAAGGCTTCGATCACCATCTTGGCATGGCCGCCTGCCCCGAGAATAAACACAAGTTGCTTTGCCATCGAAACTCAAAAGGCCCTTGCACCAAACGCACTGCCAATACTCATCCTTGCTCGAAGGGACCCGGTCCAAGCCCACGGTCCAAAGAGCCTCCCGGGGCCAAGTTTACCCCAATTTCCATCAAGAATCGATGAAGATTCAGCAGGATTCTACCAACCCAGAAAATACGCTTACCCCAGGACATTCTCATGGAAATCCCCACGGGGCACTTGGATGCCATCTGCGAAACTGGTTAAAATTAAGCCGATGATGGCGGTATCCACCATGAATGATCAAGCATTTTCTCCAGGGGAAAGCCGATGAGCGATAGCTCTTCACTCGACTGCAGCGTTCTGGTCTTGAACCGGTTCTACATGGCTATTCGTGTAGTCGATGTGCGCCGCGCGATGACCCTCCTGTATCGCAACTGCGCCGAAGTGATCACCATCGAAGATGACCAATACATCAACTACGATTTCGACAACTGGTGTGAATTGTCGGATCTTCAATCCCTGGACAAACAGCCCGGAGAGGATTACATCAAAACACCTTCGAGGGAATTGCAAGTCCCCAGAATCATTCGGCTGGTCCTCTACGATCGTGTTCCAAAATCCACCGTCCGATTCAATCGCAAAACCCTCTTTGCCAGAGATTCCCACCGCTGCCAATACTGCGGCCAGTCCAGACCCATGAGCCAACTGAGCCTCGACCACGTCATCCCGCGATCCCAAGGTGGGAAAACCACCTGGGAAAATGTCGTATGCTCGTGCGTCAGTTGCAATGGCAAAAAAGGTGGACGAACACCAGTCCAAGCTGGTATGAAACTGCTATCGGATCCGGTTCGGCCTACAGCCAATCCCGGGATCTCCATCACCCTCAAGGACCCTCGATACCGTTCCTGGAAAACCTTTCTAGCTTCCACACCAACGGTATCGTAACCTCCAGTACCCAAAAGTCCGATGGCTTCAAACTTACGTAGTTAACCACAAAAACAACCAAACCATCTCTTTCCTTCAGGCTCTTTCCTCCAAGCTGCAATCCTCTCGATGAAAAACACGTCTGCACCCCGCAAACATCGCCGCTGGTTTCTCTCCCATACCGCGATGCTCGCTACTGGTTTTGCGATTACCCCCAAGCTCTCCGGATATGCAGCGGCCAACGATGAAATCCGAATTGGATTTCTCAGTTGTGGCGGTCGTGCGAATGAACTCATGGGAAGTTTCGCCAAAGTCCCAGGAGTCAAAATCGTTGGACTGAGCGATCCAGACTCCACCCGTGTGGCCAAGGCCAAGACTCGGTTTCCCGACGCAAAGACCGCAACCGACCTGCGAAAGCTCATCGAAGACCCAAACATCGACGCGGTTGTGGTCGCAACCTGCAATCATTGGCACTGCCTAGCAAGCATCTGGGCGATGCAAGCAGGGAAAGATGTTTACGTCGAAAAACCGCTCTCACACTCCCAATGGGAAGGAGAGCAAACCATCGCTGCGGCCCGAAAGTACCAGCGGATTTGCCAAGTCGGAACTCAGCAGCGTTCCGACCCAATGCAAACGGAACTCAAGAAGTTCTTGCACGAAGAAATGGCCCTGGGTCAGATCCAACGCGTTCAGGTAAATCGCTACGGTGTGCGCGGACCGATCGGAAAACGCAGCGAACCCTTGCCCAAAGACCCTAACATCGACTGGAACCTTTGGCTCGGGCCAGCGGCCGATCAACCTGTGTTCAGAAACGCATGGCACTACGATTGGCACTGGGACTGGAATACCGGCTCTGGGGAGATGGGCAACTGGGGTGTTCACGTCCTAGACGATGTCCGAAACGTCGTCTTTAGAGATTCAGTCCAAGTCCCCAAGCGAATTCTTGGTGGCGGAGGGCGGATCGTCTGGAACGATGCAGGACAGTCTCCCAACGTCCATGCCGTGGCCTTCGATACCGGCTCGATCCCTGTCGTCATCGGGCTTAGCAACCTACCCGACAAACCAGACGGCAAAAAATCGCCCGATGCACCAGGACCCTCAAGCGGATATGTCGTCTATTGCCAAGCAGGTAGACTCGAAGGCCAACGCGGATCGGCCAAAGCCTTCGATCGCGACGGCAAATTGATCAAAGAGTTCAAAGGAAACGGAGGAGGAGGGCACCAGGCTAATTTCATCCAAGCCGTCCGGAACCGTAAACCGGAAACCCTCAATGCCGAAGTCCAAATCGGTCATGACTCAACCGGTTGGTGCAACTTTGCCAACATCTGCTTCCAAGCTGCAGACCATCAAGACCTTCGCGAAAAAGTCGAATCGGCTATGGATCATCCAGGCTGGGAACCACTCATGCAGCAAATGCTCGATCATCTAAACGCCCATGGAGTCCAACCCAACGACTCTGCTTTGCGCATGAGCCACTGGATGGATCTGGACCCCAAAACAGGTCGCTTTGTAGGCCAGTATGCCCAGCAGGGTAACGCGCTGATCAAACGCCAGTACCGAGAAGGATTCGAAGTTCCACAGGTCAGCTAGCGCCAAAGTTCCATCTGCTATCAGGATTTCCTTGTGAAAACCAGAGGATCCGTCCAAATCGCTATGGCTCAGCACCGGTCCAATCATGTAAATTTCCCGCGATCGGGTCGATTCTAAACGGCAATTGGATAGGGGGATTCATCTGGGCATGGATGCGCAGAGGACCAGTCATTGTTCGAACACCATTTCATGCATTCCCAGGCAATCGACCTCTGTAGTAGGACGTATCTGCCTCTTTTTTTGCTTGTGCATTGCTGACTACCCGATATCGCTGGCTCAAAATCCCCCCCGAAACGATGCTTCATGGCCCCCACCGCCTAGCGTCGCTGATACCACGTTCCACGATTGCGCGATGCTGTCGATCGATCGGGCGATTGCCGTCGGTGATGCCGGTACCATCTTGGTCACCGAGGATGGCGGCAAACAGTGGAGGAATCTATCTGGTGCCCGAAGCGAGTGGAATTTCTACGGCATCGGCATGGACGTCCCGATCGCAGCCGATAAACCCAGAACAGGATTGATCGTCGGTGGAACTGTCCAACCGGCAAGTGGTAGCAGCACGGGTGTGGTTCTGACCACTCAGGATGACGGAAAGACCTGGACACCTGCCATCATCCCCGGCTTGCCACGCCTGATCGGACTCCAACGTATCAAACATCGACACTGGATCGCATGGGGAGATTGGTCCGACCACTTTGGGTCCGCATTGTTCGAATCTATCGACGGTGGTAGAAGTTGGAATCCTAGATCGATCCCATGTGGACATCTGCAATCGGTCACACTTGGCGACGATGGAGCCCTACTGATCGTCGATCGATCGAGCCGAGTATTCTTTGCGGCCGACGGCGTCGAATTTCGTTCCTCCAATATCCCGAACGATCCATTTCACCCTATTCGTTTTTGCAAACGTTTGTCTCAAGGATGGTGGATCGGTGGTGATGGAGCTCAGTTGTGGCATTCAAGCGACGGACTTGCATGGCAACGCGTCAAGCTTCCTATCGATCAAGAAGACGAGCCGTTAGTGGATTGCCTCCAAATCGACGGCAGCGCTAGCAATCTATGGATCGTTGGCAAGCCTGCCAACGCAATATGGGAGTCCCAGGATGATGGCAAGACCTGGGTCAAAAGATCCACTGGTTCTACGACCGTTTTAAACTCGATCAAAGCCTGGAACGACCAAATTGTCATGGCTTGTGGACGACTTGGAAACATTCTTCAATCTCGAAATGGAGGTAGGTCTTGGCGTGAAGTTCACGTTTCCTCGAAAAGATACCTTGGCCTAAGCCTAAGCGCTACGGATCGGACGATTCCATGGGATGTTCATGCTTATATCACCCATGAGGGATTTCATCAGACCGCCGCTGTAGTCATCCACGATAGGCGATTCTCCGAAACACTTCATCATCAGATCGACCGAATCTCAGCTCTGGAGTGTCTTGCTAGCCGCGCTCGATTAGATCACGTTTCCACATGGCGAGTTTTACCGATAAGCGACTTGCCTCACGGCACTAAAATCAACGATTTAGCTTATTATCAAAATTCCAGAGATGCCTTACTGAGGATGATGGTCCAGGAGATCCGACTACACAGACCAGAGGTTCTGATTATTGAAGATAGCTCATCGAACGATATGCTCCGAGCCGCTTGTGGAGCACTGGCTTCCCAAGCGGTCCAATTAGCCGCTAACCCATCGTATGTACCGGCAAAAAGCTTAGAAGGTGATCAACCAGGAGCATGGACGATCCAGCGAATTTTACAAACAAGTGAAAACGCAAGCGGCTTTTCACTCTCAGCCTCGATGCTCCTGAAAAAGAGCAATCAACTCTTGGCCAAACCCTTGCAACCGATCCGTTACTATTATGGTGGCACCGGCAAATCCTCAGAGAGTGAGCCTCCAGGGGCCCTCATTGGAAAAGCAAAGTACCGCTTGCTGAATCATCCGTCGACGTCGATCAGCAGTCCACTTGACGGCTTGGTCGTCCAAGGCGAAACGAAATTGTGCGAAAAACCCTCCCAAAAAACCAAGCTTGCGACTCTCATGGCATCGGCCAACGCTTCTGTGGCTGTTTCGGAACTGCTCAGAACACGAGGTAGCCCCCTGTATCGTGAAAATGCTTGGGAAGATGCGCTTTGTGAATTGATCAAGCCGCTTTCACCAGAATCGACCCTAGATGTGCTATGGATGGTTTCCCAGGAATCTCGCACAGAAGGCAATTGGAACCGTTGGCACTATGCACTTCAATTGCTACTGGCACGATTCCCAAACCAAGAACAGCAAGAGATGGTTTATCGGGAACTCATGACATACATCGGATCGGCCGAAGTCGACCGGTTGGTTCGTTTGCAACTGGAACAACGCAAAGAAGAGCTACCCTCTGAAAACCTATCGGTCACTGCAAGCGGAAATGCCTCCCCATTCTCAACTCCAAACAGCAGCGTAAAACCGGCATCGTTCACTGCAGAATCTAGACTCACACCGATAGCCCGTGGCGATCGCGAAAAAGAGTTCTCCAAACTGCTTGGAAGCTGGCCTGAAGTCTCAAAGCATAAAGAGTCAGAGCCCGCTTTTGCATGGCTAATCGCCTCACGCTTTCGAACCAGTTGCATGACTCGTGCCGGAAGATTGGATATAGCCTCGGAACGGGAGTTTTGGCCTATGTACCTTCCGTATTTAGGCAATTGGACCGGAATCCATGAACAGGAACAGATTGTCAACGCCCCTCCAGAAGGTGCCTTGCCAATCCCGAGGATACCGTGGGTTGCAAGCCGTCCTCATTTGGATGGAACCGCCGAGCCAGATTTCTGGAATCAAGCGGTGACGCTGCGTCTTTCAACGGCTTGGGCCGATGAAACAGACACTTCGACAGTTCGTATTTGTAGGGACAACGAGTTTGTGTTTTTACATTTTACCGCACCCAAAAATCGAACCTCTGAACTGGCTACAAGCAGTATTGCCAGTCGAAAAGAGAGCCGAGACAAGGAACCTAAAGGCAAACGGGATTCCCTCGATACCAAACTGGATCATGTCAAACTAAGGATCGATATCGATCGAGACTATGCAACTTGGTTTGAATTCGGTTGGGACTTACAAGGTGGGCTTGTCGATCAATGCAACGACATCCTGGCCTGGAACCCTCAGTGGTACGTCGTCCTTCAGACGACCGATTCAGCATGGAATGCAGAACTTGCTATCCCAATTGCCGAAATCGTTGGTGATTCGGCGATCGCTTGGGATAATCAACCATGGGCGATTAGCCTTCAACGCCACCGACCGTCAATGAGCACGGAATTCCTGGTCGCAGGCGATAGCGACCGCTGGGGACTTGACCAATGGCTGATCATCAATCCTGCTCAACCATGAAGATCAAACTCGGTATTTGGTGCGACTATGGTGTGACACTAGAACCCTCCGAAGGAATCGGTGTCTTCGTTGCTAATCTTGTCCAAGGTCTCATCGAGCAACCCTCGATCGATCAGATCCTGTTGGTTTCCAAAGAAAAACAAGAGCACCTACTGGATCCTCTTAAAAAAATCGCCCCCCAAAAGATCCAAGTCCTAGGCAACCTTAAACCACCGTTCTACCTTCGAAAACCATGGAAGATGCTTCGCCAAGCCGATCGCAAATCGATGGATCTTTACGGTAAAGGCATTCGCAATTCCAGCTTGCAAGGATCGGTGTACCGTTTCCTTGAACGTCAAATCCTCCGTTCCAAATCCAAGTGGATCGACAGCGTAGATCTGTGGCTCCTACCCTACGTCGGTTTGGACCAGGAATTCAATAAGCCCACCGTTGTGATTGTCCATGATCTGGTCACATATCACTTCTCCGACGGATCTTCCCCAGACAAATTAAATGCCTTCAAAAGGCTGGTCACCCAGGTGACTCAGCAAGCAAGCATCGTCGCCTGCATGTCTGACTTCATCCTGCAAAACGATCTGCACGGGACCTTGGGGCTGCCGCATGAGAAGACTCGAATGGTTCGACCAGCGATTCCCAAGGATTTCTCTAAATCTGGCCAAACCGATTCAGAGATACCCAAGGAGATCCCAGCAGGTAAATTTCTTTTGTACCCTGCAGCATTTCGAAGTTACAAAAACCACTCGCTGCTGCTGAGCGCCTTGCCAGTGCTCAATCAAGATCGAAGCGACCCGTTCCATCTGGTCTTCACTGGAATCACCAAGATCCCAGATCCTTTGCAGCGATTGATAGAGGATCTGCAAATCCAGCCTTGGGTGCATGTGCTGGGTAAGGTATCACTCGGTCAATTAGAATCGCTTTACCGGCATGCATTTGCAACCGCAGTGCCGAGCTTGTACGAACAGGGCTCTTTCCCCCTGATGGAAGCCCTTTGGTTCTCTTGCCCAATCCTTTCCTCAGATATCCCCTCCCTGCGCGAACAACTTGCCGCAATGCAAAACGATGCAATCTTTTTTGATCCAAAATCAACCAACAGTTTTGTCAATGCAGTTGGCTTATTAGAAAGCAACCGAAGTAGCATACTGGCTAACCAACTAGCTGGATTTGAAAAGATGAAAGAGCGTAGCTGGGCAGATGCCGCCCGGGAATGGTGTCAAGTATTCCACCAAGCACTCCTGCCAACTACCTCTTCTTGACACGCCCAGTCTTTGGATCCACCTGGATGTCCAACGACTCGTTCTGATCCACATAGAAAACGAACCCGTTGAACATCTCATCAACGGTTTGAGGGCCGTACTCGACGGTCGCTTTGGGATCAGGGTTATAAGGGTTGAAACTGGAATTGTCGAAATGTGCAATCGCCTCGATTCTGGTCCCTTTGGGGTAAAGCTTGCTTCCAGGTTCGATCTCATATCCTAGCTGCCATTCGAAGTTGTAATTTGCAATCTGAAGGAGCGTTTCACGACCTCCCTGAAGGTCACAGGCATAAAAAGTCATATCGCGACCTCGAACATGCATGTGGGTAAAAATCCCAAGTAAATCCGCATCGCGTTTGAGTTGGTGGGATGATTGGATCCGAAAGGCTGGATCACCAGGCGGTATTTTCCAACCCCGGGGATCTAACACAAAATGATAAAGTTGCTTACGGACGTTCTCCCTAGGAAATCGCAATCCGACTTGGATCCTGCTTTTCTGCTCTTGACCGGTCGTGGTGTAATGGATCTGCAACCCAAGAGCCGATCCTGCAGGAAGTTTATAAGCAACCCCGTTGTCGAACTTGGTCAAGTCCATCGGCTGACCTCCCGGCACATATCCTGTAATGAAAGTCTCTTCGCTGGCTCCTTGAGAGGTTGCATAGGCCATATTGCAATGATGCACGACAGCAGGATTCATGGGACGGATCTCAAAGGCGCTGACCCAAGTATCGCTCAAGAAGACATGCGGCAGAACCACATACTTGTAGGGAACAAATCCGGTCGCCGGAACGGTGTGTTGCTCAAGGGTGGTGATGATTAGATCTGGAGTGCCAATGCGCCAAGGAGTCTCTTCGAACTGAGGTTGTGCTGGCGCGGCATCTGCAGATCCAATCGATCGTTCGGAGGCAAGCCATTCGAGCAACATCTGCTTGTCTTGGTCGTTCAAGGATCGGTCGTTTTGGAACTTGCCATGACGCTTGTTGGCATACCAAGGGGGCATCGTTTCATCGCGCACGACTTCCTGGATCATCTCCGCGTGGGCCATGACATCTTGAGGGTTTAGGAGCGAAAAGGGAGCGGCGGTTCCCTCGCGGTGGCAATTGGTGCAGTGCTTGAGGATGATCGGTGCGATATGTTGTTGGTAATTGAGATTCGATTGGATTGGAGTCGAAGGTGGCGGATTGGTTGAAATCGCACAACCATCTGCAATCGTTTCGGGAACACTGATGTTCTTGCCTGCAAGCAATTCTTCGATGGCGAGTTTAAGATCATCTCGGGAAGGGTTTGGTTTGGAACCTCCCAGACGGAATTGATCATCGACTCGGCCTCGGTAAACCAACTCGCGGTTCGAGTTTAGGACAGCGACTTGGGGTGTACGAGTGATGCCTAGAGTCTTGGCCGCTTGAGCCTCGTAGTCTTTCACAAATGGCCAGGGGGCTTGGAATTCCAGTGCTTGGCTTGCCACGTCTCGAAGGGTGTCATTGGCTCCTACATTGACACAGACAAACTGAACCTCTCTGGATTGAAACTCTCGATAAAGCTGCACTAGCTTTGGGAGTGACTTCTTTACAATCGGGCAATCCGATGTCACGAAAACAAAAACATAAGCCTTGTGCTCTCCAAGCTCAGAAAGCTCACGATTCACTCCTCGGATGTCTTTGAACATCAATCGATTGACTTTGCCGCCGATCGAGACGGTTGCATCTGACTGTTCACCTTCGCCAGCAGCTCCGAAGATCGGCAAGATGCACACAAGAAGAACCACCGATGTCCATTTCCTAAGGCTTATCATTGTTAACCCTGCTGCATTAGCCAATTGGATTCAAAAACAGGCTCGGACGGCATTGCCCCTTCCGATTGAGCAAATTGTACTGAGTCATGAGTTTCTGAGATACCTGGCTCGTTTGACTTTTTCCGTTGCGTAATTAGATTGCCCCCCCCCAACACGACGGCTTAGTAACTTTTGATGGATGAAATCCGATTCTTTGCAATGGATGATTACGATGTTGAGTCTCATTCTGTAGCCGACGCTCACAGGAATGAGCGTTCTGCAAGCAAGCCCACCGCAGGCTGTCTGGCCCGCCCAAGCTCACTCGACCGTCGTCGTTTCGAGATACCCGCCGACGTCGCCGCAAACCTTAAAAAAACTTCACAATCGCACGGTATCGAAATTGCCGCTTTGCTTCTAGCCGCATTCAAGTGGACTCTATCCCGATACTCAGGACACAAGGAACCTGGGCTTAGCTCTAAACTAGTCGACCTAAGGCTTCGAGTCCTAGATCTCTATGGTCCCACCGAAACCACGATCTGAAGGACCTCGATTCGAAACTCTACCGTACCGGAGATATCTGCCGCTGGAGATCCGAGGGAAATCTCGAGTATCTGGGCCGAATGGATTATCAAGTCAAACTTCGAGGTTTCAGAATCGAACTCGGTGAGATCGAGTCGATCCTGTCAGAACAATCCCAGATCAGTCAATCGTTGGTCGTGGTTGACTTAGATCGGTGAAACTTGTTTCTCACCGTCGGAAATCAGTCTTTTCGGTCAATAAGATCCTGCTTTTTGCGGCCTAGAAAGCTACAATCCTAGCTAGATTGGACTGAGCGTGTGCTTTATCGAGGGTTACAGGATTATGCGAAAACTGCGTTGGGAAAGATTGACGAAAATGTTGGTACTGTCCTCCTCAACAATCCTAGCTTGTGTCGCGGTAGAATCGCAAACGCATGCTCAACAGTCTTTCGGATTTGGTTTCAGCTCCTCGTCGAGCTTCTCCTCGAGCAGCCAATCTTCGAATCAGGCTAAGTCTCCGGGCGAAGATAGTTCAAGTTCATACCCGTCGTCCACGAATAATGGATTCCGGCTGGGCAACAGCAAGTCGATTACCAATGTGAATGGACACATCGTCGAAAAATCACTTGAAGATCGGGATGGAAAGAAAGTAGCGACAACCCGCATCCTAAATGGCAAGCAGGAAGTCTTCATCGAAGAGGCCGATGACTGGGGTATCCAAGTCACCGTCAAAGAAAATGTTCGGGGTAAAGAGAAGAAATCTCAGTTCAAAGCGGATTCTCGCAAAGCGCTTCGCAAAAAACATCCAGCAGCCTTTGAATGGGTCCGAAAGTACGCTTCGGATTCTAATAACACGAACGTTGGCGCCGGACCGAATAATTTCGGTGGTGGTGCGTTCACTGGACCTGATGCTCATGAAATGATGAAAAAGCAGATCGAACAGATGATCCAGCAAACTGAAGATCCAAACTTCAAACAACAGCTTCGATCCGTTCTTGAGCAAATCCAGAACAATCCCGTCGGACTTGACCGCTGATTTACGACCATCAGCGGTCCCCAAAAAAACGGACCGCTAATCGACGCTCATGACCGCTCATAAAACAGCCAAGGATCCATTCTGATCCCCTGCGAGTCTGCCATCAGCGGTCATCAGCGCCCATCAGCGGTCCCCAAAAAAACGGACCGCTAATCGACGCTTATGGACGCTCATAAAACAACCACGGGTCCCTCCGGATTCCCTGCGAGCCTGCCATCAGCGGTCATCAGTGCCCATCAGCGGT
>Ga0172372_10011711_pt1 | contig 11118 bp, 12 predicted proteins | sample LakKiv5m_2_FD_114544 | JGI IMG/M metagenome (GOLD analysis project Ga0172372, IMG submission 114544) | Freshwater microbial communities from Kabuno Bay, South-Kivu, Congo - kab_092012_9.5m | ecosystem: Environmental > Aquatic > Freshwater > Lake | place: Democratic Republic of the Congo... | reverse complement strand
CTTCGCCCACCTGCAGATCCAAGGCAGGCAGGATGTCGTCCCTCAAAGTGAGGCCAGGGTGGGGTGGGTTAAACATCGAACTCATAAACACCTCAGTGGTAATCCTGGTAGTCCACCAGGACGGCATCGCCGTTTTCAAAAGCAAATGATGCAGCATCCAGCGCTGACAACTGCCGAGCCAGGCGCGGGGCATGAGCAGCTTGGATCCCGGCACGTGAGCCGGACTTGAAGAAGCGCTCAACGCCCTTGTGCCTGAAGCTTCGAATCATTCGGAAGTTGTAGCGCGTAGCGCCACGCGCTGCAAGTGCATCAGCAATCCGTTGGGGGTTCGAATCCTCAAACCCACCAAAAACTGAATCGCCCCGGGTTTTGAGGAGGCCCCACACTTTGAGAAGATGGAGCCATGAACAAACACAATCCATCGAACAGGCTTTCACCAGCCCTGCCACCCGCACCGTGGGCGGCCTCATCGCTGGCGCACTCTTTGTGTTGCCGTCGCTGCTCATACTGATTGGCCTCAGCTGGATCTACCTGCGTTTTGGCGACATGCCCCTGGTGGCGGGTATTTTCTATGGGCTCAAGCCCGCCGTGACGGCACTGGTGCTGCACGCTGCGCACCGCATTGGTACACGGGCATTGAAGAACCGTTGGATGTGGGCTATTTCTGCCATCACTGCAGCCGTGGTGGGTGTGATCCTCCAACTTGCGCTCTTTTTTTGCGTACCACGTGCTCTGGCCCCAAGGGTTCGATGGGCGGTTTGATGTGATGTCCGCCCTGATCGCTGCGGGTGCAACATGGGCGCTATTTCGTTTCAAGATGGGCGTGCTGACGCTTCTGGCCGCCAGTGCTGTCGCTGGCTTGGTGGTGTCCTTGACTCACCCATGGCTTGGCTGAAGAGCCTGCTTTGCTTTTTGAATTGAGCGAGTGGCATGCTTGTCAAACATCTGCCCCCGAAAGCCGTCTCAAACCTCTAGCTTGATTTCATGGCGAGTCACCTTTGCCACGGCCGGCATCGAGACCAATTCAGGCATGGCACGCCAATGCATCATGTCATTGGCGGTTTCAGGTGTTGCATTCAACCAATCGTTAAATTGTGTGGTGGCCAACACCAGGGGTGTGCGTTTTTCATCGCCCGGTTTGTGAAACTGATGCATCACCGGGTGCGCATCTGCATTCACCGTCAGCATCGAAAAGCTCGTCACCAACTCGCCGGAAGCAGGGTCGGTCCAGGTGTCCCAAATGCTGGCAATCCCAAAGGGTTCTTGGGAAGCCAAAGCAATTTGCCAGCGTTGTGCTTGGCCGCTGCCGTAGTGCGGCTCGAAGAAGTTGTCCAGCAGCACGATGCCAAAACGGCGTTGCCGCCACGGGGCACGGTAGCTGGGTTTGCTGGCCACGGTTTCTGCGCGGGCGTTGTAGGTGTGGCGGCTGATCTTGTCGTCTTTGGCCCAAGCGGGAATCAAGCCAAAGCGGGCCAAGCCGCAAGCCACACGCCCCGTGTTGTGGCTCTTGAGCGCCAAGGGCGCGGCGTAGCCAGGATAGGCCTCGGGTGGGTAGGACGCAGAAGGCAAATCCACCTTCAGGTGCTCTTTCACCCAAGGGTTGTTGCGCGTGGCGGTGAAGTTGGTGCACATGCTGCACAGATTTTCAGGCGAGGACCAAAGGAGATGTCAATCAATTCGCACGTGCACTGGGGTTGTGTTTGCCAAACAGGCCCTCAGTGTGTTCATTCATCAATTCGTAAGCGCCAAAGTAAAGACTCGAGTCAGGATATTGGGTGCAGTAGCTGTCCATCCACGCATAAACTTGTTGCAACGACATTCCCTCTTTGTAGTTCCAAAATGGAATTTGTCGCCCTGCGCTCAGACCATCCAACAAACCGATCAAGTGGCTCTCTGCCAGTTTGGCCCCTTTGTCCTTTTTGCCCACAGTCCATGTCAAGCAGGTAAGGTCAGAGGCCACCATCACCGGTTCAGCCTGACTCCATCCTGAACAGCTGATGCCCCAGCAGAGAAGAAAGAGGGATAGGTTTTTTTGCATTTTCGCGGTCAGTGAAGTTGATTCAGATGGGTTCGAGCAAGGCGGTGGCGTGGATCGACCATTTCATGTCATTCCACCACCGTCTGAGCCGACCTTCCCAAAGTCCAAACAACCCCCAAGCCCAGCGAAGAACCCTGGTCTTTCAGGTGTAAGGGACTGCTGCTGTTGCGGCCTTGGCCAGCCCAATCGGTGCGGGTGAAACCAAACAATCGCAGGTCTTTGTTGAGTTGGTGCGACAAGGTGAGTTGAACCCGGGGGGTGATCAAGCCCGCCTTGGCGTCATAAGCGCTGCGGGTTGGCGTGGCGTAGGCCGATGAAACGCCATACAGGTACTGGTTGAAGCGTTGATCGCCATAAATCAAGCCGACACTGCCTGCGAAACCCCAGCCACTGCCCAAATGGCGATGGTCATAGGTGAGCTTGGGCTCCAGAGCCAAACCCCGGTAGTTCACACCGCTATTGATTTCAAAAACGCCCCGCAAAGGCAGTTCCAGGCGCACCACGGAAGCCACGCTGGGACGCGCCAAATTGAGTTTGACGCGTGGACCAAACTCGAACAAAAAACCCAGGCTTGGCATGCCTTCCCGCACTTGCACATCGTCACTCGATGCGCGCAATGAACCACCCAGTCCGATGTCGAATTCAGCCAATTGATTTTTGGCAACACGAGCTCCCAATGTGCCGCCACCTGCACGCCACACGGGACCGCGGTAGATCAGCCAAGGCAGGGGCAAAGCGCGACTGACGTCATCTGCGGCACCGGGGTAGGCCGGTCCGGCGAGTCCAAACATGGCAACGCCGGACTCCCACAAATGCTTTTTGGGGACCTCTGACTCAGCCTCAGATTGCGCATGACTCAGTGTCCAACCTGAGGCGCCAAAGGCGACGGAGAAAAACAAACAAGCTTTGAGCAAACGCATGGAACTGTCTCATTCAGACTGGGCGAGCAAGAGGACGGCGCATCAAACAGATGCGACAGTTGCATCATAAACGCTGACTTTTGAAGGACTGTCGAGCAATGACGAGTCCCAAGTCACACCGCTTGGATGGGTTGACAGCTTCTCTGGGGCCTTTGCTGTGTCGAGGGACTGATTCAGGGTTTGTCAGTCGTGATGGCCTGCATACGGCTGGCTTGGTAAGAAACGTCAAACACCTTGGCCTTGCCAATATAGAAGCGATCCAGGCGCCAGTCTTTGAGCACTTCAATGGCCAAATCAAAGTCTTTGGGATTCAAGGCATAAAGCGATTGCATCGGAAAAGATTGCTCTGTTTCCAAGGACAAAATCAGTTTGGCAAAGGTTTGTCCAACGTCAGACTGGGGATCGGCTTCAATGATTTTTTTGACTTGCTTGATAGAGCGCATGGGATTCTTTGATGAACGGTGGGTCGGCTATTATGTTCGCTTAACCCACCGGAATATTGTGACAAATCAATGTCTATTGCATGACATCAAAGTAATTCGGGGGACTGAACTGTCAACAAAATGACTTGTGGAATACCCTCTTTTTGTTTATAGCGGAGCCACCAAACCGATCCTTTTTTGATCATCATTTCGTGCGCCGGTAGCCCCAGCAAATGGCTCACCAACTGGCCAATCAGGGGTTGGTGGGACACCATCACCATGGTGCTTTTGGCGCTGGGCCATTGCGCCAATTCCAAGGCGTGCTCGATGGTCCCCTGGGGTGCAATTTCGTCGCGCAATTTGAATTTACGCCCCAAAGGCAAGACAGTTTGCTGGGTACGCACCGTGGGGCTGCACATCACCTTGGCGCCATCGGGCAGCTGCCGCTCAAGCCATTGCGCCATGCGCGAGGCTTGGCGCTCACCCCGCGAAGTCAAAGGGCGCTCGGCATCGGTCATACCCTCTTCAATCGGCACAGCTTCGGCATGACGCCACAAAATCAAGTCCATGTTCACATCCATTGGGCATTAGATCTGCTTTACTTTGCCGTGTTTATTTGACAAATCAATGACATACACGGCGGCGATTCATTGAAATTTCATGCGATTGACACTGAATTGAAACAAGCCTTTTCTAGCATGAGGCAACTTTCAAAGAGGTGCTATGAACATTGCCGTGTTTGGAACTGGTTACGTGGGGTTGGTTCAAGGAGCCATTTTGGCAGACGCTGGACACCAGGTGGTCTGCGTCGATATTGATGAACCCAAATTGGACCGGTTGCGAAAGGGCGACATCCCCATCTTTGAACCTGGCTTGGAGCCGATTGTGAAATCCAATCATGCGGAACAGCGCCTGGCTTTCACGTCCGATGCAGCGCAAGCCATTGAGGCCTCAGACATTGTGTTCATTGCGGTTGGCACGCCACCGGATGAGGATGGCAGCGCAGACTTGAAGCATGTGTTGGCGGTGGCCAAAACCATTGCCACCCACATGCACCGTTACTGTGTGATTGTCAACAAATCGACCGTGCCAGTGGGCACCGCCGATCAAGTCACCAACGTGGTACAGCAAACATTGAACGCCAGAGGTGTGGCGATTGAATTTGACGTGGTGTCCAATCCCGAGTTTTTGAAAGAAGGCGCGGCTGTTGCAGATTGCCAAAGGCCAGATCGCATCGTGATTGGCACCAGCAGCGCCCGCGCCGAAAAAATGTTGCGCGAACTCTACGAGCCGTTCAACCGCAACCACGAAAAAATCATCGTCATGGACGTGCGCAGTGCCGAGCTCACCAAGTACGCGGCCAACGGCATGCTGGCGACCAAAATCAGTTTCATGAATGAAATGGCTAACCTCGCCGAACGGGTGGGGGCCGACATCGAGTCGGTGCGCTTAGGGATTGGCAGCGATCAACGCATTGGCTACCACTTTATTTATGCAGGTGCAGGCTATGGCGGCAGTTGTTTTCCAAAAGATGTCAGCGCCCTGGTGAAGACAGCTCAGGGCATGGGCTTTGAGCCGCTTATCTTGCATGCCGTGGAAGCCCGCAACCAAGCGCAAAAGCATGTCATCTTCAACAAAGTCAAGGCCTACTTCAAAGGTGAATTGAAGGGCAAAACCATTGCGCTGTGGGGCTTGGCTTTCAAGCCCAATACCGATGACATGCGCGAAGCGCCCAGCCGGGTGTTGATGGAGGCTTTGTGGGCCGAGGGCGCCAAAGTGCAAGCCTATGACCCCGCCGCCATGGAAGAAGCTCAACACCTGTATGGCAACAAAGCAGGTTTGCTTTTGGCAGGCACCAAGGAGGCCGCATTGAACAACGCTGACGTGTTGGTCATCATGACCGAGTGGCGACAGTTCAAAGCACCCAATTTGGATGTCATCAAACAAGCCCTCAAGTCACCCGCCATCTTTGACGGGCGCAATTTGTTCGAGCCCGCCCGCATGAAAGAACGCGGCATCGACTACTTTGGCATCGGTCGCTGAGCTGCTGCGGCCCCAGCGGTTCTGGGTTCAGTATTTTTCTGGCACGTACATCTCGGCAGGCACGGGGTGGCGGCTGTAGTCGGGGTTGCGCACGCGCGCTGGCAAGCTGATGTCCGCGTGGGGCACTTCCTCGTAGGGCATGAGGGACAGCAAGTGGTCGATGCAATTCAACCGGGCCTTCTTCTTGTCCACGGCTTGCACCACCCACCATGGAGCTTCCGGAATATGGGTGCGTTCGATCATGGTTTCTTTGGCCCGTGTGTAGGCCTCCCAGCGACGGCGGCTTTCCAAGTCCATGGGACTGAGTTTCCATTGCTTTAAAGGGTCGTGAATACGCCCCAAGAAGCGGGCGTGCTGTTCGTCGTCGGTGATGGAAAACCAATATTTCACCAACTTGATGCCACTGCGCACCAGCATCTTTTCAAATTCGGGGACACTGCGGAAAAACTCTTCATACTCATCGTCATTGCAAAAACCCATGACGCGCTCTACCCCTGCACGGTTGTACCAACTGCGGTCGAACAGCACGATTTCACCGGCGGCAGGCAGGTGCGCGGTGTAACGTTGGAAATACCATTGGGTGCGTTCTCGGTCATTGGGGGCGGGCAGGGCGGCCACTCTGCAGATGCGCGGGTTCAAGCGTTGGGTGATGCGCTTGATGGCACCCCCCTTGCCCGCAGCATCGCGGCCTTCAAAAATGATCACCACCTTGGACTTGCTGGCCACCACCCAGTCTTGCAATTTCACCAACTCGCCTTGTAATTTCAGCAAGGTTTTGAAGTACTGCAGTCGCTCACCCTTGAGGGTTTGGACATCTTGGTCACTGCCAGGATCCAGGTCATCAAACTCCATTTCCAACTCTTCATCCAAGCTGTCAAGCATGTCCTCCCGGATGCGCAGCATCTGGGCTTGATCAATCACTTCGGTTTTGTCGTTGGTGGGCATGGTGTTTTCCGATTCAAAGTGGAGCGTGTTCAGGCGCTGGCCATGGGAATGCCCAAACTGAAAGACGCCGTGTGCTGATGCATGACCAAGTGAAAGACACCTTCTGTCCGTTCAACGATCATGCGCCAACTCAGGGCACGAGCGCTGGCGCACGCTTGAAGGGACACATGCTGCATCAGTTCTTTGTTGTTCAGCAGGGCCTGCACACCCATTTCAAAATCCACCTCGGAATGCGCTCGAGCCAGCATGCCATTGACGCCATTCTGAATCAATTCACCAGCAGCTGCATGGTCAAACGCCACCACGGCCAAACCCGATGCCATGGCCTCGAGTGTGACATTGCCAAAAGTTTCAGTCAGACTCGCAAAAGCAAAAATATCCGCACTGGCATAGTGAGATGCCAAGGCTTCGCCGGTTTGAAAGCCGGCAAAAATCACCTCGGGGTGCGCCTTCTCCAAGGCTTCGCGCATCGGACCATCCCCGACCAAGACCAGCTTGATGTCCTCGTGCTGTCGCTTGAGGTATTGATACGTTTGAATCACCAGCTTGATATTTTTCTCTGGGGCCAAGCGTCCCACATACAACAAAACACGCGCATCATCATCGGCGCCCCATGTTCGGCGCAACAAAGCGCTGCGGTGCGACGGCGAGAAAGTCTCGGTGTCAACACCTCTGGGAACCACCGATAAATGCCTGAAGCCGGCATGGCTGAGTTCATCTTGCAGCTGTACGGTGGGCACCATGGTGGCTTGGGCAGCGTTGTGGAATTTTTTCAGGTAGGCCATGATGGCACCGCTCAACCAGCCAATGCCATAGTGCTGACTGTAGGCATGGAAGTTGGTTCTGAAGTCCGTGCTGACAGGCAGCTTCAATTTCTTGGCTACTTGCAGTGCAGACCAACCCAGCGGCCCTTCAGTGGCAATATGAACAATGTCGGGCCGTTGATGCGACCATAAACGGGTGAGTGCTCGTTTGGCTGGCAAGCCCATTCGCAATTGCTTGTAAAAAGGGATGGGCAAACCCTTGACCAAAATCTCGCGGTATCGATCTTTGGTGATGGCGGTATCGTTGGCTTGCTGTCGGGGCCGAATCAACCACAGTACATGACCGTTTTGCTCAAGTCCTTCGACAATTTTGGAGAGGGTGTGGGCCACGCCGTTGATGTCAGGAGGATAGGTTTCCGTCACCACCGCAATATTCATCTGCGGGCGGTGGGTGCCAATCCGCTCCACCTGGATGTGCGCATCATTGTTCATGGCACCACTATGACCTTCAATTGCAACAGTTTGATGACAAATGGAGTGTCATTAAATTTTCATGTGAAAAAGTGACATTTCAGTGGCACCTTTACCTCACAGGAGATTTCATGCGACAACTTTTGCAGACCCTTCAAACGCAACGCTGGGACGACCACCGCTATTACCACCACAGCCGCGTCAACCAAGCCTTGCATTTGATCAGTGCCATTTCCTTTTTGGTGGCTTATGTTTACTTGTTCATCGATCCCGTGGTGTCGGCCTTGATTGCATGGTTGATTTCGATGACCACGCGCCAGATTGGTCATTTCTTTTTTGAACCCAAGGGCTTTGATGAAGTGAACCAAGCCACCCACGAATACAAAGAAGAAATCAAAGTGGGCTACAACTTGAACCGCAAAATCGTTTTGCTCAGCATCTGCGCCGCCATCCCGGTGGTGGCCTATTGGCTGCCGCAGTATTTGGCGTGGGCGGTGCCTGAGGCTTACGAAGACACCCCCATCCGCATGACCGCCATGGCCTGGTTGTTCTTAGGCGTGGCGGGTTTGGTGTTTCGCGTGCTGCAACTGTGGAAGCAAGAAAGCTTGACGGCTGGTTTTGCATGGGCGTTCAAAATCATTACCGACCCCTTCCATGACATCAAGCTTTACTACAAGTCGCCTTTGTATTTGATGCGTGGTGAATGGATCGACCCCATGGACCACGTGGGCCGTCAACACTGATTGACCTTAGTTCAACCGTAACCGCAACATTTCTTTCAATACTTGACGACGGATGTTGCGGTTGTTTTGATGTTCTGGGGTCCACCACCATCCATCGGCTTGCATGCGCTGCGCGGCTTTGATGAAGCGTTGGGTGAACAGCTCAAAGGTGGTGTCATCAAATTCAAAATTGAAAATCATGCGGCCCGACCCCACCCAACTGAGCGCAATCCCTTGTTCCCGCAGATAGTATTGAAGCATCCAGTTGTAACGGCTGGGCACATCAAACAACACCGACCACACGGTTTCCATGCCTGCCACATGCACGGGCAATTGGGCGGCTTTCAAAGCCTCATTCAAACGCGCTTGTCGCGCCTCCCAAACCGCAGAGGCCACTTCGTACTGGGCTCTGACCTCGGGTGTTTGCAAACGGTGCAAAAACACATTCATGGTGGCCATCACATAGGGATGGGCATTGAAGGTGCCACGGGCGAAACAAATGTCACCCGGTTTCTCGTCCGTGAAGCGCTTCATCCAATGTGCTTTGCCGCACACCACACCCACCGGCAAACCACCGCCCAAGGTTTTGCCGTAAGTCACCATGTCGGCGCGGACGTCAAAGTATTCTTGCGCGCCGCCCGGTGCCAAGCGAAAGCCCAGAAACACCTCGTCCAAAATCAAGGCGATCCCTTTGTCTGTGCAGACCTCGCGCAGCTGCGCCAACCAAGCTTTGTAGGCGGCCTTGTCGTAATGCACTTGTCGTCCACCATCGACCAAGGTCGAGTCGGTGGGCGCGGCCTTGTTCACATGCATGGCTTGCAAAGGATTGACCAGCACGCAGGCAATGTCTGTGCGGTTGCGCAGCACCCGCAAGGTGTTGGGGTGCATTTCGTTGAGTGTCAAGGTGTCCGAAGATGGCGGCATCGGGTTGCCCGGCCCGGGTTGCACGTCGTCCCACCAACCGTGATAGGCCCCGGTGAATCGCACAATTTTGCGTTTCCGACTGTGGTATCTGGCCAGGCGCACGGCTTGCATCACAGCCTCGGTGCCCGACATGTGAAACGACACCTCGTCTTGGCCAGAAATGGCGCAGAGTTGCTGCACGTTGTCCAACACACAAGGGTGGTAAGAGCCCAAAACGGGTCCCAGCTTGGCGGCCCTGTCGGCACCTTCTTGGATGCAGCTTTTGTAAAAGTCCATGCCAAACAAATTCACGCCATACGAGCCGGTCACATCAATGAATTGGTTGCCATCCAAATCGGTCAGCCAGACGCCCTGGCTTTCTCGCCAAAAGCTACCTGTCTTGATGTGCTGCGCCAACACGCTGCGAAATTGAAACGGCACACGGTATTGGCTGATCAATTGCAAGTCCGACACCATCGGCTTGGTGGCGTCTGTTTGCGCCAAGGTTTGCGGGCTGCGCGACTGCAACTGTGCGCCCAGGTTTTGCAAGGCATGGCGTCTTTGCATGGCCACCGATGCAGGGGCACCATCAATGTCAAACCATTGGTCGCGGTTGTAGCTGTAGCCTGGGATCCACTTGGCCACGCGTTTGGCCATGCGCAAATGGCCGCCGAGCGAAGGGTGCTTGGCCAACGACAGCTGCAAGCGTTGGGTGACTTTCATCAGCAAGTTGATACCGACCAAGGCGGCAAGCCCCCAGCTGCCCACAACCAAAAGCGTTTCAAAACCATCCATGTTGGTGACCTCTTTTTCGAAAACTCCTTTGTATGACGCCAGGATGAAAAAATGATGACTATTCGACAACTCTTTCAAAAAATGGGTGCCCACGAGGACCTGAACTTCTTGCTCACCAACCGGATTCCCCGTATCACGCTGACGCATGTCATGGGCTGGTTCAGCCAAATTCGAAACCCTTGGGTGAAAAATGCGTCTCTGGCGGTATGGCAATTGATCGCTGATTTGGATTTGTCAGAAGCCAAGAAATCAAACTTCGACAGCTTGCATGACTGCTTCATCCGCGAGTTGAAGGAGGGTGCCCGACCGATTCACCCGGACCCGCAAGTGTTCACCAGTCCTTGTGACGGCATCATTGGGGCCATGGGCCGGGTAGAGGATGGCAAGCTCTACCAGGCCAAAGGTTTCCCCTACACCCTGACAGATTTACTGGGCGACGAGGTTGCCAAAACACCTTGGGTCGATGGCCACTACCTCACCATCCGCATCACCTCTTCCATGTACCACCGCTTTCATGCCCCCTTCGATGGCCGACTGACGTATGTCAAGTATTTTTCAGGCGACACTTGGAATGTGAACCCGGTGGCCTTGGCGCGGGTGGAGAAGTTGTTTTGCAAAAACGAACGTGCTTTGTTGAACTTGGAGATTGGCCCGCAAGCCTATCCCGTGGCCTTGGTGCCGGTGGCAGCCGTGTTGGTGGCCAGCATTCGGCTGCATGCCATCGACACCTTGCTGCACACCCGCTACAAAGGCCCGCACGACATTCCTTGTAATGCATCCTTTGTGAAAGGCGAGGAAATGGGTTGGTTTGAACATGGCTCGACCATTTTGGTTTTCGTGCCCAAGTCCTTCGAATTCGTGCCCGAACTCACCACCGGCCAAGGGATTCAAATGGGACAGGCTTTGTTCAAGCTGCCTTGACCACAGGCAGCGATGGCCGTACGTATTTCCAATACCGCCATTGCACGGCGGCCATGCCCAAGAACACCGCAGCGCCCAACAACCAGCTCACATCCACCACGCTGATGCCTGCATGAAGCAAGCCGCTGTAAATGCCCATCATGACCAAGATGTTGGTGTTTTCATTCACGTTTT
>Ga0172372_10011709_pt1 | contig 11119 bp, 5 predicted proteins | sample LakKiv5m_2_FD_114544 | JGI IMG/M metagenome (GOLD analysis project Ga0172372, IMG submission 114544) | Freshwater microbial communities from Kabuno Bay, South-Kivu, Congo - kab_092012_9.5m | ecosystem: Environmental > Aquatic > Freshwater > Lake | place: Democratic Republic of the Congo... | reverse complement strand
CATGTGGCTCGCGCCGAGCGACTCCTCGAGATCGTCGACCGCCTTGTTCAGGTCGAAGTTGCCGCTCGAGTCGATGAAGCCCTGCGCCCACGCGGTCTGCGCGATGTCGCTGCGGCTCATCGCCTGCATCAGCAGCATGCGGGCCTTGATGCGCGCCGACTCCGTCTGGCCGAGACGCTCGACGGCCTCCTCGGTGCGCTGGTCGCGCACGATGACATCGCCGACCTCGTCGGGCGCAGGCACGAGCTCGAACACCACGCGGCCCGAGTAGAGCGGGTAGACCATTTGGAGCACGATCGTCGCGACGCCACCCACGACCACGCCGATCACCGCTGCGGCCGCGATGCCCCAGACATGCTGCCGCAGGATGCGGATCGGGTCGATCTGCACGGCTGCCGGCGCGCTCGGACGCGGCCGCTGTGCTGGCGGGCGGGCGTCGATCGTGGGTCGTGTCGGGGCGGTCGTCATGGGAGGTCTCGGAAACCTTTATCGGGGCTTTGTCTCAAACACTTGAACGCGGGCGCGCCGCGCCCCCGTTCGCTCAGCGCAGCTTTGGCTCGAGTTCGGCAAGGCCGCGCCGCGTCTGCTCGTCGGGGTTCATCGATCCCGCACGCTGCGCGGCCGCCTGCGCCTCGGAGCGCTGACCGAGGCCGAGCAGCGCCTGAGCGCGGTGGTACTGGAGCGTGGCGGAGTCCGCGATGCGCGCCGCACGGTCGAGGAACTCGAGCGCCTCGCGGTGCTCGCCCTCCGCGATCAGCAGGGTGCCGAGCGTGTCGAGGTACTCGGGCCGCGTCGGCTGCATCTGGACAGCGCGACGGGCGGACGGAAGGCCGCGCTTCGCGTCCTTCAGGCACTCGCCGCAGAGATAGGCGTAGTTGTTGAGGATCGGGTGGAAGTCGGGCGCGAAGCCGAGGGCCTTCTCGTAGGCGGCGACCGCGGCCGCGCAGTCGCCCGAGAGGTAGCTCGCGGTGCCGATCCTGTCGAAGAGCATCGCGCCGAGCTCTGCGTCGCCCGCGTAGTCGCCCGACTCGAGCGGCTTGAGGTACTCGATCGCCTTCTGCGGGCCGCCCGAACCGCTGCCGAGCGCGAGCCCAGAGAGGAAGAGGCGCGACCTCGGCGAGAGGTCCGCGCCGACGATCCGCTTGAGGAACTCTTCCGCAGCCGCGAGGTCCGCGGGGGTGAAGAGGAGCTCGATGGCGCCGTACCACTCGGCGAGCGACTGCTGGTTGCCCGAGGCGCTCGCCTCCGCGTAGGCCTCCTGGAGCGTCTTCGTGCCGTCGCCGCGCTCACCCGCCGCGATCAGCGCGGCACCCGTCAGCGCGCGCGCCGCGGTGCTCGTTCGGATGAAGTCGCCCCTGCGCCGCGCGGTCTCCGTGACGCCGCGGAAGTCGCGCGCACGGATGCGGGACTCCATCTCGCGGAGCACGCTCACCGGCTCGGGGCGCAGCGTGTCTGCGCGGTTGAAGGCGGCCGCGGCCTCGCCGTGGCGGCTGAGGCGGGAGAGCACATCGCCGAGGGCGAAGTGCCACGACGCCTCGCCAGGCGCATAGCCGATCGCCTCGCGGAGGTAGGCCTCCGCGCGGGCCGTGTTGCCCGTGAGGAGCGCGAGCTCGACCGCGCGGCGGCGACCCTCGACCGACGACGGCACGAGGCGCAGGTAGCGGTCGAGTTCGCCGAGCGCGCCCGCGACATCCTGGTTCGCGAGAAGCACATCCGCGCGCACGGCGCTCGCGGGGAAGAACGACGCGGCCAGCGCGACCGCGCGGTCCGCGGCCGCCCGGGCCTCCTCGAAGCGCGCGCGCTCGCCCGTCAGCTCGAAGAGCCGGCGCTTGGCGATCGCATCCTGCATGAAGGTCTGCGCGGCCGCGGGCGCGAGCGCCTTGGCGCGGGAGAACGGCGGGAGCGCCGACTCGTAGGCCGCACGCGCGGCGGCCACATCGCCCGCGTTGCGGGCTCGGTCGCCCTCCGCGATGAAGATGCTTCCGTCGAGCATCTCCTCCGTGAAGCCGCGCGCACCGCCCGCGGCGAGCACCGACGCGAGCATCTGGCGCGCCTCGTCGATGCGTCCGACGCGGAGCAGGCACTCGCAGAGCCGCAGCTTCTGGAACGGCTCGGGCACCACGCGCACGGCGTCCTCGAGATACGGGAGCGCCTCCGCGTAGCGGTCCTGCGAGATCAGGAGCGCAGCGATCTCGAGCGTCGCGTCGCGGGTCTGCGCGTTCTCGAGGGCCATCGCCTTGCGGAAGGTCTCCGCGGCCGCGTCGCCGCGCCCCATCTGGAGCTGCAGGTTGCCGAGGACGAGGTAGCCGCGCCAGCCAGCCGCGGCGCCGGCAGCAGTGACGGCGTCGGCGACGGCCTTCTCGGCCTCGGCCTCGCGGCCGAGCGAGCGAAGGAGCGTGGCGTAGTTCTCCGCGACCTCGAGGCTCGCGGGAGCGCGGCGCTGCGCCGCGACGAGGATCTCCTCCGCACGCTTGCGCCACTGCGCGCGCACGCGGTCGAGCGCCGCGTTGCGCTGCACCTCGGTGAGTGCGGACCATGCCGACTCGCTGTACGCGGGATCGCCGCGCTCCGTGAGCACATCGGTGCGCTCGGGGGCGGTCGACGAGAGCGTGTTCGCGAGGCCGATCGCGTTGCGTTCATCCGCAGGCGTGGCGCGGTACTGGTTCTCGCGCAGGCGCAGCGCGAGGCGCCGGTCGCCGATCTGGCTCTCGAGCGAGAGCCAGACATCGCCGACCTCCTCGTCGAAGCCCGCGAGCTGCCGCGCGGAGCGGAGCACGGCGAGGGCGCGCTGCAGGTTGCCGCCGCGCACCGTCGCGCCCACGAGGAGCCGCACCGTGGACATGTCGGAGGGACGGCGGCGGTAGGACTCCTCGTACTGCGCGATCGCGCCGTCGAGGTTGCCCTGCTGCTCGAGCATCGTGCCGAGCGCGCGGAAGACGGTCGAGCTGTCGATGCCCGCGGCGATCGTCCGCTCGAGCAGTTCCGTCGCCTCGCGGCGCTTGCCCTGCTCGAAGAGGAGCTGCGACTCGAGGAGCGGCGCCTGCGTCGGGTCGCGTCCGCTCTGCTTCGCCAGCGCGACCGTGGCGCCCGCGGCTGCGAAGTCGCGCTTCGCGATCGCGTCGCGGAAGTCCGCCTCGATGAGGATCGGATGCACGCGGTCGGAGGCCTCGGCCTTGGCGCGCCAATCGGCCACGCCCGCCTCGAGCCGCTTGGCGGTGTCGGCGGTCGCGGGGGCGGACGGCATGCCCGTGCGCGCCTCGCGCAACGCCTGGTCGGCCATCATCGCCGCGGCCTGGCGCATGCGCACATAGGTGAGCACCGTGCGGGTCGCGTCGTCGATGTCGCCCACATCCATCATGGCGACCACGCGCGCGACGGGATCGTCGCTCGCGAGGACCGCGTTCAGCCGCACGAGCAGCGCGTCGGCGGGGAACCGCTCGAGGCCCGCCTTCACGAGCTCGAGCGCGCGCGCCGTCTCGCCCGCGCGCATCTCGACGACGACCGCGATGCGGTCGACGCGCGGGTCGCCGGCACCGAGCGTCTGCCGCATGCCGTCGACGAGCCGACGCGCGCCGTCGAAGTCGTCCGCGTCGAGCTTCGCCTGCACCTGTCCGAAGAGATCGGCCACAGCGTCGCTCATGCCCGCGCCCGCGTTCGAGCTCGGGTCGTTGGCGAGCATGCGCTCGACCTGCCGCTCGGCGGCGACGATGTCCTGGTCCTCGGGCGTCAGGCTGCGCAGGGTGCGCAGCGTGGCGAGCGCCTCCTGCGGCCGGCCGGCGCGCACCTCGAGATCGGCGCGGAGCTTGAGGAGCGGAGCGTTGTCGGGGGCGAGGCGGAGGCCGCCGTTCACGAGCTCGAGCGCGCGGCCCGTCTCGCCGAGCTGCTGCGCGGCGATCGCGGAGAGGACATGGAGCTCGAGGTCGATCGAGCTGCCCTTCCTGAAGATCTCGTTGAGCTTGATCTGCGCGTTGGCGAAGTCGAGCTTCGCGAGCGCGATCTTGGCGTCGGCACGGAGGAGGGGCGAGTCGTCCGCGGCGCCCGCGAGGAGCCCGGCGAGCGCATCGCGCGCGGCGGAGACCTTCGCCAGCGCCTCATCGCGCGCGGCGCCCTCGAGACCCGAGAGGCCGTCGTGGAGGATGTCGAAGCGGATCTGCGCGGCGCTGATCCTGTTGCCCTCGAAGCTGGCGGCCACGATGCCCGTGGTCGGCCGCTCCATCGCGAGCACGGCCTCGATGTCCGACAGCGCCTGCACGCGGTCGAGCGGACGCAGGAGGACGGCGCGGGCGCGGCGGTGCATCAGCGCGTTCGGGTTGCGCTCGATGTGCTGCCCGAGGAGTTCCGCGGCGCTCTCGACGCCAGGCCTGCCCGCGCGCGACAGCACGCCCGCGAGCGAGAGGACCGTGAACCCGTTGTCGAGGTGGGCCTGCGCGGTCTCCATCAGCGCGTCGGTGCTCGCGAGAAGCGCGGGGTTCTGCGGATCGGAGCCCGAGTCGACGATGGCGCGCTCGAAGCGCGCGATCGCGGTCTGGAGCCCCTTCGGCGACTTCTCTCCCGCCACCGCGAGCGCCGCATCGGCCTTCGCGACGGCGGCGGCGATCTGCGCCTCGCCTGCGCCCGCTCGCGCGCGGGCGAGCTCGAACACCGCCATGCGCGCGACGGCGCCGTAGGCGAGGTCGCGCTCCGCCTCGCCGAGGTCGGGCGACTCGGCCGCGATCTTCAGGTCCGCGACGAGCTTCTCGCGCTCGGGCTCGTCGAGCGAGCCCGCGCGACGCGCGCCCGCGTAGCCCGCGTAGACGGCCGCGACGGCGCGGCCTGCGCCGCCCGCGGGCATCGCCTGCGCCATCTCGTTGGCGACATCGGCGAGCGCCTTCCAGTTCGACGGGGCGCCCACGACCTCCGCCTGCTCGTCGAGCGTGCGGAGGTAGTCGCGCCAGCGGTCCACGTTCACGCGCTCCACGCGCGCGAGGCTCGCGAGCGACTGGAGGTACTGGCCGTAGCGCTCGCGCGCGTCGTTCTCGGTCTCCGACTTCACGAGCAGGGTCGCGTCGCGGAACTTCTCGAGGTAGGCGGGGTTGTTGCTCTTCTTGGCGACGGCGCGTCCGTACGACTCCGCCGCGCGGCGTGCATCGCCCGCCGCGAGGAGCTGGTCGCCCGCGCGGATATGGCGCTCGGCGTCGGTGCGATAGCGGAAGAACAGGATGCCCGCGCCGCCGACCACCAGCGCGATGAGGAGCGATCCGACGACGAAGACGAGCTTCTTGTTGAGTTTCTGTGCCATGGGTTCGGTCCTGTCTTCGGTGGAGCCTCGGTCGCTCCTCTGTCGGTTCTCCGTCGCTTCTCCGTCGTTCCTCGGCCCGCGGCCGCGGTGCGTCTCAATCGGCCGCCCGCGCCGCCTGCGTCACTCCCGCTCCCGCGATTCCCCCGCTTGCTCCCCGCCCCCGCGGGACATGGCCTCGTAGGTCGGCCAGTCGGGAAGCGATCGCATCACATGCGGGATGAGCTCGTCGAGGATCTCCGCGGCGTCGTCCTTGAAGGGTCCGAGCAGCGAGCCGTCGGGCGTCGCCACCTTGCCGCGCTTCGTCAGCTGGATCTTGCAGTAGTAGGCGTACTTGTCGCGCAGGTTGAACGCGGCCTGGCGCACGCCGTAGCTCGACGACACGGCGCGGCCGTTCGCGATGAAGAAGTAGCCGCCGACCTGGCGGTCCTCGGGCTTCTTCGGATCCTGGAACTCGATCGTGGTCGCCGCGATGTCGCCGAGCGGCATCGTCACCCACTCGATGTCCGCCGTGATCGGATCACGCACCTCGGCGACGAAGTACGGCGCCTCGACCGCGACGGGCCCGTCGTAGGGCCTCCACTCCGAGCGGTCGATGGCGATCTCGACGCCCTCGGAGTTGCGCGTGAGCTCGAGTCCGCTCACCGCCCAGCAGCGCTCGGGAATGTGCGGCACGGCGTCGATCGTTCCCGTGTAGTAGGCGATGTGCACATGGACATAGCCCTTGGAGGGGTCGCCCTCGATCGCGTAGGCGCGGTCGAGGTAGCTGCGCGTGCCGAGCTCCTCGATCATGGTGTCCGCGAAGACGCTGTCGTTGCCCACGCGCTCCCACCGCCCGAGCTTCGTAGGGACGGTGTCGAGCGGGCGCCGCAGCTCGACGCGCTCCTTCATCAGGTGGATGTTCAGCTGCGCGACGAGCATGCGGAAGCCGACCGCGCCGAGGATCAGGACGGCGATCGCAGCGACATAGCCGGCGATGGCGGAACGCTCAACCTGCATCAGGGGCTCCCTTCCTGCCGTCCGCGGCGGGGCCCTCGACGAAGAGGTTGCGCAGGAACCACATGATGCCGAGGTAGAGCATGAGCGCGGGCACGAGCCACACGAGCCCCACGAAGCTGTGGAAGTCGCCCGAGGCGAAGTTCGCGTCCCACAGCGAGAGGATGCCGAGCGTGAAGACGCGCAGCACATTGACGCCGATCGCGACGGGCACGCCGGAGAGGACGAGCGCCACGCGCTGCCAGGTGACGCTCAGGCCGGTGTAGGCGATCGCCACGCCCAGCGCGAGGAACGCCACCAGCATGCGCATGCCCGAACACGCCTCCGCGACATTGAGCTGGTTCGGCTCGCCGTTCACGAACACGGTGATGACATTGCCGCCGCGCTCGACATCGACGCCGAACAGCTTGAGGAGCCCGAACGCGCCGAGCGCGGACCAGTCCTGCATGCTCTGCGTCACGACCTGGAGCAGGCGGTCGCTCACCGTCTGGCCGAAGACGACCCAGTAGGCGAGCGGAAACAGCATGATGCGCGTCGCGCGCCATCCGAGGAGCTGCAGCGACAGGCCGAGGAGCGTGATTCCGATCGAGAGGCCGCGCGCGTTGTGGTGGAGCACGAACCACGACGGGCCGAAGGTCGACGCGACGTAGAACGCGACGCCGAGGATCACGACGGGGAGGCCCAGCCAGTTCGCCGTGAACGGCTTGGCGAGCAGCTCGTCCTTGCGCAGGTAGACGAAGTAGCCCGAGATGAACGGCACGATCAGCGTGTGGCCCCAGTCCGCGGGCGCCTCGAGCGCCATGCGGAACTGGCCCTCGACGAACACCCAGAACACGGCGACGAGCGCCGCGAGCATGGCGCTGCCGAGGACCACGAGCTGCACGGTCGACAGCCGCACGGTGCGCGGCCCCGTCGGTCGTGCCATGGCGATGGATGGTGCTCCGCCGGAGGAAGTCATGCTCGAGTCCGTGCCCCGATCCCGTGTGTGGCCGCCGCGGAAGTCGTAGAGCCTAGCGCTACGAGCCCGCGGGCCGAGAGGTTCGTCCACGCGCGCACGCAACCTTCACGCCGCCGCGCGAGGTCCGCGAACAGCGGAGACGGTGCATCCGAGGCGGCAGGAACCCGCCTCTCGTTGTGAAAACGGCGTTCCATCACGGCCGCCCCTTCGCGTGGCGTCCGAGGCCCGTGTCGAGGCGATCGGTCGTGGTCGCGCCGCGCGTCATCGGTTATCGATCGAAGATCGTGAACTCGGGCGGCGGACCGAAGACATCGTTGCCGAAGTTGCGGTCGAGGAGGAAGCCGAAGCCGTAGGTCATGCGGAAGCCGTTGCGGATGATCGCCAGCGGCGTCGCGATGAGGTTCGTCCCGATGATCACATGGTCGTCGGGGCGCATGTAGATGTCGGGCTCGGACCGATTGCGGATCGCCGCGAGATCGACGCGGATCGTCGCCTCGCGGTCCTTGCCGACCACGCGCACGAGGTCGACCCTGTTCGGGATCGCCGTGGGCGAGAGGCCGCCCGCCGCGGAGACGAAGCGGCTCAGCGTGAGGCGCCCGTTCGAGTTCTGCAGTTCGTACACGCCGATCCTGTTGATCTCGCCGTCGATGTAGATGAACCCCGTCTCGGGCGGCTCCACATAGATGCGGTCGTTCGGACGGATGACGACATCGAGGTTCGGGTCGCCCTTGATGAGCGCCTGGTAGTCGATCTCGATGATGCGCGTGGCGTACATCGCGGCCGCGGCGGCCGCCGCCGCGCGCGACTGCTCGGCGCCCGCGGCGGAGCCTGCGCCAGCACCGCGCACCCAGCGTCCGCTCGCGGTGTCGAATGTCCACTGCACCGTGGGCGCGGCGTCCTGCGCCGCGCGAGGCGCGGGTGTCGCAGGCTCTGCGTCGCCGACGCGCGGCACCGAGACCTCGTCGATGTCGACAGCGGGGGTGTCGTCCTGCGCCAGCGTCGGGCGCGCGCGGCCGACGGCGCCCGGCGCGGCCGGCGGCTGCTCGGCTGCGGGCGGTGCCTGCGTCGCGCCGCTTGAGTCGGTCCCTCCGAGCCCTTCGATCAGCGCGTCGAGGTCGACCTTCGGCGGCGTCGCGCCCGAGCCCGAGCCCGTGTCCTCGATGAATGCGTTCGCATCCTCGGTCGCGGGCGGATAGACGGGGTTCAGCGTGTCGTCGAGCGGAGCGGAGCGAACGACCGTGATGCGCTGCGTGGTCGCGAAGGTGCCGCCCGCGAGCGCGAGCGCCTCGGTGAGACGGAGGTCGGGCTTCGTCAGCCCGAACACGCCGACGGTCTGCACGGCGCCCGAGATCGAGAACTGGAAGCTCTGCGCGCGGGTCAGCGCCACGCTCACGACGGGCGACTGGAGGATGCGGCTGACGCGGATCTCGACCTCGCGCTGGAACTCCTCGAGGGTGAGCCCTGCGGCAGGCACATCGCCGATCTCCTTGACGCGCACATTGCCCGTCTGGTCGATCACGCGCACATCGATGTCGCTCTCGCCCGGCTGGACGAGCTCGAAGATGTCGAGCCGCAGTTCGTCGCCCGGCGCGAGCCGATACTTGAGCTCGCCGGGAACGAGGTCCTCCGGCAGCGGCGGCGCGACCTGCGCGCCCTTGAAGGTCGAGCGCTCGATCACATCGAGACGCGACAGGATCGGCATCGTCGTCGGAGTGGTCTCGAAGTAGCCCGTGCGGCTCGGGTCCATCCACGAGTCGACCTCGCATCCGAGGAGGAGCGTCGAGACCGCGACGCCCGCCGCGATGCGGCCAGCGCATGAGCCCACCGCACCAAGCCTGGCGATGAAGTGCACGCGCGGCGGCTCCGCAACTGGTCCGGACATGCGTCCGCTCACAGGGAAATCACGCGATGACGGGATCGGATTCACGATCTTTGGCTCCGGTCGTAGCCGACAGTCACGCCACCCCGGAATGGAGCAGCGGCCACAGGCCCGATCCTTATCGGCGCGGGGGTCGTTTCGGTTTGAGGAAAGAACCCTGCCGCGCAGGATTCGTGCGACGCGAATGCGCCGCACACCCGCGCTCAGGAAGGCATGGCGCGCAGCAGGACCGCCATCCGAGCCGCCACGCCGCAGGAAACCTGCGCAAGAATGACGCTCGACCTCGGGTCGTCCGCGACCTCGTCGTCGATCTCGAGGCCTCGGTTGACGGGGCCCGGATGCAGGATCACGGCCTCTGGTCGAAGGCGCGCGCGTCGCGCGACGGTCAACCCATATGCCGACCGATAATCAGGCGCGATCCCACTGGCCGCAGCGCGCTCCAACTGGATGCGGAGCATCATGATGGCATCAAGATCATGAATGATCGAATCAAGATCATGCGTGATCGAGATGGAACCCGAGCCCACCGCTATCTGGTCGAAGCCCACGGGGACGAGCGACGGCGGCCCGACGATGTGGACATGCGCCCCGAGAGCGACGAGCGCATGCGTGGCCGAGCGCGCCACGCGGCTGTTCGCGATGTCGCCGACGATGGCGATGTGCCTGCCGTCGAGCTTCCCGAGCCGCAGCCGAAGGGCGAGGACATCGAGGAGCGCCTGGGTCGGGTGCTCGTGGCGACCGTCGCCCGCGTTGATGACGGGGCAGCCCACATGGCGGGCGACGAGCGCCGCGCCGCCCGAGATCGAGGTGCGCACCACGATGGCGTCGACGCCCATGGCGTCGATGTTGCGCGCGGTGTCGACGAGGGTCTCGCCCTTCGACGCGCTCGAACCGCTCGCGCCGAGGTTGACGACGGCCGCGCCGAGTCGATCGGCCGCGATCTCGAAGCTCACGCGGGTGCGCGTCGAGTCCTCGAAGAAGATGTTCGCGACCACGCGTCCCTCGAGGGTCCGCTCGCCGCGCGCATCGCCGACGGCGACGGGGAGGAGTTCCTCCGCCCGCGCGAGGAGCGCGCGCAGCTCGCCGAGGGGGAGGCCCTCGATCGCAAGGAAGTCCCGCGCGGCGCGGTCCTGTGGTCGCAGCGATGTCCGTTGCACGAGTCGCACGGCGCGCAGGATAGCGCCGCGGCGGAGGGACGCGCGCCTACTCTGCGGCGCTCGCGAGGCCTGGATCGGCCACGACATGGATCGGCGTGGTCGTGGTGGCGACGGCGCCCGTCAGCTCGTCGCGGATCTCGACCTTGAGGCGATAGCTGCCCACGGTCAGGAACTCGCTCAGCGACACGATCTCGCAGAGGAAGAACTCGTCGCGCCGCACGGGGCTCGTGTCGACCACGGCCGTCCACTCGGGGCTGCGCTGCCAGACCTCGATCCCGTCGCGCTCGGACTCGAGCGTGACCCGCGTGGCCAGGCGCGTCGTGAAGCTGCCGCCCACGAGATCGCTGCGGAAGCCGTCGAGCTCGGCGTAGACGATGAACCGCGCGTTCGACCGCGCGAGGAAGCGATGCGTGCCGACGGTCGAGTAGCGGCCGAAGCCCTCGACCTTGGTGCAGAGCGCGACCTTGGGGATCTCGAGCATCGGGCCGCCCGTCAGGGCGAGCACGAGCGACTCGCTCGTCGAGCGGTCGAACTCGCGGCGGCCGTCGCGGAGCGCGATTCCAAGCGCCACGAAGCCTGCGTGGGCGCTGACGACGCGCTCGCGCTCGGCTGGAAGAAGGTCCGCGCCGAAGTCCTCGGGCAGCGCGAGGTCGGGGTCGCCGACCGCGAGCGCCGCATAGGCAAACCAGTCGCGCAGCGGCTCCGCGCTCTCGCCGCCGCGCCGCGCGAGGCTCTCCGCAAGCAGCTTGGCCAGCTCGCTCGGCTCCGTCGGAACGGTCACCGGCGGCGGCGGAAGCTCGAGCGCCCCGTTCACCTGCGTCGTCAGAGGCGACGCGGGCACAGCGGGGGGCGTG
>Ga0172372_10011707_pt1 | contig 11120 bp, 2 predicted proteins | sample LakKiv5m_2_FD_114544 | JGI IMG/M metagenome (GOLD analysis project Ga0172372, IMG submission 114544) | Freshwater microbial communities from Kabuno Bay, South-Kivu, Congo - kab_092012_9.5m | ecosystem: Environmental > Aquatic > Freshwater > Lake | place: Democratic Republic of the Congo... | reverse complement strand
CACTTTGTAATGATCGCATAATGCCTCAATTATCTCACCTGTCGTTTTACGTCCCATTTTTTTGCGTACTTTTAAAATTAGCGTCATATCATTTTTTATTGAAAGAGCAAACCAACATCAAAAAAAGTGTAAGTGCATTTTTATCATTTACCACCGGTCTGTTGTACCATCACGTCGATGACATCATTATCCTCCATGTTTAATTTTTCTGGGGTAACGTCATCGTTTATTCTGTTCCCGTCGTAGAGAAACCGTACGGCACCCGGTGCAAAACCTTTTCTTTCGCAATACGCCTTCATCAATCTTCCCAAAGGTGTATCTTTACGAATTTTGAAAAACAGTTCTCCTCCGCTAGGATCGACAACACGCAAGTTGATACGATCGTCACTTAAGGGTTCTTCAACTTTAGTTTCCATTCTGCATACTTAAGTACATAAAACTACAAAAAACTTGAATTTTGTAGTTTTTCACTATTTCTCTTTATTTAGCGCATTACAAGACAAATATCGCCATCTAAAGGTGAACTAACTTTCGATGTGTTGAAATACTTGAAGTATATACAAAATCAGGATAAGAAGAGCTTTATTTTGCTTCGCTTTATGCTAATTCGCATATTTTCAAGAGAAAACCTTTGGTAACTATAGTATCGAAAACAAGTCTACATGCATTTTCGAATGGAAGATCATATCTCTTTCCTTCTAACATAAAAGTATGATTTCCGTGCGCATCACCTTCGGAATGATTCTGACTAAAGAGCGCATGTTGCATTTCGTGAACTAACGTACTTGCCGGTGTTTTACCTCCGAAAATATTCCATAATGGAGACTTGAGACGTAGATATCCCGTCGCTGATGTCACCGAAGATGTTGCAAGTATATTCTTAAATTCTTTCCACGACGCTACGTACCCATCCAACTCTTCTTCAATACTACCGTAAGCGAATGTAATGGCGTGTTCATCTTTCGAATAATACGCTGCAAAATGTCCTCTATCTGGCGTTACATTAATTTTCGGTGCACCCTTGGAAAAAGACAATCCATTCACGTCAAGTTTCTTTCCTATTGCGAAATACGCTTTTGCGATCATCGCCATAATCTTTTTAAATTCTTCAAGATTCCGCTGTGTAGCTTCTGAGATGACAACGTCATCCTCTGTCACTTTTTCAGACTTTTTTGTTACGAACCCTATACGATGTCCATGTTTCGTAGGTGGCGCGTAGTATTTCTCCAAAAACCAATTTAATATTAACTCTGTCGCTTCTGGAATCTCTGCATAACGTATATTGGCAGCGAAAAAACCATCTTCTGTTGTCGCTATGATACGTTTTAATATTTCGATGTCGCTTTTATTGATGTTTATACCCACCTTTTCGTAGTTCCGATGGTTAGCTTTTTGGTTCTTGTTCCATTCATTCATTAAATTTTCGTCTATCTTTCCCATATGACTACCACCTAAACCAGTCACTAAAGCAAAAAGCATCATTTTCACAGAATGCCAAATATCTGCAAGACTTGTATCTTTGTGTTTGAATACGCTGTTGAGAGTAATCGGAATCGAATGTGATTCGAAGAAACTATTGCCGTCAACCGCTAACTTCCTAGATCCCGAATAATTTTGGAATTGTTCTATTTCTCCTCTAGAGTTAGAATTGGGTAGGTAGGCTTCCAATACGTCAAACCGTTTTTCTACGATAGCCTTGTCGTACAACTTCCTTATTAAACATCTATACGTAGCGGACTTAATAAAGGAATTCAGTTCCGCGTCGGTATCTCTGGGTATCGAAACAAGACGATTACGCGATTGTGTCGCGTTGTAATATTTTTTGTTGAGGTCGATGACAACCCCATTTGCTAGATCAGAATTAAACATCTGACCGTATAGAGCCGTTAAGTAAGGCGATAGTAAACCCATAGGAACACCGTTTGTCAGTAAAACTGAAGGATATTGTACACCTGACGCTACGTAATAACATCGTCCTACTTCAGTCTCGTATAAATTTACGACATCTAGTGTGACTGTCTTACCATTGAGATCTATTCTTGATGGGATAAATGAGAGCTGAGATTGCGTATGAATAGAACCTTCCATCGCCAAAGATACTTTCTGTTCTAGTGTTAACACATTTGACAAGTTTACTGTGACAAGAGTACCTCGTTTCTCGACGACATCATTCTCTGGTATAGAGATTTGATACCGAATATCAAGCACTCTTGCGTAAGATTTAACGTCGGGGCTAGGAATGAATAGAGGATCAAGAATTGGCGTGGCAACTATTTCAATATCGTTTGACACAATACTCACGTACGCGCACCAAGGTTGACGATAGATGTTAAATAATCCTGTACCCATCTCTCCTGTCGTAATGAGAGAGCCACTCTTGGAACTAAGAAAAGGGATTAGTAAACTCAAATATGCAGAAGGAGGAATACCTACTGTATCTCCAACAGATATCGCATCTTCCGTAATAACGATATTTACGAAATCTTTTTCGTAAGAAGGGTTAGGTTGTGATGCGTGTAAAACTCTTATAGCGTCAACGGAATTTTGAACTAATTCGGTCAGTACGCTATCTACAAAAGGTTTGGAAGTGCCTTCGTTGGCTGCGATCTGTACCATTTGGAATTGTTGCTTGCGTGTTTGGTGAAAAGTCCATGATTCTACTCTCTGTAAAAATGACAACAGATCTGCGTTTGTAGATATACCCATTACGACACTATTATTCTCTGAAAATGTGTAATCTATCAACTGATTCGCGGTGATGGTTACTGTTCTACACCCTGATCTCGAACTACAGCCCGAAAGAAGTGGGTGTCCCATAGGTCCTTGTCTTGCATAGATCATACACATACGAAGCGTATTTTGCAACGGGATAAAAAACGATGCGTCGTAAAAATCTCTATACTCGGTCCTATTTTCGAACGTGTGGTTGTAATTTTTCCATGTATCCATAAACTCGATGGAGTACTTGATACGCACTTCGGAAAAGATCATATCGACCCATCTACTCACATCATCAACCTCGTCATAATTTCTAAGAGAATATATATAACGGTACATCACCAACGCAACCAAAGAACCTTCAAATCCTGTAATGCATTTGCGCGTAATTTGGTTGGCAAGATCGACCAATTCCCGTAATGGGAACTCTTTTCCCTCGTATGTTGTTTGATTATAAGGTCGGTGTGCTTGTTGCATGCAGGATATCAACGCTTTTATCGTAAGATCTTGAAAATGGAGACCGTTTACAAAAGTAAAGTGCTTGATAGCGTGTCGCCCTTCAAATTTGCAAATATAGAGAGATTGCAACAACGCATCATTGAAAAGGTCATCACGACGTTCTATTTGATCGAAATCACTCGAACTGAAATTTCCTATTGTAGAATGTATTAGAAACTCTTTTGCCAAAGAAGGCCAAAAAATAGGAACATAATCGTATACCAGCGTCATCTGACCTCCGTATACGCAATCAATATTAAGCGACGTAAAGTATGCGATGAGTAAACTAATATATTCCTCAATGAATCTTGAGTGGGCGCTTGTGGTCGTCATGTCTGATGAAGATGAAGAGAAACATGTTATTACACTCGAAGATGGTGAAGGTGAATGATATCGTTGTAATACGAGTTTCAATGCATTCAATACAGCAGTTAATATCATGTGACTGCCTATTGAAGATGAAGAATGGAATCCTTGATGCGCAATTCGAAGATCACCAAATATTTTCACATGGTTGCTCGACAAACTACCCGCAAATGCGAAAATAGCCGAAAAAAGTGTACGGATCAACGTTTCATATCGTTTGTGTATTTGATTCAGTTTATATCCAGCCTTGTAATTAGGATCTATCAAACAACCACCTATGAAGATATACGCTTTATTGATACCGAGTTGATTGCAAAGGTCTAATGCGCGATTGCGAACGTTTACCACGACATCAGGCAATTTTTTATAATATTTTAAAATGATGTAGCGCGTACGTTTATACGTCAGTAAAAACCTTAGAGATAGCAGTAACCTTATAGGAGATAACTTAATGATGTTCTCAAATACGAGCAAGAGATCTTTATACGAATCCACTTCATGTAAAACGTACTGTTGAATGATGGAACTGTCTGGATCATTATACATTATGCCATACTGTCTAAAAATAAAATTTGAAGTGAATCCGTCGGGTATTTGAAATATCTCCACGCCTTGTACTATCGCAAAGTCTACTAAATACTCTGAGCCGCGGTTGAGTACGGTACTCAGGAATTCGTCGTTATTTTCTATAAGATATTGAAGCAATTCGTACCCTGCCTCTTTTACATGATCCTTCATCACAATCACATTACCATCCTTATATTTTTCGTATACATCTATCATACTATTATATAATTGCGCTGTTTTCGCAGCAAAGTCATAGAAGCTTGTAGCTTCATGATGCAATCCCTTATACTTTGCGCATTTCGCCGCAATCTTTCCTGTACGATCCCCTGGTATTCCATTTTCAAGAGATAACGCTACCTGCACATTTCCAGGGCGTGAAATACCAGCATCGTGTACAAAAAATTCTTTGAAAGATTCTGGTATGTAAGATCCCCAATAACTATTCCACATATCGTCTAACGTGCTATCTTGTTCTTTGGCATCCTCTAAAATTAGTCTTGGCGTAGTTGTGATGATGTTCGCTATCAATTCTGGTATTGGCAGATTCTTCCACGCTAATGGAAAGAACAACAATGAGGGAACGCCACCATTAAGACAATTGGTAATGCCCGATACTGGGATAATGCGTATACCCTTAATTAACTTCTTGCCGTAGTTTCCATGAAGAGTGTCACACAACCTCGATACTTTGGTTGTAATCTTCTCCAAGGAGCAGCCGCTAAACACTACTGCATTATACCCTGTAAAGTTTTCGTTAACTATTTTCGCAAGAATTTCGGTAGGAACAAATAGCGCTACATCCTCTTTGGACTTGATATAATCTAGTGTGTCAGTAATCAGGGTGTAGGCGGCAGGTTGCCCACTGTAATCCGCATATTTTTTCAATGACTTTATAAAGAAATCCAAAGAGTAATTTTGAGTGGTGTTTTTGGTGATGTAGTCAACAAGATTCCTAATTTCTCCTAAGAAGTTTCCGTAATTGAGAGAACCATGGGTAAGAATGACGTCGTCGCGACTTACAGGAAGGGAAGTAGTAATTGGTAAACTAATGATGTAGTCAAATCTATTTAGATTGTAGTAATCCTCTTCTGGATTACCGATCGTTCTAGGTCCCACCACTACAATATCACCTACAGTGATTACGATACCTCCGTAATCTTGGTATTTTTCGATGCGTGAAGGGCGTATTGAGAGTACAATCTGAGACTTTGTAGTAAGCGTTTTGGTACTCAAACTCGGCGCTAATAAAGACCCAAAAAATACAGATTTGGGAATACCTTCCGCAAAATCGTCTACGATAAATATGCCGTAACGGTCAGAATCGCGAGTTGCAAAGCTTATGTTCTCACGATAAATGATCGTGTTCGTAGGAGATTCGATGCTATTCAAAATCTCTTGACTCTGTATCATAGGATCGACCTTGATGATTACATCTTGTACGTATCTCAATTTGGAGATCTGTGCCTTGAATAAGTTCAACACTTCAGCCGCGTATCCGCTAACATAAAGTTGAATAGAAGTACCGTGAGGACGATGAAAATAGGGTAAAGGACTTTTTTCAAGCTCTGCACGAGAAACATTTTCGTGATAGTCGCACCACAATTCGTCGTCCTTGGCATATATGCCTGCCATATAAGGAAGCTGTCCTGGGAGAGTAGAAACAATCACTAACTTTGGAGGAAAAGCGCTGCTGGACGTCTTGTTGAGTACCCACCAAAGTATACTCATAAATCCCATACCGAACTTACCGATGGAAGGAGGAATCTGTTTTCCAGATTTAACAGCATTCATCCTACGATACGAATCGATAGAGTTAGTTAAGAGCTCCATAATCGATTGAGAAGGATCCGCAAAGATTCGCGTCGCTGCTACCTTAACAAGATTACTTGCGATAGTATACGCTCTTGCACCACATGAAGAACCCGCATCTTTAAGTTCGCGCTCTATGAATTCTTGTACAGTGCCCTTGAATTGTCCACAAACTAAACTAGTGATTTGAAAAGTGAATTTCTCTATAGATTCGGGAATTACAGAAGAAGTTTCCGCGTCAGAACTTATATTGGAAACTGCTAAAGTAGCAGTTTCCACAGCTTCATCGGAAAGTTCTTTAGCAATCGAACTTTGAAGTTGTTGCTTATTCTTGAAGATAGAGGTGATGACGTTGCGCCTATTGTTCCTATTTTTGGGATCTGGTAAAGTTTCTATAGTGCGCTTAATGCATTCATCAAAATCCGCTTTGGTAATGCCATAACGACTAATAATCGTACTGACCATTTCGCCCATGGGTACAGTTTTCCCGCTCATTTTTTATTACTATATAAGTTCGAGTTAAGAAGAGCTACAATTTCTTTAAATTCGGATAGATGCCTCAAAAAATAGTTCTATTTCACTTTAGTAATGGTGAAATGCTTCGAGTATAATAATGTATCTAATGCTATAAGTCTCTGTGAGTATACCATACGAGTTCAGGATAAGAAGAGCTTTATTTTTGTATACGTTTAGATACGTGTTAGTACTTCGAGGATCTTCTTACCTGGAACTTGTATATATACGTATAAAAAATGACTTCTTATCTGGAACTTGTATATTTTCTTTATGTGTGGAAGTATGCCTGTCGTAATTTCGTAATTTCGTAAAATTTTGTATGCACTATACACATACAAAAAAAATCCATTATATTTCTTGTGCAATTTCACAGATCTTATTCCAAAGACCTTGTGTTACGAGATAGTCGTATACATTACTACAAGATACTTCAAAAGGAGTAGTATACTCTATCCCTCCTAGCGCGTAGGTATGCGTACCATGAGAGTCTGAAGAATCGTGACTTGAACTAAAAAGTGCGTGTTGTAATTCATGAATGATTGTTGAAGCGGGAACTAACCTCCCCACAAATTTATAGAATGCCGCATGCGTTTTGGCGTAGACGATAGCTGACGCAATACCTTCATTTCGTATTTTATCCTTGAAAATGTTCCATGACGAAACGTAATTTCCTAATTCCCTTTTTGTGTTGTTGAAATTGATGGTGATGGCGTGATCAAACCTATTATAGTGTGCAACAATCGACGATATATTGGGTGATACGATAACCTTAGGAGGTCCTTTGTTAAAAGCTAAACCAGAAGTGGTCTTATCATTATTCCCTACAAAATAATAGGCTGAACACACCACGCCGACAATTTTTATAAGCACTTTTATGTCCTCCACTTCCTTTGGAGTTATGACTAACTTGCCTGAAGTACTAGTTACGTTAACTTTACCAGATGATTTAGTCGTCTTTGTCTTGGTTCCCACAGCAAATTGTTGTTCTTTTAGAATCTCACCAAATATTTTACCTTTGAACCACATCATGACTAGATCCATCGCATCTTTCGGTATCATTTTAAACTTATAGTCTCGAATGTACTCGAGATGTCTATCATCCAAGGGAAATCCTTCAACGCTTTCATCCTTTATGAGTTCGCGCCATCCTACTATAAATTTATTTGTCGTGACGTAGTCGTCATTCTCTAATTCTTTTAGGTCGCCGAGTATAACTTGAAATATGCGATAAAAAGATATGAGGCATTTGCCTGTAATGCTAACTGATGCATTACATAGCGCATTCATTCGAAAGAACGTTATTCCGTTTAAAAATGGTTTGTACGCATTGTATCCTACAAAATTGCGAAATGATACGTTAGAAGTCGCATTCGGGAAATAACTTTCCATGACGTCCATCCGGTTTTCATTTACCACCTTATTGTATATTTTCCTGACGAGACACTTATATACGCCACATTGAAGAAAATTCAAAAATAAATCGCGATTGGGATCATCTTCTGTAAGTATGAGTCTGTTACGCGATTGCGTTGCTTGGTAAAATTCTTTGTTTAGATCTATTGCTATGCCAGATTCGATGTCGGGATTGATTTCATCTTTGAATAGTTGAGATAAGAAAGGAACCAGAGGGCCAATGGGAATGCCATTGGTCAACAAAATTGATGGAGACGTGATATTTGTGATGTAACATGCTCCTACATTTCCTGATATAATTTTAGTTTTGGCGATGTTTACACGATCTCCATTCAAAAACAGAGGATAATCTATATAGGCTAGTTGATTGCGTGTGTGAATGGCACCTTCCATGACAAGTGATATTTTTTCTGAAGGAGTTAATTTATCCGATAAAATGATGGTTATATTTGTGCCTTGTCTCTTAACTTCCGGGGGGTGTACCGAATAGATCACGTCAACGACCCTATTGTTTTCCACGATAGGTCTTGCATTAATATGTACCTTGCCCGACAAAATTTCTACGCTTCCACACCACGGTTGCCTGAAAACATTGTAGAACCCAGTTCCCATTTCTCCCGTCATGGCTTCATCCCCGGTTTTTGAACTTAAAAAGGGAATCCAAAGGCTTAAGTAGGCGGAAGGAGGAATACCTATAGGATCTTTTACGCATATCGTGTTCTCGGTAATGTCGATGTGCACACTTCGATCTAAATTGCCAGAACCGCGTATGGCGTCTACTGAATTTTGTACCAGTTCCGTAATTACACTTTCAATATAAGGCTTTGATGTTCCTTCGTTTGATGCGATCTGTACTATCTGCAATCTCTCCTTCCTTGTATTGTGAAGCGTATGCGCAGATACCTTCTCTAAGTAACGAAAAAGCGAAGAGAATTTGGTTATTTTGTTTTCTTCTGGAGATCCAGACTTCAATGAAAATATGTAATCGATCAGTTGGTTTGCTGTGAAAATGACTCTGTTATCTTTGTGGTGTGTGTTACCGCTCTCTACAAAAGATGACGATGTGATAGGAGACGTAGATATTTTGTGGTCCATACACATACTTAATGTTCTTTGCATGGGCAAAATATAAGCTTCGGTATATTTCGATGTGTATTCGCCACCATTATTGTGAGTATGATTATAGTAGATCCATCCTTTCATAAATTCGTGTGGGTATTTAGTGCGTGTTTCCGTGATCATCATGTCGATCCAACCGATTATATCACCTAACCTATCGATTATTGATAAGTGAGTGTGAATGTATCCGAATACGACAAATGCTATAATGGATGCTTCAAACCCAGTCTCTGCCTTGTCTACGATGCTTTGACCGATTTCAATAAGCTTTCCAAAGTAAGGCTTCGCCTTTGAATTGGATATAATTTTGTTTATCCAACGTGACACTGTCGATAACGGAAAATGGATTGCGTTTAGGAATGTAAATGTTTTGACAGGAATGCGTTGTTTGTAAGATGATATATCGATACAAGTCCACAAAGATTCGTAAAGCATCTTATCCGTCACTTTCAGAAGACGATCTATATTTACAGGAGATGTGTCTATTTGCGTGACCTTAAACAGCGGGTCATAGTAATCGGACGTGAATATAAGCGATGTAACGCTGCCATAAACAGAATCAATTGTTATCGTGGTAAAATATGCTATTAGACGGTTGATATAGTCACGCATTAACACTACGTTTACAGGCGAATGATGTCTGTTTTTTATGATGGCTAATAAGCTGAATATTGTGTTTAACATGAGTACGATGCGAAAACCATCATCTTTTACGAATCTGATATTCTGTTGGTTTGATGCTTCTGTAAAGTACGTGTGGATACGTACAGTATCTAAACTTAGAGTAAATGAATAGACGGCCAAGAAGAGTGGATGGATAAGATCGTCAAACTGACGATAAAATGCATTTAAGACATAACTTCCGTTTTCTTTGACACAAAAATTGTTTTTGAGTATGTAGGTTCCCCAAAAATTATTCCACACCTTCGTTATACTACTCCCACCTACTCCTTCCAAAATTAACCGTGGTGAAGTAGTTACTATTTTAGTAACTAAATCTGGATCGTTTTGCCACTCGGTCGGTACGAAAAGACATGACGGTATACCCGCATTTGTAGGAATTTTAATGTTGGCAGGGAAAATTCTTATTGCTTTGACGATATCCCGTCCCCATGTTCCTATTTTCTTCTCGAAAAGGTTGATTATGCGCGTTGTCGTTATTGAAAGGGAGCATTCTGAGTATACGGATACAACCATTTCAGGAAACTCTGTTAGTATAATATTGCGTAACGCGCTTTCTGGGACGAATATTACAGTCTCTTGCATCTCTAAATATTTGATATATCCTTTCAAGTCCTTGATAATGAGGTAAATAGCAGGTTGACCACTATACTTTGCATAAGATTGTAGTGATCTGAAAAGAAAATCGATGCTTGGCAATTGATCCGAGACTCCTCGTATAGAACGCGTTGCAACACAATTATCAACTATTTTGAGTAGCTCATTGAGAAAATAGACTTGGGTAAACGAACCCGGTGTTAAAATAATATCATCTCTAGATACAGGTAATGGTGTATCGATAGGAAAACTTATTACGAAATGCGTCCGTAAAATATCTTTACGGACTGTTTCAACATTGGGATATGGATCTTCCAACATAAAAAAATCGATTATTGTTACATCCCCTACAGTAATTACGATGCCTCCGTGTAAATGAGGTACAGGTGGTATTCCGATGTGAGATTTTCGAATTTTATAAGGAGCAGATTTCGCGGAAAGTGTTTTAGTACTAAGGCTTGGAGATAACAATGGCCCGAAGAACACTCTACGAGGTATTCCTTCCGCAAAATCATCGACTTGGTTATGCAACGCATTTTCATGTAAATTAGAGTGATATAAGATAGTCATGCCATTTTCGACTGCATTTTTGTAATCTTCGGGTTGCGGTTGAAGTTTGATCTTAACATCTTGAACGTAAAGCAGTCTGTAACTTTGTCTCCCAAAAGATGTGTAGATTTCGTGGGTGGCATTTGTAAGTATAAAACTAATATGGGTGCCATGAGTTCTGGGATAGGGATTGATTGCTCTTACAAGTTCATCGTGCCTAATGTCGTCATTATAGTCGCACCACAGTATTCCGTTTCTTGCATATATGCACGCTGAGAATGGTTTCT
>Ga0172372_10011706_pt1 | contig 11120 bp, 12 predicted proteins | sample LakKiv5m_2_FD_114544 | JGI IMG/M metagenome (GOLD analysis project Ga0172372, IMG submission 114544) | Freshwater microbial communities from Kabuno Bay, South-Kivu, Congo - kab_092012_9.5m | ecosystem: Environmental > Aquatic > Freshwater > Lake | place: Democratic Republic of the Congo... | reverse complement strand
GGCCGGGGCCGGTGTCGGCTACGGCCTGACCTGGACGGCATCGCAACCCACGCGCCTGGCCCTGGTCCCGATGGGCTACGCGGACGGCATCCCGCGCGCGGCCGGCAATCGGGCCAGTGTCTGGCTGAACGGCGGCCTGCACCCGATCGTCGGCCGGGTTGCCATGGACCAGTTCGTGGTCGACATCGGTCAGGCAGGCGCCGCGCCAGGCGATGAGGTCGTCGTCTTCGGCGAGCCGGGCCCTTCGGCCGATGTGTTCGCCGCGGCCGTGGACACCATCGGCTATGAGATCGTCACCCGCATCGGCCCGCGGGTGCCGCGTCGGTACCTGGGGGAGCCATGAGCCCGGATCTGTCGAATGCCCTGCGCCTCACCGGCGGCAGCCTGCTGGCCGCAGGCGCCCTGGCAGCCGGCGCCGCCATCGGAGCCGCGGCCGAACGAGCCTTGGTCGCGCGCGCGGCCAGGCCCGATCCCGACTGGCTACTTGCCGAGTTCTCCCCCGAGACGCACGAGTTGATCCTTCAGGACGGGACCTGGCTGCACGTGGAGATCGACGATCCGGGCAGCGCCCCGCTGACCATCGTCTTCAGTCACGGCTATGCCCTGAGCTCGAACTCCTTCGCCTTCCAGCGCCGGGCCCTGCAGGGCCGGGCCCGGATGATCTTCTACGACCAGCGCAGTCACGGCCGGTCCGCGCGGGCGGAGGTGGAGTCCCATCACGTCGACCAGTTGGGCCATGACCTGATGGCGGTGATCGAGACCTTCGCCCCCACCGGGCCGCTGCTGCTCGTCGGCCACTCGATGGGCGGGATGTCCATCATGGCCCTGGCTGAGCAGCACCCGGAGCTCTTCGGTGATCGGGTCCGCGGGGTCGCCCTCATCTCGACCGCGGCCGGTGGCATCACCGAGGTCTCCCTGGGTCTGCCACCGATCGCCCGCCAGGCCTTCCATCGCTACGCCCCGAAGGTCGCCATGGCTCTGGCGCGTCGCAAGGAGGTGGTGGAGTTCGGTCGGCGTTCCAGTACGGACCTGTCCCTGATCCTCACCCGACTGTTCTCCTTCGGTTCGCGAGCTCCGCACGAGGCTGGGGAGTTCGTCGCCTCGATGATCGAGGCGACGCCCATCGACGTACTGGCCGAGTTCCTGCCGGCCCTGCAGGAGCACGACAAGCTCCAGGCCCTGCCGGTGCTGCAGCGGGTGGAGGTGCTGGTCATCGTGGGCGATGCCGATCGGCTGACCCCGCTGCAGCACAGTGAGGCCATCGTCCGGGAGATCCCGGGTGCGGAGTTCGTGGTGATCCGCAACGGCGGCCATATGGCGAACATCGAGTTCCACGAGCAGGTGGACCAGGCCCTGCTGCAGTTGCTCTCCCGGGTGGAGCGCAACCTCCGCGGCGTCGCATGATCCTGCGCACCCCCGAGCAGATGCGCGAGCTCGGCGCGCGCATCGCCGGTGCGTGCCGGCCGGGTGATGTGGTGGTCCTGGTGGGCGACCTCGGTGCCGGCAAGACGACCTTCGTCCAGGGGATGGGAATCGGACTTGGGATCGCCGAGCCCATCACCAGCCCGACCTTCGTCATCGCCCGCGTTCATCGGTCCCGGACCGGACCGTCCCTGATCCACGTCGATGCCTACCGCCTGGGCAGCGGCCTGGAGCTCGACGACCTGGATCTGGACACCGAGCTGGCCACGGCCGTGACCGCGGTCGAATGGGGTGAGCAGCATGCCGACCGGCTCACCCCCGATCGACTGGTCGTCTCGATCGAGGTCGCCCCGGACGAATCCCGAATCGTCCACCTGCACGGTGTCGGGCAGCGCTGGGCCGATCTGGAGGCGTCATCACGGGGGGAGGAACCGTGATCCTGGGGATCGACACCTCCAGCGCCCTCACCTCGGTGGCCCTGGTGGACGCAGGACGCACCCTGGCCTACGCCGAACACGACGATGCCCGACAGCACGGCGAGGTCCTGGCCATACTGGTCGAGCGGGTACTGGGGCAGGTCGACGGCCTCGGGGTGCGCTGCATCGCATGCGGAGTCGGCCCCGGCCCGTACACCGGACTGCGCGTCGGTGTCGCGACCGCCACGGCCCTGGGCCTGGCATGGCAGGTCCCCGTTCATGGTGTCTGCTCACTGGATGCACTTGCCGATCGACTCGCAAAGGGCAGTCGAGGTGAGAACGCAACGAGTCCCTTCGTCGTCGCCAGTGACGCTCGCCGGCGTGAGGTCTACTGGGCCAGGTACGACCTGGACGGCAGCAGGGTGGCCGGACCGCATGTCGGTCGTGCGGATGAGCTCGATCTGACCCTGCGGCAGCAGCCGTGGATGGGGGAGGGTGCCGCCCTGGCCGCGGACGCGGTGAACTTCACCGGTGACGCCGATCGGCCGACCGCCGCCGATGTTGCCGCACTGGTGGAGCGACTTGTTGCCGGGGGTGAACCGGTCGGTCCCCAGGTGGGGCAGCTGGCAACACACGGTAGCGATGATGGCGGTACCGCAACGGCACTGTCCGGAGTCCGACTGCTTCCGCCAACTCCCCTGTACGTGCGCCGGCCCGATGCGATGGCGGGCTGATGGATCCAGGCTGGCGGATCCGCGCCATGCGCTGGTGGGACATCGATCAGGTCGCGGCCCTGGAGTCCGTCCTGTTCGAGCAGTCCCGCTGGTCGGTGGAGCAGTTCTGGTCCGAACTCGCCCAGCCGACCCGCACCTACGTGGTGGTCCAGGCCGGCCCGGAGCAACAGGGATCGATCATCGCCTATGCGGGCATCTTCGTGCTGGGAGCCGAGTCCGACGTGCAGACCATCGCCGTGGCCCCGACCGCCCAGGGCCGGGGCATCGGCCACGCACTGATGGACCATCTGATGGCGACAGCTCGCGAGCAGGGAGCGACGCAGATGTTGCTCGAGGTGCGCTCGGACAATGGGCCGGCCATCGCCATGTACCAGGCCCTGGACTTCGAGCAGATCAGCATCCGACGGGACTACTACGCACCAGGGATCGATGCCTGCATCATGCGACGACGCCCCCTGTGAATAGCAGAGTCGACCTGCGCCTTGCAACCACGCGCTGCAGTCGCATCCACGTCGGGTGCGGGGATGAGCGACTCCGGCAACAACTCCCCGCCATAATGACGGGTGCCCGGATTCGACGTCGAGCCCCTGGTCCTCGGGATCGAGACCTCCTGCGACGAAACCGGGGTGGGGATCGTCCGAGGGAGCACCCTGCTCGCGGATTCGATCGCCACCAGTGTGCAGGCGCATGCACGCTTCGGCGGAGTGGTGCCCGAGGTGGCCAGCCGGGCCCACCTGGAGGCGATGAGTCCCACGATTCAGCGGGCCTGCGCTCAGGCCGGGATCGACCTGGGCGACCTCGATGCGATCGCCGTGACCAGTGGACCAGGCCTGGTCGGGGCCCTGCTGGTGGGCACTGCGACGGCGAAGGCCCTCGCCCTGGGGCTCGGGATCCCGCTGTACGGGGTCAACCATCTTGCCGGCCACATCGCCGTGGACGAACTCGAGCACGGCCCCCTGCCGCAGGGCTGCATCGCCCTGCTCGTCTCCGGCGGACACACCTCGCTGGTGCTGGCGAGGGATCACGGGCTCGCCCTGGAGCCGCTGGGCTCGACCTTGGACGATGCCGCCGGCGAGGCCTTCGACAAGGTGGCCCGGCTACTGGACCTGCCCTTCCCAGGTGGCCCGTGGATCGATCAGGCTGCTCGGGACGGGGATCCGCGCGCGGTGGACTTCCCGCGCGGCCTGACGGTGGGCAACGACGCTGCGCGCTATCCGTACGACTTCTCCTTCTCCGGACTGAAGAGCGCCGTGCTCCGTTGGATCAGGGCTCAGCAGGCCGCCGGCCGCGCGATCAACGTGCCGGATGTGGCGGCCTCCTTCCAGGAGGCGGTCGTGGACGTGCTCATTCGAAAGGCGATCACCGCCTGCATCGACCAGGGTGTGGAGCACCTGGTCATCGGCGGCGGAGTGGCAGCGAACAGCCGACTGCGCGAACTGGCTCAACAGCGCGCCGCGCAACGCGGGATCCGAGTCCGCATCCCCCGTCCGGACCTGTGTACCGACAACGGCGCCATGATCGCCGTCCTGGGTGCCAAACTCGCGAAAGCAGGAGCCGAACCCTCCACGCTGGCGTTCGCGACCGCCTCGACCATGCCACTCACATCAGTCCTGGCAGACCTACCGAGTTGATCGCTGACTGTCGATGTCAGCGCTCGTTGAGCTCAGCGGGCGGCGATGGGGCAGGTGACGTCGGCCGCGGGCAGCCGGAGAGTGATGAGGTAGTCGGTGACGGCGTCGTTGATGCAGTCGGATCCGGCTCGCGGATAAAGGCCGTGGATGGTTCCGAGGTAGGTGATCAGTCGTGAACCAGGCAGTTGGCCGGCGGCCACCTGGGCTCGCGCGTACGGGGTCTTGATGTCGCCGACGGCGTTCACGATCAGGGCGCCGTTGACAAGTTCGATGGGCGCCGTGCTGGAATCCAGGGGTCTGCCCAGCTCACCGAGTCCGGCACACCACAGGCTGCGCTCCAGGGTCGGGATTCCGGCGACCGTGATGCCCTCGCGCTCAGCGCGGTCGGCCAGGGCAGCGGCCTGCAGGTAGGTCGGGCGCTGTGGACGGTCACTGCACATCACCAGGCTCACCACCGGGTTGACTGGCATATCGAAGGTGGAGACTGCCGAACTGTCCTCGTCCGCAGGCGGCTCATCAAGGTCCCGGCCCAGCTCTGTCAGCAGGTCGCGAAGTGCGGTGAATCCGCGCTCGTTCTGCAGATAGGTGCGCATCACCTGATAGAGGCTTCCCGCATCGTCTTGGTGCGGGAAGCGCGTGAACGCGGATCCACGCCAGGTCAGGGTGGTGGTGTCCATCGCGTCCATCACCGGCTGTACCAAGGTGGCAGCCTTGGGATACACCGAGGCGAAGGACCCGAGTGCCGCCCGCCAGGCGGGAGTTTGGCTCCCGGCCGCCTGCAGGATGGTCTGGCTGGGCGGGGCCACCCCGTCCAGGACCAGCGCACGAATCCGATCCGGATGGGCGCGCGCGTAGGCCATGCCGATGGTGGTTCCGTAGCTGGTACCCAGGTACGTCCATTGCTCGACCCGCAACGCATCACGCAGCGCCTCCAGATCCGCGATGACCTGGCGTGTTCCCAGGTGTTGTGCGATGCCTGGGTTGGCGTCCACGCAGGCGCGGAGCACCTTGGCCAGCCGCTTCGCGTACTGGCTCGCCACCTGCTTCCAGGGGACCTCGCCGACCTGCGGCATCGGGCCCATCGCGACCTCGGCTCGATCGCACTCGGTCAGGGCTGGCCCGGAGTAGCCGACCCCGCGTGGATCCCAGGCGACGATGTCGAAGTGTTCGATCACCTCCGGCGGCAGGGACATGGCCGCGGGGCCGGCGCCCAGCATGAACCCCAGTCCGTCCACACCCGATTGGCCAGGTCCCCCCGGATTGAAGGTGAGTGTTCCGATGCGCTCGCCTGCGGCTCGGTGCACCGCGTAGGCGATCGACACCGATTGCGGGTTGGTCGGATCGGACCAGTCCAGCGGCACCTCGAGCCTTCCGCACTGAACCCTCGGTGGCAGGCCAGATGGGCATGCCCACGGCCTGATGCTGATCGCCGTCGGTGCCACGGTCTCGGCGGGCTGCGCCGCAACCGGATGCCCGGTCATCAGGAGCCATCCGGTCAGCAGCAGCATCGAGATCTGAACGGTGGCGGTCCGGCATCGCGGCATCCCGGTGCGCTCACTCACCGAGATCCCCCACATTGGCATCGGCGGCACGTGCTACGAGGCCGGGGAACTGCGAGTCCAGGTCGAGGCTCAGCTGCCAGGTCAGCGAATACATGCGTGCCTGGGTTGTCTCTTGCCCTGAGATCACGGTCACATCTTTGCCGCTCACGGCAGAGCGGTGCCGGGCGGTATCGGAGGTATCAGTGGACGGAGTCCTGTGGGGAAGTTCCCCCCTCAGTCCCACCGTTCGAAGGGCTGATCAACGACCCTGCCCGCCAACAGGTCGTCGATTCTCTGGCCGAGGTGGCCTGGGAAGAGGCGGTCTGTCGTGGTCCGAAGGTCCTTCGCCTCCCACCATCGGTGGCCGAGGATGTCGTCGACCTCGGTGTGGGTTCGACCTGCTGATGTCAGGTCCGGTGCGTGATCCTGGATGCGGGCCGTCATGATCTGCTCATGTTGCAGGATGCGTCGTCCCCGGTGCTGGTAGGTGCAGTCCCTGGTCCACAGCGGTGGGCTGAAGGCTGACTCGTCGAGGCTGATGCCGGTCTCCTCGGCCAGTTCGCGGGCGGCGGTGCGCCCGAGCGACTCGCCGGGTTCGATGCCACCACCGGGCAGTTCCCACCAGGGGGCAAGGTCGGCCCGGCCGAGGTCCCGCACCAGCAGGAGCAGGATGCGGCCGGCGCCGTCCTGTAGGACGACTCGCACGGCGGACCGTTCGACGTCGAACTCGGGCCAGGTGGCCGGCTGGGTGGCGATCACCTGGTTGGCAGGTAGCCGGCGAGTCGGTCGATGGTCTGGTCGAGGTCCTCGGTGGTGGTGCGCGGGTTGATGATGCACAGACGCAGCACCGTCCGGCCACGCAGCACCGTGGATGATGCGGCAGCGAATCCGTCCGCATTGAGCGCGGCGATGGCCCGACGATGATCGGCGTCGGTGCAGCCTCGTCCGGCGAAGGTGATGATCCCGAGTTGCGCGCCGGTGACGACCTCCAGTCGCGGATGGGCCGAGATCACTCGACCCGCGTACTCGGCCAAGGCGATCCCACGGTCGATGGCCTGCTGCAGGGTGGGCAGCCCATAGGCCCGGAAGGTGAGCCAGAGCTTGAGGGCACGGCTTCGGCGAGTGAGCTCCATGCTGCGGTTGTGCAGGTCGATCTCGGTACCGTGCAGATCGGCCAGGTACTCCGGATGCATGGCGAAAGCTCGCTCCAGGGAGCCGGGTCCGCGGACGAACAGGCAGGCGATGTCGTACGGCTGGAACAGCCACTTGTGCGGATCGGTGACGAAGGAGTCGGCCAACTCCAGGCCGGGCATCGCAGCCCGCCCGCGCGCAGAGAGTGCCGCCGCTCCGCCGTAGGCCCCGTCCACATGCAGCCAGAGGCCCTCGGCTCGGCAGATCTCGGCCAGGGTCGGCATGTCATCCACGGCACCGGTGTTGGTCGTGCCCGCGGTGGCGACCAGGGTGGCCGGATGTCGACCTGCCGCTCGATCGGAGGCGATCGCCTGCCGCAGTGCTTGCGGATCCAGCCGGAACTCGTCGTCGGTCGGCACCAGGTGCAGGTGCTCGGGTGTGGTGCCCATCGCGCGTAGGCCGCGCGGGATGGAGGCGTGGGTCTGGTCGCTCAGGTAGATCACGCCATCGGCGTGCAGGGTGCGCGCGGTGATCAGGCCGGTGATGTTCGCCATCGATCCACCGGACAGCAGGATGCCCTCGCTGTCGTCGGCAAGGCCGAGGGCATCGCGCATCCACTCCAGCACCACCAGTTCGACCGTGCTCGGACCAGACCCGCCGCCCCAGGAGGACGCGACCGACTGCAGGCCGGTGCCCAGCCAGTCCGCCAGGATGGCGGGGAAGGAGGACGGTCCGGGGACGCGCGCGAAGTAGCGCGGATGGTCGCCGTGCTGCTGATGGGCCAGGACCACATCGGCCAGCAGACCGAGGTCATCGCCGAGATCGTGCGGGGTGCTCGGAACAGCCCCGTCCACCGATCGACGCAGGGTCGCCGCATCGGCCGCGCGGATGGCGGGCAACTCCTGCAGCCTGGTGAGGTGGGCGATGGTGCGGTCGACCATGGCGTAGCCGAGGGCCCGCATGCGCTCGGGGTCGACTGCGAGGATGTCGGCGGGTACCGCGAGCCCGGGATCGTCGTCCATAGTAGGACGACGATAGCCGCCCGCTGCGGCCGGCAGTTCAACTGTGGACGGCCTCGACCAGGATCACTCGCGCACCACTACCCGTCTGCCAGATGGCCAGGGTCGCCTGGGGTCCCTCAGGCAGCCGAAGTCGCTCCCGCCAAGCCTGGGCGTCCAGCCGGGCGCCGCGCGACTTGATCGTCACGTTGGCGACTCCCCGGGCGCGCAGGGCAGCGCGCAATGCCTTGGGTGCTGTCGGTAGCTCGGCCAGGACCCGGTAACTGGACAGTAGCCGTGTCGATCGGGTTGGGTCGATCGGGCTGGCAGAGGTCAGCCAATGTGTGTCCGGGTCGAGTCGTGTCAGGCCCGAGCCTCGGGCCAGCGCATCGACCAGGCCGGCATGGACGACGATCCGGGCTGGCTCGTGCAGGTAATCGTCCAGCGGGTGCGCGTCCGACTGGTCATCGCCGAGCTCATTGTGGCCCGCATCATCATCGATCGCATCGATGGTGCCGGGTGTGACCACGCAGGCTCGACGTGCGGATCCGAGTGCCGGCCAACTGATCAGGCAGGTCTCCACCGGACCGGTCGGGGTCGCGATCCACGCGGCCTGCCAGCCGGCCGGAACCCGGGTCGGAGGGAAGCCGGGCGCGACCTTCGCGCACACCCGGAACCGCTCGGCCAGTCCTTCCACGAATGACCACGGAGGCGACCAGCGTTGCGGATCGCGCTCAGGTCGGGCCCGGGAGCCGTCGACCGATCGGGTGCTCCCGCGCCGAGCCGGATCGATGAAGACCAGGTCCGCCGGACCGATACCGGCTACTGCCTCGGCCAACACCTGGTCGTCGGTGATGTCGCCGCAGATGACGCGTGCGGCCGGGGCGTTGGCGCCCAGCAACTGGGCGATGGCTGGATCACGCTCGACGGCAGTGACCTGCATCCCGGCCGCCAGGAAGGCTCGGGTGTCCAGGCCCAGGCCGGCGGTGGCATCCAGGACGGCACTGCCCGATGGCAGGCCCAGCATCCGGATCCGTGCCTGCGAGACCTCAGGTCGGGTGGCTTGCTCGAGCCCGTCCCGGGTGAGCAGCAGGTCGTGGGCGTCGATTCCATATCTATGCGTCGCGAGCTGGCGAAGCTCCGCCTGGGTGAAGGCGGCAGCTCGCTCGGCCCCGCTTGGGGCCAGGTCAGGCTGAAGGAGCGCCTGCTGACCGGCCGGGCTGCCCAGCCAGGAGGCGGTGGCGAGGTCGATCGGGCCCATGGCCCAATCCTGGCCGACCGGGACGGCGGTCAGGAGGCCATGAATCAGGTGCTGGCACCCAGGGTCGTCTTGGTGGGCCGCTTCGGCAACTGCGGCTTTCCGATGTAGGGGGCTTCGAGAAGGGCCTTCTCGAGCAGCTCGACATACGCCTTCTCGCGCGCGAGGTCGGTCTGGGCGGCTAGCTTCTCCGAGGTCAGCGAGGTCTTCTCGTTGGTCAGGCTGGTCTTCTCGCTGGTGAGCAGGGCGACCTGCTTCTCGAGCTCGTGCACCTTGCCCTTGAGTTCGGCGAGTTCCTTCTCCCGGGCCTCCCGCTCCTTCTGGCGGGCCCAGATGACCTCGGGGTTGGCGTCGACCGCCTGGGTGATTTCCAGGTCGTGCAGATCCCGCTTCAACTGTTCGACCTCGTTGAGCAGCCGGTCACGCGTGGTCTCGGCTTCCTGGAGTCGACGCGAGAGTTCCTCCACGAGGGCCCGGTGACCCGCATTCACGTCAGCCAGGACCAGCCGGAGCTGCTCAGTGTCGAGCCCGAAGCCGCCGGCGTCCCAGATCTTGCTGGTTGACATGTGAAGTCCTCCCCCGCAATCGCTGGCCGGATACTCGGCCAAGGCGCAACGCGACGCTGCCTGATCATGACGCTGTTCCGCCACAGGTGAGACGCTAGTGCCTGGACGGGACATGCGAAAGGCCGTTGGGACGAGAGTGCCCTGAGGGAAGAAATTGATCGTATGTTGCGTGGGCGCTACCGTTTCCGGTGGCCTTGTGGGGGTGGCGGTGGCCTCCCTCGGCCAGATCGAGCCGAGCGGTCGGGCCTTTGATGACCTGGCTGGCACTCGACTTGACGGAGTGCTAATCGGTCCGTATCGTATTCCTGGCACTCCCACCCTGGGACTGCTAACTGACGTACTCACCCCAGCCCTTTAGGGCCTATCGATCCTTCGGAGGACGACACCGTGTCGGTCACCATCAAGCCACTCGAGGACCGCATCCTGGTCCAGACCCTCGAAGCCGAGCAGACGACTGCCTCTGGCCTGGTCATCCCGGACACTGCCAAGGAGAAGCCCCAGGAGGGCAAGGTCCTGGCAGTTGGCCCGGGCCGTTTCGACGAGGACGGGGAGAAGCGCATCCCCCTCGACATCAAGGTCGGCGACGTCGTTATCTACAGCAAATACGGCGGCACCGAGGTCAAGTACAACGGCGAGGAGTACCTGCTCCTGTCCGCCCGCGACGTCCTCGCCGTCGTCGAGAAGTAGGACGACCCGTCTAGTTCATCTCTCGCTGACCGTGGCCCGCCATGGCTGCCGCGCCTCGCGTGGCGCTGGCGGGCCACGTCAGTAGGACCCCCAATTCGCTGCAAGGAGAAGACGAACCATGGCAAAGATCCTGGAATTCGACGAGGACGCTCGGCGTAGTCTCGAGCGCGGTGTGAACGCGCTCGCCGACGCGGTCCGCGTCACCCTCGGCCCCAAGGGCCGCAACGTCGTCATCGACAAGAAGTGGGGCGCCCCCACCATCACCAACGACGGCGTGACCATCGCCCGCGAGATCGAGCTCGAGGATCCGTACGAGAACCTCGGCGCCCAGCTCGCCAAGGAGGTGGCGACCAAGACCAACGACATCGCTGGCGACGGCACCACCACCGCCACCGTCCTGGCCCAGGCCATGGTGCGGGAGGGCCTGAAGCAGGTCGCCGCCGGAGCCTCCCCGATGGAGATCAAGCGCGGTATCGACAAGGCCGTGTCGGCCATGTCCGAGGAGCTGCTCAAGGTGGCCCGCCCGGTTGCCGGCAAGGACGAGATCGCCCAGGTGGCGACCATCTCCTCGCAGGATGCCGAGATCGGCGTTCTCATCTCCGATGCCTTCGACAAGGTCGGCAAGGACGGGGTGATCTCGGTCGAGGAGTCCAGCACCACCCAGATGGAGCTGGAGTTCACCGAGGGCATGCAGTTCGACAAGGGCTACATCTCGCCCTACTTCGTCACCGACTCC
>Ga0172372_10011704_pt1 | contig 11121 bp, 10 predicted proteins | sample LakKiv5m_2_FD_114544 | JGI IMG/M metagenome (GOLD analysis project Ga0172372, IMG submission 114544) | Freshwater microbial communities from Kabuno Bay, South-Kivu, Congo - kab_092012_9.5m | ecosystem: Environmental > Aquatic > Freshwater > Lake | place: Democratic Republic of the Congo... | reverse complement strand
GGAGGCTCCATTAAATTCAGATTTAATTGCTAAAAACCCATTATACAACGATATAATTAATTCAAAAAATTATAAAGTTTACAAAGAAGATGTTGAGTTCGTATTTTAAACTCTTTCTAAATGAGCTCTATACACTTACAGTTGAGGCACGATAAAAGAGATTTCACTTTACAGTTTATTTTACATCCTATTCTTATACGCTGAATATAAAATTGCGATTGTTTTTAAACTTAAACTGGTTAACAATAGGTGGGACGGTATATCCTGGGTATTAATGAGAATAAACCAGCTAGCATTGGTATTTCATAGGCCATCTGGTTAGTAAAATGCTTGAATTCGAGCGCTTTAAAGTAATTAAAGGCGCACGTAATCCGCTACAAATTTCTGTCGCTGACTTTCTGTGTAAACTTGTCTCATTTTTTTGCCCTAAAGCTAAAAAGACCTTTTTTATCAAAAAATAGGTACTTAGACAGACGGATACGAATATCCAATAATGTCATTGCACATATTTAAGAAGTTCTCTAACAAGTCTAAATACCGTCGTTGAAGATTCTTCACTCGCAGGATTTGTATGGTCAAGATTATTGTAATTTCTTTCTGCTCTAACAATTGCAAATTCAACTCTTTTTCTACTCGTTTTATAGTCTATTACATCAAGTAATTCAAAAAAATCTTCTTCTATTAACTTAGTTCCTTTACCGTCATAAATTACTTTGAATGATTTAAGGTATTCGTTGATTTTATCGTTGTAGCTATCTCTATGCATTCCACCGCCTTGATGGTCATTAAAGTGTAATATCAGCCAATATTCAAAAGATTGATTTGAATAAGCTACGCCAAAGTTGTTGGCTACAGCTATTTGAATAGCAGAGTTGAAATCATTGTCGTTAAAATCGTCTTTGTCAAACACACACCAAACTTGGTTGTAGTTTCCTTGTTGGGCTAAAGTAAGGGCTCTATTCACTAACGAAACTGTATTATATCCTTCACCAACTGATTCGACTTTTGCTGAAGTAATTCTGAATTGATTGAAATAAGAGGGTTCGGTATTTTTTCCTTCACAAACAATAAGAATAGAGGGTTTTTCTGTTAACTCTGCAACAGATCTTTCCAGGTTCGGTTCTTTTCTCCGTTGAGCCTTTAACTGTTCAAGGTGCTTTTGCTTAGCTGCTTTTTGTTCAGATTTTTTGTCCTTCATTTTCATTTTCCGTCAATAAAAATTTTAGGTGATCAAAAAAGCCAAGAAATGGAACTGCACCATATTTTCCGCTGATATAGTTTTCTTCAAAAGGCTCTGTTTTTCTTACTTCATCTGATTTAAAGTCTGCTAAAGAATAAAGTTTTGCTTCTCCATATTTATTTTTGTTTGTAAACCAAATTTGGTCTCTTCTGAATAAACCTGAACTTAATAAGTTTGTGTCGTGTGTATTAAAAATCAATTGTGCATTTTTCTTATTAAACTCTTTAGAGTTAAAAAGCGAAACGATTTTACAAACCAAATTGGGATGAAGTTTTGAATCTAACTCATCAACTATTAGCGTGTAACCGTTCTCAATAACATCGAGTATTGGTCCTGTAAGAGCGAAAAACTTTCTAGTTCCTGACGATTCATCATCTTCTAATGAAAAGCTAATATTTCCTGCTGCTTTTAAGTCTTCGTTATATTTTTTATGCTTTGTCAGCAAGTCAGATCCATATTCCTTTTTTTCTTCTCTCACTTCTCTAATTAACTTATCCTTGAGTTCTTTGGGCATTCCTTTTGGGAGACTTTCAATGTCAAGTTTTTGTGGTTCGATATCTTGAATTCCTAAATCAGCTGCTTTCAATAAGTCAAGAATTTTCAATTTGTGATTTGGGTCTTCCGTTTTACCCATAGTAAAACCTTGGTAGCCTGATTCTTTTAATCCTGACAAGGTTTTAAGTCTTTTGAACCAATCTAAAACATTGATTGCAGTCTTTTCATTGAATTGAGCGGCTACAGAAATTAATAACGCATTATCACGAACAAGCCCTTCATTAACAACTGTTTTGCCTTTGGTGAAACTACGTTCGTGAGTATTGAAGATACTTCCTTCTCTGTAAAAGAGTTCAACTTCTTTTGTTTTAGGTTTATGATAAAGCCACTCAGATACAATTCTTTCAGTTGTTGCTTCAAAGCCATAACGATAAAGCACATTTTTGTGAACGAAAATGATTTCAAATTCAGAAGGTTCGTTTTCTGTCTGTGTGCTTAGTTTAAAGGGCTCAACTTCAATATTCTCACCTTTTTGGCTTTCCTTTGAACTATTGATTACGAAATATCGCATAAATGCAAATGCGTCAAGCAACTTGCTTTTGCCACTCGCATTTGCACCATAAATAACTGCACTTTTGAGAATTCTCAATCCAAAGATGTCATTGATTGCGATATTTTCGTACTCTCTTGTGTCTTTATCATAGTTAGAAGCAATTAGACTCAAAGTTGCTTTGTCCTTAAATATCCTGAAGTTTTTTATTGAAAATTGCAGAATCATTTTTCTGTCTGTTTTTGATTAATAGTCTTCAAAAGTAAGTTTTATTTTGATAAAAAAGTAAAATAAAAGGATTTTTTGGTTATATTTATTCGAAAATATCGTCTATTCTGCTTTTTTACCCTTGCCGGTAACTATCATACAGGCTAAGGTTTATTTCGTTTATGGTTAAAAAATAAAGATAATTTTTCTATATATCGTCAGAAGGACTTTTTATTTTTTGGTATCCGTCTTAAAGTTAGCGAAGGAAATTTTTCCAGGATTATGAGAAATTTTCTTTAACGGTTATTCTCTGTAATCCACAAAAACCTAAGGTGGACCACACTTATAGGGTATTTTATTATTGATTATCAGTTAGTTAGGTTTCAAATGTGCACCGAATTGCGCACCGTGTAAGTTATTGATAATCAGCGTAAACCTAATTTAGGTAAATGTAATCACTTATTAATCCTAAATGACTTTTTTAGCTGTTCATACACTCTATTACTATCAATGCTGCCTAATCCCATTTCTTTAAAAATGGCCTTGTCAGGTATCTCTCCTTTAATGGCCTCTATAAAATGATTAACATGATTTTGAATATTTGTTGGCAACAGGAATTCTGTGTCAGGTGGCAACATTACAGTTCAATCGGAAAATATTACCTTCAAACAAATCAAAGCTTCAATATTGGCGCGACGCAACCCATCCTCAAACTGACTATGCTCAATCATATAATTGTAGAATTCATCATTAAGCAATATGGCTGATAGACTAGAAAAATCGTCCTCTACCGGAATTGGCGTCAAGTGGGCATCTGTAGGCAGCATAATAACATCTGGCCTTCTTGAAAATAATTCGATTTGAAAAGGGAAGTCAGTATTTTTTGGTTTTTTAAACCTATAGTATTGGCGCTTATCCGAATTTTGTTCCCTTTTATCATAATCACCATCTTTAATAAACTGCCAAAATTGTTTTACAAATTCAGCACTCTGGGCTTCTACAATTAAAATAATGTCAATATCCTTTGTTGCCCTAGGTATTAACCCCGCTTCATCTATAATAATATCACAAGCAGTGCCGCCAATAATTACATAACTGTCAGGATACAACTCAAAGTATTTTTTAAAAATATCTAAACCTACAACCATACATATTTTTTTAAAATTTGGTCCAAAGTTATCTCAATTCGTTCATCGCTACTATCCTGCATACTCAAATACAAAGAAATCGGATCAACTACAGACATTTCATTTAAAATGTTTGATGGCTTGTACTTCCACACCTCCAAGGCATACTTGCCCTCTAATGGATTTGGATTAACCAATGCGTTGCTCTTTTGTAATGTATAGTATTCATCTTTGTCCATAGCATAATACTGCTGACTACTCGGATTCAAATTTGTGTACGCTGGCAAAGCACTGGTATTGCTTTGCATCAATAATACACTTTGGGGTTTTTCATCTACAAATATCGTTTTGAGTACCGGACTGACGAATAAGCCTTCCTTCTCCACTTTTTTCCACAAAGTAATCTTATGAAATTTGAATCGGATGCGTTTTTCCTTACCCCCAAACACCCCAATTAATTCATGATTTTTCAGATTGTCAATAGCCTTGGTTATCGCCATTGGCGTATAACCGAATTTTTGAGCTATGTCTTTAAATGACTGCTCTTCCAATTTCCAATTCAATCCATCACTTAGTAATTCATAAATCAATAAAAATTGTGCTGAAGGTAACAAAGTCTTTTTTTTTGGTTCATTCCAATGATAGCTTTCCCGCAAGTCAATCAAAAAATCAGGTAAATACATTTGTTTGCCCGGGACAATAAAATTGATTCTTTTCTCAATCAATCGTTTCCGATTATATGCTTGCACATTTTCAAGTACGACTACCACCACTGCATTTAGGTGCGATCTTATTAGCTGAATCTGCCTTTCAGTTTGTAGGATACTCAGCCCAGCTTCGTTCTTTAGTTCTGCAAATACCACTTCTTTATGTAACAAGTTACCGATGTGCAGATTGTATGTTTCATATAAATAAACCGGTAGTTGACTCCGAATATTCTTTGCAATGGGTACTACTATGACGTGAATCCCAAGCACTTGATTCAAATAATTCAGTACATTTTTCATTTTGTAGCTTTTAATAAACTTATTAATGCACGTTATATCTTATAGGTTTATTGTGCAAATATAGGTTTATTATTTTTATTTACAAATTAAGCACCTTCCCTAAATCGAAAAGTTTATTCTCATGATGCTTAACATATCCTAATTGATTGGTTGTTAAGCATGTGTTGCCGATGAAAAAATCTGGAGTATTACAGTGATGGTGTCCGTATCCCCAATAAGTTATCTCCGAGGCTTGGATGACCTCATAGAGCTCCGTAGCAAATGCTTCATTCAACACATCGCCCTTAAAAGACTCCGGATAGTTTAAAAATGTTGGACAATGATGCGTAAACACAAGCAACTTTTCATCTTTAGGTACATTCATCGAATGTTTTATGAAACCTAAACTATCGAGATGCAAGGCATTATAATGCTCCGAGCTAAAACGCGAACCATTGAAATTAATACGGTGGAAATCATTCAAGCTTCTTTCAATCTGCCATTGATTAGCTAAACCGATTTGACTCCAAAGCGTTGAAAAAAGTATGTTTACTGAACTATGAACTACTGAAATATTGTTAACCAATGAAACATTACTTTTAATTTTTTCATGAATTACGCCCGACTTCTTTGCTATATCAAAATGATAATATTCATGATTCCCTGGCACCCAATAAGTATGTTCGAAATGATCCGCGATGTAGCTGAAAAAATCATCATGTTTATTCATAATTACAAACGGAACTATATCACCGGACAATACCAACAAATCTCCCAAGGGCTTTAAAGGGTTTGCTCTTATGAAATCTCTGTTTTGAGGAAATTCCAAATGAAGGTCGGATGCATATTGAATTTTAAGTCCCATAAGTATAGAAGTACCATAACAAAATTAAGAAATCATTTCAATCACACATTCTATCGCCCTCACTTAATATCAAACCGGATTAGACCAGGTTCAAAAGACAAAGTGCTACAGTAAAAACAATCTCGGTTGCAGTAAAATATATTTTTTCACTTCTAAATGCAGTAATACTGTTATACCATGAGATAGTCAACCCACGTGGCATGGTTAAAAAAACAGATAGGTCTCAAATTCCTAAAACTTCGCAATATTGATAAGTTTCAGGAATTTAACGTTTCTCAGCTTTATGCAAACGATTCTGAGAAGTCAATGACTAGATGTGCTCCAAGTGCTCAAGGCCACCAATTTAATTAAAGTCGCTACCGGCACATACAAGGGGATCAAGAAAATCAATGCCGTTGATTGGTTGACGGGAACATAAACCCCAATTTACAATACTAATTTGAGGCTATATCACGAAATGCACGCTTCGTCTGTTCAATTTCACCTCTACCTATACCCAATTTTTTTGGGGCACGTTTACCAATCATAATTCCAGCATCTTGCAATTTCCTACCTAAAGGGTCAGATGCTGCTACCATGGAAAGATCTTGCTCTAAACCGAGCACAAATAGCACTTGCAAGTAACTACCAATGGCAACGGTAGGAATCCCTTGTTCGATATTGTATACTGTTTTTCTACTTATACCTGCGCGCTCTGCAACTTGCTCTGCACTGAACTTTCTACGCAAACGAGCAAGCTGTATCTGCTCTCCGAGAACTTTTAATACCTTGAGGTTTTTGGGCAAGATGGCTGGTGATGTTTTCATGTAATGCGTCTTATAATATGCAAATATATTATTTTTTATCCTTTTTATGACACATTATAAAATATTTGTCCAAAAATTTAAAACTGCCTGTTAATTAGAGATACATATATCTCGGTTCAGGCACCATGACGCAAATTTCATTTTTCGTTTTATTTTTAATCTTATTCTTATACTCTGAGTATAAAATTGTGCATGTTTTTAAACTGGAAAATCTCCAAGATCAGCCAATAGGGCAAATGTCATGGATTGTTTTGTGAACATCATCGGATTTTCGTTGTGCGCTTTTTAGACTATGCAATCGCCCCAACACGTTTATTCCAAATGTTTATATATGCTGTTGTAACCATTACCAATCGCTTTTAGGTTTTTTAATTGGACTTTCTTTTTTCGCACTTGCCCTCTGGCGTTTATTCTGTTCCAATTTTGCTAGTTGTAAGGGACTAATTTGTGGCTTTACTTCAAAATGTTCGAGGATTTGTAGCTGCTCTAATGCACGGAGTATTTGTACAAATGAAATCATTGTACTACCAGCTCCTTTTTCAATTTGCACTACAGTTGTTCGGTTCAAACCTGCTGCTGTTGCTACCTGCTGTTGCGTTTTATTTTGTTGCAATCTGATTTGTTGTATGTACTTACCTAGCATCTCCAATAATGCAGGATCACTCATAGCGTGCCAATATTTGATACTTTTTTCCATCATTCAGCGCATTATATATGTATAATATTGCATTAAACCTACATTTTAAAATTATTAAAATGTAGGCATATTCCATCACAAATATACATATATTTGATTAATGTTGTAATTTTTCAACATAAAATAAATGGAGAATATCAATTACCGTGCAGGGTAAATTTTCATTCACGCAACTTCTTACGTTTCAGCTGATACGTTTGCAGGTAGCTCCGCTTAATCCTGTCTTTTAGAAAGGATGCATCAATCAAATTTGCAACCTGCTCCGTTTTTGAAACCATCAAAGCCATTATGGCATTTTAACAATTATATTTTATATAATTGCATTTCCGAAACAAGCATTTCGGAACTATCAATTTTTAAACATATACAGAAATGGAATGAGTATGGAGGACTTGAGTCACTGATTGGTTAACAGGGGGCCTCATGCTTAGTTTCTCTGCCTTTCTGATGGCTTCAACGGCCTGTCGGGCCTTGTGAGGAAATACTTCTTATTTGCTGTCAATCCCTACGCGTGGATGACAGATACCCTAAACAGGATTGGAAATCATCCTATCAATAAACGCTCTGAATTACTCCCTAGTAATTTCCAGAAATTATAAAATATGTACTTAGACAGACGGATATCCCGTTATCGTAGGGGCGAATTGAATTCGCCCTCCCATGATACGGATAAATTTCCCTATTTATGGAACAATGGTGCATTCCTCATTCATAGTACATGTGTATTCTCACATTGTTTAAATGAAGACGCAATGTCGATAGGTAATAGAATACAAAAAATGGAAAAAAGCATCATTAATAGGCTTCAAATTCCTAAAACTTTGGATTATTGGGAAGTTTTAGGAATTTAAACTATCTTCGCTTTATGCAAACGATTCTGAGAAGCCATTACCTAGATGTACTCAAAGTGCTCAAGGGCAAAAATTTAATTAAAGTCGCTACCGGTGTTCGACGGTGTGGCAAGTCCACATTAATGTCGCAATTCCAAGATGTATTGCGCGCCGAGAATGAAACCGCTTCTATCATCTCTATCAATATTGACGTGCCAGACTTCCGATTTTTGGCAGAAAAAAGTTGGAAGGACGTTTATGACTATATCGTTGAGCAGCTCAAAAACAATGTCACCAACTACGTTTTTATTGATGAGGTTCAGAACGTAAAAGAATTCGAGAAATTATTGGAGGGTCTTTTTGTTCATCCAAATATTGATTTATACGTTACGGGCTCCAATGCATTCCTATTATCCAGTGAATTAGCCACATTACTCACCGGCAGAGCGTATGAAATCCATGTCTTACCATTTTCATTCGCTGAATACATCAGCTTCACTGGCAAATCCAACAACTTAGACAGGGCTTTTGCAGCGTATATTGAAACAGGTGGTTTTCCGGAGGCGGTCCGACTGTCGGCCGATGGAAACCAATTCACCCTTGATTATCTGCAAATGGTTTTTAATACCATTTTTAGGAATGATATTTCTGCTCGGCGGTCGATCTATTCTGATGAATCCTACCTGGAAGTGGTAAATTTCCTGATTGACTCCATCGGATCAAATGTATCAGCTGCGAATATCGCTAATACTTTAAAGGCCAACAAGAAGCCCATCGACAACAAAACCGTTTCCAAATACATCAATTCTTTGGTGGAATCATACTTATTTTACCGCGTAAAGAGATACGATATCAAAGGCAAACAGCACCTGGCAACACAAGAGAAATACTACCTCGTTGATTTGGGTTTTCGACATGCATTGTTGGGAAAAAAGTTGCTAAGCGATGCTGGCCATCTCCTTGAAAATGTTATTTACCTTGAACTAAAACGCCGAAACTTTCAAATTTGGATTGGAAAAACCAACAACCTAGAGGTTGATTTTGTGGTTAGGACCAAGGAAGGTTTCACACAATACATTCAGGTGTCGCAAACAGTTCAACATCCACCTACTTTGGCACGAGAACTTGCGCCATTGAATAGCATTTCAGACCACCATGAAAAACTGTTAATCACTATGGACTTTGATACTGGCACATACAATGGGATCAAGAAAATCAATGCTATTGATTGGTTGATAGGAATATAAACCCCTTTTTATGATAGGTTAGCAATATTTTTTAGGAATTTCAATAACTTTTCAGGTTCTTGCCTATTATCCCAAAAACCAGTTATTATAATTTTAAAATTACTTTTTTGATAAAGAATACTGTAATGTCCAAGAGAAACAGCTCTAGTATTTTTGAAATCAGTTTTCTTACCTAACTCAGGGTTTTGCTTTCATCCGAAAATATAATTTCTTTGTCTAATTGCTGTCTCGGTCCAATGTATTGTTAACTGAGCCATTTAGAATCTCTTTTGCTTAATTCAGATTCTGAAACCAATTTACCATATTCAATATCTTTTTCACTCATAGATAACATTTCAATTTGTTCAGTTGAAAGAGAAATAATTTCTTCTGATTGAGTCGAGTCAAAAATACCTTTAATAGCTTCCAATAATTTCTCATTTCTTGTAGCCAGAATTCTGTCAATTAAGCTGTTTTTTATGTTTTCTAATGCATTCATGATTTCCTTTTTGTAAAGGTCGAAATTTAGTAAGTGAATTCCAAATTGTTGTCCAATAATACACCAAACAAACTTTCACTTATTCAAAACAACTTTGATAAAAAAATGGTCGTCTCTTGAAATTTTATCGTCCAAATCATTCAATAAATCATCTAATGTTTTTTCCATTATGATGATTTGTTGTTTTAGATTTTGTTTAAAGGTTGCAATGCCTAAAAAATAGCAAAACGCTCTTAGGAAATATTCCGCTTTTAATACTTCTTAATTCGGTAAAAGAAAATACCCGCCTTTCAGCACCATCTATTGGCATTTTCAATAGAGATATATCCAAGTTATTGATAAGAAAGGATGGTTCATATTCAAATGAGACCAAACCAGTATTTGCATCCCAAGACAGCGATCGAAATTGCTAGGCAACATTTCCTTGTCTCATTGCAATATTTAACTCCATTGTGTGTTTGGCCTAAAATTCCTCACCATCATATAGGGTTAAACAATTATATTTTATAAATTTACATTTCCGAAACAAGCATTTCGGAACTATTATTTTTTAAACATATACAGAAATGAAATTTTACAATAGAGTATCCGAAATCAAACTTCTCAGAGAAATTGAGATTAAGAGTGATACAAATGCTCAATTCACAGTTATCACAGGTAGAAGAAGAATCGGCAAAACACAACTTATACTTAAAGCATTGGAAGAAGAAACGATTCTGTATTTTTTTGTAGCAAGAAAGTCTGAAATCCTTTTATGCAAAGATTTTCAAAGAGAATTGTATGAAAAATTAAAGATTCCAATTTTAGGAGAAATTCAATCTTTTTCTCTGTTGTTTGAGTACCTGATGGAATTGTCGAAATCTCAAAAAATCAACTTAGTCATTGACGAGTTTCAAGAATTTTTCTCCATCAATTCTTCCTTATATAGCGATATGCAAAAGATTTGGGATTTGAATCACACGACGAGTAAATTGAATCTAATTGTTTCTGGATCTGTTTTCTCATTAATGCACAAAATCTTCCAAAACAATAAAGAACCGCTTTTTGGTCGCGCTCAACATTATATTCATCTGAAAGCCTTTGATACACAAACATTAAAAACAATACTGGCGGATTATAACCCGAGCTATAAAGCTAACGATTTACTAGCGCTGTATAGTTTCACAGGAGGTGTAGCTAAGTATGTTCAATTATTGATGGACAACAACGCTCATAACAAAGAAAAAATGATTGCTTATATAACGGCTGAAAATTCAATTTTCATCAACGAAGGAAAAAACATGTTGATTGAAGAATTTGGGAAGGATTATGCCATTTACTTTAGTATTCTCTCGTCTATAGCTAATGGTAAAAACAGTAGAAGCGAAATTGAAAATAGCTTAAACAAAGAAATAGGGGGATACTTAACCAAAATGGAAAACGATTATCACTTAATCAAAAAAGCAACGCCTATTTTTAGGGAAAGTAAAACCAAGCAGGTGAAGTATGTGCTGGAAGATAATTTTTTGACTTTCTGGTTTCGATTCATTTATAAATACAGTCACATGATAGAAATAGGAGCGCACCAACAGCTTAAAAAGGTTATTGATCGAG
>Ga0172372_10011703_pt1 | contig 11121 bp, 12 predicted proteins | sample LakKiv5m_2_FD_114544 | JGI IMG/M metagenome (GOLD analysis project Ga0172372, IMG submission 114544) | Freshwater microbial communities from Kabuno Bay, South-Kivu, Congo - kab_092012_9.5m | ecosystem: Environmental > Aquatic > Freshwater > Lake | place: Democratic Republic of the Congo... | reverse complement strand
GTGGCGCGGTGCGCTGCGGCCGTGCCCATCTGCAGCGCGCGCAGCGGGTCGTCAACCAGTGCGCGCGCCAGCCGGGCGAACGACTCGGGCGAGCGGTCCGCGACGAGGTAGCCGGTGCGCCCGTGGTCGACGATCGTGGTCAATCCGCCGACCGCGGTGGCCACCACTGGGACGCCGCACGCAGCCGCCTCGAGCGCGACGAGCCCGAAGCTCTCGCTTCGCGACGGAACGAGCACGACGTCGGCCGCGCGGTAGTAGGTCGACAGGGCGTGGTGCGGCTGCGGCGGGTGGAACTCGACGCGGTCGCGCAACCCAAGCCGGTCGACGAGCGCGCGGATGCGAGCGACCTCGCCGTCGCCCTCCCCGCCGCTCGCTCCGCCGACGACGACGAGGCGCGCGTCCGGCAGTCCCAGCGCCGCCAGCGCCTCGACGGCGACGTCGAGGCCCTTCAGGGGCTGGATGCGGCCGACGAAGAGCAGGATCGGTTCGTCGCCCAGCCGCAGCGCGGTACGCGCGCCGCGCTGGTCGCCCGGCGAGAACAGCGCGCGCTCGACGCCCGGCGACACGACCTCGATCGCACCGGGCGCGCCGCCGTAGAGCGACTCGAACTCGGTGCGCTCCTCGGGGCAGCTGACGCAGATCGCGTCGGCGCAGCCGATCACCTCGAGCTCGGCTCGCTCACGCTCGAGGGACTCGTGGTCGCCCCCCTGGCTCTTCACCCGGGCGAAGGTGTGGAACGTCGTGACGAGCGGGAGGTTGAGCTCGTGCTTCAACCGGTGCCCCGAGAGTCCGGAGAGCCAGTAGTTCGCGTGCAGCACGTCGGTGCCGCCGTCGCGGGCGAGGAACGACGCGACCCCGTCGGTGAACCGGTCGACGGTGCCGACGAGCTGCTCCTTCGGGAGCGCCGGATCGCCGGCGTCGACGTGCACGACGCGGTGGTTCGGCTCGACCTCGACGACCTCGGGCAGTCCCTCGCGCCAGCGGCGGGTGAATGTGGTGCAGGCGACGCCGCGATTGGCCAGGGCGGACACGAGCTCACGCACGTAGACGTTCATGCCCCCGCCATCGCCCACCCCGGGCTGGGCCAGGGGCGACGTGTGCATCGACAACATCGCGATGCGCTGCATGGGAGAAAGAACCTACCTCGGGGGTCCCGCTATTCCCGCCGGCGGAACGGCGGCCGCGCTCAGCCCTCGTCGAGGAGGGAGTCCACCGAGGCTTCGCCGTCCCGGTAGCTGCGCACGAGCTCGGCGGTGAGGGCGTCGATGCGCCCGAAGAGGTCGCGGCGCAGCGAGGAGCACCTGCGCTCGAATTCCTCCAGCGTCGAAATCGCCGCGTCGAGCGAGGCGCCGTCGAGCGTCGCCACGGCGCCGAAGCCCACGGCCTCGCACAGCGCCTCGAGCTCGGCGACGATCGGGTGGTCGAGCGGGACCTCGGTCGATCGCGGGGGCCGCGTCGAGCCGCCGCCCCGCTCGGCGCCGAGCACCTCGGCCAGTTGGCGCGCGACGTCCTCCGGTTGCGCACCCGTGCCGCGGCGCTCGCGCTCCGCGCGGGCGATGTCCAGCCGTCCCTGCGCGATGCGCCGTGCGAACGACACGGCGTCCTCCTCGAGCTGCAGCAGCCTGCGCTCGCGGCGCACGTCGGCGACGGTCACCGCGCCCCGCCCGACACCGGCGGCAGGACCGCGACCTCGTCCTCGGCGCCGACCGCCGTCGCGCGGTCGGCCGACTCGCCATTCACCCACACGCGGCACGACGCCAGAACGCGGACGAAGCCGTCACCGAAACGCTCGCACGCGGCGTCCAGCACCTCGCCGACCGTCGATCCGTCGACGCGATCGGCGGACGTGCCCGCCGCCTCGCGGGCCGATGCAAACAAGCGCAGGTGCGCCACGGTCGGATCGTACCCCCGCCACTACCCTCGCGAGCCGTGGTGCGCGCAGCGACGTCAATCCTCGTGCTACGCCACGGCGAGTCGGAGTGGAACGTCCAGCAGCGGTGGCAGGGTCGCGCCGACATCGCGCTCACCGCCGCCGGCGAGCGCCAAGCACGCGACGCCGCCGCGCGGCTCGGCACCTTCGCCGTCATCGCCTCGAGCCACCTGCAGCGCGCGGCCGGCACTGCGTCGATCATCGCCGAGCACCAGGGCACTGGCCCCGTGCTCGTCGACGAGCGGCTGCAGGAGGTGCACGTCGGACCGTGGGAGGGTCTGACGCGCGACGAGATCGAGCGCGGCTACCCCGGCTTCCTCGCCGCGTGGCGCAAGCCGGAGGGGTTCGAGTCCGACGCCGAGGTGGTGTCGCGCGCGACCTCCGCGCTGCGGGAGCTCGCCACGAGGGCTGCGGACGCCCCGGCGCTCGTGATCAGCCACAGCGGCGTCATCCGCACGATGCGCGTCGCCCTCGGCGCGGCGAACCCGCGCCTGCCCAATCTCGGCGGCAGCTGGTTCCACGTCGCCGACGACGGTTCGATCCGCGCGGGCGACGTGGTCTCCGTGCTCGACGGCCCCCGTCCCGTCGACTCGCTGTGAGCGCCCCGGCCAACCCGCTCCGCGACTCGTCGCTCGCGCCCGAGGTCCGGCGCAACCTCGTCGTCGTCACGCTCGCGCGGCTCGCGGCGAACGCGTGCTACCGGTTCTCCGGCCCCTTCCTCGCGATCATCGCCACCGGACTCGACGCGACGATCAGCCAGGTGGGCGTCGCGATCGCGGTGTCCGAGCTGACCGGCCTCGCCTCGCCCGCGATCGGTCGCCTCGTCGACCGTGCATCGCACCGCGCGTCGATGACCATCGGGCTCGCCGGCACCGCCGTCGGCTGCACCATCGCGGCGACTGCTCCGTCGACGGCGTGGTTCGCCCTCGGCGTGACCGTCATGGTGCTGACGCGGCAGAGCTTCGACATCGGGCTGGGCGCATGGATCGCGGCGCACGTGCCGTACCAGCAGCGCGGGCGCATCGTCGGGCTGACCGAGACGTCCTGGGCCCTCGGGCTGCTGGTCGGCGTGTCGCTCATGGGCGCGCTGACGGCCGCCGTAGGATGGCGCGCGGGCTTCGGGCTCGGCATCGCCGCCGTCGTGGTACTCGGGACCGTCGTCGCGGCGCGCGTGGATGCCGAGCGACCCGCGCGACCGACGGGCCGGACCGGCGGCGCCGTGCGCGGACGCGGATGGCTCGTCGTCGCCGCGATGTTCGTGCTGATGGTCAGCGCACAGAGCATGTTCGTCACGTTCGGCCCGTGGTTCGAGGACCGCTTCGGGTTCGACGCCGCGCTGCTGAGCGCGCTCGGGTTCGCGCTCGGCGCGGTCGAGCTGGTCGCCTCCACCACGAGTGCGCGCCGCACGGACCGCTGGGGCAAGGAGCGCAGCGTCGCTCTCGGCTCGCTGCTCATCGTCCCGGGCGCGCTGCTCGTCGTGGCCGGCGACTCGGCCGTCGCGATCGCGGTGGCGGGCACCGCCGTATGGCTGCTGGGATTCGAGTTCGCGGTGGTGAGCATGCTGCCGATGGCGACGCACCTCGCCCCCGACAGCCCCGGGACGGGACTGGGATGGGTGCTCGGCGCCGGCGCGCTCGGCCGCGCGCTCGCCGCGGTGCTGGCCACGTCGGCCTACGAGCGCGGCGGCATCGTGGGCCCGGCCGTCCTCGGCGCCGCGTGCGCCGTCGCCTGTGTGGGCCTCATCGCGGCCAACGCGGCGCGTCAGCCGCGATAGCCGTTGGTGATCGGCATCCGGCGGTCCTTGCCGAACGCCTTCACGGAGATGCGCACGCCCGGGGGACCCTGCCGCCGCTTGTGCTCGCTCACGTCGACGAGCCGCGCGATGCGCCGCACCAGCGCCTCGTCGTGGCCGCGCGCGACGACGTCGGCGATCGCGAGGTCCTCCTCGACGTACAGACGCAGGATCGGGTCGAGCACCTCGTAGGGCGGCAGGGACTGGTCGTCGCGCTGGTCGGGGCGCAGCTCGGCCGACGGGGGTTTGTCGATGATCGCCACGGGGATCAGCCCGCGGCCCGCGCGCGCGTTGAGGTGCCGACACAGCGCCCAGACGTCCGTCTTGAGCACGTCCTTGATCGGAGCGAAGCCGCCCGCCGAGTCGCCGTAGAGCGTGGAGTACCCCGTCGCGACCTCGCTCTTGTTGCCCGTGGTGAGCACCAGCCACCCGAACTTGTTTGACATGGCCATGAGGATCGTGCCGCGGATGCGGCTCTGCAGGTTCTCCTCCGTCAGGTCGTGCGGCCGTCCCGCGAAGGCCGGCTCGAGCATCGACAGGTACGACGCGAAGGCGGGCTCGATGGGCACCGGCTGGATGTCGACGGCGAGGTTGGCGGCGAGCTGCTCGGCGTCCGTGCGCGACCCGTCGCTCGAGTACCGCGACGGCATCGACACGCCGTGCACGTGCTGCGCACCGAGCGCCTCCACCGCAAGCGCGGCCACGAGCGCCGAGTCGACGCCGCCCGACAGTCCGATGACGACATCGGTGAAGCCGTTCTTGCGCACGTAGTCGCGGATGCCGAGCACCAGCGCACCGGCGACCTCGTCAAGCGGATCGAGCGGGGGCGACACCGCCGGCATCGGGAGCGGCGCACGCTCGACCGCACCGCTTACGACGACCGGCTGCGATCGGGGCGCCCGCGGCGAGTCGCGAAGCGGCACGGGGCGCAGCGGCGAGTCGCGAAGCGGTACGTCGACCACCAGCACTTCCTCCGCGTACTGCGCCGCGCGCGCCACGACGGCGCCGGTCGCATCCACCACCATCGAGCCGCCGTCGAACACGAGCTCGTCCTGGCCGCCGACGAGGTTGACGTAGACGATCGGACATCCGTTGCGCGCCGCGAGCCCCGACACGAGCGCGGTCCGGTCCGCGAGACGTCCCCGGTGGTAGGGGGATCCGTTCGGGTTCAGGATGATGCGCGCGCCGGTCGCCACCATGTCGCCCAGCGGGCCGTCGTCCACCCAGATGTCCTCGCAGATCGCGACGCCCGCTTCGACCCCGCCGATGACGAAGGTGTCGAAGGACGTCCCCGGCTCGAAGTAGCGCTCCTCGTCGAACACGCGGTAGTTGGGCAGGCGCTGCTTGCGGTAGGTCCCCACGACCGCACCGCCGGCGCACACTGCAGCGGCGTTGTAGAGACGGCCGCCCTCGGCCGCCACGTAGCCCGCGACCGCCGCGCACCGGCCGGTGCCCGCGGCAAAGGCCGTGACCGCTGCCAGGTTCTCCGCCGCGAACCCGGACCTGAGCACGAGGTCCTCCGGGGGATAGCCGGCCACCGACAGCTCGCCGAACACGGCTGCGTCGCAGCCCGCCGCCTCGGCCTGCGCATATGCCCGGGCCATGGCGGCGACGTTGCCGTCGAGGTCGCCGATCAGCGGGTTCAGCTGCACGAGCGCGACGCGCAGCGAGGGGGGCGTCGGAGGCGTGCCCACGCCCGCAAGGCTACGAGGCGGGCCCCGTGCCGGCGCCTTCTTCACACGCCGTTCACAATGCCGGCACAGCGGCGAAACGGCCGTCTGGGAGAGTCCGTGCGCTCCCCGAGCGCCGCGCTGCGGTGCTCCCGACAGGAAGGACAGACGCCATGGCGTATCAGGCCGAGTACATCTGGATCGACGGCCACAAGCCGACCCCGATGCTGAGGTCGAAGACGAAGATCCTCGCCGACACCGTGAAGACCCCGCCGATCTGGGGCTTCGACGGCTCGTCGACCGAGCAGGCCACGGGCGAGTCGTCCGACTGCATGCTCAAGCCGGTGTTCTGGTGCAAGGACCCGCTCCGCAAGGGCAAGAACATCATCGTCCTGTGCGAGGTGTACCTGGCGCAGACCGGCGACCCGCACCCGACCAACACCCGCGCCGCGTGCGCCGCAATGGCGAAGAAGTACGCCGCGCACGGGATGATCTTCGGCATCGAGCAGGAGTACACCTTCATGCGCACCGACGGCCGTCCGTACGGGTTCCCGGCCGAGGGCGGCGAGCCCGGCCCGTAGGGTCCCTACTACTGCGGCGTCGGCGCCGCACGCGTCATGGGCCGCCCGGTCATCGAGGAGCACACGGTGGCGTGCATCGACGCCGGCCTCATGATCGAGGGCACCAACGCCGAGGTCATGCCGGGCCAGTGGGAGTTCCAGATCGGCGCGGCGGACGCGCTCACCGTGAGCGACCACCTCATCGTGGCCCGCTGGCTGCTGGAGCGGATCGCCGAGGACCACGGCATCGTCGTGTCGTTCGACGCCAAGCCGCAGCAGGGCGACTGGAACGGCGCGGGTGCGCACACCAACTTCTCGACCAAGGCGATGCGGGCCGGATACGGCGCGATCGAGGCGGCATGCGAGGCGCTCGGCCGCAAGGTGACCGAGCACGTCAGCAACTACGGCCACGACATCGAAAGCCGCCTCACCGGCAAGCACGAAACCGCCCCGTACAACCGGTTCTCGTTCGGCGTGTCGAACCGCGGAGCCTCGGTGCGCATCCCGTGGTCGGTGGCGCGCGACAAGAAGGGCTACGCCGAGGACCGCCGACCCAACGCCAACTGCGACCCGTACGTGGTCACCCGCCTCATCACCGAGACGGTGTGCAGCAACGAAAAGACCCCGGCCAAGGCCGCCGCATCGGGCGGCAAGAAGGCCGGGAAGAAGTCGGGCGGCAAGGGCAAGAAGAAGTCCAAGAAGTAGGGGTCGCGAGGTGTTGGCACCGGGGCACGGTCCCCGGTGCCAACACCCTCCCCGCCCGACAGACTGGGGAACCGTGATGCTCGACCAGCAACGCGAGTACGTGCTGCGCACGGTCGAGGAACGCGGCATCCGCCTCGTCCGTCTGTGGTTCACCGACGTTCTCGGGAACCTCAAGTCGTTCGCGATCTCGCCCGCCGAACTCGACAACGCGCTGCAGGACGGCATGAGTTTCGACGGATCGTCAATCGATGGCTTCAGCCGCATCCAGGAGAGCGACGTGCTCGCGATCCCCGACCCCAACACCTTCGAGGTGCTCCCCTGGGTCGACCAGAAGGGCGCGGAGGCCCGCGTCTTCTGCGACGTGGCGAACCTCGACGGCACGCCGCTCCACGGCGACCCCCGGCAGGTGCTGCGGCGCAACCTCCGCGCCGCGCGCGACCTCGGCTTCGAGTTCTACGTCGCGCCGGACATCGAGTACTTCTACTTCGCGCCGCCGACCGGTGGGCCGCCCGTGCCGCTCGACCAGGGCGGCTTCTTCGACCTCACGAGCGCCGACATCCCCACGGCCCTGCGCAAGGAGACGATCCGCACGCTCGAGACCATGGGCATCCCCGTCGAGTACAGCTTCCACGAGGACGCCCCGAGCCAGCACGAGATCGATCTCCGCCACACCGACGCGCTGACGATGGCCGACAGCGTGATGACGTTCCGGTTCGTCGTGCGCGAGATCGCCGCGCTGCACGGGGTGCACGCGACGTTCATGCCCAAGCCGCTCGAGCACATCCAGGGTTCGGGGATGCACCTCCACCTCAGCCTCTTCGACGGCGAGAACAACGCGTTCCACGCGGTCGACGACCCCTACAACCTGTCCACGGTGGCGAAGCACTTCATGGCCGGGCTGATCCGCCACGCCGCCGAGATCACCGCGGTGACGAACCAGACCGTCAACAGCTACAAGCGGCTCGTGCCGGGCTTCGAGGCGCCGGTGCACGTGTCGTGGGCGCGCAACAACCGCAGCGGCCTGATCCGCGTGCCGGTGCCGAAGCGTGCCAACCCGCTCGCCACCCGCATCGAGTACCGCTCGCCCGATCCGGCCTGCAACCCCTACCTCGCGTTCTCGGTGATCCTCGCCGCCGGGTTGCGCGGGATCGCCGAGGGCTACGAGCTGCCCGCCGAGGCGGACGCGAACATGTTCGAGATGGACGACGCCATGCTCGAGAAGCTCGGCATCCAGCAGCTGCCGCAGTCGCTGTCCGACGCCCTGCGCACCATGGAGTCGTCAAGCCTCGTGGCCGACGCGCTGGGCGACCACATCTTCGAGTGGTTTCTGCGCAACAAGCGCGCCGAGTGGCGCGGCTACAAGACCCACATCAGCCAGTTCGAGACCGACCGGTACCTGCGCTCGATATGAGCCAGCCCCCCGCGCTCGCCGTCTTCCCCTCCCCCCCGCCCATCGACCTCGCGCGCACGCTAGACCTCGCCGGGTACCGCTGGAAGGACTTCGCGCTGGGCGACGACGCGATCCGCCACCAGCCGGACGGCGGCTGGGACGGGGCCGTCGTGATGTGCGACGACGATCCTGACGGCGGCTGGGCGATGTGCCGGGCGCTGCGCCGGCGCGATGATCCGGTCGGACGGGTGCTCGTGATGGTGGCGGGGTCGCAGCTGCCGGACCTCGAGCTGCGCGACGACCTCTTCGACGACTTCTGCCTCGCCCCGTTCCACCCGCGTGAGCTCGAGGCCCGGCTGCGGCACATGTTCTGGCGACAGATGGGCCCCGACGCGGAGGGGCTCGTCGAATACGGGCCGCTCGCGCTCAACCCGGCCACCTATCAGGCCTCGCTCGGCGGGCGCCCGCTCGACCTCACCTACATGGAGTACGAGCTGCTGAAGTACCTCGCACAGAACCCGGGGCGCGTGTTCTCGCGCGAGACCATCCTCTCCGCAGTCTGGGGCTACGAGTACTTCGGTGGCGCGAGGACCGTCGACGTGCACATCCGCCGCCTGCGCGCCAAGCTCGGCGAGGAGCACGCGAACCTCATCCAGACGGTGCGCAGCGTCGGGTACCGCTTCGGGCAGTCGCGCTGGTCGAGCTAGGTCAGCCGACAGCAAGCGAGAGCGCCGCACGCGCGCCACGTCGCCACGCCGCCGACGACGAACAGCACCGCGACGACGGCGCGGACCGGCTCGTCGGGCAGCCGCGCGAGCAGCGACCCTGCCGCCACCGCGACCGCCACGTGCACGAGGTAGCCAGCCGAGACGCCGCGCCACACCGCGAGCCGGCGCGGCATGGCGGTGGCGAGCATGAGCGTCGCCACCATCGTCTATTCCGGCAGTTCGGCGACGAAGATCGTGCCAAACGCGACCGCGAGGTCGCGGATCACCGCGCGACCGGAGCCTGCATGCGGGCCGCGAGCGCGCGGTGCCGGGCGAGCATGTCGCCGAGCCGCGGCGACGCGACCGCGCCGTCCTCGACGACGAAGCGCCCGTGCACGACCGTGTGGCGCGGCGCCGCGGGTCCGCAGCGCAGCCACGCCTCGACCGGATCGGCGATCGCCCCCGCGAATGCGGGGCCGTCCAGCGGCCACACCGCGAGGTCGCCCACGGCGCCGGTGCTCAGCTCGCCGATCTCGCCGGTGCGCCCCAGGCACGCCGCGCCGCCGCGCGTCGCCAGTTCGAGCGCCATGCGCGCGGTGCCCGCGGCGGCGCCGTCGCGCAACTTCGCGAGCAGCATGGCCTGGCGCGCCTCCAGCCACAGCGACGCCGAGTCGGCGGACGACGAGCCGTCCACCCCGAGCCCGACCTGCACGCCGGCCGCGCGGAGGGCCGTGACGGGGGCGATCCCCGACGAGAGGATCATGTTGCTGCTCGGACAGTGCGCCGCGCACACGCCGCCGCGCCCGAGCCGGACGATCTCGTCCGCGTCGGGCATCACGCAGTGCGCGACCCACGTGCGCGACGAGCACCAGCCCACGTCCTCGAGGTACTCCGTCGGACGGCAGCCGAACGTCGCGACGGAGAAGTCGTCGTCCTCTGCGTTCTCGGCGAAGTGCGTGTGTAACCGGACGTCGAGTGACTCGGCCAGCGAGGCCGAGTCGGCCATCAGGCGCTTCGTCACGCTGAACGGCGAGCAGGGGGCGAGCGCCACGCGCACCATCGCGCCGTGCGACCGGTCGTGGTGGCGCTCGACGGCCGCCTTCGACGCGGCGAGGATCTCGTCGTGGTCCTGCACCACGTCGTCCGGCGGCAGGCCGCCGTCCTTCTTCGACAGCGACATCGAACCGCGCGTCGGATGGAAGCGCACGCCGAGGTCCTGCGCGGCGAGGATCTCGGCGGTCAACAGGTCGCCCGCACCCGCGGGGTGCACGTAGAGGTGGTCGGTCGAGGTGGTGCAACCCGACAGCGCGAGCTCGGCGAGGCCGACCCACGCGGACACGTGCGCGGACTCCTCGTCGAGCGCGCGCCACAGCGGGTACAACGCCTGGAGCCACCCGAAGAGCGACGCACCCGTCATCGGCGGGTACGCGCGCGTGAGGTTCTGGTACAGGTGGTGGTGGGTGTTCACCAGCCCCGGCGTGACGAGGCAGCCCGCCGCGTCAACCGTGCGCAGCGCCGCCGGTTCGGCGCCTGACGCGCCGACTCCGCTGACGAAGCCGCCGGTGACGGCCACCCACCCGCCGCGGATCTCGCGGCGCGCCGCGTCCATGGTGGCGACCAGGTCGGCGCCACGGACGAGGAGGTCGGCTGGCGCGCTCAGGAGTTGAGGTCGAGCAACTCGCTGTCCGCGTGGCGGGCGCGGCCGTCGCGGTGCAGCAGCTCGCCCAGCAGGGCAGCCAGCGCGGCCGTCGACAGCCCGATGACCACGGGGAACGCGAGCAGGACGAGGACGAGGATCACGGCTCCGGTCACGTCGGTCACCGTACCGGCTTGAAGGCCCACGCCTCGATCTCGACCGCGCCGCCCATGGGCAGCGCGGCGACGCCGACGGTGCTGCGAGCCGGACGGCTGTCGCCGAAGCCGGCGACGTAGGCCTCGTTGAAGGTGGCGAACGTGTCCATGTCGGTGAGGAAGCACATCGTCTTCTTGACGTCGGCGACGGTGAGGCCCGCACCCGCGAGGTGCGCCTTCAGGTTGACGATCGCCTGCTTGGTCTGTGCGGCGACGCCGCCGGTCACGATCGCTCCATCCGCGAGGCCCAGCTGGCCGGAGACGATCACCCAGTCGCCCGCGCGCACGACCGGCGTGTACGGACCGACGGGTGCAGCCCCCTTCTTCGCGGGCTTCTTCGCGCCGGCAGCCGGCTTCCTCATCGACGACGCGGTGGACTTCTTCGCGGACTTTCGTGCAGCGGCCATCGCTCCATCGTAGGCGCGCTTCCGACCGCGGCCGGCGCCCCTCGTAGCATCGTCGCGTGCTCTCCCGACGCTCGCTCATCGTTGGCGGCGCCGCGCTGCTCGGCAGCTC
>Ga0172372_10011702_pt1 | contig 11122 bp, 24 predicted proteins | sample LakKiv5m_2_FD_114544 | JGI IMG/M metagenome (GOLD analysis project Ga0172372, IMG submission 114544) | Freshwater microbial communities from Kabuno Bay, South-Kivu, Congo - kab_092012_9.5m | ecosystem: Environmental > Aquatic > Freshwater > Lake | place: Democratic Republic of the Congo... | reverse complement strand
TGGATGCTCAACGAGTATGTGTATGCAATGATTAAAGAAGCAAGAAATAGAAACATAAAAGTTGATAAAAACCAAGAAAATATGAAACTGCTTAAAAGAAAATTTGGCAAAGACTGGGGAAAAAATATTCCAAAATGGTTTAGAGATGAGCAAAAATTATTGCGTGTTGTAACAACGCATCGTGCTAACCTATTTAAAAAAGATCCGCTCTATTATGTACATTTTCAATATGCAACAACTAGCATTAATAATACCCCATGCTGTCCAGACAGGAAAGAGCCATGTAAATATTACTGGCCAACACATGAAGAAAGACTTTCTAAGTAATTTGTTGTAGTATACTTATATATGAAAAGAGGTATCTAGTGGATATATTATTAATATTTCTTGCTGTATTTGGACTATCATTTTTTATAGCATATATACATACTGCTAGACAGCTAAAAGATACTACTAAGTATTTAGCAGAAAGCACACTTCTTTATTTGGCATCTGTTGATGCTAATAATAATCAACAACCAAATATATCAGAAAATGATAAGTCACACAATGAAAGTTTTATAAAATTTTTATCAGATTCTCGTGACTGGGCGTTTAGCTATATAGAGGAAGTGCAAAATGGTTTAAAAAGTTTTATAAATGAGGTAGAGCCACAAATTGAGCATTATAACAAATATGGAATTGTTATAGAGGGTATGGCTCCACCACATGATTTTGCTTTAAAGAAAATATCTAAAGAGTTAGATACTTTAAAAAAATTACTTCCAGAGGATATAGATGATAGACGCTAGAGGTATTCCTACTTGTATATGTCCAAATTGTGGAAATACTTTGTTTAAAATTATTGCTTCATTTGATCCAGAAACTTATACCATTGGCATGTATCATTTAGATATTGAGTGTATCGGATGTGGCACTCTTGCTACTGCTCCAACACCATTAGATAATCCAGATCAGGATCCAAGAAATGATGAAATTAATGGGTGAAATATGAAAGACATACTATTTTCTGTTTTAACAGGTTTTGGATGTGGTGTAGTATTTGCTGCATTCAAATTACCAGTACCAGCGCCACCAGTATTTGCAGGGGTGGCAGGCATTATTGGGCTCTGGGCTGGATATGCTATACTAATAAAGGTTCTATCCTAGGAGGTCAATAATGACAGAGAAAGAACTAAAAGCAATGCTAGCATCCTATGCTCGTTCAGTAGTAGGAGCAGCATCAGCACTGTACGTTGCAGGAGTAACAGATCCGAAAGATTTATGGGCAGCACTTGTTGGTGCTGTTATCCCAGTACTAGCACGTGCAGTTAATCCAAACGATCCATCATTTGGTCGTTTGCCAGCAGCAAAAGCTGTTGATCAAGCTCTTAAGGCTGCAAAGCCAAAGAAGAAAAATAAGTCTGAGTAAATAGCTCGGCGAGAATAGGGCGGGTCTAGAAATAGGCTCGTCCTATTTTAATAGGTGGAATATGGCAAACTTTGGATCACTCTGGATAGGAAATCCTTTAAGCAAGGTAGAGCAAACAGCCCTTGCTTCTTTTATTTTTTATGATCATTCATTTACTTTATTTGTTTATGATATGAATTTAAAAGTTCCAAAAGGTATAATTAAACAAGATGCAAACAAAATTATTACAGAGTCGGAAATATTTAAAGTACAGAATTCCTATGGTCCATTTGCCGATATGTTTAGATATAAAATGATTAAAGAAACTGGATTGACTTGGACTGATACAGACTCAATCTGTTTAAGATCAGACTGGGATTTTGGTGACTACCTTTTTGGTTTTGAAGAAGAGGAGAGACTTGCAAACGGTATACTAAGAATGCCACAGGATTCTGACTTAATTAACTTTTTAATTAAAAGATCTACTCAATATGATAAAGATAAGATAGTGTGGTCAGAGATAGGTCCATTGCTTGTAACCAAAGGCGCAAATAGATTTAATGTTATAAAGTACGCACAGCCACCAAAGGTGTTTTATCCAATACATTTCTGGCAATGGAAGAAGATATGGGATAGAGACTACACAGAAGAAGTTCTTTATAGGTGTAGAAATAGTCATACATTACAGATATGGAATCAGTTCCTCAATAGAGAAGGTATGGATAAGAATAAATTGCCTAAAAGATCAACTATAGATTATTTGTATAACAAGTTTATTTAAACATACCCTGTCATATCTTGTTTTTCAACCTTTTGAACAGTAGACTCTGTTTTATAAATATCGCAGATATTTCCGTTTTCCATTTTAATAGCATATACATTTAACTTTTTATGATAGAAAAGATAGTGATCTATTGGTCTTGATACTGGATTTTTAACATCCTTAATCATTTTTTCTGCGCCAGATTTACTAACAATATAACATAAGCATGACCAAGACTGGTATACCTTACATATATTATCTTTTCCAACCATGAGATCTTTTGAGTTATGCTTATATCTAATATTACCTGTTCTAGGAATATAAACAGTAAATACGTCCCAATCTTCTGGAAGCTCGTCAACATACTTATATATCATTTTATTAAAATTTCCAGACAACTGTATATCGTCTTCCATCAACATTAAATGATCATACTTAGAGTTATAGAAGTTATTCCAAGCCGTGTAGTTGCTTGCCCAAATACCAAGTTCTCCTGGTTTCCATCCACTATCCTCAAAACCTTTTGGATATATTTTTAACTTAGATTTTTTATAAAATGATTTTATATCATCCGTATTTTTTATGATAATGGTTGGCGTGTCTATCTCTTGAAAGTTTTCAAGAAGTTGTTCTTTAGCACGTCTAACAAGCTTTCTTCTTATTGGTATATTCATATTTTCTTCGTCATGAAAAATCTTAAAACATATTTTAGGCTTGTTAGTTTTTTCAACAAGGCCAGATTTTATATCAAAGAATTGTTCTTTTGGATATAGATTACCATTTTTCTGCCACCAACTATTTATAAAGTTTCTAGATCTAGTATGAAAGTCAAGATGATTTGAATTAATTGCATATTTTTCATCAAGGATATGTGTGAATAATGGCATTGAGTATGCATTTCCTAAGTTATACAAGACAACATCTGCAGCCTGATTTCTATAGCCATGACTACTTAACCTATACTTACCATCTATTAAATGGTGATCAACTAAGAACTTTGCATAAGATCTTTTAATTAAATAGCAGGCGGTGGACCAAGAATAACTCATTCTTTTTTTAAACTCATATGGCATTTTTTTATGTAGATTAAACTTAATAGGTTCATTCTGTATCATTATTAATTGAACAATATCAGCCTTGTCTGGAATATTTTTTATAACATAATTCCAGTCCCACTGCCAATAATCAACGGTATCAAAACTAAAATCATCTTCCATTATTATTGCATATTCGCTGTCAGAAGTATTGAGCCAATGATCCAAAGTTTTTATATGAGAAGCAATACACCCTATTTCTGAAGATTTTAAGTTTGGATATTCACCTTTAATAATATTAGATAGGTCATTATTTCTGCCGTCGATAGCTTCTATAACAGTATAATCTTTAATCTTGTATTTCTTAAATTCTTGCTCAGCATTCTTTAATCTATGCTTATGATCTTTTAGATTAATTAAATATACTGGACCAAAGTTCTCCAATTTATTCATTTTTAGATACCCATACTTGTTTATCTTTTACTATCAAGAATAGGTTGTACTTGTATTGCTCCAAAAACTTGTCTATTCCTGGCTTAGGAGACATCTGAGGGTCTTTTGAGTCATGTACCCACCTATAGTCATCAAAAGCCATGATTCCCCCCTTTTTGAGGCATCTCCAGCCAAATGTGGCATCTTTATAAACTTCTTCTGCCCTGTGGTCTCCATCAATATAAATAAAATCATAATGTTCATCATTAGCATTTTGAAGGAAGTCAGACGAATATCCTTTTATTTTACACACATTTGTGTATTTTGATATTTTTTGATCGTATACCGTCTCTACGTCCTGCCAGTCAAAACTTTTGTGTACTTCTTCGTCCGATCCACACCAAGTATCTACATCTGTAAGCCAAGAAGTTTTATCAGTTATTATATTTTCCATTAGCCATTCTGTTGCATCCCCAGTGTATGCACCTATTTGTAGAAAATCTATTAAAGGTTTTCCAGCATATCTGTCTGGAAGTATGAGCTTAAAATAATTTATTGCTCCCTGTTCAAACCAATTTGGATACCCCATATAATCCATTATACCTCACCTTCTGATATAATTAAGGGTGACTTTAAAAACATTAATATCTCAAGATCAGTTAGATAATGCTAAACTATACTCTACTAAGTTTGAATTCATTAAATACCTTCCAAAAAATGGAAATATTTTAGAGATAGGCACTCTAGCGGGGGATTATGCAGAACGGCTATTAGAAACAAAACCATTAAGCATTGACCTTCTTGATGTATTTAAAGCTAATGACTGGAGAGATCTTAATAGATTTAATAAAGATCAACACTATAGCTTTGTCAAAAATAGATTTAAAAATAATCCAGAGGTACAACTACACAAAGGGTACAGTTATGAAGTCTTGCCAAAGCTAAACAAAAAATACGATTATATTTATATAGATGCCAACCATGACTATGAACATGCATCTAAAGATCTTGAGCTTTCTTTGCCACTGCTTGCTGAAGGCGGTATAATAGGGCTGAATGACTATATTTATGATGACGCAGACTATATGGTGTATGGTGTAATTGAAACGGTATGTGAATTCTTATACAAGAATAAAGATTGGGAAGTAATAGGGTTTGCACTACAAGAAAGAATGTATGCAGATATTTATATTAAGAAAAGATAAACATGAAATTTATTTATATATGTAGGGATGGATCTAACGAAGAGCTAAGGTACTCTATAAGATCTGTTTTATATTTTTATCCAAATGCAGATATACATATTTTTGGCGGCAGACCTTCATGGTATTCTGGACAATACACAGAGGTAAAAAATCAAGGCAGTAAGTTTGATAATATAAGCGAATGTTATAAAAAAATATGCAATAGCGATATAGACAAATTTATTTTGATGAATGATGATTTTTATATTATAAATAAACCAGATTCATTTAGTCATTATTATGATGGATTACTTGAAGATAAGATACAAAGACATATGGATGAATATGGAATATCAAAATATGCAAGAGTATTATCCGAAGCTAATAAAAAATTAAAAAGGATGGGAATATCTATGCCATTAAATTATGATGTTCACACCCCAATGATATTTGAAAAAGAAAAACTATGTAAGATTGTTGAACTATCAGATGCGCCAAGATCTATGTATGGGAATATCTACGGGGTAGGCGGAGAAAAAATTAAAGATATAAAGATATACAAAAATACAGATAATGTATATGTAAATGGATATTTTTTATCAAGTGAAGATAATTCATTTAACAAAGTATTGGGATTGCTTCAGTCTAAGTTTAAAGACCCCAGCTTTTACGAATCTGACTTATTTACAACATCTAATATTTGAGACAAGTATTTATCATAATCTATATCAATAATAAAGTTGCCATCAATTAACTTATGTATTTTAACTTCTTTTCCTATTTCAAATAAAATAGATTTAAGATCATCTTCTAAACTCATGTTTATATTATATCACTGGAGCGGATGAAGAGAATCGAACTCTCACTATCTGCTTGGAAGGCAGAGGCACTACCATTATGCAACATCCGCATTGTGGAACAAGTAGGACTTGAACCTACGACGACCCGATTATGAGTCGGGGGCTCTAACCAACTGAGCTATTGTTCCTTTGCGTCAGAGATTCTTTCGTTTAATCCTCTTGCTATATCAGCACAAACCATAAAAGCCTTTTTAGTCTGTCTACTTTTAGCTTTACCATGAGTTGCCCAAACCTCATATGTATATTCAACATCTAAAGCAATTTGTTCACGTATTTCTTTTACAGTAAATACAATAAAATCCCATACTTGTTTTTTTTGTTCATCTGTTAATTCTTCAGTCCAATTACCCATTTACTGGATCCATTCTAGTTTTACCGCAAATACATAGCGGGTACTTGTGAATATTACTTTCATCTAATTCTGTTTCAATAAACATAAGAGTGCCAAAAGACTTACACTTCCATAAATATCTTTTCATAGTGAGGCCAAATACCCTTCTATAGATACTGGCCCCACCACAAAAATGTCCTTAGTTATTCCAAGGATTGTCTGATGCTGAAGCCGTAGCTACTGCTGGCTGTTTTGAAATAGTATATGCAGTTAGTCCTACTGAGTCTGCTACTACTTCATAAGAAGTTCTATTATTACCAGCATTATCTGTCCAATTTTCTTGATAGATTGTTCCAGTAATCATTACTTCTTGACCCTTCTTAAGAGTCTTTTTTGTTTGTTCTGCAAGAGTTTTCCATGCTTTTACCGTCCACCAAGAGGTGTCACGATCTTCCCACTCACCCTTATCATTTTTTGCTCTATCACTTGTTACAACACGAAGACGAACTCCGCTTGTTCCAACTGATTCTGGATCAGCACCAAGGCGACCCACTAGTGTTACTTTCGGATTCATTATTCTCTCTTTTCTACTAAGTTACGATTCCGTTCTATAAGCATATCACATGCTTAAAGCTTTTTCAAGTCTTCTTCTTCATCCCAAGATATATCTGCAGACTCTAACGCATCTGATAAATCTTTAAATGCTTTATACATTCCAAATGCTGCAATAAATGCAGAAATAGCAAGTAATACAATCTTCTTATTTTTCATGATTAATTATCCTAAATGCATCGCCTGTTTCTTCATCTTCGTAATCCCAGAGTTCCCATTTATCCCAATATGGCACACCATTGTCATCATAGTCATCCCATCCTGGACCTGATAGATCCCAATTCATTTTATAGTGTGTTCCATATTTGTTATAAATTGGGTAGAAGGTATTCCATAAGAATAGTTTAAGTTTATACCGCCAGCCAGTATAGCCATCATCTTCCATATATGACATATCAAGTATCCCACTAGTTGCCACACTTCCAGCCCAATTTGCTATCCATCGTAATGGTCGGCGGGACTGATGAATAACCTCTGTATTATCCCAATCAAATGGCATGTGCAATCACTCCTAGTAAAAATCCAATAATAAAAGCAGAACAAACGAGGGTAGATATAAAACGCTTCTCAAAATACCTTTTCATGATAGCACGTTCTAACTCTTCGTCTATCTCAATAATCTCATTATTAAATTCATACCGTGACATTAATTACCCCTAGCAATTTTTGTTGCAATCATCTTAACTCCAAGACCGTTAAGCTGAGAAGATGTACCAAGATCAATAGCTTCAATCTCTACTGCAATGTCTTCTTTGGCATCAGCATATCCTTGCCAATACATTTTTGATAAAGACTCTTTCATTGTTTCTGTAAATTCTTCATTTTGCATTTAATTTTTATGTTCCTTTCTATGTCTATTAAGTGTATCATGAGCAAATATGCCCCATCGCACTTCAATTTCTTTGCTGCATATATCGCAGACTACCACCCTACTCATATAACCATTATAGCCGAAAGTGCGAGGGTATGTCAAGAAGAACTGAGTTCACCTATTAACCTTGCTGATATATGACTAGCCTCATCTACATCATGAAGAGATCCCGATATTAATAACTCATTGATCTTAATAAGTTCTGCTTTGATATATTCATTAGTTAGTTTCATATCTTAAGTATCTCATATAAAGGTATGTTTGTCAATAGAGAAAGGGAGCAGTTTGGCGTCATGCTCAGGACTAGCTCCCCAGAAAGGGAGGGAGCGTTTCGCCCCCAGAAAGGGAGGGGCGTTAGAAAGGAGCCGAAGCTCAACCTTCTAGTATTAATTATAGCGTAAAGTTCGACGGTATGTCAAATGATATCAATTTCTTCAAAATCATCTATATGATCGTCTATATCCCTAATTATAGGAAAAATCTCTTCGGCGATTTGTCTCATACAAAAATTATATCATTAGTTAGATATCTTAGATATTTGTATTTTTGCTATCTTTAATGCATTGCCAGATATAGATGCATATCCATCTATCTTATTACACTTAGTAACAGCAAAAGTAAAGAAATCTTTCAGCACTGTCGCCTTGTCTCCAGTATTAACATATGCAATTCCGTAGGCAAACGCAGAGTTAAATTATAATGAATTTAAAGTTCGGCGCAAAATAGAACCCCAAAACCACCTTATGCCCTTAACAGGGCACTATGGTTTATCTTCTTCTACCTCTGCATATAATTCAACAACATCCATTAAATTAACTTTACGGGAAGAAATATATCCCCCATTTTTATCCAATTGTTCTCTTGCTGTCTTTTCATCCTTTGCTAGAATCTGAATAATCATTTCTACCCTATATGAATAGCAGCTTGTTGTCTCATTATTTTCCATATAGCCATTATACCGCATATGGGCAGGGTATGCAAATAGAGGCGGGTATATAAAAATACCAGGGTATAGGAGAAATGCTATAATACCCTAGTATGATAAACAACTGCTTAATATGTAAGTCTAAATTAATCCCAGTAGTATATGGTAGATTAGATCCAGAAATATTAGATTTGCAGAATAAAGGGATATTGCTGATAGGAATAGATAAGGCCAGAAAAGTAAATTCCTTTTGCCCTTTATGCGAAGAAGCATATGGGGATTTTACTCTACCCCCTGAATTTTAGACTATAAATCTCTTTCATGGAGTTTATTTAGATCTCCATGTTCTTCACAAACAGAATAAAGTCTTTCCTTTATCGCTTTTATTCCAACGGACTTAGCGCCACAGAAATAACACTTAGACATAAAGTCTAAATTAGATTGGCGTATTCTGTCCAATGCTTCAATAAGCTGGACATCTTTATACCATTTAGTTTCTTGGCTAGGCATAGAACAATTGTATCATAGTTATCCACATATTGAGACACTTTATCCACAGGTTATCCACATAAAAATATTACTGATAATAATATTATTTTCTATTGGTGGAGGAAAATGGAGGAAAGTGGGGAATGGAGCATTCTACATCTTGTGGTCGTAATGCCCCCAAACCCCCATATATAGATATATCCAAATTTTCTGGATTATACCCCATATCAAATTGTTTGTCAAGTACATATATATCCACATATTGGGCATATTTGTTTCATATATTGGTATATTATTTTGCCCAAATTTGTGGGAAAAATATATAAAAATGTTTGAAAACATATGGAAAATATCCAGAAATATTTAAAAATGTTTGAAAAAGTTTCAGGGATTTTTTAGCTTCTATCGTAATGTCTTTTATAGATGATCAGGTTAATTCTTTTATACCGCCGCCGTTTGCGGCCCACCGTTCAGGGATTTTTTGGAGGTCGTTCGTAATGTCTGTTAAGCTAATTAGAAATCCCCCGACGGGGGCGGTAGAAAAATGACGGGGTATATAAAACAATACCCATTATCCCTATATACAGTATATAAGATACATCCCTGATTTGCAAATAAAAAATATATTTGATACAATCTGGAAAATATTTTGATTTTTCGTAATAAGAATTTGGGAAAAATAATTTGATCTTCGTAATAAGCTGTTTGGTATAGTAGGTTTGATCGGGCCGCCGCAAGCGCAGCGGCGGATTGCTACGCTTGTGGCAAATCAATTAAATACTAAAACAATTTACCTTGTTCATAGTATTGTAGTTTTTCATCATACTCAGCAATTTCTTTATTGTATTGTGCTGATTCTAATACTTCCATACTTCTAGAATAAACTACATAGGGATTTGATAAGGCAAGGTATTTCCCTACCGCTTCCAAATCCAAAGAGAAATCAGACAGCAAAGTGCCAATGCGCTTGGCAACCTTCTCCTCGTTGCTGGTTGGTATTCGTAGTCTTCTCATCATAGCCTTTCATTGTATCAAAATTAGTGGGGGAGCGCAAGCCCTACCAAACTTACGCTCAACCCCTTATCATTGTGGGAAGACCCCTCGTCCCACATTACAGCCTGAGTCACCACGTCAGGCCCTCAGTTAAGTCTTTGCTAAAGAACTGTGGTAATTAATAAAATGTTCAAATTCATGAGTACCAGTCTCATCTTCTACAGTTTTATTAATTAAATCAATGGTGATATCTGGATGGTCCCCACCATAGGAACCGTCACTGTTGCTAGCCCATATGCCAAATCCCAGCTCTTGGTTCCACTGGTCCCCAATTAACTGCGATATGATAATACGGGTTGCATAGGACCCATCATTCCACCTAGGCTCTGCAGCCCGTAGGGCACGTGCTAGGTCTACAAACCTATCATAGCCACCCCAGTGGCAGTAAAGGTTAACAGATAAATCTTTATCTTGTTTAATTGCATAAACTATTCTATCTCCCATGATATTTCCTTTCTATGAATGTACTGGGTTGTCGAATTCAACAAAGAAATCTAGTTCGTTGATGATTTCTGTATCAGTTGGTTTGGTATCGCTTTCCATGTCAAACTCAAGGCTAGTATTTGATGGTTCGTGATAAACACCAATTATCCAATTTGGCATGATGACCTTTCGTTAGTAGTTTGTTCCATTGTATCAAAATCTAAGGGTAATGTCAATTGCTCATACATTATTCTAGCCACCCGTCATCGTCCAGGGCAACCAGGAAGTCATTCTCCCTCATCCAATCTCTAATAACCTCCTCAATGATTTCCCCGCCATGGTCCATATTAATACCTAGACCGTCAACATCATCCCAGAACTTATCAAAGATTTGCTTTAGGGTAACACCTTCAGCAATAACCTCATCTAGATATTCTTGGGGCTCCTGATTGTTCTCATGAATGTCCCTAATAATATCAAATGTCCATACCCACAATAATGAGGGGAATACAGGCATATCCTGTAACCTATCTATAATCTCATTTAAATCATTATAGATATCATCTCTACGTTGTGCTTCTTGTAGATCTAATAAGTGTTTATCTACTGCTTCATTAATATTTGCTTTATCCATTCTTGTCCCTTTCTTGTATTGCAAATGATAGTGCATATGTAAGACTATATAGATAAGATAGAGCGTCTACTTGTCCTTCCCAATACCGCCGCTCCATGGAATCCATTGCCTCTTCTGTGCG
>Ga0172372_10011701_pt1 | contig 11123 bp, 5 predicted proteins | sample LakKiv5m_2_FD_114544 | JGI IMG/M metagenome (GOLD analysis project Ga0172372, IMG submission 114544) | Freshwater microbial communities from Kabuno Bay, South-Kivu, Congo - kab_092012_9.5m | ecosystem: Environmental > Aquatic > Freshwater > Lake | place: Democratic Republic of the Congo... | reverse complement strand
CCATGCACGCATCGGCCTGCTGACTTCCTACCTCGGGGAGGAATGGTTCGGCTGTTGCGATGCCGCCATCGAGGAGGCGCGCAGTTGCGGTCTGTCCGTGTGGCTTTACGACGAGGACAAATGGCCGAGCGGCTTTGGCGGAGGCGAGGTGACCCTTGAGCGTCCGGGCAACCGCATGCAGTTGCTCACTGTGCGTCCCTCCGGCGCGCCCGTGCCGGAGGGGGCGCACCCGATCGGAGAGCGCTCGGGCGACTGGCAGTGTCTGGTGTGGACCTGCCCTCCGGGCGACCCGAACTTCAACGGCGCGTGCTACACCTCGCTGCTCAAACGCGAGGCCGTGCGTTCGTTCCTCGACCTCGCTTACGAGCCGTATGCCCGGCGTTACGGCCGCGACTTTGGCGGCCTGATCCCGGCCATCTTCACCGATGAGCCTTCAACCCTCTGGCGGCGCCGCATTATCCGGCCGGCAATTCCTTTCGCCGATCCCCTGATCGGGGAATTCCGGGCGGTGAACGGCTACGATCCGCTGCCTCATCTCTCCAAGCTGTTCTTCGAAATCGAGGGCGCAGCGGAATTCCGCTTGCACTATTACCGCGTGGTCAACCGCATGTTCGAACACAACTTCACCGGGCAGCTGGCTGCTTGGTGCCGCAGTCGCGGTCTCGCGTTCACGGGTCATTATTTGCATGAGGGGGGACTTTACGAGCAGCAGTTCTGGGGCGTGGACATCATGCCCAACTACCGCCACCTCGACATCCCCGGCATCGACCACCTCGGACTGCAGGTCCGCGAGGTCACCACGGCCATTCAGTGCCGCAGTGCGGCCAATCAATACGGCAAGCCGCGCATGCTCAGCGAATTTCTCGGGGTGGCCGGGCAGGGGGTAACCATGGCGGATCGCCAATGGCTGGCCGACCAGCAGCTTTGCCTCGGCGTGAACCAGTTTGTCGAGCACTTGGCCGCCTACACCCTCGAGGGTTGCCGCAAGCGGGACTTTCCGCCGGCGGTTTCTTTCCAGCAACCGTGGTGGCCGATGAGCCGTGCCATCCAGGATTACCAGGCGCGTTTGTGCGCCGCCCTCGCGCAGGGAAAATACCAAGCGGATTTCGGCATTATCCACCCGCAAGACAGCATCGCCGCGCTCTGGACGCCTGCCGTCGATGCCCGCCCAGACGACAAAATGATCGAGGAAGACGACCAACCGCTGGCCGATTCGGCCCGCACGGCGATCGGCGAATTGGGCCGTATCTGGCAAGACCTCTCCCTGGCCCTGCTCGGTGATCAGCGCACCTTCGATTATCTGCATGAGCAACTGCTGTCCGATGACGGCGCAGTCGGGGAGGAGGACGGGCGGCCGGTCCTCCGTCTGGGCCGGATGAGTTACCCGCTCGTGGTTATGCCCGGCATGGTGACCATCCGTGCTTCGACGCTCGAAAGCCTGCTTGATTTCAGCCACCAGGGCGGATCGATCCTGCACACCGGACCTTTTCCGAACATGGTGGACGGACGCTCCGGGCATTCCGGACTTCGGAAACTCCGGGCCGCAGTGGAATCGCTGGATGGACCGGCTCAACTGGCCGCGCGTCTCCGTGAACTTCTCCCGCCGGCGGTCGATCTCTTGCCGCAGCCCGGTGTCGGCTCCCGCTGTTGGGTGCACCGCCGCCAAGTCGGAAGCGACCGCTTGTTGTTCCTCGCCAACCTTGACCGCCTGCACGGCTGGGAGGGAACCGTGCGCTGGTCGGAGGCGGTGGGGCGGGAGATCTCGCGCCTTGATGCGGAAAGCGGCGGCCGTGCGCCGGTCGGACCGGTGACGGCGGAGGGCGCGTTTTCTTTGCGTCTTGCTCCGGGCGAAAGCGTGTTGTTTTGGGCCGGGCACGTCGCGGCGGCCGGCGCGCAGGCCGCGGTTGTTTCCGAATCCGCTCCCGACCGCGTTCCGCTGGCACCTTGGAAAGTCGAACGCACCGGGGAAAACGCTCTGCCCTTGGACTCCGTGCGCTACAGCTTCGACGGTCGTGCCTGGTCGGAGCGGGAGGTGCCGCTCATGGCCCTGCAGGAGTTTCTCAACGGCAGCCGTTACCGCGGCCCGCTCCGTTTGCGTTTCCACTTCCACAACGCGTGTCGCGACGGCGCCGCCCTGCGTTTGATCGTGGAACGGCGCACGCGGTGGGAGATCGCCTGCAACGACCAACCGGTTCCTCCTACCGGTGAGTCCTTTTGGTGCGACCCCGCTTGGCGTCCGGTGGACATCGGTCCGCAGGTCCAAACAGGCGAGAACATTCTCGAGCTTGGCATGAAGGATTTTCGTTTCGGCGATCTGGCCGCACACGGCAGCGTGGAGGACCGTTACGGGACGGAGTTGGAAAATCTTATCCTCCTTGGCGATTTCGGCGTGGAATGCCAATCCGGTCAGCCGGCCGAAGTTTCCCCGCTTTGGTCGCAAGAAGGTTTGCCCCCGCGGTCTGTCCGCACGCTTGCGGCCCCTTTCACCCTGGTCGATCCGGCAACGCTGCGCCCGGGCGACGTAACCGCACAAGGTTTGCCATTTTATGCGGGAAACTTGCGTTGCCTTTTCCGGGTGGAAAAAGCCTTGCCGTCCGTCACGGCACTGGCGTTGGACGACTTGATGGCCGTCGCCGCCACCGCTTCGCTCAACGGCAGGACGCTCGGTCAGTTCGGACGCCCCCCATTCGTCCTGCCCTGTGCGCCCCTCGCGCCCGGCGACGAGCTGGAACTGGTTTTGTCCAACTCGCTGCGCAATCTGCTCGGCCCGCATCACCACGCCGCCGTGGTTCGCCCGGACGGCAGCGTGCAGGACGAATCCGGCGGCGGACTCAAGCCTCACGACTTTCCCGGGCTCTACACCGCCGACCCCTACCGCGTGCGCGCTCCGGCGGGCGGCGATGAATCATGGCTTCGCCACTGGGAAAAGCACGGCCGCCATCCCGGTTGGCGCACCGATTATTTGGTCGAGTCCTTCGGGCTGACCCCGGTCTTTGTCTCATGACCAGAGACTCCGCTTCCCACTTGCTGCCCGGCGCCCGCTGGATCTGGACGGACGACGACCCGGACAAATCCAATGTCTGGATCTATGCCCGTCGTTGTGCCCGCTTGGCCCCGGGTGGCCCGGCCACCCTAAGGATCACCGCCGACCTGCGCTACGTTTTGTGGCTCAACGGCACGATGGTCGGTTTCGGCCCGCCGAAGATGGACAAGCGGTTTCCCACCGTCGACGCTTATGACATCACCCCGTTCCTCGGTCGGGAGGGGCGCGCGGTGATCGTGGTCCTCGTCTTCAGCTTGGGTGATTGCCGTTCGATTTCCTCCGTGATGCCGCGACGGGGTGGGTTGGCCGCCGTCCTTGAGTCCGGCGGCCGAACCATTGCGACCGACCGGCGCTGGAAAGCGCGCCGCGAAACCGCTTACCTCGAGGAAACGGTCCGGCGCGGTGACCTCCAGCCACCCATCGAAGTTTTCGATGCGCGGCGGTCGCTCGGCGACGTCTGGTCGCCCGACTATGACGATCGGGACTGGGCTCCGGCCGTCGAACTGGGGCGCGATCTTTTTCTCGATCCCATCGTCGCGTTCGAAGCGAGGGATATTCCGCCGATCCCGTGGAGCTACCGCGCCCCCGTGGAACTCGTCGAGTGCGGCACGGCGGATTTCGGGCCGAAGCCCCCGGCCATCGGCGAGATGGCCGCATCCATCGCCGCCGCCCGCCGCCGCCCCGTGCGCGGCACCCGCGTGGTGCGGCGGAATAATGAAGTGGCGCTCGATGCCCGACGGCTTCCCGCGGGGCAGGGGCTTTTTGCACGCTGGGATATGGGCGCGGTGTGCACCGGCTATGCGGTGATCGAAGCCGAGGGGACGCCGGGCACTGTTATCGATGTGAGCTACGCCGAGCATCTGTCTGCAGGCCGCGTCGATCCGACCAAACACCTGGTCTATTTCGACCGCCTCATCCTCGGCCGCGGTCCCTTGCGTCACCGCATCATGTGGCCGAAATGCTGCCGCTATCTGCAGGCCGACGTGCAGGGCGGGCGTGCGGTCATCCGGCGGGCCGGCATGGAAGTCAGCGGATATCCCGTGGTGGAAGAGGGTGCGTGCCATACTTCGGATCCGGTGCTCGATGCCGCCTGGCGGATCAGCGCGCAGGGTCTCCGGCTCTGCATGGACGACAGCTACATGGACACGCCTTGGCGCGAGCGCGGCAGCTGGCTCGGCGACGGTTTGGTCGAGACTTGGGGCAACTACTACGCGTTCGGTGACCTGGCCTTGGCCCGGCGGTTCATCCGCCTGCTCGCCCTCGGTGGGCGGGAGGATGGAAGCATGGTGAGCAAATACCCGGGCAATGTTCCCGATCACCTCATTTATTCCTACACCCCGATGTTTGCCCTGCTCGTGGAAAACTTCGCGCGTTACGGCGGCGACCAGCGTCTCGTCGGGCTGGTCGGGGAGGTGCTGCGGCGCAACTTCGCTTGGGCCGAATCGTTGCGCACGGCCGACGGACTCTACGAGGCGCCGGCCGCCGTGGTCACTGCGGAGGTCAACCGCTACACCTTCATCGACTGGGCACCGGTGGACACCCGGGGGGCCAACGCCGCTTTCAACGCCATCCTTTACGCGTCCTTCGGGGCCCTCGCGCGCCTGGCCGGGATGAACGGCGACCGTGTCTTGGCCGGACGCACGCGGACTGCCGCCCGCGAACTGCGCCGGGCCTTTCGTCGATTTTTCTGGGATGAAAAACGCGGCGTGTTTGTCAACGGATGGCACGACGGCCATCGACTCGCCCGTTGGGGTTGCCACGAGAATTATCTCGCCCTGCTATTTCACCTGGCCACACCAAGCCAGTCTTCTCGCATCACGCGCCGGCTGAAGAAGGAAGACCTGCTGGCCACATTCTTGCCCGACCCCGCCGCGCACCGGCGTCCCAGTTTCCACTGGGCCATCGCGGTAAACGAATACTCCTGGGACTCCCGCCGGATGGTTCCCTTGGGCACGCCATGGTTCGCCTTCTGGGCCTGTCTTGCCCTTGGCGAAGCCGGTCTGATCAACGAAGCCCTCGGTCTCATCCGGTGCCACTGGGGTCAGTTCTTGCGCCAAGGTGCCACTTCCACGTGGGAATGCTGGTCGCCCACCGCCTCGCATTCCCACGGTTGGGGTTGCGCGCCGCTGGTCATTCTCGGGCGCTACATCCTCGGGGTCCGGCCCGACGAAGAACGCGCCGGCGCCTGGGAGGTTTTCCCCGCGCGCGGCGATCTGGACCGCGCGTCCGGACGCGTGCCCACGCCGGCCGGGCCCATCGCGGTCTCGTGGCAGTTTGACGGACGCTGGAGACTCGAAATCGATGTGCCTCCCGGCGTGGAAGTGACGGCCGGATTGCCCGTGGCCCGCGCGAATCGCCTCGTCGTGGACGGCCGCCCAAAGCAGCGTGCTGGCCGCTTCCGTCGCAACAACCAGATTTACCTCGGTTGCCAGATCGGTCCCGGGCTTCACGTCCTCGAGGAAATTGGGCGTGGTTCTCCGCGGGTCGGCGTTTCGGCCGTAAAATGACCGTCCGATGGTGAGTTGTTATAACATGCGTGCGATCGACCGGCGTCCCATTCCGCCCGTCGCCGGAATCGATCTCGAGCAAGCTCTCAATTACCTCGATCTGCGCGCGGTCGGGGAGGAATTCATCTACGGTCACTACACCCGCGCGCATGTGCTTTATGTCCCCGGCTCGCGCCCGGCCTTGGAGGTCGCGGTGCGCGAAGCGGCCGGTTCCGCACAAGGCGGGGCAGAGATTGTGCAAGCCCTGACCGCGTGGGTGGCGCGGCGCGTCAGGTGGGCCGGTTTTTTCCGGCGCGACACCGGGCAACGTCTGCCGACCGACCGCGCCGCAACCGAGGAGCAAATCCTCGCCTCCGGGTATGGCTGGTGCAACGAACAGGCACGCCTGTTTTGCGCTCTGACGCAGGTCTGCGGCCTGCCGTCGCGTTTGGTTTTCGCCAGCAACCGGGAAAGCGGCTACGGCCATGTCATCGCCGAGGTGTTGTTGCCGGAAGGTTGGCTCGCGGCGGATCCGTCCCTCGGATTCTGCTTTTTCCGGCAGGGTCTTCCGGTGCGCGCCTCGCGCATTTTCCACGACCCGGCGGCGCGCGCTTTCTTCGGTCCGCTTTACGCCTCGCTATGCCGCGACCTTCTCCGGGAACTCGGGCCGGGTGCCGAAACCGATTTCGCCATGGCCGCCGCAGCGGATCCTCTCGACGGTTTCACCGAACTCGGATTCCACAACTGTTTTCTAAGATGACCCGCCGCCTGCTTGCCGCTTTGCTTCTGTTCATGGCCGTTTTCCTCGTGGCCGACCATTGGCTGGCGCGGCCGAGCATGACACGTTTCGATCCCGATGCCATGGGGCGGACTGAGGCGGCCATGTGGCGGGATTACTACGACGGACACTGGCTGTCGCTCGGCGTCCACACAGCGGGCTTGGTTCGGCGGCAATACGGGTTTTCTTGGTGGGATAGCGCGCGGGCCTCGTTCCACGCGGCGCGGGCCGCACTCCATTTTCGTCAACGCACCGACGATCCGCGCTGCCTTCCGGCCCTGGTCTCTTACTATGACATTCTGGCGCCGGCCATGCCGGCTGGTTTTTCTTCCACCGAGGCCGCCAATCTCGAGTTGCGCTGGTGGACGGAGCGCCGTCGGGATGTTTCGGAGGACGAATATGCCCGGACCATCGCGGCGCTGGCCGGGATGTGCCACGGGATCACCGCGGCGGCGGCGGAGCCGGCTTCGCGTTTGCGGGCGGAAATGATGGCCTACCGCGACGCGCGGCGCGACGGTCGGATGACCGAAAACGACTGGGAGCACGTGGCCGCGCGACTGCGCGAGGCGTGGGGCGCTTTGCGCACGGCGGTCGATGCACGCTGAGGCGCGATCCATGTTCGGTCCGTCTTCCATGATGTGGCGAGTCAACCGCGAGCGTGTCGTCCTGCTGGCCGGTCCGGCCGCCGCAGTCCTGCAGGCGGCGCATCCGCAGGTTGCGCGCGGGGTGGCGCGGCACAGCAAGTTCCGCGAGGACGGAGTCGGTCGCCTGCGTCGCACGTTGGAGGCGGTTTACCGCGTGGCGTTCGGTGGTCCGGAGGAGGTGGAAGCGGTGCGTCATTCGGTGGCCCGCGCGCACCAGGCGGTGCGCGGCGAGGGCTACGATGCTTTTGACCCCGGAGCGCAGAGCTGGGTGCTGGCCACGCTGGTCATGGCCAGCGCCACGGCCTACCGGCGGTTCGTCGCGCCTTTGACGGAGGCGGAACTGGACGGACTCGTTTCCGACTACGCGCTTTTCGGCACGGTGTTCGGCTTGGCGGAGGCTCCCGGGACATGGGGCGAATTCCGCGCATTCTGGGACAGTATGACAAACAGCGGCAAACTCGGATCCGATCCGGTCTGCGGCGAAGTGGCTCGCGCCGTGGTCGCGCCGGGTTCGCCGTGGTCCATGCGTCTGGCCTCGCCGCTGTGGCTTGCCCTTGCCGCGGAGCTGGTGCCGGAAGACTTGCGGACAAAATTGCAGCTGGAAGATTCCCGCTGGCGCGCCCCGCTGTGGACGACTTTGGACGCGCTGCTGCCCGCGCTGCTTCCGGTGTCACCTGCCGTCCTCCGCTTCGCCCCGCATTACCGTCGAGCCGCCGCTTCACTCTAGGAGCCGAGGAATTTCCCCGGCGAAAATGGCAACTCTTTTGGCGGTCCGGGCATGGAGAAGGAGCGATCCCTGCTCCAGAATACGGAAACTTCAATTCGTTATGTTGTTTTTCCCATTCACCCGCTTTGCCTCGCCGGTTTGGTTTCTGCTCATCATTACGCTGGTTGGTGTTCAGTTTGCTTCGGCGCAATCGACTGTCGCGGGTGGCACTTTGACCGGCCTGGATGGCGACTTTGTGTATGCCAACCCGGACTTCGGCCCCGGTGGCGCGCGGTTCCAGGACGGCGGCGATGCCAACGACTCGTGCGCCGCGACCCTGGACATGGGTGCGTATCGGTGGGTCAACCAGATCACCGTGCTCAACCGCAACGTGGCCACGGGCGGGCAAATAAACAACCTCTACGTCAATGTGGCCGTGGATCAATCCGCTCAGACCAATGTGGGCGGTTACAACATGTCCATGAATGCCGGCGGCAGCGGCGGCCCCAGCCCGGTCACAGCGGACGCGAGCGTGTCCCGCACCTTGAATTTGAGCCGGCCGGTTTACCGGCGTTACCTCGGGCTGACCGGCATCACCAGCCAGGGCTGGGGCAACGGAATAGCGGATATCGGCGACCTCAACGTCGCGGGCAGTGCGCCAACGGCACATTCACTCGGCAATGGTCTCACCGTCATGGCGCAGGCCGGCACCGATACAATAGCGAACATCGGCGAACTGGGTGCCACCACCAGCTTTCAAGCCGTCAGCCAGGGAAACGACAACATAATCTATCTCCTGCTCGACTTGGGGGCGGCGACCAGCGTGACAGGGCTCGAGTTCATCAATCGCCAGAACGCCATTACCAGTCTCAACGTCGGCTATTTGCGGGTCTGGGGCGCGGCCGATGAAACCGTGCCCGGCTTCGATCCCCAGCTCGCGACCAGTTTCACCGTGCCGCTGGCCGAGGGCTCGCCTTTGCCGGAGGCGACCACGGCGGCCGCCTCGCGCAAATTGTCTTTCTGGCAAGGCGCCATCCGCCGCTATCTGCTGCTCGAGGTCACGGGAAATCTTATCGGCGAATTCGGCACCGGCAGCGCCGGACAGAACGCGCAAATCGGCGACATCAACGTCACCACCACTTCTTTGCCCGCCGGCGTGCTGCGCTTCGAAGCGGAAAGCCTCCTGCAAAATCCGGGCATCTTGGGCAGCAGCCTCAATGCGACCAATAACCTTTACGAACTTTACTCCGGATGGGGCGGAGGCCAGCCCGTGCTGGCCATCCACCAGAACGAGACCCCTGCCGCAGGCAATGTTCCCCACCTGCGCATCTCCGGCCTGCTCCCGAACACTGTCTATTCCGTCCGCGCCCGGCTGGGCTACGGCGAGAATGTGGACGGCTTCTCGCTCACTTACAGCTACAGCTCGGCCGCCGATGCCGTCGCCACGGGCACCGCAGCCCAGCTCAATCAGGCGGCCAATTTTCCCACCGATGACGGCGCCGGCTTCTCCTGGTGGACGCTCAACGATGCCACTTCGGACAGCTCTGGCCGGATCAACCTTTACCTCGGTGCCAAAGGCAACACCGGTGGTTACACCGGCTGGGACAAGATTGAGTTCACCCCGGTGCCCGGCCCGACCTTCGTTTGGAGCACCGCCAACCCCAACCAGACCGTCACCCAGCTCGCCCCCGGCATTCTCCATACCAGCTTCTCCGTCTCCTCGCCGCGGCTCATGGCCATCAACGCCGTGCGCGTCGATTTTGCCAACCCCGACATCCGCCTGCATACCACCGGACGCAGCGCCTCATGGGGGTCGCCCTTCAGCTCCAGCGGCACCAGCTACGTGGTCCGCACCACCCGGCAGCGTACGACGGACTTCCTCACCACCTCCCGCAGCGAGGGCATGAACATGGTCCTGGCCGTCAATGGTTCGCCTTGGCTGCCATTTCCCTCTTCCTCGTTGTCCGCCGACCAGCTCGGGTTGCTCGTCTCCGGCGGCACACTCGTTTCTCCGGGACGGAGCACGCCATCGCTCATTTTCCGCAAGGATTGGACCCTCGAAATGCGCTCCACCGCGGAGGGCACGGACATTTCCCAAATCCTCGCGGCCGTCTCGGGCTTCCAATTTGTGCTGACCAGCGGCGGGGTGGTCACCGTGCCCTCGACCAACCCGCAGCCGCGCACCGGTTACGGACTCTCTCGCGACGGACGCTACCTTGTGCTCATGACCATCGATGGTCGCCAGTCCGGTTACAGCGATGGTGCTTCCCATTACGAAGTGGCCACCTGGCTGCGTGAACTCGGTGCCTGGCAGGGGATCAACATGGACGGCGGCGGTTCCACCACGATGGTGCGCTACAACTCCTCGAACAACTCAACCACCACGCTGAACCGGCCCTCCGACTCGCCGGCCCGGCAGGTGGCCAGCAATGTCGGCATCTACTACATCTCCTCGCCCGAGCCCGTTTCCTTCACCGACTGGCTCGCCGCCCGCGGCGTTCCAGCCGGTCAGTCCGCCGCCGGGGCTGATCCGGACGCCGACGGAGTTTCCAACCTCTTCGCCTACGCGACCGCCGTCCATCCCCTGAACGGCATGCGCCCCGACGACACCTTCGGGCGGCAGCCCCGTTTCGTCATGGAGCAGGGGACCGGCACCACCTTGCGGCTCAGTTGGCGGCGCAACCGGCACGCCACTGGCCTTGACCTCTGGCCGGAATACACCACCAGCTTGATGTCGAACAGTTGGGTTCCTTTCCCGGCCGAGTCCATCCAGCCTCTCGGGCCGGATCCGCTGACCGGCGATCCGCGTTTCGAGGCGGTGGCCGATCCGGGTTCGGCCGACCGCCTGTTCCTCCGCCTGCGCGCCACCCTAACCAGCCCCTGATGGCAAAGCCGGTTCAACACCGTGCCGGTTCGTTGCTTCCTAGGTCTGTGCCTTAACCTAAAAACGGAGATGAGAGTTGAGCGATGAGAGCCGGGGAGCAGAGCGGAGACAGCCGCAGGCAATTGAGAGATTGAGCAGCAAGGTGATACGCCGCAGCCTGGTATCACCCTTGGGGTGACAGAGCGGAAATGGGCCAACCTTTGATTTTCAGTCCCTCAACCCTCAACTATAGACCCTCAACTTCCTTTCTAGGATTAACTGTTTGTGCGTGATTCCTTCGCGTAGCTCGATATGGCTGGACAAAATGACTTTCCACCACGGTTGTATCGTTTAAAGATACTTTCTTGTGCCGATAAAGCATCCTTTCTCCCTTTCGTCTCTGGACCCCTTGGTTTCACACGGGAAACTCAAGGACGCTCTGGCCGCCTACGGGAATCCCCGGATGAAGATTTCCAGAATGTTGGCGGCGGGGGATTTGCTGCCGCTGCGGCGCGGGTTGTATTTGCGGGACCGCGCGGTCGATCCCTTGGCCCTCGCCGCAACCGTTTACGGACCATCGTATGTGAGCTTCGAAACGGCCCT
>Ga0172372_10011700_pt1 | contig 11123 bp, 10 predicted proteins | sample LakKiv5m_2_FD_114544 | JGI IMG/M metagenome (GOLD analysis project Ga0172372, IMG submission 114544) | Freshwater microbial communities from Kabuno Bay, South-Kivu, Congo - kab_092012_9.5m | ecosystem: Environmental > Aquatic > Freshwater > Lake | place: Democratic Republic of the Congo... | reverse complement strand
ATCATTCGTGGAGGAAAAATATCAACATACGGAAGTAATTAGCTCAAAACGAAGGCTTTTCGATATTCGCTTGCGGGAACTGTGGGATTATCGAGATTTAGTCATGGTTTTTGTGCGTAGGGATTTTGTGGCGCAGTATAAACAGACGATCCTTGGTCCTTTGTGGTTTGTTTTGCAACCCATTTTAACCGCGCTCATGTTCTACCTGATTTTTGGGAGAATTGCCTCCATTCCAACGCAAGGAATACATCCTTTTCTCTTTTATTTTTCGGGGTTAACACTTTGGGGGTACTTTTCAGACGTATTTACCAAATGCTCCAATACCTTTGTTGGAAATTCAACCCTTTTTGGGAAGGTGTATTTTCCCAGGCTGACAGTGCCAATGTCCATTGTGATATCAGGATTGTATAAATGGATGATTCAAACCATCGTGCTCGTCGGAGTAATGATATGGTTTAACATTGCGGGAATGGAACACATCAAGCTGCATTGGTCCTTGGCCTTCGTTCCATTATATTTGCTATTGCTGGCAATGCTCGGATTAGGCCTTGGAGTTCTTTTTTCGTCGCTCACGACCAAGTATCGCGACTTGAGTTTTATGCTGACTTTTGGGGTACAATTGCTGATGTATGGTACGCCAATAATTTATCCACTTTCTTTTACTTCAGGTATCTTTCGAAACTTGTTGGAATGGAATCCCTTGTCGGCGATTCTGGAAAATTTCAGATTCGCTCTTTTCTCCGTTGGTGTCTTCGATGTTAGGGGATTAGTGTATGCTGCCGTTTTCACTTTCGTAACCTTAACGGTTGGAATTGTGGTGTTTTACAGGGTCGAAAAGTCATTCATGGATACAGTGTAGAGGCATGGAACGGATAAAAGTGGAACATCTTTATAAACAGTACCGCCTTGGGCAGGTTGGAACAGGATCTTTGATCCAAGATGTTAACCGCTGGTGGCATAAAGTACGCGGTAAAGAAGATCCAACATTGAAAGTAACAGAATCCAATGATCGCTCGTTTCAAGGTAATTCCGATTTTGTTTGGGCCTTAGAAGACATCAGTTTTACGGTAAATCACGGTGAGGTTTTAGGAATAATTGGCCGCAACGGTGCCGGAAAAAGCTCCTTGTTGAAAATTCTTTCGAAAGTTACCTCGCCCACCAAGGGGCAAATAACCCTGAACGGTCGAGTGGCATCATTACTCGAGGTTGGTACGGGATTTCACCCAGAATTAACGGGAAGAGAAAATATATACTTGAATGGAGCCATATTGGGAATGACCAAACGGGAAATAACCCAGAAATTCGATGAAATCGTCGCTTTCAGCGGCGTTGAAAAGTACATTGATACTCCCGTTAAGCGATATTCCTCGGGAATGTATGTTCGACTGGCCTTTGCCGTTGCGGCCCATTTGGAACCTGAAATATTGATCGTGGATGAAGTATTGGCAGTGGGGGATGTGGACTTTCAAAAAAAGTGCATCGGTAAAATGAAGGATGTAGCCAGTGCAGGAAGAACAGTTCTTTTTGTAAGCCACAACATGGAGGCGGTGAAAAATTTGTGCACCCGTGCAATCCTGATGGAGCATGGAACCATCGTATCCGAAGGTACACCTACCAATGTCATAGAAACCTACCTTAGTAGCCGAAACATGGCGGATTGGGGAAGATTCTATGAGGAGCAAGAGGCTCCTGGCAATGAATTTACCCGCTTAAAATCCATTGAACTTAAACCAATGCGTGAGGACGGTAAATCGATCATTACGGTAAAAAGTTCCCTGGAAATAACCATCAGTTTTTGGAATTATGTGGAGGACTTAGTCGCGAATCTTAGCCTTCACCTCTATGCCGCTACAGGAGAATGCGTTTTCAATGTGATTACCCAATTACCACCTCCTACAATCGGTGTCGGCCTGCACCATGCGCGATGTGTGATTCCAAAAGAATTATTAAATACAGGAGTCTTTAATGTGTCTTTTATGCTTGTCCAAGATACGGCAAAACCCCTTTTTAACTTTGAAGAGGTATTAACTTTTGAGGTGGAAGAAGAGCGAGAAAACACCAATTGGCATGGTAAATACCCGGGATTCGTTCGACCGAATATTGATTTTAAAATTTATTCATGATTCCCGTAACAAAATCGTTTTTGCCTCCGATAGAGGAATACACGGCTCAGGTGCAACGGGCATACAACAACGGTTGGTTAACCAATCGGGGAGCCTTGGTCTTGGAATTAGAGGACAAACTCACAGAGTACTTGAATCTTGACCAATCGAGAATTCTCCTCATGAACAACGGGACGATTCCCTTGCAAATTGCCTTGAAGTGTTTGGCGAAAGGAGGAGAAGTCATTACCACACCCTTCTCGTATGTCGCGACAACCTCTACCATTGTTTGGGAGGGGTGCACGCCCGTGTTTGTAGATATTCACCCAGAGTACTTAACCATAGATGAAACCAAAATCGATGCGGCAATCACCGAAAAAACTACCTGTATACTTGCGACTCACGTATTTGGGAATCCATGTAACGTCGAAGAAATTGAACGCATCGCTAATAAATACAACCTGAAGGTGATTTACGATGGCGCTCATGCTTTTGGGGTGAGCTACAAAGGGAAAAGTATTTTTGAATACGGAGATGTTTCAACGTGCAGTTTTCACGCCACGAAATTATTCCATACGGGAGAAGGTGGCGCGATTTTTTGCAAAGATCCCGAGTTGTTTCATCAGCTATATTACAGTCACAATTTTGGCCATGACGGTCCCTTAGCATTTCATGGACTTGGAATCAACGGGAAGATGAGTGAATTACAAGCGGCCATGGGTTTGGCCGTGTTGCCCTACATGGAAAAGATGCTGAGGGGCCGAGAGGCTTCGGTTAAAACGTATGAGGAAGCACTGAATCACAACTTCCAAAGGTTGAAATTGCGCGCAAATAACCAATGGAATTTCAGCTATTTTCCCATATTATTCGAAAATGAAGAACGGCTTTTGAAGGCTGAACGCGAGTTGTTAGCAAATGATATCATGGCGCGAAGGTATTTTTATCCCAGCTTGAATACCTTGCCGTATGTTAATAATAAGCAACTGCCTATTTCAGAGGATGTAGCAGAACGCGTCTTGTGTTTACCTTTGTATTTTGGTTTGCAAGCGGTTGAACAAGCGTTGATTCTTGCCAGCATCAATAAATTTAGCTAATTTGGAATTATGATCATCGTTGGAGCAGGAGGACATGCAAAAGAAGTGTACCATGAATTGTTGCTTAATCACGAAAAAGTAAGCGCGTTTTACGATGAAATAAATACCGATAAATCACATGTTTTGGGATTGGAAGTCAAGCACACCTTTCAAGAAATTCCTCCTTCAAAGGTTATCCTTGGAACAGGTAACCCCTCTTTGAGAAAAAAGTTCTACGTTCAATTCGAACCATCGCATTCCGTTCAATCCCTAATTGCTTCCACTGCTCAAATAAGTCCTTTGGGGGTAGTTCTTGAAGAAGGGTTAAACATCATGCACGGCGTATTTATTGGACCAGAAGTTCGTATAGGTAAGGGGACCTTGATTAATGCAAAATCAAGTATCCATCACGAAACCGTGGTGGGTGAATTTTGTGAAATATGCATCGGCGTTTCAATTGCCGGAGCTTGCACTATAGGAAACGAGGTATTTGTTGGGATGGGAGCCCTTGTTTTGCCCGGAATCAGCATCGGAGATCATGCCGTGATTGGGGCTGGCGCGGTGGTAACCAAAGATGTTCCTGCGGGAGTTACAGTTAAAGGGGTACCAGCAAAGTGAGAATAAAAAAGCGAATTCTGTTGATAGGTGATACCCCTGGATGGGCTTTTCATAGGATTATTGAATTCATCATACAACGGGTAAAAGGTTTTGATTTTTACGTTGATTTTACGGTGAATCATCCAAGAGTTCATACCAAAACAACTTCAGATTTCGTATCCAAAGGAACTGTAATCCTGTCCAATACCCGAAGGAAATGGCCTTTTCAAAACATAATAGTTTTACGTGCCTTGGTGTTCCATTCAATAAAGGTCTTACATCGCATAGGGCTGTCGAAATTCGACGAACATGGCTTTTTAAGGAGGGTTACTCCAGATAACTCTTATGACCTCGTGGTTTATTTGGATTATTACATGGATAAAGACGGTGATTTTAGCCATATTCGAGCCGATAAGACGATTAAGGGAATTTTCACGGAACAATTCCCTCCAAAAGGGGTAATTCATCATGCAGATATTACGATAGAAGCATTTTGTCAAGAATATCTTAGCGATTCACAAGCTTTATTGGTGGGTGCTCCATCCATTGAAGAAGTATATAGTCAGCATTTTAAATCGCCCATTTTCTTTGCCAGTTTTTGCTACGATGAGACCCTATTTATCCCCAAAAAAAGGATGAAAAACAAAGCCTTTATCATCGGATGGACAGGAAATCCAGATCGAGATTTCAAAGGCTTTTATACGCATGTAATTCCTTCAATAGAGGCTCTTCAAGCCATGGGTTACCCTGTAGCCTTGCGCACCCAGTTTCAGGGGTCCATCCGTTCACTTGCTGCTTTTTGGCAAGGAGTCGATTTAGCCCTTATTGCCTCGGAAGCTGACGCGGGTCCATCCATGTTCATCGAAGCAAGTTTGTGCGGGGTGCCAAGCGTTAGTACCAAAATTGGTTTGCCTCAGTTTGTTATTAACCACGGTGAGAACGGTCTCTTTTGCGAACGAAACGTGGAAGATATGGTTTTAGCCATTCAACAAATATTGGACGATTCACGATTGTATCATCGTATTCAATCTAACATACGCGCTTCCTACATTGAAAAACTGGGAGTTGAGGCTCAGAAGCAACGTTGGGAAAAAATATTTAATGCTATGCTGCATGAATAAACCTCAGCTTTTCTACTTCTTCCCCTTGGCTTCGGTGGGCGGTACAGAAAGGGTGCATCTGGATGTTCTGAATGCGCTTTCAGAATACCCATCAAAAATTTTCATTCGCTATAAGGTCAATCCATGGAAAGGGATGGTTTTTAAACAGTCGAAGGAAGGCAAAAAGGAAGGAGTTCAATTACAATCGGAATTTGAGGCATACGGAAAGTGTACTTTTCTTTCGGATTATTTGGAAGCACCGCGCTTCGGTCGGTTCATTAGAGCTTGGTATATCAAACGTCTCGTGAAAAAAATCAATGCATCTTCCAATCCCATCGTCATTTTTTGGCACCGGGAATCCATTGAATTTTTATGGGACCAATTGGCTCCCCACGTTAAAATAATCGACATCGTGCACAACAATTCGAACAACGATGTCCCCGATTCATCCTACCTCGTCAACGATTGGGCCCCAAGAATAAACCGCCGAGTTCTTGTCAATGCTGGGTTGATGCATTGGATCAGCCCTTTGTACGAGAATCAGCAGAATTCCGAAGCGTTATTGCAACGAATTTCAATCATCAATCATCAAGTTTCCATTCCAAAGAAATTGCCCATGAAACCCATGGATGTTTTCAAGGTATTGTACGTAGGTCGTGAGGCTAAGGAGAAGCGCATTTCTTTGTATTTCAGTATTGCCGACTCTTTTTCACAAGACGCTCGCATTACTTTTCATGCAGTTGGGATAAATCGCAGCATCAATGCGCCGCAAAATGTTGAGTGCCTTGGGGTTATTACGGAAAGGGAACCCCTTGAACAATGTTATGCATCCTCCCATGTGCTGGTCCTAACCTCAGCAAGCGAAGGTTTCCCGAAGGTCATAGCAGAAGCCATGGCTTACGGTTGCGTACCCATCGTAACCCGTGTTGGGGCAATTCCAGAAGTATTGAATGATCAAGCCTACTTGACAGATCCTGAAAATTGCGTGAGCGAAACGGTTGACCGTATTAACGGTTTTCTGAAGGATTCTGAAGCGTATCAAAAGCTTTCAAAAAAGGCTTACCTTTATGCAGTAGAACATTTTGATCCAGTTCGGTTTAAAAATGCATGGAGAGAACTCATACAATCCTTTAGTTAGCGTAATCATTCCGAATTACAACCACGCGCCATTTTTGGTGGAGCGCATCGATTCTGTGTTAAATCAAACGTACAGTAACTTCGAGGTGATTTTGTTGGACGACTGCTCAACCGACAGCAGCCGGGAAATCATAGAAAGTTATCGAGGACATGAGAAAATCAAGCATATTGAGTATAATGCAACGAACAGCGGAAGTACCTTCAAGCAGTGGGAAAAAGGAATTAAGATCGCTCAGGGTGATTGGATTTGGATTGCGGAAAGCGATGATGTGGCAGACCTCCATTTCTTAGGGGAACTCCTAGTAGAAAGCGATGCTGAAATGGTGTATTGCAATTCTCAAATCATTGATGCAGATTCTTCACCATCAACTATTTACGGATACACGCATATGCCTTTCAAAGGTTCTTATCCATTCTTTTCGCACAACTTTACCTCGAATGCCCGGGAATTTTTATTGCAATGGATGATGAGGGATAATTTTATCCCCAATGCAAGTGCGGTCTTGTTTAAAAGATCCTTATTAAAGGAACAAGTTAAGGACCTCGAAATGTTTACCACCATGGGAAAGTTGAAACTGGTGGGGGATTGGTATTTTTGGATAAACCTTTTAGTGAGATCCTCCCTCATTTCATACAGTGCCAAAAGTCTTAACCATTTCCGCCAACATGCTTCCAATGTTCGGCTCAGTACGAACAAAAATAGTTTCACGGAATTGAAGTATATTCTTCGGCTATTGAGGCAATATAACCTTCCCAATAACTTGACCGTGGAAACCTATTTATACCGTTATTTCCATAGAAATAAGGATACAAGGATTACGGTATCCGAGAGGGTTGATTTGTTGGTCAATGCATGGCGTTATGGTTTTCTTGGCCTCTTCCTCAAAAATACTCTGAAGAACTGGTAACATGATCCCCAAAAAAATTCACTATTTCTGGTTCAGCAAGGATCCTTTTCCGGAGAACATCCAGCGATGTATCGCGTCTTGGAAAAAAGTAATGCCAGACTATGAGATCATCCAATGGGATTTAAGTAATACTCCCATCGAAGGATTGTTTGCTACAAAGGCTACAGAGGAACAACAATGGGCTTTTTTATCCGATTACGCTCGTTTGAGAATTTTGTACGATCACGGTGGTGTCTATATGGATACGGACATGCTCATCCTTAAGCCTTTAGATGATTTATTGAAGGAAGAGGCTTTTTGGGGAAGAGCGATTAATGGCATGGTCGAGCCAGTAGCTGTAGGCGCTATCAAAAATCACCCGACCGTGAAGGCGTGCCTGAATATATATATGAATAAATCGGATGGCGAATACCGTGAAATCCCGCTTGAAATTCAACCCTTATTTAGTAGTCTTGGTTTTGATAAGAGCAATGAATCAACGCAACGTGTAGGCAGCAATGTTATTTATCCTTACGTCTATTTTTGTCCAATGCCTTTTGAACAGGCCGATCGTATGGATCCCATGAGCTTCAAAACTGAAAACACTTATGCCATTCATTTATGGAATGCCGCGTGGTTCGATCCCTTTCGTTTTTTTTGGAATGGACGGCACAAGAAGGGTTGGCAGGCAGTTTGGCAATCAGTTCGAAAAAATCCATTTCAGGGCTGGACGTTTTATCGAAGTGTCGTCTACCACTTGAAATGTTCTATTTTTGGATATCCAAAATGAGCAGGGCTTTCTTTTCTATTATTCTTCCAGCCTACAATAGGGCGTCGCTTTTACCAGGTAGCATCGGAAGTGTAATTAAGCAATCGTATCAAGATTGGGAATTGGTTGTCGTCGACGATGGTTCCACCGACAACACACAAGATGTCGTAAAAAGCTTTAACGACCCGAGAATCAAATATGTCTATCAAAACAATTCCGAACGCAGCGCTGCACGTAATAAGGGCATTGATAACGCCTCTGGTACGTGGATTTGTTTCCTGGATAGCGATGATGAATATCAACCCGAACATCTACAGGAATTAGTTCAATTCATCGAGGTTCATAAGCCTTTAACCGGCTTGATTGCTACAGGTTTAATTACCCGAGAAAGACAGACAACAAAACATAAAGCTTTTTTAGAACTAGAAAAGAATAGTTTAGAAGAAATTGGTAGTAAATTTTTAATTCCAACCCAAGTTTGCGTGCACCGTACCGTGCTCGAAAAGGATCGATTTGATGTGCGCTACAGGCTTTGGGAAGACACCCACCTTTGGTTACGCATTGCGGCGCAATATCCTGTTTATCAAATGGATAAATATACGACCATTCAAAATATTCACGCGCAAGGGACAGTGGTCCAAGGCATGAAAAAAATTCGCTTAACGGAGGTGAACCAGTACATTTTGGTCATTCAAGATTTAAGGGACAATTACTCTGCGATTTTTGAAGGGAAATTACCCCCGAATTATTTCAATGAATACATCGGCTCTAAGTATCGCATGTATTTGTATCAAGCGCGGCAGAACCAACAGTTCCGCGTTGCTCATCACATTTGGTTTAAAGCATGGCAGCATCGACCTTCATGGTATCTGTTCAGCGAATGCCCTAAAATCACACTAAACTATCTCAATATTGGCCTTCATGCGCGATAACTCATTGAACATTCTGTTGATTGCCTCCTGGTATCCCTCCGTGGAGCATCCCACGGAGGGCAGTTTTGTGCAAGAACAAGCCCATATGTTGCGAGATTTTGGACATCAAGTAACCGTGATTCATCCTTTTTTGCTCGGAAGCTTTGCGAGTTCCATTAAAAAGCGTTCAACGATTTCCTTTACACAAGTGGATGGTATTCGTATTGTACGTGTTGGAGTGGCTCCTCCGGTTCCTTTTTTCCGCGCAGCGACATATGCGCATTGTTTCCGAAGGGTACTTTCGGCGATGAAATCTTTGCAACTTGATCCAAAAGAATTTTCAGTAATCCACAGCCATGCCATGTTCATGGGGGGATACATTGGGCATAAGCTTTCTAAAAAATATAATCTTCCACAGGTTCATACGGAACACACTTCTGGCCTTATTTTCTATCTAGATCAATACACCAAAAATGACCTCGCCCTAACCCGTAAGACCTATGGTCATTGCCATAAAGTACTGTTTGTAAGTCAATTCGCATTAGAACGCACCTTACAGAATCTTTCATTGGAGGCACAAGATACCTTCAAGGTCCTTCCAAATGTCGTGGATCCATCCTTCTTTTCTTTTCCTATCCGTCCATTCTCGAAAGTAACCTCTTTTGAGTTTTTGATGATTGGAAATTTGATTCCCATAAAAAATCACCGCTTATTGCTTGAAGCGTTCAGCCTTGTGCAAAAGCAATATCCTGCCGTGGGACTTTCCATTGCCGGCAATGGGCCTTTGGAGCAGGAACTTCGCGCGCTGTGTGAATCCTTGAAATTGGAAAATGTCTATTGGTTGCCAAGACTGAATCGGGCAGAGGTAAAAGTACAAATGGCCGCCCATCAAGCGATTCTTTCAACGAGCAAAGTCGAAACCTTTGGTTTGACCATCGCAGAAGCGCAGGCGATGGGTAAACCGGTAGTCGTGACAGATTCGGGAGGGGTAAGGGATATCGTTACTCAAGAAACAGGTATCATAACAGAAGCTAGTTCAACATCGTTCGCGAAGGGCATGATTCAGTTGATTCAATCTTATGATACCTACTATCCGGTAACCATCCAACAAACCGCTATACGTCGCTTTTCTTCGGAGGTGATTCTTCAGCAGTTGCATGAAATCTATGCCCATACCCTCGGTTCCTTTGATTAACTTTAACGCGTGATCAAAGTCCTCATCCTTGCCTACGATTTTCCACCTTACGTTTCGGTAGGTGGACTTCGTCCTTTCCATTGGTATAAAAACTTTCGAAAGTTTGGATTGGATCCTGTGGTGGTGACTCGGCAATGGGGAAATTCCGATGGGACAATATCCGATTACGCTAAACCTGGTTTAAGTGAAGAAATATTTATAGAAGAAACGGAATGGGGAAAGATTCTTTACACCCCTTATCGCCCCAATCTAAGCAATCGATTATTATTAAAATATGGTGATGCACGTTACCGAAAACTGCGGAAATTCCTGAGCGGAGTGAACGAGATTATGCAATATTTTTTGCCTATTGGAACGAAACAAGAACTTTATAAGACATCCTTTAACTATCTAAAAGAGAATAAGATAGATGTCATTATTGCCACGGGAGAACCCTTTGTTTTATTCCACTACACTAAGCGACTTTCAAAGCGTTTCGGGGTGCCATGGGTAGCCGACTATCGAGACCCTTGGTCGAACCCATGGAAAAAGAAAAGTTGGTTGTACTTTAAATTCAACCAATTGGTTGAAAAAAAAACAGTCGTGAGTGCTTCAATGATTTCCACCGTTTCTTCCTTTGTGGAACATCAAATACGCCAACAAGTTCCGATGGGTACTTTTTGCATTGCTCCAAACGGCTATGACGAAGAAATACTTGCAAAACTGCAAGCCTCGAAACAAAATGGGGAGGTATTTCAAATGGCATTTGTAGGTACGATTTATGATTGGCATCCGCTCGAAATAGTACTCGCTACCTTAAACGATTGGGCGGATTCTAACCCCCAACGGAAATTCGAGCTTCATTTTTATGGAACCAACCGCAATGAAGAAATACGTCAAAGTACCACCACGCATTTTCCATCGCTGAAAGCCGTAATTAAGGTGCATCCAAAAGTATCGAATCAGAGCCTACTTGAGCGATTATCAGAACATAACGCGTTGTTGTTGTTCAATTATTACGCATTTATGGGTACAAAAATTTACGATTATTTGGCGTTAAAACGTAAAATTATTTTCTGTTTTTCCAACGACCCAGGCGCACAATTACTAAAAGAAAAGCATTATTTATTGGAGAACTATGAGGCACCAGAAACCCTACAGGAAGATTTGATTCGTGCTACCAATTCGGGGATAATTGTTGAAAATGCAGCCCGGCTATTGGAAACCATGAATGACCTATACGAAGAGCACCAGCAAACGGGACAAATCGCCTGCGAATCATCAGGTGTTGAAGCCTTTTCTCGCATTCTGCAAGTGGAGCAATTGGCCGAAGCCATTAAGCAAGTAGTGCATAATTCCAAAATAGCATGAGT
>Ga0172372_10011698_pt1 | contig 11123 bp, 11 predicted proteins | sample LakKiv5m_2_FD_114544 | JGI IMG/M metagenome (GOLD analysis project Ga0172372, IMG submission 114544) | Freshwater microbial communities from Kabuno Bay, South-Kivu, Congo - kab_092012_9.5m | ecosystem: Environmental > Aquatic > Freshwater > Lake | place: Democratic Republic of the Congo... | reverse complement strand
GTTAAGCTTTACGCATCTACGCATCCGAATATATTGATATGTTCGATGGCGTCAATCCTGAAATCTCTGCGTGTTTTGTCAGACCCGATCCGGCTGCGTTTGCTCTTGCTGCTCGTGGAAGAGGAACTCACGGTCGCCGAGTTGCAGGAAATTCTCGGTCTCGCGCAGTCGCGTATTTCAACAAGCTTGGCGCAGTTGAAACGCGAGGATTTGGTGAGGGATCGTCGTGTTGGGAAAAACATATTCTACTCGGTCGGGGACGAACCCGGCAGTGCCGCTCTCGCTGTTCTGGACGCAGCGCGGGCGGAATTGAAAGAAGCCGCTACCGACAAGGCGCACCTCGCCTTCACACTCAAAAAACGCAAAGACCGCGCGGCGGATTATTTCAACAAACTGGCGGGGAAATTTGGCCGCGCGTATGTGCCCGGCCGTTCCTGGGAGGCCCTGTCCCATGGCCTTCTGCGCCTTCTCCCGCCGATGGTCATCGCGGACCTCGGCGCAGGCGAGGGGACTCTCTCGCAACTTCTGGCACGAACAGCCAAAAAAGTCATCGCCATCGACAACTCCGAAAAGATGGTCGAATTCGGCGCATCCCTCGCGAAGGAGCATGGTTTTTCCAATCTCGAATACCGACTCGGCGATATTGAGGACCCACCGATCGACGCCGACTCGATCGATGTCGCCCTTTTCAGCCAGGCGCTGCACCATGCGGCCGTTCCCCAACAGGCTTTGAATGCGGCTTGCCGGATTCTCAAACCCGGCGGGCGCGTCTTGATCCTCGACTTGCTCAGCCACACCCACGAGCAAACCCGCGAACTTTACGGACATGTCTGGCTCGGGTTCTCCGAAATCGAACTCCACCGCATGCTGAAGAAGGCGGGTTTCTCCAAAATCGAATCCTCGATCGTCTCCCGCGAATCCGAGGCGCCATTTTTTCAGACACTGCTGGCGACAGGCATCAAATGACCATGCGCGCGCCGCACACTGCGGTTTTTATCCTCGCCAATCCTCAGCACCGCCGCTTATCCTCTCGCACTCTTTTTTCCACCAATCCTATGAAGACAAAAAAATCCGCCGCTACGAAATCCACCGCCACGCCCGACCGGGGCAATGTCATGAATGGCGCGGAGATTCTCGTTGAGTGCCTCGAGCGCGAGGGTGTGGAGGTCGTTTTCGCCTATCCCGGTGGCTGTTCGATGCCGATCCACCAAGCTCTCACCAAAACAAAAAAAATCCGCACCATTCTTCCACGCCACGAGCAAGGCGGGGTTTTTGCCGCCGAGGGCTATGCCCGCGTGACCGGCAAGGTCGGCGTCTGCATGGCGACTTCCGGTCCTGGTGCCACGAATCTCGTCACCGGCATCGCGGATGCCTTCATGGACTCGGTTCCTCTCGTCGCGATCACCGGCCAGGTGCCTCAGGAAATGATCGGACGCGGTGCGTTCCAAGAGACCGATGTTTTTGGAATGACGCTTCCGATGGTGAAGCACAGCTACCTTGTGTGGGATGTGAACGAGCTTCCTCGCATCGTGAAAGAAGCCTTCCACATCGCCTCCACAGGCCGTCCAGGCCCGGTTCTCATCGACATTCCGAAGAACATTCAGAACCTCACCACTCAGCCGATTTTCCCGAAAACTGTGAATCTGCGCGGCTACAATCCCGAGCGCAAAGCGGATGATGTCGCATTGAACGAACTCATCGGAATGCTCGGCGAGGCGAAGGCTCCGATGATTTACTGCGGTGGCGGCGTGATCTCCGGTGAGGCATCCGCCGAGTTGCTCGAGTTTGCCGAGCGCACCCAGATTCCCGTGGCCACCACGCTTATGGGCATCGGTGGTTTTCCCGAAACCCATACGCTTTCTCTCAAATGGCTCGGCATGCACGGCACCGTTTATGCCAACAACGCCGTCAACGAAGCCGATCTTCTTCTGGCCATCGGCGTTCGCTTTGACGACCGCGTCACCGGCAAGGTCGAGAAATTCTGCGCGCACGGCAAAATCGTCCACATCGACATCGACAACTCCGAGATCAACAAAAACAAAGCCGTCTGCCTGCCAATTCTCAGCGATCTCAAATACGCCCTCACCCGTCTCAACAAACTTCTCGATCAAGCCGGCACCAAGCGCACGACGAAGAACTACAGCCGTTATTCGGATTGGTATAAACAAATCGACGCGTGGAAGACCAAGCACCCGCTCTCTTTCAAGGACACCGAGGACGTCATCCAACCGCAGCATGTCATCCAACTCCTCTGCGAAATGACAAAAGGCGAGGCCATCATCACCACTGGCGTCGGCCAGCACCAGATGTGGGCCGCCCAATTCTACGACTTCGACGCCCCCCGTCGCCTCGTCACTTCCGCCGGTCTCGGATCCATGGGCTTCGGCTACCCATCCGCCATGGGAGCCAAGGTCGGCATGCCCAACAAACAAGTCATCGATATTGACGGCGACGGTTCGTTCCTCATGAATGTCCAAGAGCTCGCCACAGCGCACATCGAGGGCATCGCCGCAAAAGCGATCATCCTGAACAACCAGCATCTCGGAATGGTCGTCCAGTGGGAGGACCGATTCCACGGCGGCAACCGGGGCCATACCTTCCTAGGCGATCCTCGCGATCTGCAGCGCATCTATCCGGACTATGTCGATATCTGCAAAGGATTCGGCGTGATCTGTGAAAGAGTCATTCACAAAAAAGACCTCCCCGCCGCCATGAAGCGCATGCTGGATTCCAAAGAGGTTTACATCCTCGATGTCATGACGCCTTACACCGAGCATGTCCTCCCGATGATCCCATCCGGCAAGACCTACAAGGACATCATCACCGAATAAAGGCAGCAAGCAAAAGGCAGCGATTTCTCTCAATCCGCGTAGGGAAGGCCCCCATGTCGTTTCCCATGGTCAAAAGGAAAGAGAGGGCGGCACGACCGTCCCGGCCGTGAACGAGACCGATGCGGCAATCTCAAAGTTGGACGAAATGGAGGTCGCCCTTTCTGTGAAGGGCATTGCTCCGTGGGTGCCGATTTTTTCTGTGGGAAAAATCAGCCGATTTTTTCGAGGAGGTAGCTCTTGAGATCGGCGATGGCGATGCGTTCCTGAGCCATCGAGTCGCGGTGGCGGAGGGTAACGGTGTTTTCCTTTTCGGGGCCGTTTTCACCGATGGTGTCAAAGTCGATCGTTACGCAGAAGGGTGTGCCCGCCTCGTCTTGGCGGCGGTAGCGGCGGCCGATGGCGCCGGCCTCGTCGTAGAAGACATTCATTATCGGGCGCAGCGAGGCGGCGACCTCCTTGGCCTTTTCCACGAGAGCGGGCTTGTTTTTCAAAAGCGGGAAGATGCCGCATTTGATGGGGGCCATGCGGGGATGGAAACGCAGCACGGTGCGGGTCTCGGAGTTTCCTTTTTCGTCCGTGACGGTTTCCTCGTCGAAGGCCTCGCAGATGAGCGCGAGTGTGGTGCGATCCACTCCGGCACTCGGCTCCACGACATGCGGCACGAAGCGTTCCTTGGTGGCCTCGTCGAAGTAGTCGAGCGGCTTGCCGGAGTGTTCGATATGTTTTCCGAGATCGTAGTCGGTGCGGTAGGCGATGCCCTCGAGTTCGCTCACGCCGAAGGGGAATTCGTATTCGAGATCGTAGGTTTTTTTCGAGTAGAACGCGCGCTCGCCGTCCGGGATGTCGTTGATGTGGATCTTCGCGCGGGGAATGCCGATGTCCTCGTAGAATTTAAGCCGTTGCTCGAGCCAGTAGTCGGTGAGTTGCATGCCGTCCTCGGGGCGGCAGAAATACTCGATCTCCATCTGCTCGAATTCACGGGAGCGGAAGGTGTAGTTGCGCGGATTGATCTCGTTGCGAAAGGCTTTTCCGATCTGCGCGATGCCGAAGGGGAGCTTCTGGCGCGAGGTGTCGAGCACATTGCGGAAATTCACAAAGATCGCCTGAGCGGTCTCGGGACGAAGATAAACGAGGTTGTCCTCGCTCTCGAGCGGGCCGGCGTGGCTCTTGAACATGAGGTTGAAATCACGCGGCTCGGTGAGATTACGGCTGCCGCATTGCGGACAGTATTTCTGGCCGTCCTTTTCAGGCAACTGGTCGGCGCGGTTGCGGGAGTTGCACACTTTGCAGTCGACCATCGGGTCGCTGAATGTCTCTTCGTGTCCAGAGGCCTTCCAGACGGCGCGGTTCATGATGATCGATCCGTCCATGCCCTCCATGTCGTCGCGCTCGCGCACATTGCGCCGCCACCAGAAGTCTTTGAGGTTTTTTTTCAATTCCACGCCGAGCGGGCCGTAGTCCCAGAAGCCGTTTAGACCGCCGTAAATTTCGGAGGATTGGAAAATGAACCCGCGCCGCTTGCAGAGGCTCACGATTTTTTCCATTCGGGTGGCAGAGGCATCTTTGGACATAGGCGCGAAATGAAAGCCGACTCGCGCTGTGGCGTCAACGCGCCAGTCGACGCTGAAAATTTTCGCAACGCACACCTTGCGCCGTGTCCGGGGAAATCACCTATCAAGACACCGCACGACGGATGCGATTTTCGGAACGAATCGAAGCGGGTTGGGGCTCCTCAAAAAATCATCCGCAGCGCGCCAAGGAGCGAGAGGCCGATGAGGAGCCACTCGAAGGCGGTTTGGTTGATTTTGCCAAGGAGAAATTTTCCGGAGACCAGACCGAGCAGCACGGCGGGGGCAAGGAGGAAGTTGAAGAAAAGAGTGTGGGAAGTGATGAGGCCGAGGGAGGCACTGAAGGGGACTTTGATAAGATTGATGAAAAAGAAAAACCAGGCGGCGGTGCCTACGAACTCGTATTTCGGCAGGCGGCTGGCGAGGAGGTAAACGGTCATCGCAGGGCCAGCGGCATTCGCCAGCATGGTGGAAATGCCCGCAAGCAGACCGAGTGGCCATGCCACAGCTGGATGCCCAGCCGCGATCTGCTGGAGGCGCGCGGAGCATTTCCGGGCAATCGTGAGCAGGAGCAGTGCGAGGACGATCCATCCGATCACGGGAGTGAAATATCCCGCAGGGATTCGCGGCATGATCGCCCAGCCGAGGACGACTCCCACCACGGCAGCCGGGAGGATTTTGATCAGCAGGTCCCAGACCGTGAATTTCCGGAAGGCCCGGATGGCGAAGAGGTCGGCAAGGATCAACATCGGCAGGATGACACCGGTCGATTCGCGGGCGGGCATGACTTGCGCCATGAGCAAAATGCCAGGAATCGCCAACGCTCCGAATCCCGATTTGCTCAGACCCACGCAAGCAGCGGAGAGAATGGCAAAGAGCCATTGTTGTGCCGACAGGTCGAGAGGCATACGAATTTAACTCGCCGGCTGAAGACTTGGAGAAATCTCAATTTCGACCAACAACATCATCCATCGGCTTGATGGAGCCATCCGGATAGCAGATGAGGGCACCCTGGCCATGCATGTTGCCGATCTCAATGAGCCATGGCTGGGTGGACCATCGGTAGGGCGTGCCGGGGTTTCTATCGAACATTGTGGGAGTGTAGTGAACCTTGGGGCGACCTTTCTCATTTTTGTTGGTCACAAGTCGCTTGATCGTGGGGCACATCCAAGTCGCTTCGGTGACACCATAGGGTTTCAACTCGGCGATCCACCAATCTTCGTAGGCATCTTCATTGTTTCCCAGTTGTTCCACAGGCTCCTGTGGCCAGTAGCCTTTGTCTTGGAGATAGGCGGCAAGTCCAACTTGAATCGAGCGCATATTGGCCATGCACCTTGCTCCCTCCGCTCGCATCGGGAGACGATCGGCAGCAAGAATAAAAAGGGCAGCCAAAATGGCTAATACAGCTACTACAACAATTATTTCAAGAATTGTAAAACCTGCTCTCGGCATACGGGATGATTCAACCAGGTTTCCTGTTGGAACCACCTAAAAATTAATTAGTAGTCGAGGTTGTGGATGTGGAAGAGGTAGAGGTTGTTGATGTGCGAACACCACGGAATTTAAACGATTGAACCGCCGTGCTGCTGGCGGTGGTGGAATAATTTGTTTGAGTTACGGCAATTTCACCTGCTTGGGGAGACGGATCTACAAGTTCATTTATGCCGATTACAGTGTTAGTGGTGGCATTTAAACCACGCATTAAACCCGACCCGGAAAATGCACCTGAAGGCGACTTGAGTTGCAATTTACCTTCAAATTCACCTGCGGCGAGGTTGTTTTGGGATATAAAAACATATGGCAGAGAAATTGTTCCACTTTCATTAGTTGTTCGAATGGAGTTAGGATCTAATATGCCATTCAAGGAAGATTGGTTTATGCTGGCGACAACTTGTCCCCTCTGGACTTGACCATTAACAAAAAATATCCACGAATTTTGATTGTCCGCTTGCGTCTGACTGCCTCCGGAATAGGCAAACCGAAATATACCCGTCAGGTTTTCTGCCCGAGCTGTGGCTTGATAAGTTCCATCAACTCCCGATACAAGCGGCGATCCATTTCGAAAAGGAGCGGGCCCAAAATTTCCTGCGTAGGAAACGGGAGCCACAATCGCGATGTAGAGACAAATGAGGAGGGTTCTATTCATCTTTTCATTCCATCAAAAAAGAATCCGCCATTCAAGGAATTTTTTATTGTTTTTCGTTTTTCGAAATTTGTGCCTCGAGATCTTCTCTGACGAAGGTGATTTTGTTTTTAAAAAGCCACGCCACCGCACCCGTGACAACCGAAGCCACAAGAATCCAACCCCATGGTGGCAAGAGAGGACCCGCTGGAGTGGTCTCAATCCGAAAGCTTCTGGTGGGGTGTTGTCCGGGTTGTTTGTTTGAATCAATGCCTCTGATTCGGATGTTCCAAAATGTGCCTGCTGGAAGCTTGCGAAAATGTGCGGTTGCGGAATCACCAGAAATCTGGACATCCACACCCTCCCATCGTTTCCAAACTATCTTAACCTGTCCGTCGGCCTCCTGCTTGATCTCCCGCCGTTCGATGAGGAAGCTCTGGGTGTCCGGGGCCGTGAGCTTCCAAGAAATCTTGATGCTATGAGGTGTGGACTCGTTCAATGTGCATTCGTCAACTGGCGGAATATCAGCGAGTGGAGTTCCTGTTGCGGATGATTCCGGCTCCGGAACAGGAATCGCCAAGAGCTTCTCAACCGGCACTGCGGCACGCACGGTGGCTCGCACTTGAAATGTGCCGAAGGTTATGGAGTCCGAGCGCACCGGCAGAGAAAAATCGAAGGTCCCGGTTTTTTGAGGCGTGGCCGTGACATCGAATGCAGCGGACTCTCCAGGGTTGATGAGCACGGCCGCAGGGGAAGGATTTACTTTAATCCAGTTGGGAACATCAATCGTCAACCGGGCGGGACGCCCCCCGGAGTTGGTAAGCCTAATCGTGCAATTTGCCGAGGACCCAAGAGGAAATTCGCCGAGATCGAGAACAGATGAGGGTTCGAGAGTGATGGAGGCTGGCGCGGCCTCGACTGCGACGGCGAGCGATCCCTTGAAATTACCGCACGAGAAGGAAACAGGACCATCCCAAGAAAAGTCGGGAGCGGCCTGCAGCTTGAGCGGAATGTCAACAACCGAGCCGGGTTCAATGGTCACATGGGATGGAGCCTCCAGAAAATTCGGCCAATCAAATACAACTTCCCTTACCCGTTCAGTGGGGTTTTGAAAAGAAACAGACTGCGGAGCCTGGCGTTGGTGGGCTGCGAAAAGAAGTGGCTTCGACGGCCACTGGAGAGGATTTTCGGAAGCCCCGTTTAATGTCGCCCCGCGCTTTGAATCGATCTCCAGCACAAGTTTGCTTGCATACACGCCTTGGGAGTCGGGAGAAAATGCTATGCGTATTTTTTTGGTCTCGCCCGCTTTGATTGGAAGGGGCGTTTCATCCATGAGCCTCCACGGGGGGGGCAGAGCGGGGTTGAGGACTGCTGTCTTGCCTCCGGCATTTTGAACATCGATTTCTTGGATTGAAGTGTCGCCAACCGGCACGTTGCCAAAATCCAAGGATTCCGAAAAAACGAGTTGGGCAGCGCGTTTTTTGATGGACACCTGAACCAGGGCTGCGGCCGATACGGGAGAGTCGAATGATTTTGCGGCGTAGGTAAAGGAATCACTATTTTCCGGAGAATCTGGAGGCGTTGAATACCAGACGCGCCATGTTTTCCTATTCACGCGTTCCGGCTCGCTGAGAACTCCCAAGCGCGGTGACTTGCGGATCAGAATTGTGACCGGGTCTTCAATCCGTCCCCGCAGGGGCAAATCAATCGCCGTTCGTTCCCCGACATAGATGGAGGCTGCAAAAGGCTGCGGCGATGGCGGACGGATGATTGGCTCCTCCTTTTCTTTGGCTAAGGCAGAAAACGATGCCCCTTGCAAGCAGACAAGAAAAGCCAGCACCTGCCAAAAAGAAAAATGATGGGAAGGCATCTTATCGAATGATCTCTGCTGTCATTTTGACTCCTCGTGAAATGGGAAATGGATCAAAGAAAACCAAAAATACTTGGATCGTCATTACCGTGGATCAAGAGCGAAGAGTCAGCGGAATTTGTTTGATTTGTCAACCACGCTGCGGGAGTTTTAGCGGATGGGGACTGCGAGGGGGGCGGGGTTGAGGAGCATGATGGCGAGGGCGGCGGAGTAGATGGCGAGGCCGAGGAAGATGCCGATGGAGCCGAGGCGGTAGGCTGCGGTTTTGGAATCGCGGCAGGTGATGATGGCGGCGAGGGTCTGTGAGAATTCGGTTTGGATGGAGCGGGTGAGAATCCATTTCACGGCGAGGACGCGGATGAAAATCCAGATGCAGGAGAGGAGGATGATCGCGAGGGCGAGGATGATCAGAATCTGGGCGTGGACGTTGGTGCCGGCGATGAGCCTGCCGGAGAAACCTGTGGTGGTGATGGCGACAGCGGCGAAGCCGATAACGACTTGGGAGCGCTGGTGGAGGATGTTGAGCTGGCGCTCGAGGAGGCCGAGGAGGAAGGTCTCCTGGCCGGGGAAGGCGTTCATCAGGTTGCGGGCTTCCTCCAAGGCTGTGGGCGGGTTTTTCATATCTCGCAAGAGGCCATGTGGGGTGGAGGCTCATGCCATTCGACATGTTTGGAGAGCATCGCATCGCCATCGAAGTGGAAGAAGGCACGGAAGGATCCGCCGGAGATCACGCCGGGCAACCAGTGGATGTCGTCGGCCCACATTTCGTGGTAGGGGATGCGGTCAATCGGCGTCCAGATGGGGAGCGCCTCGTCGGTTTCGATGAGGGTGCCGCTGAAGGAAGCCGCTGTGAAGACGGTGCAGTGGAGGCTGTAGCCGTCCAGAAATTGGAAATGGAGTTCGCCACGGCTCTGGACTCCATGGGGCGTGATACCGACCTCTTCCTGGGTCTCCCGCACGGCGCATTCATGAGGTGCCTCGCCGGGTTCGATGCGGCCGCCGGGGGCGTTGATTTTTCCTGCACCGAGGCCACGTTTTTTGCGGATGAGGAGGATTTGGCTGTCGCGAATGACGAAACACAGAGTGGCCCGCTCGCGCGGTTGCCACTGGTTCCAGAAATCATCCATGGGCGGGAGACTAAGGCAGGAAGCGGATCAGCAGCTGCGGGTAGAAGCCGAGAATGAGGATGAGAGCGGCCGAGAGGACAATGGCGAGCTTCGAAAGCGGTGAGACGCTCACAGCGGCGCATCCCTCGGGAGCTGGTTGCCAATACATGGCGCGGATGACTTTGAAGTAGTAGTAAAAGCCGCTCGCCACCGTGACGACGCCGATGAGGACGAGGAGGTAGAGGCCTTGGTTCATGGCGGCCTGGAAGATGAAGAATTTTCCGAAAAAGCCGACCGTGAATGGCACGCCGGCCAGCGAGGCGGCGGCGATGAGCATGGCGAGGGCGAGGCCGGGCGAGCGGCGGGCGAGGCCGTTGAAATGCGAGAGGTCGTCGCCACCGGTTGCTTTGGTGACGGGCACCATGACGAGGAAGGCGAGGAAGGTCATAAGGAAATAGCCGCCGAGATAGAACACCACGGCCCTGCCGGAGAAGGCGTCGCCGATGGCCGCGAGGCCGACAAGGAGGTATCCGGCATGGGCGATGCTAGAATAGCCGAGGAGGCGCTTGAAATTGGTTTGTGGGATGGCGGCGAGGTTGCCGTAGATGAGGGTGAGACCCGCGAGCAGAGCGAGAACGAGGATCAATTTGTCTTGGAATGAATCCAGCGTGAAGAAGGGCTGGAGAACGCGGATCAGAATCACGAACCCGGCGGCTTTGGACGCCACGGCGAGAAAAGCCGTGATGGGTGTGGGTGCGCCTTGGTAGACATCCGGAACCCAGAATTGGAACGGGGCGGCGGCAATTTTGAAGCCGATGGCGACGAGCACCATCGCGAGGCCGAACAGGATGGCCGTGTGGTTGGCTATGGGAACGATGGAGAGGTTTTTCTGGATGAGGGAGAGATTGGTTTCACCCGTCATGCCGAAAATCCAAGTGATGCCGTAAATAAAGAATCCGGTGGAGAGCGCGCCCAAGACGAGAAATTTCGTGCCGGCCTCAAGGCTGGCGAGGCTGCGGCGCATGTAGGCTACTTGGATGTAGAGCGAGATCGTCACCAATTCCAGCGCGCAGAAAATCATGATGAAGTCGGAGGCGGAGGCCATCCACATCAACCCTGCACACGTAAAGACGGGCAGGATGAAAAACTCGCCCGAACCGGCTTCTGGACGCTCGGCGGGAACGAGGCGTTGGACGATGGGAATGTAGTCGATCGCCAGAATCAGGGTGAGGATGGTTGCGAGGAGGGCGAATCTTTTAAAGAAAAGCGAAAGGCCATCTACCACATAGAATCCTGAATCCTGCATTCCGGCAGGGTTGGTTTCGATGAAGAAGCTGAGGATGAAAACGCAGAGCAGACCGAAGATGGCTCCCTGCGCGAGTGTGACTTTGTTCGATTTGAAGCTGAAGGATTCCGCCATGAGCAGGAAGATGCCCAGACAGACGACACAGATTTCGAGGGCGACGGGCGGGATCATGGCAGAAGCAAAGCGGGCGTAACGAGGTTCACGAGAAGTTGCGGGAAAAATCCGAAGAACAGCATGATGGCAAGCAGGATAATGATCGCGGCGTGAGGGAAGCCTGCGAGGTCCGGCAGGCGCGACCAGCGTTCAGGGAGCGGTCCCAT
>Ga0172372_10011696_pt1 | contig 11124 bp, 7 predicted proteins | sample LakKiv5m_2_FD_114544 | JGI IMG/M metagenome (GOLD analysis project Ga0172372, IMG submission 114544) | Freshwater microbial communities from Kabuno Bay, South-Kivu, Congo - kab_092012_9.5m | ecosystem: Environmental > Aquatic > Freshwater > Lake | place: Democratic Republic of the Congo... | reverse complement strand
GTAGTTGTGGGAATGGCGCAGGGCCAACTTCCTATTTCCGGACTGGATGCTGAAGTAAAGGTATTTGTTGACCCGTATGGGGTTCCACATATTTATGCCACTACCGTGCACGATTTATTTTTTGCACAAGGATTTCATGCTGCTTCCGACCGGCTTTTTCAATTTGAGCTCTGGAGGAGGCAGGCTAGGGGCTTGGTATCCGAATTATTAGGAGAAAAAGAACTAAATCGGGATATAGGCGCTCGCCTTTTCCGCTATAGGGGAAATATGGATACAGAGTTAAATCATTACCATCCTGATGGCCATCTCATTATCCACGCTTTTGTAGAGGGAGTCAATGCCGCAATTGATCAGGCGCTTTTGAAACCCGATTCCCTGCCTCTGGAATTTCGGTTAATGGGCCTATTACCCGGACACTTTAAAGTGGAAGATGTCGTTTCGCGGCATCAAGGTTTGCTTGGAAATTTGTTGGAGGAATGGGAGACTGCTCAAATGGTCGTTCAGGTTGGGGAGGAAAAAACCAAAGAATTAAATGAATTTCACCCTTATCAACCCGATCTACATTTAGATTCTTCCATTCTTCCTGTACTTAGATATCCGGACGTCCCCGAGTTGTATCGAGCATTTCGCAGGCCCCTCTCTTTTCAGTCCGAGGCCATTTCGTTGAATTCTGCCAGGGAGCCCGTTAAATTAGAGGATGTTGAAAGGCATATGGGGTTGGAACCAACGGAGTTCGGTGTTACCGGGAGTAACAACTGGGCGGTTTCTGGGAATATTACCGAGAGTGGTTATCCTATGTTGGCCAATGATCCCCACAGGACGCTTAGCGCCCCCTCCCTCCGATACATCGCGCATCTTCATGGACCTGGTTGGCACGTGATTGGTGGGGGGGAACCTACTATTCCCGGTATTTCCATCGGGCATAACGATTATGGTGCCTGGGGTTTAACTATTCATGCCACCGATGCCGAGGATATGTATGTCTACCAGATCCAACCTGGTTATCCTTATCGGTACCTTTACCGGGGTCAATGGCGTGAGATGATAGAAATCAGGGACTCTATTCCCGTTAAAGGGAAAGGTGTTGTGCCCATTTCCCTGTTTTACACAGTCCATGGCCCTGTTTTGAAGATTATTCCTGAATTGAACAAGGCTGTTGCGGTTCGATGTGCCTGGTTGGAGCCAGGTGGAGCTCCTTACTTAGCTAGTCTTCGAATGAATCAGGCAAAAACCTGGGAGGATTTTAGGTTGGCTTGCGCCTTTTCTCATATTCCAGGTGAAAATATGCTTTGGGCAGATCGCTCAGGTACTATTGGTTGGCAAACCGTCGGCATTGCACCCCTGAGAAATCGTAGTAGCGGCATGGTTCCAGTGCCAGGAGACGGAAGCAGGGATTGGGATGGTTTTATGCCTATTCTGGAACGACCCCATAGGGTAAATCCACCAGAAAATATGCTTATCACTGCCAATGAGCAGGTTGCTCCAAGGCAATACAAATACCCTAAGACCTTGGCTTATTCCTGGGCAGAACCTTACCGGGGATTACGGATCCGGGAATTCCTGAGCAAAGGTAAAGCCTTGAATATGATTGATTTCATGACGCTTCAATCTGATTATGCTTCCTTGCCTGCTAGGGACTTATTGGGGCTAGTAAAACATATACCTTTTTCCCCGAAATGGATCAAATACAGGTCCTTGTTGGATGGATGGGATGGGAATCTAACGCCTCGTTCTATAGCGGCGACAGTTTACGATAGCTGGGAACGTACCATTTTTTCCAACTTTAAGGAGCAGTTTATTCCGGAGGTCCTCCGTTCCTCTGTAAACCCGACCATGACAGGTATTTTAGACGCCCTAATTTTTCCGGATGCACGTTTCGGTCCAAAACCCGTTGAAGGAAGAAATGCTTTTTTAGAAAGGTCCCTGGAAAATGCAATGCAAAACCTGGAAAAGAAACTAGGGAAGGATATGTCAAGCTGGGTTTATGGCCAGTCAGCATACAAACATGTTCATATTCGCCATCCCTTAAGTGCAGTGGTTTCCCCTGCTATCCGGGAAATCCTGGATGTTGGACCGGCGCCTCGTGGTGGCAATGGATACACGGTTAATGTAACAGGTAAAGGGGATAATCAAACCCACGGTGCAAGTTTTCGGTTTATTGCCGACTTAAAAGACTGGGACCGATGCTTAGCCACCAATACGCCCGGGCAATCTGGGAACCCGGTAAGCCCTTTTTATCGAAACCTCTTTCCACTCTGGGTAGAAAATCAGTATTTCCCACTCTATTTTTTCAAGCATACCATTGAGGCTTTGGATTCCTTTTCTTATCTTCTTAAACCGAAATAGCCATAAATCGCAACACGATGATCCGATGTTCCCTTGCTCTAATTTTGTTTCTAATGCTTTACACCAAGGTTTCGCTAAGTCAAGCTTCTTGGCTTAACCACTCCCGGTTTGCATTCGAACCAAACTTGCCTATCGACAAAAGTATCCCTGCGCCCGCTGATTTTTTGGGTTATGCGTTGGGGGAGGAATCAACTTATTATTCGCGGATAGCGCTTTACATCCAGGAACTTGCAAAAAATTCCCCTCGGGTCAAATTAGTGGAGTATGGCAAAACTTATGAAAATCGGGGCCTTTTTCTTTTGGTGATTTCGGATCCATCCCATTTGGTGAATCTGGAAACTATCCGTAGCCGGCACCTTAGCCTAATGACACTCAGTGAAGAACAGGCGAAACCACTAATAGCCAATGATCCAGTTTTCCTTTCCTTAAGCTACAATATTCACGGCAATGAAACTTCCACCAGTGAGGCGGCCATGCAGGTCGCTTACCGTTTAGCAGCTGCTACGGATGATGCTACCCGTGATTTACTTCGCCAATCAATAATTCAACTTTATGTCTGCATCAATCCGGATGGCAGGGAGCGCTATATCCAATGGTATAATTCGGTGAAACGCAAACAACTAGCCACTTCCCCCAATGACTTAGAACACTATGAACCCTCACCCAACGGACGCACTAATCATTATTGGTTTGATGTCAATCGCGATTGGGCCTGGGGAATTCATCCGGAAACCCGATTCCTCACTAAAGAGTATCAGCGTTGGATGCCTCAAATGCATGTCGATTACCATGAACAGGGTTACAATAGCAACTACTTTACTATGCCCGGGACAACGCCAAGGAATAAGTTGCTGCCTTCCTCCTATGAAGCCTGGACGGATACTTTTGGCCGGGCCAATATAGAAGCATTTAATAGTAATGATATCAGTTACTTCACGCGCGAAGCCTTTGACTTTTTCTATCCCGGATATGGATCCAGTTACCCTAGTAACATGGGAGCTATCGCCATGCTTACAGAGCAAGGTGGTATTGCAGGTGGAAGAGCCGTACTTACGGAGGATGGTACGGTCTTAACCTTGCAGCAGCGGATCTGGGATCATTATACCACTTCTGTTCAAGCCTTATTTACTGGGGTGAAACACCGCCAGGAATTGCTCCGGTATAGCTATGATGCATGGCAACCTTCCAAGTCCCTTTCACCGATTAAAACCTACCTATTAGCTCCGGACGATATGTACACCAAGGATGTGGTGGAGATATTACAACGGCATGGGGTTGTACTTCGCCAAACCCGGGAACCTTTCACCCTGAATGCAGCGTATGATTTTCGTTCGTCGCTGCCCCAGCGTAAAACTTTTCCTGCAGGCACTCTCGTCCTTTCTGCAAACCAACCCCATCACCTACTTATACACAGTGTGATGGATAAAACGCTGGCTATCGAGGATTCAGTAATGTATGACATGGCCTCTTGGGCTTTACCCCTGGCTTACAATCTGCGCGCCTGGTATGCAATGGAACCTGTTACGGCTAATACAGAAAAATTGAGGGATAACTTTGGTACTGCTCCTCCTTCCCGAACAGATGCTCAGGCTTATGCCCACCTGATTGATTGGAAAGAACGAAATGCCCCGGCAGCATTGGCATCACTTTGGAAATTGGGCTACAGAGTGCGGACGGCTTCCAAAGCTTTTCAAGTCGAAGGAAAGTTATTTCCACCAGGTACCTTAATCGTTCTGAGTGGCTCAAATTTGGAGAAGAAACCTGTTATGGCTAATGATTTACTCGCGATTGCAATTCGCCATCAGGTGCAAGTGCATGCAGTACTTTCTGGTAAGGTAACAGATGGCCTGGACCTTGGTTCTTCAAGAAATCGACCTGTTTTCCAGCCTAGGGTAGCTATGATGGTTGATGCACCGTTCAATATGCAAACCGCAGGTCAGCTTTGGTACCTTTTCGACGAGGAGGTTGGTTTGCCAATTGATCGCATCCGAACGACTGTTCTATTGCAATCTGCCTTGCCAAAATTTGGTGAACGCTATGGCTATGTTGATATTAATGATTACGATGTCTTACTCCTTCCAGGAGGCGGAAATAATCTTCGCTTTCTTTTCGATAAAGAGGCTTTTACCCAATTGCAGGATTGGGTAAGTCGTGGCGGCGTGCTCATTGCCTTGGAAAATGCAGTTGAATTTTTTACCCAAGACCGAAGTCGATTTACTTCCGTTAAGTGGGCTGACATGGCAGCAGATACTTCCTGGGCAGCTCGCACTTTATCCTATGATAAAAGAGAGGATTACTTTGGGAAAATGAGAATTCCCGGTTCATCCCTGCTGGCGAATCTGGATGTTTCACATCCACTGGCCTTTGGCATGGAACCCACTATTCATAGCCTAAAACAAGATGTTACAGCTATCCTTCCCGGTTCAGGAATGCAGCTAGTAGGTGCCTATGCTAACGATGCCCGTAGCTTGCTCACCGGCGGGTACGCATCTCCGGAATCTTTAAAACATTTAGCAGGTAAAGGTTTTGCCGGGGTGATTCCTGTTGGTACAGGCAAGGTGGTCATGTTATTGGACAACACGCAATTCCGGATGTTTTGGCGGGGCCCTTCTCGGCTTATTCAGAACGCTGTAATGCTTCTCAAACCATTTTAATGGCCCTCTCCTCCTTAGGCTTCTTCTTCAGGTGACAATAGAAGAAATCCGGGTGTCAAGGGGTCTAATGCTGCTATGAGTGGATCAAGGATTTTAAGTCCATATCTGGCAAAAATCGGTAGGAAGTTGTCTTGCCTTTCCTGAAGGTTATTATCCGGGAACCACTTTTCACGGACATGCCTGATTTGTTGGATTTGCGTATCGAATCGTGCCTTCTCAGAGCGAACGAGTCTTGCGGCTATTTGCTCCCAGGTTTTCAACTGTTTTGTCCCTTCGCCCATTACCATATTTTCTAATGTGGGATCCACGGTAGCTGCTTTCTTCCTGATTTTGGCTATAATTCCAGAAAACTGTTCAAGTTCTTCCTGAAAGGAAAGTTCTTTTTCCGAATGGCTATGAATAAACTTACGAATTAAGGAATCTGTGTCTATAAACATTTCCTGCAGCGTAAAACCAAGCCGTTCCCATTTTTTAACCATATTATTTTCAAGCCAAATGGCTGAGTTTCGGCGGACCAGCATTGGATAGGGAATATCAAAAAGGTCAAATTGATCGAGGCGCTCTATCCAATATGCTATTTCCCCTCCACCACCGACAAAAGCCAAATTCGGAAGAATGGATTCTTGATACAATGGTCTTAAAACCACATTGGGGCTAAAGCGCTCTGGGTATTCCAGCAAGGTTTTCTTCATTGCTGGTTCTGGAATGATTTCTCCTGTTCCCACAATTTGAAATCCCTCGGGGTGTCGAACGATTCGGTTACGGCTGCGTTCCCCTAAATAAAAAAGGTTGATTTCCCTTGCATGCGCTTGTTGGTCAAATCCTGCCTGACGTAACCGAAATTGTGTCTTTTCAATGACTGGCTGCGAGGGTTGCTCAAAGAGCTCCCTTTCCATCACCGGCCTAAAGACTCCCTTGAGCGTTGCGTCATTCATGCTCAATACCACAAGACCAAATCGGCCGAAAAGGCAATGAACCAAAGCGGCAGTTGCTCTTTCATAATCCGGGAATTTGGTGTAAGCATCTTCCACCATGGCAGAAATCTCCTGGGCTCCTGGACTCTCTCCCAATAATTGACGCAAAGACTCCAATACCTCCCTTAAGGTTTCAGTGGGAAAAAATCCAACCGCCCCTCCTTTTTCCTGTTGCCAGACCAGTTTTTTCCCATGAATCCATGCATGATTGATCTCATCCACATCGTGATCCTCTGTGGCGTGGATAAAAACAGGCACTATGTTTTGTTTAGGATAGCGTTGCCGAAGCAATTGCGCCAGCCTAATTGTGGAAGCAATTTTGAAGATGTAATACAACGGGCCTGTAAACAACACGGGCTGGTGAGCGGTGCAAACGGTAAATGTTTCTGGATTTTCAAGAAGGTTGATATTCCGAAGACTCTCATCTGATAAGTTCATGCCAACCCCTTGTCTCTTTAAAGCACTGACTAAGAAGGAACGAGGGTAATTCCTGGTTTTCCTGTCTGCGAGGAGGGTATCGAATGATTCCCACTTTGCCGGATGCCTAAAGAATGTACTAAGTCTAGAATCTCCAGAGGAATAAGCCTGATCGCTTGTACTTAACTGGGGGACCGCTGCAAAAGGAATTATTTGTTTTTTCATACCCGTCATTCGAAATGAATCTAAAGTAGGAAATTAAAACCGTGAAAGTTTTCCAAGAAGGATCCTTGGGTTATCTTAGGCAAAACGCTTGTAATGGAGAAATATATTTTAGCTCTCGACCAAGGAACAACGAGTTCCCGTGCCATTCTGTTCGGAAGTAAAGGAGAAATCCGGAAAGTTGCCCAAAAGGAATTCACCCAATTTTACCCTAAACCTGGCTGGGTGGAGCATGACGCTTTGGAAATCTGGTCTACCCAACTGGCTGTTGCCCGAGCTGCACTTGAGGACGCAGGCGTGTCGGCTAATCAAATTGAAGCAATCGGCATAACCAATCAAAGAGAAACTACGGTTCTGTGGAACCGAATCACTGGAAATCCTGTGGGGCCAGCCATTGTCTGGCAAGACCGAAGGACTGCAGGTTTTTGCGATGAACTCAAAGCAAGGCCTGGGCTGGCTTCCTATGTTAAAGAAAATACAGGGCTGGTGCTGGACTCCTATTTCAGTGGGACGAAAATTCGCTGGATGCTTGACCATATCTCAGGAGTTCGGGAACAAGCGGATAAAGGTGAAATTCTTTTCGGAACCATCGATTCGTGGTTAATCTGGAAGCTTAGTGGTGGCCGCACGCATGCTACGGACTATTCGAATGCCTCCAGGACAATGCTTTACCATATTCATCAACTTCAATGGGATCCCTTTCTCTTGGAGGAATTATCTATTCCGTCTTCGGTATTGCCTACCGTATTGCCAAGCAGTGGCTTATTCTGTCATTCTGATAGGGGAATATTTGGCCTAGAAATCCCGGTTTGTGGAGTTGCTGGTGATCAACAAGCTGCCCTTTTTGGTCAGGCTTGCCTGGATTCAGGGCAGGCTAAGAATACTTATGGCACAGGCTGCTTCATGCTCATGAACACAGGAAAGCAACCTATAGTATCCCATGCAGGGTTGCTGACTACCATTGCCTGGGGTATTGACGGAGAGGTTTTTTATGCTCTCGAAGGTAGTGTCTTCATTGCCGGCGCAGCTATTCAATGGCTTCGGGATGGCTTAAAAATCATTGATGAATCGCCTGATTCTGAATTTTTCTCCTCAAAAATTCCTGATTCGGAAGGGATTTATGTTGTTCCTGCTTTCGTTGGTCTGGGAGCTCCATACTGGGATATGTATGCACGAGGTGCTATATTCGGATTAACCAGAGGAAGCACGAAATCGCATCTTATACGTGCCACCTTGGAATCGTTGGCCTATCAAACCCGGGATGTTTTGGAGGCTATGGAAAAGGATGCGGGTCAAAAGCTTTCCCTTTTGCGGGTCGATGGCGGAGCATGCGCAAATAATTTGCTTATGCAGTTTCAATCCGATATTCTTGGTGTTCCCGTGCAACGTCCACGAATCTTCGAGACCACTGCACTTGGAGCTGCCTTTTTGGCCGGACTAGCTTGTGGATTTTGGCGTCGTAAAGATATAGCTGCTCACTGGCAGCTTGATAGGGAATTCATACCAAACATGGCAGAAAAAGAAAGAACGGAGCGATGCCGCGGTTGGAAAAAAGCTGTAGAGCGGTCTATGGGTTGGTTAGATGCATAGGATTCGTTCAAACCATGGCAATCCTTATTTCAGGTATATTAAACCATTAGGATTGAAACACTAAGCTACCTATTCGAACGATGGTAGATCCTTCATCGAGAGCAATAGGGAAGTCGTCTGACATGCCAGCTGAAATTTCCCGGAACCAGTCTTTTCCTGCAAAATAACCTGATTGGAGTTTTTGAAAGGTCTGTCGGAGTTGACGAAATTCCCTGGCCGTTTGCTTATTGTCAGATGTAAAGGTTCCCATGCCCATTACCCCGCAAATTCGCACATGCTCCATACCCTTAAAGAATCCTCTCTCAGCATGCGCCAAAAGTTCGGCTTCCGTGAAACCACTCTTTGAGTCTTCTGTGGCAATCTTACACTGTAGAAGACAATCTTGTACTTCCCCCCATTTTCGCGCATTCTTGTCAATTTCCTCTAGCAGTTGGAAGGAATCTGCTGAATGGATTAGGGATACCCCCGGAGTCAGTTGCCTTACCTTGTTCCGCTGCAATGTACCTATAACATGCCATTGGATATCGAGAGGGAGCCGAGTTCGCTTGGCCGTGAGTTCCTGGACTCTGTTTTCCCCAAACATGCGCTGCCCCCAGCCGTAAACAGATTCAATCTCAGCATCTGACCGAAATTTAGAAACCACAACGAGCTGTGCGTTGTATGGTTTTAAGGAATTGACCAGATTATGAAAGTGTTCGGGATGCATCGGTAGCCACTCCCTGTCAAAACAAGCCGTGCAATTGGGCACGAACCGACTGGACTATAGTACCTAGATCCTCCGGATTATTTGCAAAATCGAGATGGTCTATGGAAACCACGAGAAGTCTGCCTAGCTTGTAGCCGGCAATCCATTCCTCATAGCGCGCATTCAATTTTTTTAAATAATCGATGCTCATACTTCCTTCATACTCCCGACCCCTTATATGAATATGGTTCACCAAGGTGGGAATACTAGCTTTTAGGTAAATGAGAAGATCTGGTGGTTTAACCCGGGATGTCATTGAATGAAAGAGTGCAGTGTAATTACTGAAATCTCTAGCTGTCATCAGGCCCATATCATGCAGATTAGGAGCAAAAATGTGGGCATCCTCGTATATCGTTCGGTCCTGAACTACAGTGACATCCCCCTGGTGGATTTTTAAAATCTGACTGTAACGAGTGTGAAGGAAATATATCTGTAAGTTAAATGACCACCGCCGCATATCGTTGTAAAAATCAACCAGATACGGGTTGTCGTCGGTGCTCTCGTAATGCACCTCCCAACCAAAATGCCTGCCTAGACTGGCACATAGGGTGGTTTTACCTGCCCCAATATTTCCAGCAATAGCAATATGCTTTATCTGTTCCTTACCTCCCAACGTTTCTTTTTAAGGCCAATTAAAGGTACAACATGATACCTCCCCACCAAAAATTATTTCCCTTCCAATCCTCATTTTCGTACGTTTGACGACGTTTTCAGACCAAACTTATAATCTCGGACCATGCAGCTTGATGTTTCCCTACTTTTGAAGCTTGAAGAATTAAGTCGTTTGCAATTGGCTGATGAAGATCGTAAAGAAATGATTTCAACGCTTTCTAATATGTTAAATATGGTGGAAAAACTAAACGAACTTCCAACTTCTGAGGTGGAGCCACTCGTTTATCTGCATAATAATGAAAATATCTGGAGGGAGGACTCTCCTGAGATCTCCGCTTTCAATCCGCTAGCTTTGCGGGAGGCACCCGAATCCAAGGATAACTTTTTTGTCGTACCCCGGGTTCTTCCGAGTAATCCTTAAAAATATATGGCACTTAAACCGCTTATTACCATTCGGGACCTTAGTAAGACTTATATTATGGGCCCTAATCAAGTTAGAGCCCTACAATCTGTTTCATTGGACATACAAAAAAATGAGTATGTAGCGCTAATGGGTCCTTCTGGTTCCGGTAAATCAACTCTTATGAATCTTTTGGGTTGCTTGGATAGCCCATCTTCCGGTTCCTATATGCTGAACGGGAAGAATGTGGCGAATATGATGGACGAGGAACTGGCAGTAATTCGCAACAAAGAAATTGGGTTTGTTTTCCAAACATTCAATTTGCTTCCCCGCCTTACCGCTTTGGAAAATGTAGCGTTACCCCTTGTATACGCAGGATTTACCAGGAATTCGCGCATGCAAAAAGCATCCGATATCCTTAAAGCAGTGGGTTTAGGAGACCGCATGGATCACAGACCTAATGAACTTTCAGGTGGACAACGACAACGAGTTGCTGTAGCACGTGCTCTGGTCAATAATCCTTCCATCATATTGGCGGATGAACCCACGGGGAATCTGGACTCCAAAACCTCCCATGAAATAATGGAACTTTTTCAAGAAATTCACCGCCAGGGAAATACAGTGATTCTTGTGACTCACGAAGCTGATATTGCAGCCCATGCCCATCGTATTGTAAAAATGAAGGACGGAAATATTGAAAGTGACCAAGCAAATAAGGATATCCAGCTGGCTGAGGTGCTTGTTTGACCATTTATTTCCATGAAAATTTATACCAAAAACGGTGACAAAGGTCAAACCTCGTTAATAGGAGGTCTTGGTGTAACTAAAGATGATATCCGGCTAGAAGCCTATGGTAGTTTAGATGAATTAAACGCTTGGGTCGGCCTTCTTTGCGACGTACTTGAAGATTCTCGCCAGGGCGCTTTTCTTGGGGAGGTTCAGCATGTGCTTTTCACTATAGGGTCTATGTTGGCAACGCCATCAGGTAGCAGCTTCCTTCCTCCAGCCCTTTCAGATGACTTGTTGTCTGGCTTGGAAAGAGAAATAGATTACATTGACACCCACCTTAAGCCATTAGCTAATTTTATTCTTCCCGGAGGTCACCTCCATATTTCCTACTGTCACTTGGCTCGAACCGTGTGCCGCAGGGCAGAAAGGCAAATC
>Ga0172372_10011693_pt1 | contig 11125 bp, 7 predicted proteins | sample LakKiv5m_2_FD_114544 | JGI IMG/M metagenome (GOLD analysis project Ga0172372, IMG submission 114544) | Freshwater microbial communities from Kabuno Bay, South-Kivu, Congo - kab_092012_9.5m | ecosystem: Environmental > Aquatic > Freshwater > Lake | place: Democratic Republic of the Congo... | reverse complement strand
TTGCACATAGGACTTTTCAGTTTGATAGGAGTTATGCTTAACTCGAATAGCATCCCTAACGCGATCAAGTAATTTGCGAGGCGGTGGCTCAGTCTGCCCATTTTGGGTAAATACAGATATCTGTTTTTTTAATATAGGCTTGGGTATGTTACTCAACATTTTGCATGATAAAACTCCACAGAGGGATATTACCCAGTAAAAAACTGAATATTACACTTTTTAATTGCTTTATCTAGCAAGTTGTGAGATATTAAGATCATGCAAATATTTATCCTGTGATTAATAATGTTAATAGGATAGTTATGTTGCGCCGATTCAAATCTGAAGTGTATCAGCCCTAGATGCTACTGTTATCTTATTAGAGTTTTCGCATAATTACTTAGTTAGGACTGTCCACAAAAAATCTTAATGTTAATAGAACTTAGCTATTTATCGCCATTTTCCCTCATCAACTATTCAAGGTATTAAGTTATGTCTTCTAGCACAGTTGCAACTCCTGAAATAATTGATTACTATCAAGTCCTCAATCTTAAGCAGGATTGGGATACTGACGAACTTCGCAAAGCTCTAAGGAAAGCTTTCTCAGAAACGAAATCTCGGGTTAATGCAGCTACAGGGAAAAAACGTGAGGAAATTGACTTAAGACTTAAGTGGATTACTACGGCAACAAAGCTCCTGACTGATCCAGATGCAAAGGTGAAGTATGATCAAGAGTTGGCGGATTGGAAGAAAAATGCGACTCCAGAACAGAAAGCCGCTGCTGCTGGAATTCTAACTCTTGAAGAGATTTGGCAATTGATTGATGCTGGTCGATACTTAGATGCGGTTGAAGCTGGTAAGCGATTAGTCAATCAGGAAGGAGAGAACGATAAAGCGTGGGAAGCATATGCTTATGCTAGTTACAGATGGAATGATATAACAACGGCAATTTATGCTGCTGAACAGTCAATTCGTTGCAATCCGAGAAATGCTGAATATTATGCTGATGCAGGTCAATATCTTGCTGCTGCCGAAAGATGGAGTGAAGCAGGCACTCAACTAAATCGAGCCATTCAGATCGAGCCAAACAAGATAGGTTACAAACTCACTCTTTGTGACATTTACATGAAGCATCAGGCATGGTCTGATGCCGAAGCGATTCTCAAAGGAGTTTTAAGTCAGGATTCTTCCAATGAAACTGCTCGCTCCTTTATGGCGATTGTACTTGGTTCTCAAGCTGAAGCTAGATTCCCTGAAATTGATGAGCTTATAGCAGCAAATAAAAAGCGAGAGGCTCGAAAGCTGCTCAAAGAAATGTATCAGCAATTTGAGGAAGCACATAAATTTGCTGAAGGCAACGCGGAGCTACAAGAGTTGCTAAATTCAGATTCTTTTCTAGTGAGACGAGTCTTGGGGGTTAACTTTTATCGTCGTGCTTTAGGGCTCGTCATCGATTTAGTGTTAGTACTTCCCGCCTCCTTGCTCATGTCTATCGATAATGGCAATAATCCAGTGGCGTTAACCTTCGGTCTCTTACTCATGCTTGGAATCTTGGGCTATTCATGGGTTTGGTTGGCATTCAAAAATAGGGGTCAAGACTTAACAAAACGTTTGCTGGGGATGCAAATCGTTAGTGATAGTGACTCATTAGCCAGTTTAGGTCAACTGATTGGTAGAGCGTTCTGCAAACCCATAGCAATTGGCTTAGTTGGATTATTTCCATTCCTGGTATTTATGATTTCTATGTTCAGTGCTTTTGGAGAAACTGACGCAGCTGGTGCTGTAGGGTTTATGATAGGTATAATAATTGGTATATGTTTGTGGTTTTTTAAGACAGCTTTTGACTTATTTTTTGTGACGAATAAAGATTTGCTGCCAAACATTTTCGGACTTCTCTTGTTTGTGCATGAACATCTTACAAAAACAACAGTAATTAACTCGACCCAAGATGATGCTCAAAACTTCGGGGAATATCATTGGTATTAACAGCTTGAAAAAATCTGTTTACTCACCAGTTAAGGTACATAGCTTTGTCTAAATAGGAAGATCTAGTATTCATGCAAATTCTTACTTACAAAGTATCGCATCTGCCTGATTTAGAGTGTACTGAATATCATGCTCGTTACGGAGATAATCCTGCCGCTCAACTGATTCAGCTGCAAGAGAATTTCTTGCATACGATGCACACTATCTCTAGACAGTATTCATTGCGATGTAGTTTAATCTACAGTTTCAATCCTAACGAGCCTCAGCAGGATCAAAAACTACAAATCTATATTCGTATCATCTTTGAGCAGTATCTCGAACGCGGGATAGCTACAAAAGTTGAAAAAATACTTGAATCTTCTTTTTGGAGAGATTTTTACAAGGTTGAATCAGTAAAACCATTATCCAATTTTGATATAAGTTGGGTTCAAGCTATTAGCTTTGGAATCAGGCATGAAGAAAGTCTCTCTCCAACAGTTAATCGTGATAAAAGTCCATCTCACTTTTATCTTCTACAACCATTTGAACCAAATGAGGATGTTGACCGTGTTAGGTTCCTTTCCAGATTAGAGACATCTGAAAGTCAAGTATTGTTGGAAGTTATATTCCAGCCAACCATGCTAACCAGATCTGAAAGCACTGCTCTTGAGACTTTACTTAGGGGCTTGGGTGAACAAACCTCCTATGAGGTGACGACCTCAGAGATCTCCGGAAGAATACGGGAGAAACCAGTCGATCCTGTTGCAGAGAGGACACTTAGACAATTTGAAGACTTAAGAGAAGCTATTCAGAATCAATTACTCTATGAAATATCAATTCGAATTTTTTCTGAAGACCAGTTTAGTGCAAGCATCCTGTTAAACGAATTTTGGGTTGAATCTAGTCAGAAGCCTTTGTACCGAGAAATTCCTATAAGTCCAGAGGATGCAAGATTCCCCGATATAATTACAGCGTTCCATGAAGGAACACTATGCTCAGAATTGATATGGCTTGACTACTGGGGAAATTTATCTGAAACAAGCCTTCTGCTTAAACTGAAACGCCTGCATCGCTTATTCACAATAGAAGATCTCAGTGCTTGCTTTAGAGTTGTTGTACCTGATCCTGTCGTAATATTCAGTAGTATTCCGAAAGAAACTGACTTAAAGTCGTTTCATGCGGAGAAAAATATATTTGTGGGTTGGCAAGCAGGGAAATCTCAAAATCAAGCTCAAATTCCACTCAAGAACTTGAACAAACATATCTTTATCTGTGGTGTGCCTGGGTCCGGTAAGACAACAGCAGTGCTTAACTTACTATTCCAGTTATGGACGGAACACCAGATTCCATTTCTTGTGATTGAGCCTGCTAAAACTGAATATCGTTCAATGCTCTCCTGTTCATACGATGAAGTTGTTATCCATCAAGCTGATAAAGCTGACGGACAAACATTTAACAAAGCCTATACGAAGACTCGTAACGTTTCCAATTCCATCACAGCAATAAAATCAGATCTGAGAATATATAGTTTAGGCAATGAGCGTGTTTGTCCATTTCGGTTTAATCCCTTTGCATTTTACGGAACAATAACTCTGGATGAGCACATTTCGACTTTAGAAGCTTGCTTCAAGGCAGCAATACCGCTATTTGGACCGTTACCTGCTCTATTAGCAGAAGCAATCGAGCAAGTTTATGCACAACAAGGATGGCAACCACAGGACACGGCTGAAAAAGGCTTGAGCCTTGGATATGTATTCCCAACTATGCAAGAGCTATACGAGACAGTAACGTCTATTTTGGAGACTAAGCAATACTCATCCGATGTTGCGGGAGATATTAAAACTGCTCTAGAGGTAAGAATTGGTGGACTGCTGCGAAGAAGTGTTGGCAGTATGTTAAACACACGCACTTCTACACCCAGTATTCGCGATTTAATAGAGAAGCCTATAATTCTAGAGCTAGATTCCCTTAATGAAGAGCAGGCTAACTTAATGACAATGTTCATCCTAGCAACCTTACGAGAATATGTGCGAGTCACTCGTAAGTCTGGTAGTCCTCTAAAGCATGTTGTTGTTATAGAAGAAGCCCATAATATTGTTGGAGCGGATGCATCAGGTAACAAGGAAGAAGGGACTTCTAATCCCAAGACCGAAGCTGCAAAGTATATCGTTCGCATGTTGGCGGAAATGCGTGCTCTTGGGGAAGGAATGATTATTGCTGATCAGCTTCCAAGTGCTGTGTCTCCGGAGGTTATCAAAAATACAAGTATTAAGCTGGCTCATCGTACAGTTTCAGGCGATGATCGAGAAATTCTGCAACAAGCTATGCTTTTGACCCGAAATCAATCTGAGGAGTTGGCGCGAGCTAATCCAGGAGATGCATACCTTTTTATGGAGGGAACATATAAACCTGTACGCATTAAAGAGCCAAACACAAAGTTAATTTACGGTATCGAAGAGCCACCCTCCAGCGAGGAACTCGTCGAATTGATTCAGCATCAGAATTTCTATCAAGAGGTCATCAAGAATAAGGATGAGTTGTATCAACGAAAGGTAAAAATACGATCGCAGGAAGTTGAAATGCGACTACGTGTGCTGCTTGAGAATCACTCAACTTTATTAGCCGCAGGCCATAGCTTAATGCAGCAACCAATTACGCAATCAGACAATTTAGAGCAAATGACTCATGCGCTACAAGAGTTGCAAGAGTTTTCGGAGGCTGTTTCAATACTTCCTAGCTCACTTGATGCAGAAATACAGCATATTTGGAATGGACTAAGGCAAGAAGGAATATTTGATGCTGTGTTGATGAATACTAAAGTTTCCTCATGGAAAGACAAATTGATTCGATGCCAAGACGATTTAATTCAATTAGACAAGAGCTGCGATCATAAAGTTAATGAAGTGAAAGAGAAAATCAGTCACTTGAAAGAAAAGGATCGGCTCATGGCTGCATTCAATAGAATTAAAAATTACCATGACATATATATACAAAAAGCAAGCATTATAATTAGGGAAGATGAGCCATATGAGATTATTCAAGCAGTCTATCAAGAGGCACAAAATAATGCTAATCAGTTTTATCAATCAGTGGAATTATTCAATACAAAAGATTTTGAGTGTAGCTTTGATTTTATCAATGGATTAAATGATATAATAGAGAAAATGAAAAATCTTGTTGCCGAGACTGAAGAACAAATCAACTCGTTCCTGCAATAAAAACCAATTGAACGAAATTATCAATATTATCAATACCAACACATGGGAGGATGCTATGGCTAAAGGAAGGAAAGAGATTAAGCAAGAGCTAGAGCAAAAGAAGAAAGAAGGAGATCTTTCTAGCAAAAAAGCGTTAGAGCTGGCTAAATTGGCGGAGAAAACTAAGGCAACTCTTGAATCAATGCAGGGGGAAGCAACAGAAGAAGCAGCTAAAGGAATGGAAAGTGCAGCCGCTGCGTTTCAGCAGACTATAGAAACCAAAGCTGTGCAAGCAGAGCAGCAGTCAGAGAAAATCAACGCTGATCTGGAGCAAAAGCAGCTAAAGTTTGAAGAGGCTAAAAAGTTTGATCAGGCGGATGTGAGTAGGCTGCAAGCCTTGGAGTCAGAGGCCAAAAGGGCAGGTATCGGAGTTGAAGGTATTGTGCAGGCGGAAAAAACGAAAATGGAGGAGATGCAATTTCTAACTAGTGAATCTCAGGGAGTTGAAAAGGCTCAGCAAGAAATGCAGAAAATAATTTCTGAAGCGAAACAAAAGAGGCAAGGTACTAAGACTCCCTACAAATCTCGCGATACATTGGGATAAATATAGTCAGTCTAATGTGTTCAATCTATCCTACTCATGGAGGCTTCGTACATGGTAGCCAAGAAACGTAAAGATATTACTAGAGAAGTAAAATCTTTAGAAGATAAAGGACTTGAAGCCAGTCAGAGGGCACTTGAGGTAGCTGATCTGGCCACAAAGGCAGAAAAGACCCTTAAAGCTCTAGGAAGTGGACTTACAACAGAAGTTGAGCAGACTGTTAATCACTCTAGTCAACAGATACAAAACTCAATTGGTGCTGAGTACAAAACCGTGACTCATGAAAGTGAGCAATCTTTTACTCAATTAGAAAAGAAAAAAAATGCCTTTGAATACGCGATATCTGCAGATCGTGAAGACCTTAGTGAACTTAATCAGCTTCGTAAGATATCTGAAAATAAGCAAATAAACGGTGAATATCTTCAGCAAGCCGAGAATGAAAAACTTGAAGAAATTCGTTTTTTAGCTGACCTAGTTGATAGTATCGAATCAACGCAGGTCAAATTACAGAAAATTTCTGAGTTTAAGAGTAAGCGAAAAGCTCTTGAGTCTGATTATGCTGCTCATGACCTATATTCTGAAGACAAAAAAGGAACTAGGTGGACTGACCAGAGAAATTCTTTTTCAGAGAGGGAAGTTACAAATACAAAGAATCATATACAAGTTGTTTCTTCTGGCGCAAGTCTACTAAGAAGTTGGGAGGGCTATAGCCAGTTATTGAAGCTTGGTGAATTCTATCGGGAAACACAAGATGAGGCGCATAAATATCTTCTTAAAAAGCAGATAAATGATCTTCTTAAAAAGCAGATAAATGATCAGATGGAGCGTTTACAGAAATATTTATTTGAGATACGAGAAGATAGAGTAGAAGGGGCAAAATATTCTGCCAAAACTATTAAGATCGACGAGAGTATAAAAAGTATAGGTATAGAAGGTCTCGAACAGAAACTGATTCAGTATACTCAAGAAGTTTTTACTCTATTTGGGACAACACCAAAACTTCAGGAGTTTATCTTACAAGATCCGCGTCCTTGGGCATATGATAATAAAATCAATATTGGCACATATCGAGATTACAAGTCAACAATCTATCATGAGATTGGACACTTTATTGAGTTTTCCAATCTTTCTATTAAGAAGGCCGCAGTTGACTGGATAATGTCAAGGGCAACTGGGACAGAAGAAAAGCTGTCTCAACTTACTGGTATCAATGATTACAAGGATGATGAAACGGCATATCCTGATCATTTTTTTGATCCATATGTAGGAAAAATTTATTCTGATGGTTGGACAGAAGTCGTTTCAATGGGTATTGAAAGTTTTTCCAATCCGTCAATGATGACACTGTTATTTCTTAATGATATTGAGCATTTCTATTTCATTTTAGGGCTTGTTAAATAATGATTAGATTCAAACTAGATTGTGGCGAAATAATCTGTGATACAAGTGATTCTGATGAAGTAATTGTTTGTCAGATAGATGGCGATGAACAAATTATAAGAGAGATGATTGATGGTCGGCGTGGTCTATACGGTCATGCAGTTTTTTTGAGTAGTACAACTCCGATTGACTTGAAGGCGTGTTTAATGAAAAATAATATTTCTTTTGAAGTAGTTGAAGGACAAGAAATTCTTGATCTTTATAGGCGAAATTTACCCAAGAATGTGAAGTATTAATAAACTTTCAAATTGTATTTTAAGCTGTTTGAATACGAGGGTTGGCTATATGTTGTTTGAAAGTTTGTTTGAAAGGTATTTCAATCAGGTAAGTTCGTCCCTTATCCCGACTTACAAAAAGGCTATCATTAGAATCTACCTTAAGGAAATACGGTCATGTTCAGAGTCCTTAGGTAATAGTAATGATCAAAATTTGCTTGAGCATTTAAATGATCAGATAGAACTTTTTCAGAAAAGCTATAGTTTAACCGTTAAACCTTTAACACTTCCAGAAAATTCTATCCGAGAGAAAATCAAGTCAGAGGTTGAAGCTGAGTGGTCAGGTTTTTTCAAATCGGTCTCTGTCTTAATTGATAATCATGATTTCTATAAAGCAATTGAAGAAAGGTTCCAGAGGTATTACTCTGGTATTGTTAAGGCAGCAGAACTCCTTGCAAGAGACGCGCAAATCATGGTGGAAGTTCAGTCGTCCTATGATGAAGCGATTAAGATAGGTCAGTCCAAGGAAAAGCTTGTTCAAAATTTACAGTTCCTTTCGTCAGAACAAATCTCCTTACTGTTTAAAGGCTTTTACTCCAAGCTTGAACGACTGAAAAATGATTTTGATCGCTATTCAGAGCAAACAGTAAAAGAGATTCAAGCAACAAGAGACACCCTAGCCTTTCAGATAGAAAGAATAATTTCTGAAGAGCGGGAGCTTCAGTCTGAGTATAATAGTTTTTTCCTCAACTATCGTCTTCGAGTTTCTCAGCAAGTTGATCCAATCTGTAATGAACTTAAGCTTTTTAGTTTTAGGGGATCAAAGTTCCGCTCGGAGTTTATTGAAGCACTAATTGGATTTGAAGCAGAACATCCTGATAATCTGGCAACGGTGGGACATATCTTAGATCAGCAACTAGATAGTTTGCTTCAAGAGATGAGGCTTATGCAGTCTGTCGAACAAGCGAATGAAAAATCTCGAAAAAATATTGCAAAGTTCGCCGAGTCAAGTAAATCTCAGTTCTTCCAAGAAGTAATCGATGAAACTTATCAAGGCGCAATTCGGGATATTGGTGACAGCATCAGAGAGATCAATTCTCTTCCTGGATTACTTGAACATATAAAAACTGTTGAAAAAGTCTTTCGTGATAAAGTCAATTCGCTGCGCGAGACTGAGGAACAGTATATTCAGTTAAGGCAAGATTCTCTCAAGAAAGTTAAAGCAACTCCTAAATTTTCAATGAATTTGCTCAATCTTGAGCAAGATACTATTGAAGAAATTTTTGTTCCACATAGCTCATTTCAATTAGTTAATGAGCAGTTAGATACATACGATGATAAAGCAACAAGGATGACCATTGAGAATGGCATCAAAGATGGAGTCTTATTTGTCATTGCTCATCTCGGTGATCTTAAAAGTGACCCTATTAATATCTCCAAAGATATTGATTTTGATGATCTCTTGAATATGTTAACGCGAAAGATAGCAGAATTAAGAGTCGATAATCTAATTAGCTTAATCCCTGTTTTAGTTGACGAGAAAGAAAGAAATGATATCCCTCACATTTTGTTTTTTTGTAGGCAGCCAGAAAAAGCCAGAACAGAAATAGTTGGCATATTAGAGGTTAGTCAGCAAGGGAAATTCTTGTATGTTAATAAAAGGATTTGTATTCTCCCGTTACCTTCGTCTGTTCTCAATGATATATTGGAAAGCTACAAAGAAGTTTTTCGAACTGGATCTAAAAAAGTGTCTCAGTTATTGTCAGATCAGTTTCTTGTCAACAAACTCAAATTAGATTTTCAAGGACAGTTGACAAAGGAAATGACACAAGCCAAAAAACAGTTGAGGACTGCTTACTTAAGTCATCTGAAGGAAGAAGCCTTTGTTTTTTTAAAGCAAGAGAGTAGGGCAGAAAATGAGTTTCTTAAATCAGTCGATAATTTGATCATTGATTCGCTCGATTGTCTCTTACATGGAGATGATGAGCAGTCTATAATTTGGTAAGGGAGTCCACTAATTTCTAGACTTGTCCAGTAAGTTTACACGTTGGAGTATTGTATGAGCTACATTCTTGGAATTGATCTAGGCACAACTTATTCCGCAATGGCATACGTCAACGCTGATGGTAAAAGTGAGATTATACCTAATGCTGAAGGAGAAAGAATCATGCCATCTGTTGTCTTATTCGAAGACAATGGCGTTGTCGTAGGAAGTTATGCAAAGTCCGTCGCTGTTTCTCAAGGTGAACAAGTTGTTCAATTTATCAAACGTCATATGGGGTTTGATTATCGAGTACGGCAAAATGGGAAAGACTATACCCCTGAGGAAATTTCTGCATTAATTCTCAAAAAAATGAAGCAGGATGCAGAAGCATTTCTAAACACTACGATTCGTGATGCAGTTATAACAGTGCCGGCGTACTTTGACGACAAGCGCCGTGTGGCTACTAAAACTGCTGGTGAGATTGCTGGTTTGAATGTACTTCGTATTATCAACGAGCCGACTGCTGCTGCTCTTGAGTTCTCTGCCAATCAGAAAGTTAGTAATAAAACTATTCTTGTGTATGATCTCGGTGGAGGAACCTTTGATGTCACAATTATGAAGGTTAGTGGCAATAACATTAATGTTATTGCGAGCGGTGGGGATCATGAGCTAGGTGGTAAGGACATTGATGATTGTCTAATTGCTTTCTTCCAGGAAGAGTTTCAAAAATCAACAGGGTCTGATCCGCTCACTTCCCTCGTAGGACAGCAGGAACTACGCAGTAAAGCAGAAGAAGCTAAACGTAAACTTTCCCTTAGCCCGAGTGCGCGAGTTGCTCTCAATGTGGAAGGTCGGCAAGCTAATTTTAGGATAACACAATCTATATTTGAAGAATTAATTGATGAATTAGTTCTGCGTACCGAAATGAATGTAGAGGTGTTACTAGATGAGGCGAATTTAAATCGCCATGATATTGATGATGTCTTGCTTGTTGGCGGTTCTACTCGAATTCCTAAAGTTGCCAAAATGCTCTCACAACTATTTGGGAGAGAACCATTGAGATCAGTTAACCCTGATGAAGCTGTTGCTCAAGGGGCTGCAATTCTTGCAAATACTTTGTCTACTGATCCACCACATCCGTCATCAGGTGCTAGTGATCCTCGTCCTACTATTTCCGATGTTTGTGCTCACAGCTTAGGTGTTTCCTGCCTAAATGACTTTGGAGTTTCTGAAAATTCCATCATTATTCCTAAAAATAGAAAGATACCCTGCTATCAATCGCAAGTTTATGGAACTGCCAGCGATAATCAGACCGCAGTAAACATCGAAGTTCTGCAAGGTGATCATAAAGATCCTGAGGAATGTGTTCAGCTAGGAACTGTTCGTTTAGAGAACTTTCCAGCTTCCCCTGCTGGTTCTCCCATAGAGGTAGTGTTTGAATATGATGAGAATAGTATTCTTCAGGTTAAAGGCATTTTTTCGAACACTGGACAAAGCATATCTACGAAAATTGAGGTTAAAGGTACAATGACATCCGAGTCCGTTCAGCGAAGTCGGCAAAGCATGGCATCTATAAGAGTAGAGTGATCTTTAAATCCCATTCAACATCTGAATCAATGCAACATAATCGGGTAGCCGGGGGTTTTTCTCCCCCAGCCCCCACAACACCCCCCATGCGGCTCCCCATGGGGCGTTTCCCCAGAACGATTTAGAGTTCAGCGTGAACGCTACAAGAGCGACCTAG
>Ga0172372_10011690_pt1 | contig 11126 bp, 11 predicted proteins | sample LakKiv5m_2_FD_114544 | JGI IMG/M metagenome (GOLD analysis project Ga0172372, IMG submission 114544) | Freshwater microbial communities from Kabuno Bay, South-Kivu, Congo - kab_092012_9.5m | ecosystem: Environmental > Aquatic > Freshwater > Lake | place: Democratic Republic of the Congo... | reverse complement strand
AGTTTGCGCGACTAGATTCCGTCGAAAAGCCGGGCGGCTACCTCCGCACCATCGCTGCCCGACCTACTCACAGTGGACTCCCCCGTTTCCTTCGGGCCCCGTGCTGTGAGATTGTTGCGTTCGTTGTGGTTGCTGATGTTTTGCCATTTTATCCCTGGACGGGACCTTAGGATAGATGATGTCCGGCGCTTTCGTTCTGCCCGTTGAAGAGAAGGTGACTGTGGCGACCTGGAATCTCTGGTGGTCGCCGTCGCCGGTTGATTTCCCGGCCCGCCTCGAGCTTGCAGCGTCGGCTCTGGCCGGGGTCGACGTCTTGCTCATGCAAGAATCGTTTACCCACGATGGGGTTTCTTCTGCGGCGCTGCTCGCCGAGCTCGGGGGTTTTCCGGTTTGCCTGGAGACGGATTCGTCTCCGACTCGGTGTGCGGTGCTCTCTCGCCTACCCCTGTTGTCGTTCGAGGAGGTCGCCCTCGAACCCCTACGCCCGCCCGCCCTCGGTGTACCGTTTCGACCGGCGATGTCGGCGCTGCTGCAGCATCAGCCGTCCGGCCGTCGTTTGCGTGCCGTGAGTGCGCATCTGGCGTGGGGTGCGCTCGCTGAAGGTGCGCGTCTTCGGCAGGCGGTCTTGCTTGCCGACCATCTCGACTCTGTCGTCGCCGGGGACGTCTCGCACGGTTCCCGCGATGTGGCCGTGATTGGTATGGACTCGAACACGTTGCCAGAGTCGTCGACCATCAGGTTTCTCCGTGGTCTCGAACCGTTCGGTGAGCGTTCGACTTGGTTTGTCGACGCGTGGTCTGCCGCCACCGGCGCCGGCTTCACCAGCGATCCGTCAAACCTGTATGCGGCCCGCACTGCGGCCGGGCAAGATATTCTCGATCAGCGGCTACTTCCACCGCGAAGGATCGATTTTCTTCTTGTTCGGGGCTACGTCCACGGCCGACCCGGCTGCCCTGTGGCGTCCTCGCTGCTCGGGGTTGACCCGCCCGCGAGCGACCACTACGGGGTGCGCTCGGATCTTTGGATGCCGCCGGCCTGAGCCTACCGCGTACTCGACTCCCGAGCCCCCGTTTCGACGCAACGGTGGGGGCACTGTGGCAGACGTACAGTTGCTTCCCTTCCCAAAGTTTGTTCCCAAAGAAAAGTTTGTTCCCAAAAATACGGATGTCCCGGCCAGCACTAAGGGGGTGTGCTGACCAGGACCACGTTCCGTAACGTGAGGTGCGAGGCGTATTTTTATTACTCCTCTAACCAAGATTCGCAGTACCTGCGAAGAAGTAACGACATAGCTGCCGCACTTCCACAACCAGGTCAACTCATCGTCGACCAGGCGTTATCTTGGCGGGACTGGTTTCAAGTCCCTCACTGGTGGCCTTACGGACCTCCCAGCGTTGTGCATCAGTCTGATATTACTCAGACGGCACTTCTCGGATTTATTTCCCGAGAACACCTATCGTTTGTGTGTGCCTTACAGGCTCCAGGAGAACCCCCTGGGGCCTGTACGGCACACAACGGATTCCCCGGTTGGGAGCTCTCGCCCCTTGAACCTATTCCGATCCTGCACGTCTGCAAGATCCGAGTAACGCCAAGCTCTCGCCTGACGAAAGTACAGACCCTGAGGTCTGCACCCGGTGAGCTCCCTGGGGGGAGCACAGAAATCTGTTACCAGATTCTGCCTGTTCACGAGCTTGAAACTCGCAAAGATGCGATTTCTCGCACCGGCCGTACCTCTCTTGTCACCCTTCGGTGGAGAGGTCGAGCCCAGCTCACAACGCGGTTTCCCGCGTTGCCAAATGGACCATCCTAAGTACAGACCCTGAGGTCTGCACCGCCCGCTTTATCCAGTCCTTAACTGGAGGACGGGTAGGACGAACATCGCTCTATACAGTGTCGGCGGTCTGCCCTTCCCGCAAGTGTTTCAGCGGATGCCTGGTTTCACCAGGGCGCGACTACTCCGTGGAGCATGCTCACTACCGCTGGCTCCCTCCCTAATTTTCGCAGCACATTGGCGCAGCCGGCGCACAGGTGTGCGAGTGCCATAATCGCCGCCTCGGGGTCGAGTTCGACCAAATCAGCCGCCACTCTCCCCTCCGCCAGGGTGAGTACGGTGGCGTTGAACACCAGGTCCTTGCTCGCCCCACCGGGCAAGGATCCATGAATCTCTTCAACGAGGTGCTCGGCTTCGACCTGCACGCCTGCGCGCGCCATCTCCCCCATTACCTTTTGGAGGTAGCGTTTGGCCACCGTCACGAGCGCGACAACCGTTCGTTCTGTGGGCCATTTACCTATGTCCGCAAAATGCCGACCCGTCGCATTCTGATCCCCGCTACGGATAGCCGCAAAAAGAGAGATAAGTTGCCCGGCTTCATGGCCTGATAGCGGCAACATCAGGGGCGGGGCCGCCCCGTTCTGGTTTTTTCTCGCCGGTTTTTTTGCGAACAGGCCCATACCTCAACCTCCGCGTCGCCTGCGGTTTTTCGGTCCGCCCGGCTTCCTGACCTGCTTGTTGCGCCGCTCGCAGGTTTCGATGGCTTGCCCCAAAATCGACCCCGCGGTCGTGTAGTCGAGTCTCCGGCGGTAGTAGCCGTCTTCCCGTAATCCCATGAACGGGCTCAGCAGGACGTCTCCGGTACCCCGCCGCCACCTGGCAAGGATTCTGTTCGCTTCATCGAGCACCTCACCCACCTCGACCGAGTTGCGCTTGGCCAAATCCGGCACATGGATGCGGGTTCGGTGTCGCGAACTGTGCTTGATTTCCCCCTTAGGCACTTCCCTGGCCGGGACGAAACGGATGCTCTCTTCTCGCGTGTTGTCGACCGCGAGCAATCCAACCCGCCCCCGCGGGTCATTGAAGCGTATCATTGCAGCCTTCCGAGACCTGAAAGTTCCGCGTTCTGTTATCTCCCCCCAGGTTCCGACCAGTCTCTCTCCGACCCACACCTCAAAATCGTCCCGACTCTGGGGCCCAAATACGGCGAGGCAGACCGGATGCTCCGTATCTGCGAACATGACCTGGTTGAGGGATATGACAAAATCCAGACGCTCGCGCAATTTTCCGTTCGCGATGAAGCTCTCCGGGATGATGGCCGCTACGCATGGAACGTGGCGCAGGCAGGTGTCGATGCAACGCAGGTACAAATCATCCCACTCCCCCATCACGGTCAAAGCTTTCTTGTATCCCCTCCGCCGCGCCGAATTTTTAGCCAGATACGGGGGGTTGGTTGCGACGACGTCGAATCCTTGCGGGAAATCTGTTAGGACGTCTCGTTGGCGCACCGTTGGATCTCCAGGTTCGATGTCAAAGCTCTCCCACCCCTGTTCCCCGGCGGTGGCATTGATCATGTGTACTATGTGGTTGGCCCCGGCGAAAGGCTCTAGCCACTTCTTTCCTGAACCGATTTCCTCGATCCAGCGTCGCGCGCGTGGGTGGGTGAAAGGGTTTGACGTGGTATAAAACTGCCCGAGTTCGACCTTGGACCTTTGCTTAGCCATACCTCCCAACCGTCCGTGCCCGCCGATATGGCGCACCCGCCTGCTTGGCGCTTTTGGTTTCCCATGGACTGTTCCATCCATGCGCCGCCGTCGCCGCCTTTTTGCAATCATCGCCCTCCTCGGCCTCGTGTTTTCCCTGGTTGCCTCCGCCATACCCGCTTTCGCTCACGAGGACGAGGATCCTGCCCCCACAAACGGCGCAACCCCGCAAGAGCAAATGTCGTTTCCACCCATGGTGCCTGGTGTGGCTAGTGGGGTCAGGGTGTTCGTGCGCACCAGTGCGGTGAGCCCGACCGAGTACCTCTACGTGCGCCAGGCCATTGTCGACGCCGGGTTTCCCGACGTTTTGGAGGTTTCCCCCGGCTCGTTCATCGTCGACCTCGGCAAGGTGGAGGGTGAATCTGAGAGAGAGGCTCTCGCCCGTCTAGGGTCGGTGGACAAGGTCTCAGAAATCGCCTCCGCCCCGCAGTATTCGTCGGTGGATACGACCGGCCCGGTGCGCACTCCGGATTGGGTTCAACTTCTCTTGTTCGCCGCCGCGGTTTTCGCAGTTTTCCTGACGTTGGTCCTGCGAAACTCAAAAAAGTCGCGTCCGGGTTTGTAGGTTCTGTGCCAGGGCGGCTTGCTTTCCCCAATCCCGTGAACGAGACCTCGGCACGTATTGTTGCCGCCGGTGTGGTGGTACTTGGCTCTGCTTACCTGGCTTCAGGCTCCATTATCCTGCTTTTCGCTCTCGTCTACGGTTTCGCTGCCCGGACCGCCGCCGGACCGCGGTACAGCCCCCTGGCCCTACTGGCAACCCGTGTTATTGTCCCGCGGATGAACATGGTTCACAAGTTCGTACCCGGACCCCCGAAGCGGTTTGCTCAAACCATCGGTCTTTTCGTATCCTCGACGGCCCTGGTTTTCGACTCCTTGGGCCGCCCTTTCGCCGCCATGGTGGCCGCCGCCGTTCTTGTCGTGGCCGCGACGCTTGAATCGGTTTTCGCTCTCTGTCTCGGCTGCATTATGTTCGGGTTTCTGGTTCGCCTCGGCGTGGTTCCCCGTTCCGTGTGCGAAGCTTGCAACGATTTCACCCACAATCGGCCCGACGCCGGGTCGAGAGGTTGATTTTTCTCTAGATTGGCCTAGTTTGTAGCCTACGTGCCACCGTCGCCGCGCACCCGCCCAGGGGATTATCGTCGCTCACTTTTCAAGTTTGTTCCACACTCGCCCCGGCGCCAGCCGCATGAGCCCGGCGACGATCCGCAGTATTTGGGAGGTGTACACGATCCTAACCCCGCCTCCGGGTTTGGAGATCGCCTCGATGCAGGCCTGCGCGACCTCGTCTGGGTTGCACGCCCCGAAGGGTTCCTCCAGTTCGCTCGTCATCTTGGTGCGGACGAATCCGGGCCGGACGATGAGCGTGGTGATCTCTTTCTCTCCCCACTTCACCCCCGCCGCCCGGTAGAACGCATCGGCCCCGCTCTTGGCGCTGCCATAGACGCTCATACCTTTTCTGACCCGCACCCCCGCAATGGAGCTGAGGTATACGATGCAACCTCCGCCTGAGGCTGTGAGTTCGTTGGCGGCGGCGATGCCCGCTGCGACCGCCCCGGCGTAGTTGATTTTGGCATGATTGTAGGAGGCCTGCGGATCATCTAGTCTCTCCCCTTCGCGTCCCAGCACCCCGAATGCGATTATGACCGCATCGAGTCCACCCATGGCTTCTCTGGCGTGCATCAGGGCCTCTGCCGCACTCGTGTCGTTGCCGGCATCGAACGCGGTCTCCCCTTCCCGCCGCCCGCACGGCTGCACTTTTGCGTGAGGGTTGGCCGCCTTCAAGGCGTCGGCAATGGCGCGCCCTATGTCGCTGCTACCGCCTAAGACGGCTATCTTCGAAGGGATGCCAAATACGCTGTTCATCGTCTACCTCAGACCCAACCGTCGCGACTGGTCGCTTTGGAACACTCCCATGGGGTCTGTTTCGAGGCACAGCTCCCGCCATCGGGAAATCTTTGGGTACATCGTCTCGACATGGTCACGCTGCAAGCAGGCGTCCTTGGCGAGGTATACCCGCCCTCCGGCTTCTGCGACCATGTCGTCGTATCCCCAAAGTATGCGTGGCAGCTGGTCGACTCCCGCGGAAATGTCGACCGCCAGGGTCCACCCCTCGATGGGGAACGAGAGGTGGCCTCCTTCGGATTCTTTGAACCGTTTGAGTACCACCATCGGTGTTCCCACTTTGCGCCGCACGAGGTCTTCGACCACCGCTTCGAGCACGTCGATCCTCTCCGGAGGTACGACGAATTGGTATTGGATGAACCCTTTGGGGCCGTAGAGACGGTTCCACCGCTCGACGCCGTCGAGTGGGTGGAAGAACGCCCGCATCGGTACGATTTTTTCCCGTTCGTCGAACCTGCCTTTCGTCCACCAGAGTTCGTTGAATGCCCGCACGCTTCCCTGGTGCACCATCGAAACCGGTAGGGTTGGTACGATTTTTCGAACCCCACCCCGCGATTTTTTCGACCATCCCCCACCTTCGGCCCAGTTGCCGTGGAGCACGGTCCCCCGCGCCCTCCGGTTGGAAAGATCGAGCCAAGCGACCGTGAAGGTATTCTCCTCGGTTTTTAACATGTTTTCGCACACGCCGTGGAGGTTTTTCGCCCGTACCCCGCGTTGGGTTATGTACGGTCCCGGTACCGCTTCGAGGCTCACCTCTGCACGGATAATCGCCCCGTTCAGCCCCATGCCCCCGCAGGTGGCGTCGAAGTTTTCTTCCCCCCGGCGCACTATTCGTCGATTCCCCGCCCCGTCTAGGAGCTCTATACGGTTGACGAAGTTGGCGAAACTTCCGGCTTTGTGGTGGTTTTTTCCGTGTATGTCTGCGGCGATCATTCCCCCGATGCTCACGTTCGCCGTTCCCGGAACGACCGGCACGACCAGACCGTGCTCTCCGGCAGCCGCTATTAGGTCCGCGAGTCGTACTCCGGCGTCGACGCTGACGGTTCGAGTTTCCAGGTTGAACGCCATTTTTGTGCCTTCTCTGGGGACCAACTGGTATACTAGACCGCCGCCGAGTACGGCAGAATCCCCGTACGACCTTCCCATGCCTCGCAAGCACAGCGCCCGGGTTTCCCCCACTCGCAAGATTTCTTCGAGTCGTGCTCCTTCTCCGGTTTCCAGCCGGCACCGCCGTTTTGGTGTGTTCCCCCACCCGCTGAGCGTTTCGTCCCGCCCTTCTGCCCGGTTTTTCATGCGCCCGCGCCCACAAGTACGCCCAAGCCCAGGCACGCGAGCCACGCTGCCCCGTTTGCGAGTATGATCCGGTCGTGCAAGATGACCTCCTCCGGCTCTCCACCCTTGCCGGACGCCGCATGTTGGGTGTAGCGAAGTATTGCGGTCAGGTACGGGAGGATCGAGATCTGCGCAAGGACCGATCCGCCGTAGGTTCCTTCGAAAACCCATAGCATGTAGCTCGTAACTGCCCCCGCCATCGCCGCGGAGATGATGATTCTCAAGTACTCTTCGGTGTACTCCGAGAGGACCGCCCGGGTTGGGGCCCCGTGTTGCATCTCCGCTAGGCGTTTGCCGCCGGCGACGAGCAGGGCTCCCCCGGCGACTATCGCAAAGAACCATGAAGAGATGGTCGCCCCGACTATTACCGCCCCCGCCACTGCCCGTAGTACGAACCCCGAGGCGAGGGATACTATCTCGACGGTGGCTATTCGTTTAAGCCACAGGCTGTAGGCGAACGTGTGCAGTATGTAGACGAAAAGGACGGCAAAAAATGCCCATCCGGAGATGAGGGCCAGCCCCGCCGCCGCCGCGATGGATAAAACTCCGGCGGTTTGCGCGAGCGGGATCGGGACGATTCCGGCCGCGACGGGCCGCATTTTTTTGATCGGGTGTAACCGGTCTCTCTCCGCATCCCACGCATCGTTGAGCAGGTACGCTCCGCTTGCCGCGAGGCACCATGCAACGAATCCCACGGCGCTCTGCCCGAATCCGTCTAGGGTGAATAAAGATCCGTCAAGGGCTGGTACCGAGACGACGAGCAGGTTTTTCACCCACTGTTTTGGGCGCATGCTCCGCCAAATACCCGCCGCTTTCATGGGTTCTATGGTTCGCGTTCCTCCAAAAGTGGCAATTTGCCCAGGTTCAAACGCCGCAACTTGCCCGTCCGCCCCGTTTGCGGACTCCTCCGGTTTTCTGGTGGTGTACCCCTCTCTCCGATCGGGGTTTCCAAGACCTTCTCCTGTTGTCTACCCCCTGTTGTCTACCCCGGTAACGAGACCGCACCACCACCCCGGGAACAGATTCCAGGTGGTGGTGGTGCGTCGCAGGGTCTATGCCCTTAGGGTTTTTCGGTGTTCGGGCGTCGGAAAATCCGTCGCGCGTCCCGCATTGCGTTGGTGAGGTGTCGGTACGGTCCACTGCTCTCCGGGTTCCATAAGCGGCATGCAACGACTAGGAAGTCGACGCCATCTCCGGTTCGGGCCGGATGAATTTCTGCCGTGTCGAACGCCGCTTGGAGGGCTTTGGCGATTTGCTCGTCGGTTTTGTAGACGCCTACTTGGCGCTGCGTTTCGACGTACAAAGGCGCAAGACCGTTCTGCTCGACGAGCATTCGGGCCGGTTTGCGGTCGTGTAGGCTCGTCTGCCATTGGGGAACCCAGACGAACATGTCGCCGCCGACCGGGTCGGTTTCTAACTCTTGGGTTAGAAGGTCCTGGCACCACTGGCCGTCGAACGAGTCTCCCAGTTGCGAGCACTCCGTCTCCGGTAGGGAGCGGCGCTTTGCTTTCTTGAGCCCTTCGGCGACCGCTGTGGGGATGGTGAAGTCGGTCGTATGAACCGACCAGTATCCTTTGGCGAGTTTCTCGTCGCAGAGGTCGTCCGCTTTTCTCGGGGCCCACCAGCTGCTTTGCTCATCGCGCAGCCACTGACCGGTTGGTGCACCTCGTTTTCCCCAGTTGCGGACCAAGAATACGTCCGGTTCGCTGCTACCGGTTTCACTGATTAAGTAGGTCCGGTAGTATTTGTTGTGGTCGTCCTCCACGCACTCGAGGTGCCTGGCGCGGACATGGTATGTCCCTAGCATTGGTTTAGTTCCTTTCCTTGGAGACTTCAAGCCCGCAGGCTTGGGTATTGTGGGGTATGTAGGGAACACCCTTGCCGCCACCTCGGCCGAAACCAGCCCAGTTTGGATTCCGGCTCGCTTTTTGACCTGTTTTCCGTACGGTATGTTTACCATGGGGAAACGCTTCTTCATACTGCTCGCCATCGCCCCCGTCCTCGCCGCCGGGATCGGTTTCGTGCTTTTGTTGGGGATTGCCGCCAGGCAGGGAACGTCCCCCACCGAAAGTCCAGAGATAGCCGCCGACGAATCCGATGTTTATCGGGAAAACTCCGGTTTGGATGGGGCTCTCGCACCCACACCCGCCTCCATCGCCTCGGCAAGGATAAATCTCTCCCCCGAGGAAGCCGATGCCCTCGCCGAGACCTACCCTATTCTGTTCAAACCCCAGCCCGATCAGCTACGCGCAAGCGGCTTGACGATGAAAGAATTGGTTCGAACCACGGTTGCCGACATTCCCCGCCTCACCGCCTCAGCCCCGGCTCGTATCCTATATGAGAAGATACGGGCGTGTTTTCCCCCGGAGGTTACGGATTTTTTTGAGTATTTCGAACACGCCCCATGCTACGAGAAGTTGATGAACGAGGCCGCCGAATCGTACGATCCGAGCGATCTTATCAATGCGGTCAAAGCCCTCGTCGCGGAGCGCCCGCCAGTGTTGACGGCCTGCCACAATGGGGGCCATTCTGCCTCCGCTATCATGACTAGTCGTATCTGGGACCCCCTCGCCGACTACGATACTCAGCTAAAGCAGATGCGCAGCATCATGCGCGAGGCCGACGACGTATGTCAGAACGGGTATGTGCACGGCTTTTATGATGCAATTGGGCAGGGCAAACCCACCGAGGAGTCGTTTCGTGCCGCCGCCGCCGTCTGCTACGAGGTTCTCTCTCCGACGGTCGATTGCGGGCACGGCCTCGGCCACTCTGCTTGGTACGCGACCAAGGATTTCAAGAAGGCCTCCGCCATCTGCTCCGTGCTGAAAGGGTACCTCAAGTACCGCTGCGATGATGGGGTGATAATGTATCTTCCCGACGTCTGGTCCGAGGGTAAAGGCGGATGGACTGCCGATCCCCGCCAGGATCTGTGGGATGCCGATAAGTTCTACTCTGACGCAGCTGAAGTCTGTAAATGGTGGCCCCAGACCCGCCCCGGCGATGACGATCCGTTGCTCGGGTGCTGGATAGGGGTAACCGGCGGAGTGCTGTGGAGGCCGATAACCACGCTCATGTCGTACGGCAACTACGAAGACGTCGCCGACGAGGCCAAAGAACTGGTGCGCCGCGCCGAGGCCGTTTGCGCCGAATTCGGTCCCCGTGGCGAGCAGCATTGTGTGAGGGAGTGGCCGGGGATGGTTCTCTATGTGGCCCAGAACGATGTGGAAAACATCCTCGATCTTTGTTCGTCGATGCGCCGACACGAAGTATTCTGCGTCAACAAGTCCCTCGCGCAACTCGAGGAGAACCTCGCCCGGGACTCCGAGACATCGAGGGTGGTGCGCTGATGCGTCGCTTGGTGTTTTTAGGGCTCGCGCTCACCACCTTCTCCGTCGGTCTTGTCTGGTTGTCTTCGCCCTGGGATTCAACCATTTCCTCCCCCCTCCCACCTACCTCAAACCGGTCTGGGTCCGGCGAACAGTCGGCGTTGGCTGAGTCTTACGGCCTCCCCGGGGGTCAACTGGCTCCCGAACGCCGCGCCCGCAAAGAGGACATACCGGCCTTGCTCGCTGATCCGGCCGCCAGGGCATTGTTCGGCAAGGTGCGCGCCTGCTTCCCAGACGATCGAGCGGAGTTTCATTTCCTCTACGATCAGGCCGCCTGCTACGAAAAACTGCTCAACGCTGCGGCCGCCGTCGAGTCTCCCCCGGTGGTGTTGCGGGTGATGCAAGCTCTCGTCGCGGATCGACCGGATGTCCTAGCGGCGTGTCACAACGGCGGGCACTCCGCCGTCGCCATCCTAACCGACCGCTTCTGGGAACCCTCCGCTCCGTACGGTACGCAACTCGAACAGATGCGTACCGTTCTCTCAGAGGCCACCGATGTGTGTCAGAACGGGTACGTACACGGTTTTTATGACGCAATCGGCAAGGGGGAGCCCAACATGGATTCGTTTCGAGCCATCGGGGTTCTCTGCGCCGAACTCGGCGGCGTAGATGGTCGAATCGACTGCGGCCATGGCTTGGGACACTCGGTTTGGTACGCTACCGGTGATTTCGCTAAGGCTGCGGAGATATGCGGGATGTTCGTCGACAACCTCAAGTATCGCTGCGATGACGGGGTAATCATGTATGTACCCGATGAGTGGACACGGGTTGAGAAAGAAACCACCGGCAAGGGCGGCTGGTACGCCGACCCGCGCGGCGAGATGTGGGACACCGAGGCGTATTACCGCCGTGCCCTCGACTTGTGCCGCTCCTGGCCGGCCCAGCGCGCCGATGACCCGGACCCCAGGCTCGGCTGTTGGACCGGGATCGTCTCTGGGGTTCTGTGGCGCCCGATGACGACTTTGTTGATGT
>Ga0172372_10011689_pt1 | contig 11126 bp, 12 predicted proteins | sample LakKiv5m_2_FD_114544 | JGI IMG/M metagenome (GOLD analysis project Ga0172372, IMG submission 114544) | Freshwater microbial communities from Kabuno Bay, South-Kivu, Congo - kab_092012_9.5m | ecosystem: Environmental > Aquatic > Freshwater > Lake | place: Democratic Republic of the Congo... | reverse complement strand
GTCCCATGCGGCCAGCGCATTTTTCCCTTCGCCTTTTCAGGAGGCGGCCATCCTGACCATGGACGGGGTGGGGGAGTGGGCGACGGCCAGCATCGGGGTGGGTCGGGGAAACCGGATCGAACTGTTGAAGGAGTTGCATTTTCCCCACTCCCTTGGCTTGCTCTATTCGGCCTTCACCTACTTCTGCGGATTCAAGGTCAATTCGGGGGAGTACAAGTTGATGGGATTGGCTCCCTATGGGCAGCCGGTCTATGCCGACCTGATTCGGAAGCATCTGGTGAAGATCTTTGATGACGGGTCGATCTGGATGGATCAGTCTTACTACAACTACGCGGGGGGCCTCACCATGACCTCGAAAAAGTTTGATCGGCTTTTTGACGGCCCCCCGCGCCGCCGGGAAAGCCCGATCACCCAGCGGGAGATGGATCTGGCGGCCTCCATCCAAGTGGTCACCGAGGAGATCATGTTGAAAATGGCCCGGCACGCCCACCAGCTGACCGGAATGAAGCATCTCTGTTTGGCGGGTGGCGTGGCGCTCAACTGCGTGGGTAACGGCAGGCTTTTACGGGAAGGGCCGTTTGAGGACATCTGGGTGCAGCCCGCTTCCGGGGATGCCGGTGGGGCGCTGGGGGCCGCCCTCTTTACCTGGTATCAACTGTTGGAAAAGCCACGTACCGCCCCAGCGGTGGACCTGATGGAGGGCGCCTACCTAGGACCAGAGCCGCAGGATGATTCCACCAAAGCCTTCCTCGAAAGAGAAAAGGCCAAGTTTCGGTATATCCCTGAAGAGGGCAGCCTTTACGAGGAAGTGGCTGGGCTAATTGCCTCGGAAAAGGTGGTGGGTTGGGTGAACGGACGGATGGAGTTTGGCCCGAGGGCGCTGGGGGCTCGCAGCATCTTGGGGGACGCGCGGAGCGAGAAGATGCAGACCCAGATGAATGTGAAGATCAAGTTTCGGGAATCGTTCCGGCCCTTTGCCCCTTCCGTGATGGAGGAAAAGGCGCCGGATTGGTTCGGCATCGAGAAGCGGCATCGGAGTCCCTACATGCTCATCGTGGCCCCGGTCCTGGAAAAACACCGGCAGGCCGGTGCCCGGAACAGGGCTTCCGGGTTGGACCGCGTGAAGGAAAGACGCTCCTCGCTTCCGGCCATCACCCATGTGGATTACTCAGCCCGGCTACAGACCGTGAGCGGCAACACCCGCTACCGTAAGCTCTTGGAGGCTTTTGAGCGCAAAACGGGTTCCCCGGTGATCATCAACACCAGCTTCAATGTGCGGGGGGAGCCGATCGTCTGCACGGCGGAGGAGGCTTATCGGTGTTTTCTAAACACCGACATGGATGCGCTAGTCATCGGCAACTTTCTGCTCCTGAAAGAGGAGAATGCCGCCGCCAGTGCCGAAGCGCGGGCGAAATACCTCCAGAAGTTTGAGTTGGACTAAGAATATGGAAACAAGAGGAAGATGGCAGATCGGAGATGGGAGATGGGGAATTCCCGATCTTCCAACTTCCATCCCCCATCTCCTCGCGAAGCGATGATCAGCATCCAATGGAATCCGGAAAGGAAGCAGCTCCGGCAGTTTGCGGGCGTCTGGCTCCCGGCTTTTTGCGCCCTGCTCGGTTGGATCATCGCAAGAAAAACCGGTCATTGGGCTGCCGTAGAAATCGCTTGGATGGTTTGTGGCGGGATTGCGGTGGCCGGCTTTGTTTACCCGCCTTTGATCCGGCCGGTTTTTGTCGGGTTGATCTTGCTGACCTACCCAATTGGCTGGGTGGTTTCCCATTTGCTTCTCGGAGCCATTTTTTATCTTCTTTTTCTGCCAATCGGACTTTTTCTTCGATGGACAGGGCACGACCCCCTTCAGCTCAAGCCGCCGGCTGACCGCTCTCTTTGGAAAACCCCCATTGGCAAGACCGATCCGGCCAGCTATCTTAACCAGAGTTGATGAGTCAAAAAGAACACAGCAAATTCGAGGAGCAAGCCGCCATGGGCGGAGGGGGGTTTTTTCAGGAATTCTGGATTTTCCTTAAGGAAAACAAAAAGTGGTGGCTGCTTCCGATTCTGCTGGCCTTTTTGCTGATGGGGGCGCTTTTGTTGGCCGGAGGTACCGGCGCCGCTCCTTTCATTTACACCCTCTTTTAAGCATCTTGGGCGATCGGCGATCGGCTTATCGGTTTTGGTCAGCTCTCCTTGTCCTGCTTTTGGTTTTGGGTTTGGACTATTGGACCCGACAAAACTACCTGGCTTTTAAAAAGCACAGGCCAGAAGAAAAGGGCACAACCCATGTTGAGACGATTGTTCCGAAGCCTACCCATCGGCGACCTCATCCCGTCTATCATCACGGTTTTGTTCCAAATTCGTCCGGGGTCGACCACTTTGGGCCAACTCGAACCGATTATTTTATTAACTCCGCTGGATTCCGTGACGGCCGAATCCGTTCTGTTGATCTCGCCAGCCCGCAACCAAGGGTTCTTTTGTTGGGGGATTCTTTCGCCGAAGGCGTCGGAGTGCCTTGGGGACAGACGGTGGCCGGGCGGCTTGCCGAGAACCTAGCCCCCAAGGGAATTGAAGTGCTGAATGGGGCGGTCGCCTCGTACTGCCCATCCCTGACGCTCGCGAGGCTGAATGGGCTTTATGAAAAAGAAAATCTTCGGCTGGATTTGGCGGTGGTGTTTCTCGACATTTCGGACGTGGAGGACGAGTTAAATTATGAAACCAGGCCTGAGGGCGGCTTTTCTTCCCGAGAGAATTCACGCTTTGCCGACCCCCGCTTTTGGACCTGGGATAAAAAGCTTTGCGACTGGTTGGAAGGCGGGGTGGAGAAAAATTTTACCCTTCTTGGGGCTTTCAGCCGGAATCTGCGACAGGCATGGCGGCAAGCGGGCAGCCCCGGGGGAACTCCTGAATTAAAAAGAGCCACTTGGCCGGAGTACCATGGTCCCGGTAACCGGGTGGTCTCCGAGGGTCTGGGCAAGGCGCAAAGCTCCATGGATGGCGTGCTCGCGCTGCTGCGGATGCACCGGACGGAGCTCCTCGTAGTGATTTATCCTTGGTTGGAGCAGGTGGATTCCCGCCGAGATCCGTCCCGCGTCGAGGTTTTCTGGGAGGAGTGGGCTCAGCGTCATCAAGTCCCCCTATTAAATCTTTTCCCGGAGTTTGTACCCATGGGAAAGTTCTACGAAAAAAAGTTTTGCCTGGCGGGCGATGGGCATTGGAACGCGGCCGGCCATGCCCGCGTCGCCGCAGAGCTTCTTCCGCGGATCGAGCAAATCCTTTCCGGCAAAGACACCGCCAACTAAGGATTTTTATGTCCCGGCGAAAATTCAGGAGCGTTTTAATTCTTTTAATGTTGGCCGTAACAGTTGATTTCGCCACCCGTCAAGTTTATCTCGTTTTTAGAGCTCCCAAGCCTACCACCGCCGTGCCCGCCGAACCCGTGCTGGCCGATTCGGCCAAGCCCGGGGGTCCAGACCCCGATAACATCGGTGCCCTTGCGGATAAGAGTCATTTCTTCTACGACCACGGGTGGCCAGTCTCCCAGCGCACCGAGGAGAAATGGCGGGGTCAAAAGTATCTACACATCACGGATTCCTTGGGTTTCCGGAACGAAAAGAGCGAGGCCGTAGCATTGCAAAAAAACAAGTTCAGGCTGGTGGTCATCGGGGATTCCAATCCTTACGGAGTGGGTTTGAATTGGGAGGAGACCTTCTGCGCTCGCCTCCGGGGAGCCTTCCCCCGCACGGAGGTGCTAAATGCCTCTGTACCCTCTTATTCCCCTTCCACCATCGAGGCCAAGTTGGTTTATCTGATGGGGCAAAAAGGGTTCGCCGCGGATGCGGTCCTTGTTTTTATCGACGTTGCCGATGTCGATGATGAACTTTCTTATGAACGTAGACCTGATGGAAGTGTCTGGAAGGCGAAGCCTTTTTTTGGGGGTCGACCGGAAAATAAAAACTGGGCCGATACGGCGGAAAAAATCAGCCAGAAATACCTCGAAAATCACTTCACCGTCCTCGGGGCTGTGGTGCGGAATCTGCGACAATGGCTGCGCAGAAGCTGTAAGTTATTCGGTGTTATGGCCTACGAAAAAGGCCGATGGGCGGAGTATGATGGATCACTGAATCGGCAAATCGAGGAGGGAATCCTCCGGGGTGCCTCGGCTTTGACCAGATTGAACGAGTTCCTCAAACTCCGAAAAACCAAAATGATCCTTGTCATCAGCCCAAGTTCATCCCAGATGGATCGTTTAGATCCGCTAAGCCGGGCTCAAACTATCTGGCAGTCTTGGGGGGCTGCTAATGGGGTCCCGGTACTCTCCCTCTATCCTGAATTCTTTGCCCGGGCTTTAGATTACCCGTCCATGGTTCAAAGTAGTGGCCACTGGAACTCCCGGGGACATCAACTTGTGGCGGAGACTCTAATCCGCCAACTTCCAGCTGTTTTGCCGGAGTTAGGAGTGAGTCCATAAAACGGCGCTCCGGCTTTCGTCTACTGGCCGTTGTTTTGGTCGCGGCGCTGTTCTTCGCCGGGGACTGGGGAATTCGGCAACTCTACCTTCTCTTGTGGAAGAAGCCTTTCCAAGATCTTCATCCGCATAGGGTCCGAAACGAGATTTACCATCACGGAATTCTTCCCAACCAGACCTCTGAAGATGTCTACGGCCCTTTTCGGGCGCCCTATTTCAGTAATTCCCTTGGATTTCGGGATGCCCAGGTCCGGGAAGTCCCGCTGGTTTCTGACCTACCCCGGATCCTTTTGATCGGTGATTCTTTTACGGAGGCGGGACCCATCCCGTGGGAAAACAGCTTTGCTGGCATCGTCGCGGGAGCACTAGCCCGCCAGCAGATCGAGGTTTTGAATGCGGGAGTCGCTTCCTACTGTCCCGAGATCATGGCTGCGAAGGTTCTCTATTACCTAAAAGAGAAAGGTTTGTGGGTGGACCGAGTGGTCGTGTTTATTGACATTTCGGATGTAAAGGACGAACTATTTTACCAAAGAAATGAGTTTGGCCACGTTCAGTCCGTTGCTTATGGACCTTTTCACGAGCACGCCCAAGATCTGGCAAGGATTGATTCCGTCTGCAATTGGCTTGAGTCCAATGTTGAAAAAAACTTCGTCATCTTGGGCGCAGTGGTGCGAAATCTTCGTTTGCAGTGGCGGCGGCACACCTCGAAGACCGGGGTGATGGCCTCGGATGAAATTCCAGACTGGGCGTACAGCTGGCCCGACTACGAAGGTCCTTATCAAAATCTGGTCGAACAAGGCTTGTTAAAAGCGAAGGAGAACATGACGCAGCTGGCAAACTTTTTGGGGAAGAAAGGCATTCCCTTGACCGTGGTGGTCTACCCCTGGCCCCAACAAGTGAGGGCCGGGACCAGGCCTTCCCGGGCCGAGACAGAGTGGCAGGTGTGGGCCGCCGAAAACAACGCGCAGTTTGTCAGCCTTTTTCCTGTTTTTGTGAACGCCACGCCACCGGAGGAAATTATTGCCCAATACTACTGGAAAAATGATGCCCACTGGAACGAGGAGGGACACCGGCTGGTCGCGGAGGCCTTGCTCCAACCGCAGGGCGGAATTATTCTTCCGCAAAAGGCAGGGAAAGATTCAAAGACCCAAGCGGGGAAATGAGACAAGCTGGGACTCAGCCATTGCACCGGCGGTAAAAAGTTCAAATCGAAGTTTGCGGGGCGGGATCAGCCCGCCTTCTAGGATGTGCCGTAGGCGGAACCAAAGTTTGGCCATGCGCATGCGTGGGGTTTTGCGATCCACGTCCGCCAAGGCGTTTTCGCCGTGGGAACCAAGGCGCTTGGCGATGTCGTCTTCGTGCCAGGTGAAGAGGCCGATGGGTTTGCGGATAGAAACCAGCCTCAGGCCAAGTTTCAGCTGGCGGCGGAACCAGACGTGGTCGCCGACCACCCGATACTCGGCGGGATAGGGACAGCGTTCCCAGATCTTGCGGCGGAAGAGGAGGGAACAACTTTGGACGGGCATGTGCCAGTCCATGTCGATGGGGCGAGGAATGGTGATTTGGTTGAAGAGGTAGAGGAAGTTCAGCTGGCCATCCAGCATGATGGTGGGGCCGAAAACGGCATCGGCCCCGGTTTGATCCAACTTGGCCAGGGCTTGGGCTAGGCCCGCCCGGTCATATTGCTCGTCGGCGTTCAAGTGGCCGAGGATCCGGCCGCGTGCGGCAGCCATGCCCTTGTTCAAGGCATCGTACATCCCCCGGTCGGGCCCGGGAATAAGGCGGATGTCTGGCTGCTGCTTGAGATAGTCCAAGGTTCCATCCGTGCTGCCGCCATCACAGACGACGTGCTCATAGTCGCGCCCTTGCAGGGAGTGCCGAACGGATCGCACGCAAAGATCGATCCAGCGGGCGGAGTTGAAAACCGGGGTGACGATGGAGATGTCCATCGTGGATCAGTTAGAGGTGATGCCCTGTTGACTGGCCATCCGGGCGAACAATCCGTTTCCGGAGGCCAGTTGCTGGTAGGAGTCCTGTTCCACAATGCGTCCGTCCTCCAGCACGACGATCTCATCCATGTTGGCCAGGGTGGACAGGCGGTGCGCGATGCAGATGACCGTGCGGCCCACCTCCAACGCATCGACCGCTTTTTGCACCTCTTTCTCCGCCTCCGCATCGAGAGCGGCGGTGGCCTCGTCCAAAATCAGGATGGGGGCGTCGCGTAGAAAGGCACGGGCCAGGCTAATCCGGGCCTTTTGTCCGCCGGAAAGCAGGACTCCCCGCTCCCCTACCCGGGTGTCGTAGCCGCGGGGTAGATCGGTGATGAAGTCGTGGGCAAAGGCCTGCTGCGCGGCTCGTTCGATTTCTCCTTGGGTCGCACCGTCCCGGCCGAGGGCGATGTTTTCGGCCACGGTGGCATCGAAAAGCACGACGTCTTGGCTGACCAGGGCGATCTGGCGCCGAAGGTCCGCCGTAGAGAAATCCCGGAGATCCCGGCCATCCCAAAGAATGCGTCCACGGGTGGGGTCGTAGAACCGCGGGATCAGGTTGATCAGGCTGCTTTTCCCTGAGCCACTGGGCCCGGCCAGGCCGATTTTAGCGCCTTTGGGGATGCGGAGGTCGATTCCCTTCAAAACGTGGTCGTGTCCGTAATCCAAATAAACGGCCTCCAGTTTCAATTCCCCCTCCAGAGAGGTCAGCCGGGCGGGAGATGCGGGTTCCCTTACGGAAGGTTGTTGGGCGAAAAACGTTTCCAGGCGCTCGCAACTGACCGTGGCGGAGACCAAGTCCACGTGCATCTGGGCGAGCCGTTTTACCGGATTTGGCAACATGACCATGCCAGTAAGGAAGCCGACAAAATCAGAAACCGACTGATGGGTGGCAAACACCACCAGGATCAGGACGCCGAGACCCAAAGTGCTGACGACTTCGATCACCGGGTTCACCAGCTTGCCGGCCTGGGTTTTTTTTACCTCCAATTGGACAAGTTCCATGCTTTCTCCGCGGTATCGGTTGAGCTGAAAAGTTTCAAGGCCATAGGCCTTGATCAGCCGGATGCCGGAAAGGGCCTCGATCAGGCCGCTGCCTTGGCTGATGCCGACCGAGACGCTTTGGCGGGCCAGGCGCTTGAGACGATTTCCCACCACCAGAATGGGGATGATCACGAGGGGGAGAATCACCATGGCTGCCAAAGTGAGCCGGGCATCGATGATGAACATACCCGCGAGAATACTGAGTAACGTGAACGGCTCCTTGATCAGATCTGCGAAACCATTGTTCATTGCATCATAGATCCGGCGGGTGTCGCCGGAAATGTGAGTGGTGAGATCGCCCAAGGTGGATTTGTTAAAATAGTCGAAAGAAAGGGAGTGAAGCTTTTCCAGCACCCGGATTTGCATATCGCGGACTACCCGGGCGCTGACCCAAGTCATGCAGTAGGCGCTGAGGTAATTGGTGCCCGCCCGCAGGGCCATCAGCAGGGGTAAAAAAAGCACGGCCCCAGCGGCTTGAAGAGGAGTTATCGGCTGCCCTGAGCGGGGCAGAATCTTTTCCATAAACTCAGCGAATTCGTCAGAGACCCGGGTGGGCAGGGACTGGGGGTCCACCTGGCCGACCGCGACGGGGGAAGGACCGAGCCTTTCGAAGAGGGTTTTAGTAGCCAAAACGAAGGCCCCATTGGTCAGGCCGAAGAAAAGAGCCAAGCCCACACCCGCTAAAAAACGGCTGCGGTAGGGCCAAAGGAAAGGAAGGCCAAAGGCCAGAACACGACGCAACTGGTTCATAAAGAGTAAATTAAGGCTGTGGATTCTCTACGTCGAACCGGAACAACGGCCTCTCTTGCCGGGGTGTATTTTCTTCATCATCTGAACGTCAGCCAGATCTTGGGGGCGTCCCGTTGCTTTTTTGTTGGTACGTAGCGATTCGAGGTCGAGAAAAGGCAACCGAATTCCCTCAATTGCCTTGATGACCCTTTTTTTCCAGCACGAAGCAAAAGAAACTCCCGTCAATCCCGTAAGAATATCGATCCGATTTGGGGGACGGCCTAACTGGATGATTCGATCCGGTAGTTGGAAGTCGGCCGGCGCGGTGCCGGTGAAACCAAATTTATCAAAGACCTTTTGCATTCTTTGGGCATTCGCAGGGGTGCATTCAATCCAGAAGTCCACATCCCCGGTGTATCTGGGTCGACCGTGGACGGCCAAGGCCGCCGCGCCGACCACCAGAAACCTAACCCTTTCGGAGCGGAGTAATCCGATAAACTCTTTTAAGTCTTTTCCCAGGTGCATCGTTTTTGTCGAAACGGCAAAGCTCGAGCCAAATCTTCAAGCTCTCCGCGGAAGGCAACGACCGGTAAAAGCGCCGGTTTTCACGATCATGGGAGGCAAAGGAACGAAAGACTTTGGCGACTTTGGCCATGCCTCAAGTTTAATCAGACCGAGGTTTAAGGCGAACTTAACCTTTCCGGCTGTCTGCGCGTAAAACGCTCTCCATCAGAACATGAGACTGGCGGCATCCAAAAAACCAGCCCAGATAGGAGAAATTCAAAGCCGCCCAACCGGCAAGGACCAAGAGATAATCCCAGCCACAGGGGCCCCAAGTAGGCAGTAACCGCCAAAGGGCAAAGGCAGCCAAGGCAAGCCAGAGGAGGACCCAGTGAAAGGTAAAGAAGCTGAAGAAACGGAGCGGGGCGGAGGGAACGAAACCGCCGATCTTGGGCGCGTCGATGGGATAGAAGTAGAGATCCTCGATGGCTGAGCCGAGGAACGTGTTTTTGCCGAGGGCTTGATTCAGCTGTTTTTCCAAATGGCGGGCGTGGAGACGGGCAAAATCGACGAAGTGCAGGTAGAAGCAGGACTGAGTTCCCGCCGTGATCACCAGAAAGGGAACCAGGGCTAAGGAAATGGGGCTTTCCCAAAGCAGACAGGCGCCGACCAGGACCAGAAAGAAGTAGAGACCATGGAAGAACTTCTTGTGATAGGCGTACTGCATCTCCCGCATCCGCCGCAACTGCTCCATCCAAGCCTGAATTTTGAGTTCCTCTTTTTGCATAACCCAAAGACTGGCGGGACAAGCCCTTGGGGACAACCTTGCGGCTTTTCCGCCCAGCCCTTTTGGGAGAGCTTATTCCGATGTCCGAAAGTCCGGATTCCCCGAATTCATCCAAGCCCACTGACTCCCGTCGGCCGGGGTTGATCGGGTTGGGCCTGCTGGCGGCCGCCCTACTGGGGTTTGCCGCCGGGCATTGGTTCCGGCCGGTCGGCCCGGAAGCGGAGCGGCTGCCGGCTCCGTCCGTTCCCTCGGTCTTTCAGGCTCCCAAGCTGGTTGTTTATCAGGAAGGGCCGGCGATTCCCCAGCTTTGGCTGGATACCTTCGCCTCCGCACCGGGACACCCCAAGGCAGAGTTGCGAAAGCTGGAACGCGCCGAAAATGGAACCTGGCCAGGGGATGGAGACGTGTATCTGCTTAAAGCCCGCTCCTTTTCCGAGGTGGGCCAATCCGTTGCCTGGGCCGACCTCAACGGGCGCATCCCTCTGGATGGGGTCAATCCGGTGTTTCAGGCCCAGTCTTTCGATCCCAATAACACGAAAAGTCGACCCTGGCGGGTAAGCCCTTGGTTTTTCATGAAAAGGGTGGCCCCGGGCACGCCCCACAAGGTGGCCTTTGCGGCGCCCACGCGCTGGGCCAACGAAAACGGTGGACTTTTTCCGAATGACCCTGATTTGCTGGCGGCGCTTTGGATCAAATCGCAGGGGCGCCCCATTAACTTTGGAGGCGAAGCGGTGCACACCGCGGCCAAGCAACAGGTGGATGCAGCCCTAGCAGAGCGAACGGCATCGGAAGAAGATTGCTGGCGAGGGCTGAAGGATGGCCAAGTGCAATTGTCCTTTTTGCCGGCGTGGAGACTGGTGCTGGATCCCCAGGCTGGCGGGGGGCTGGTCCGTTGGGCCGTCCTGCCTTCCGGGACAGTCGTGGATTTTGAGGTGGCGGCGGTCCGTCAGGATTCCCCACGAATGGAAATGGCCATGCGTTTTGTGGAGTTCCTGCTCGCGCCCTCCCAGCAGGCTGCCCTTCTGGGGGCCACGGGATACTTTCCCGTTCGGTCGCGTCCGGGGCAGGAGTGGGCGGGATCAACCCTGATCGTGCCTTCAGGAAGCTGGTTCGACCGCAGCGAGTTCATTCTTTGGCCGTATCCAAGGCCGGCGGTTCCGGCTGCTCCGGAAGTTACCGAGACGAATGAGATTGTTCCGCATGCTCAAGGTGGGGCGAGAAATGCGGAAAGCGAAATGCGAAAAGCGGAAAATAGCCCGAACCCCTAAAAAGCCAGGCTGGGTAGTTGACAGACCTTAAAGTAGATCCAAAGTAGATACATGCAGGTGGCGCTCCAAAAATGGGGAAACAGTTTGGCTTTGCGCATCCCGGCCGGCTTTGCCCGGCAAATCAAGGTGCGCCAAGGGGATCCGGTGCAGCTTTCGTTGGCTGACAACAAACTCACCATTCAGCCCGCAAAACCCTCCTTTCAGGCGAATTCCCTTATCCGAAAAATCAAAAAGCACCAGCTACACAAAGAAACCGATTGGGGTGCCTCCCGTGGGGTCGAGGTGTGGTGAGGGTCGCATCCTATGTTCCGGAAAGGGGCGATGCGGTTTGGCTCAATTTTAAT
>Ga0172372_10011687_pt1 | contig 11126 bp, 8 predicted proteins | sample LakKiv5m_2_FD_114544 | JGI IMG/M metagenome (GOLD analysis project Ga0172372, IMG submission 114544) | Freshwater microbial communities from Kabuno Bay, South-Kivu, Congo - kab_092012_9.5m | ecosystem: Environmental > Aquatic > Freshwater > Lake | place: Democratic Republic of the Congo... | reverse complement strand
ATGCCGAGCTTGTCTTCCTTCTTCCCGACGGTGAAGCCCGGCGTGTCACGGTCAACCATGAAGGCGGTGATGCCTCGATAGCCGGCCGCCGGATTGACAGTGGCGAAGACGATGAACACATCGGCTTCGTTGCCATTGGTGATCCAGAGCTTCCGTCCCGTGAGGCGATAGCCATCACCCTCTTCGACGGCGCGCGTGGTCAGTGCGAACGCATCGCTGCCCGACCCGGCTTCCGACAGACAGTAGGCCCCGACGCTGCGGGCCGCCAGGCGCGGCAGGTAGCGGTGGCGCAGTGCTTCCGATCCCCAGCGCATGACGGCGTTGATGACCAGGGTGTTCTGCACATCGACCAGGACACCGACCGACGGGTCCACACGCGACAGCGACTCGACAACCAGCACGGCATCGAAGAACGACATGCCGGTGCCGCCGTGCGATTCGGGCACCTCGATGCCCATGAACCCCTGATCGAACAGTTTATCGATCAGCGTGCGCGGCATCTTGGCGTGTTCATCCATCTCGCGTGAGAGCGGACGAATCTCGTGGTCGGCAAACTCATAGACGCTGTTTTTCAACAGCGTCTCATCGTCAGAAAGCACGGTGAGTGCGGCGGGCTTGCTCATGAATAGCCTCGTAACTGCCTAGAAAATAGGGGCGAAACCCCTGCGGGCGGATGATCGTCCCAATGGTATCATTGGGGAAATTTCCCCCGGGAGAGGAGACGACGATGCGACCGCCGATCAGTCTGGTCGGAGCCCTGATGCTGACGGGCGTCGTGCTGACCGCGCAGCAGCCGGCGCCAGGCCCTGCGCCGGTCTCACCCCCGGCGGCACCTCAGCGCCCGACTGCGCCTGCGACGTCACAGAGCACACCGGGGGGACAGGCCCCTGGCGCCCCAGCCAGTCAGCCGCCGGCGGCTCAGGCCGGGGGTGACGGTGCGGACCAGCCCGTGTTCCGTGCGGGCATCAACTTCGTCAGGGTGGACGTGATTGCCACCGATCGCCAGGGGAATCCCGTCGATGGACTGACGAAAGACGACTTCGAGGTATCCGAAGACGGCAAACCCCAGACCATCGACACGTTCCGGCTGATTCGGGTCGACACCACCGCCCCGGAATACACCACCCGCAGCATTCGCACGCGGCAGGATGAAGAGAACGCGGCTGCCGACGAGTCCGCGCGGATCTTCGTGTTCTTCCTCGACGATTACAACGTGCGGGTCGGCAATGCGATGGCGGCGCGCCGGGAAATCGCCGACTTCATCCGGACACAAGTGGCGCCGAATGATCTGCTGGCCGTGATGTATCCGCTGACGCCGCTCGATGCGGTGGTACTGACGCGGAATCACGAGAGCATCATCCGCACCATCGAACAGTTTGAAGGGCGGAAGTTCCGGTATCAGCCGAGAAATGCCATCGAGGACAAGTACGCCCAGCAGCCCACGGAAATTGTCGAGCGTATCAGGCGCCAGGTCTCGCTGTCGGCGCTGAAAGGTTTGTCGGTCAAGCTGGGGGCCCTGCGCGAGGGACGGAAGGCCATCGTGCTGATCAGCGAGGGCTACACCGCGATGCTGCCGCCGCAGATGCGTGACGCGGTAGCGGGCTTCACCGGTCTCGGCAACAACGCCTGGGGGAATCCTCTGGCGGGTGAGAACGACATCAACGAGCAGCGGGCCAGGACCATGGCCGAGTTCGACCTGCAGAGTGAATTGCAGTCAGTGTTCGACGCGGCCAATCGCACCAACACCGCCATCTATGCGGTCGACCCTCGCGGGTTGTCGACGGGCGAGTTCGACATCCAGGACAACATAGGGTCGCGCCAGAGCCAGGATGCCCTGCGGCAGACCATGGCCTCGCTGCAGATTCTGGCAGAGAACACCGACGGCCGCGCCATCATCAACCGCAATGACCTCAGCGAGGGCATGAAGCAGATCGTGCGCGATTCGAGCGCCTACTACCTGATCGGATACAACTCGACGCAGGCGCCTCAGGATGGCCGATTCCATCAGATTCGGGTACGGCTCAAGAAGCCGGGCATTCAGGTGCGTGCGCGCAAGGGCTACTGGGCGCTGTCGCCCACCGAAGCCGTGCGGGCGGCCGCTCCGGCCCCGGCCGGTCCACCGCCCGCGGTGGCGAAGGCCGTCGCCGGTCTGGCCCCGGCTGGCAGCGGCGCCCGACGCTATGTGCGGACCTGGTCTGGCGTGTCGTCCGGAGACGAGGGGCGTACGCGAGTGACCTTTGTGTGGGAGCCGGTACCGGCACCGCCCGGAATCCGGCGTGACGAGATGACGGCCGTGACGCTGACGGCGACGACGGCCGCCGGGACGTCGGTGTTCGCCGGGCCGGTCGGCCTCATCGATGCCTCACGGATGGCGCAGGTCGTGGCATTCGATGCGCCGCCGGGGAAGCTGCGACTGAAGGTTGCGGTTGAGGGCAGCGGGGGCACGGTGCTCGATAACGAAGATCGGGAGCTGGCGGTGCCCGACTTGACGGGGCCTGACCTGCGGCTCTCGACGCCACGCGTGTTCGTGGCCCGCACGGCACGCGAGTACCAGCAGCTGAAGGCAGCACCGGCCGCGACGCCGGCCGCCAATCGCGAGTTCCGCCGCACCGATCGCATGCTCGTGCGAGTCGAGCCGGTCGTTGCGGCGGGCGTGACCGCCAGCGTCACGGCGCGCCTCCTGAACAAGCAGGGGCAGAAGATGCTCGACCTGCCCGCAGATGCGGCTCCCGGGGCGCCGACCGACCGTCAGGTCGAGTTGCCCTTGTCCAGTCTGCCTGTGGGCGAGTATCTGCTCGAACTGTCTGCCACGGCCGCTGACACGCCGGCCGTGACCGAACTGGTGGCCTTCCGCGTCACCGGCTAGGGCGTCCGGGACGAGGTCCGGGCAGGCTCACGATTGCCAGCCTACCCCGGCGGCATTACGCGTACATTCCGCGCATCTTGGTGACGGTCGCCACCCGATTGATGGCCACAATGTAGGCCGCCGTGCGCATGTCCACGTTGTAGTGCTGTGCGGTCTTGAGCACGGCATCGAATGCCTGCACCATCTTGGTCTCGAGGCGTTCGTTGACTTCGCGCTCTGACCAGAAGTATCCGTGTCGGTCCTGAACCCATTCGAAGTACGACACGCTCACCCCGCCGGCATTGGCCAGGATGTCGGGCACCACAAAGACGCCGCGGGCGTGCACCGCCTGATGCGCCGCCGGCGTGGTGGGGCCGTTGGCCCCTTCAATCACGAGTCTGGCCTTGATCTGGCCGGCGTTGGCATCGGTGATCTGGTTTTCGAGCGCGGCCGGAATCAGGATGTCGACGGGCAGGACGAAGACATCCGCCGCGGCGAGCGGTTCGCCCCCGGGGAACGCGGCGACCGTCTTGTGACGGGCCACATGGGCCTGGAGGGCCGGAATGTCGAGGCCAGCGGCGTTGTAGACGCCGCCTTGCCAATCGGTCACGCCGACGATGATGGCGCCCTGCTCCGCGAGCAGCTGCGAGGCGATCCCGCCGACGTTGCCGAAGCCCTGCACGGCCACGGTGGCGCCCTTGAGGGCAAAGCCCAGATGGCGTGCCGACTCGCGGGCGGAGATCATGACGCCGCGGCCTGTCGCCTCGCGACGCCCCAGTGACCCGCCCATCTCGACCGGCTTGCCGGTGACGACCGCCGTGGACGTGTGCCCCACGTGCATCGAGTAGGTGTCAGAGAACCAGGCCATGATCTGCTCATTGGTGTTGACGTCCGGGGCGGGCACGTCCTTGTCTGGCCCGATGGCGTCGATGATCTCGGCGGTGTAGCGCCGGGTGAGGGCCTCGAGCTCGCGGCGCGACATCGTCGTGGGATCGCAGATGACCCCGCCCTTGCCGCCACCGAAGGGCAACTGGGCGACGGCGCACTTCCACGTCATCCACGCGGCGAGCGCCGTGACCTCGTCGAGTGTGACGCCGGGGTGATACCGGATACCCCCCTTCGCCGGGCCGAGAGTGATGTTGTATTGCACACGGTAGCCGGTGAACACCTCGATCTCGCCGTTGTCCATCTGCACCGGGCACGACACGACAATCTGCCGCCGGGGATGGGTAAGCATCTTCCAGATGCCCTGGTCGAGATTCAGAATGCGTGCGGCCCCTTCGAACTCCTCAAGCATTGCGCCAAAGACTGACCCGTGTTCCGCCATGAATGCGTCTCCTGAACGAGGAACAAACGTCCCAACGTAGTCCTGCCGCGCCCATGATGTCAATTCACTATTGAATGCATGCAAATCGATGATGCAACGTCGATGGCCGATGCGCTGGCCGGCTTCGGCCCGTGGCGACGGAACGCCCGCCGGCGAAAAGCGGCACTTATAATGGCGGAAATGTCTCGTATCAGTGTCCCCCCTGATTTCGCGAAGGCCCGATGGGAACGAGAGACGCTGGAGCCGACGCTCCGCAAGTCCCCCGAACGGCCCGGGCCGTTCTCGACCATCTCGGGTCGCCCGATTGACCGCCTGTATACGGCCGCGGACGTCGACGCACGTGGCGGCGCCGCCTCCCCGGCGCCCCCGGGCGAGTTTCCCTACGTGCGTGGCATCCACCCCACGGGCTATCGGGGCAAGCTGTGGACGATGCGGCAGTTTGCCGGCTACGGGACGCCCGAGGAAACCAACCAGCGCTACAAGGATCTGATTGCTGCCGGGGGCACCGGCCTCAGCGTGGCCTTCGACCTGCCGACGCTGATGGGGCGCGACCCCGACCATCCGCTGTCACTCGGCGAGGTGGGCAAGTGCGGCGTCAGCATTACATCGCTGGCCGACATGGAACGGCTGTTTGAGGGCATCCCGCTGGCCGACATCACCACGTCGATGACCATCAATTCGCCGGCCCCGATGATCTTCGCGATGTATCTGGTGGTGGCCGAGAAACAGGGGGCCGACTGGCGGTCGATTTCTGGCACCCTGCAGAACGACATCCTCAAGGAATTCATCGCGCAGAAGGAATACATCTTTCCGCCCCGCCCGTCGATGCGGCTCATCACGGATATCTTCGCGTTCTGCTCGGCGCATGTGCCCCGGTGGAACACGATCTCGGTGTCGGGCTACCACATCCGCGAGGCCGGGTCGACGGCCGCCCAGGAGCTGGCGTTCACTCTGCGGGACGGCCTCGAGTATGTGCAGTACGGCGTCGATGCGGGTCTGGACGTCGACGATTTCGTGCCACGCATCTCGTTCTTCTTCAATTCCCATAGCGATTTGTTCGAGGAGATTGCCAAGTATCGGGCCGCCCGCAAGTTGTGGGCGGAGGCGATGCGCGACCGGTTCGGTGCGAAGAATCCGCGGTCGTGGCAGTTGCGCTTCCATACGCAGACTGCGGGCGTGTCGCTGACGGCACAGCAGCCCTACAACAACGTCGTCCGCACCGCGCTGCAGGCGCTGGCGGCCGTGCTGGGCGGCACCAACTCGCTGCACACCAACTCGCTTGACGAGGCGCTGGCGCTGCCGACGAAAGAATCTGCCACCATCGCGCTGCGCACGCAGCAAATCATCGCCCACGAGAGCGGCGTCGCGAATGTCGTCGACCCCTTGGGCGGGTCGTACTTCGTCGAGGCGCTCACGCGTGACATGGAACGCGAAGCCCTGAAGTACTGGGACACCATCGACCGCATGGGCGGCATGGTCGAGGCCATCGAGCGCGGCTATCCCCAGAAGGAAATTGCCGAGGCGTCGTACCAGTTCCAGCAGGCCGTCGAGCGGCGTGAGCGCATCATCGTGGGCGTCAATGACTTTGTGCAGCCCGACGAAAGGCCGCTCGAGATCCTCTATATCGACGACACGACGGCCGACACCCAGCTGGCGCGCCTGGCCGACCTGCGGCGCTCGCGCGACAATGACCTCGTGCACCACGCGCTGGAGGCCCTGAAGAATGTGGCCCGGGGCCGGGGCAACACCATGGAGCCCCTGCTCGAGTGTGTGCGGGCCTATGCGACGGTGGGGGAAATGTGCGACGCTCTGCGGGACGTGTGGGGCGAATACGAGGAAGTGCCGGTCATATGAGTCAGAAGATCCGTGTTGTCATTGCCAAGCCCGGTCTCGATGGCCATGACCGGGGCGCCAAGGTGATCGCCAGGGCCCTGCGGGATGCCGGCATGGAAGTCATCTACACAGGCCTGCGCCAGACGCCCGAGCAGATCGTCAGTGCGGCCCTGCAGGAAGATGCCGACGTCATCGGGCTGTCGATTCTGTCGGGAGCGCACATGCACATCTGCCCGCGCATCATGGAACTGCTGCGCGAGAAGGGCCTCGAGGATGTGCAGGTCGTGCTTGGCGGCATCATTCCGGATCAGGATGTGCCGAAGCTGAACGCCATGGGCATCACGGGTATCTTCATCCCGGGAACGCCGATGCAGCAGATCGTGGACTTCATCACCGCGCATGCCCGCGCGCGTCTCTAGCTGTCATCGATGAGCATCTTCGGCCTGCGTCCATCGCCGTCGGCGCTTGACAGCGTGCAGGCCTCTGCGCCTGTCGGGCCTGCGGCACCGGTACCGATCGCGCCACTCGTGACCGATGCGCAACTCGAGGCCCTCGCCGACCTGGTGACGCGCCGGGTGCTCGCGGCCGTCACCCCGCTTGTCTCCGAGGCCGTACGGGCGCAGGCTGCCCAGGCCGTCGCCGACGAAGTGCCGGCGGTGGTGCGCGAGGTCGCCACCGCTCTCGTGCGCGAAGAGATCACCCGCATCCGCGAACGCCGTTCCTGACGCCGTACCGCCCGCAGGGGTGCGTTACCATGAACAGCATGTCCGTCCCGGAAAAGCCCGCACTGGAAGGTCTGGAAGACAAGTGGTCGTCGCGCTGGGAGCACGACGGCACCTACCGGTTTGACCGTCGCCGTCCACGCTCGGAGGTGTACGCCATTGACACCCCGCCGCCGACGGTCAGCGGTTCGCTGCACGTCGGGCACGTCTTCTCCTATACGCACACCGACATCATCGCCAGATTCCAGCGCATGCGCGGCCGCGAGGTGTTCTACCCGATGGGCTGGGACGACAACGGGCTTCCCACCGAACGACGGGTGCAGAACTACTTCGGGGTGCGCTGCGACCCGTCGCTGCCATACGACCCGGCATTTGTGCCGCCGGACAAGCCCGAGAAGCAGTCCGTCTCAATCTCGCGTCCGAACTTCATTGAGCTCTGCACCCGCCTGACGCAGGAGGACGAGAAGGCGTTCGAGCATCTGTGGCGCTATCTGGGCCTCTCTGTCGACTGGTCGATGACCTACGCCACCATCGGCCGACGCGAGCAGCGGGTCTCGCAGCAGATGTTTCTGCGCCTGATGCGGAAGGAGCTGGCCTATCAGGTCGAGGCCCCCACGCTGTGGGACGTCGACTTCCGCACCGCGGTGGCGCAGGCCGAACTCGAAGACCGCGAACAACCGGGGGCGTATCACCGCATTCACTTTGAAAGAGCTGATGGTCAGGGCGCCGTGGCGATCGAGACCACGCGCCCCGAACTGATTCCCGCCTGCGTGGCCCTCGTCGCGCATCCCGATGATCCACGGTATCAGCCGCTGTTCAACACCGAGGTCATCACGCCGCTCTTCGGAGTGCGTGTGCCTGTGCTGGCGCATCCGCTGGCCGATCCCGACAAGGGCAGCGGCATTGCGATGATTTGCACCTTCGGTGACATCGCCGATGTGACCTGGTGGCGCGAACTGCGTCTGCCGGTGCGCGCCATCATTCAGCCCAACGGCACACTGGGGCCGATCATGTGGGGCAGCGAGGGATGGGGGTCGACCGACGCGGCCCGGGCGCAGGCGCACTATGACCAGCTGGCAGGGCTCTCGGCGAAAAAGGCGCAGGTCCGCATCGTCGAACTGCTGACAGCCAGCGGTGACTTGCAGGGCGAGCCCCGACCGATTACCCACGCGGTCAAGTTCTTCGAGAAGGGGGATCGCCCACTCGAGATCATCACCAGCCGGCAGTGGTTCATTCGCACGCTCGCCTTCCGGGAATCGCTGCTGGCGCGGGGCCGCGAGCTGCAGTGGCACCCCGAATACATGCGGTCGAGGTTCGAAAACTGGGTGAACGGTCTGAACGGCGACTGGTGCATCAGCCGCCAGCGGTTCTTCGGCGTGCCCTTCCCGGTCTGGTATCCGGTACGCGATGACGGAGCCGTCGACTATGCGCATCCGCTGGTACCGGACGAGTCACAGCTGCCGATGGACCCGTCGACAGATGTGCCCCACGGGTACACGGCCGAGCAGCGCGGTGTGCCCGGCGGGTTTGTCGGTGACCCGGATGTGATGGATACGTGGGCCACCTCGTCGGTGACGCCGCAGATCGTGACGCGCTGGGAAGACGACGCCGAGGTGTTTGCACAGACGTTCCCGATGGACCTTCGACCACAGGCGCATGACATCATTCGCACCTGGCTGTTTTCCACGGTGCTCCGCGCGCATCTGGAAAACGATTCGCTGCCGTGGCGCCATGCCTCCATCTCCGGGTGGGTGCTCGACCCCGACCGCAAGAAGATGTCCAAGTCGAAGGGCAACGTCGTGACGCCCCTCGGGCTGCTACAGGAATACGGGTCGGACGGCGTCCGCTACTGGGCCGCCAAGGGCGGCCCCGGCGTCGACACCGCCTTCGATGTCGGCCAGATGAAGATCGGGCGCAAGCTTGCCATGAAGCTGCTGAACGTGTCGAAGTTCGTGCTGGCGGGCGAGGTGGCCGAGGGGGGCGTGACCGAGCCGCTTGACCGCGGCATGCTCATGACGCTGGCGCTGCTGGTGGACGACGTGACCGCGGAACTCGACCGCTACGAGTATGCGCGGGCCCTGCTGAAGATTGAGGGCTTCTTCTGGGACTTCTGCGACAACTATGTCGAGGCCGTCAAGTCGCGACGCTACGGTGATTTTGGTGCCGAGGCCGCGCAGTCGGCAGCGACGGCATCGCGCCTGGCTCTGTCGGTGATGCTGCGGCTGCTGGCGCCCTATCTTTCGTTTGCATGTGAAGACGTCTGGTCGTGGTGGAAGACCGGCTCAGTGCACCGGGCGGCGTGGCCGACGCGCGCGGAAATCGAGGCCGTGTCTGGCACTGATGAGTCCGCGCGTCAGGCGCATATGGCCCTGGCCGATGCCCTGGGCGCCATCCGCAAGGCCAAGACCGATCACATATTGTCGGTCGGTGCCGAGGTCGCAGACGTCGTGTGCACGGTGCCGCCGGACGCCTTTGGTCCGCTGTCGCTGGTGCAGCGAGACCTGCGCGCGGCGGTCCGTGCGGCGAGTCTCACGCTCCTGGCGGGTGAGGTGTCGGTGACGGTGACACCTCGCGCCCCTGAGGTGTGAGTCCGACAGCGTGGCCAGGGCGTCAGAGCGGGCACCAGGGCATGCCAGTGGAGTGGCTGACGGAAGACGCGCGCGTCGGCCCTGATGGGGCCGCGCTTGCCCTCTCCGGCCTCTCGGAGAGGCGCCCTGACGTACGCCTGTCGGTCGAGTGGCTCCCCGTGATCGGTTCCACCATGGATGTCCTGGCGGCGCGCGCCGAGCACGGTGCGCCGTCCGGCACGGTGGTGGGGGCCGACCGGCAGACTGCGGGCCGTGGACGACGAGGACATGTGTGGGTGTCGCCACCCAGAGCGGGCCTGTACCTGTCGTACCTGCTGAGGCCCCGAGGCGATGTCTCGCTCATCACGCTGGCCGCCGGGGTGGGCATCATGCGTGCGCTGACCGCGATGGGCGTCACGACTGCCGAGCTCAAGTGGCCCAACGACGTCATGGTGGGCCGACGCAAGCTGGCGGGCGTGCTGACCGAAGGCGCGCATCTCAATACCCTGCAATCCACGGTGATCGTCGGCGTGGGACTCAACGTGCGACGCGCGGCCTATCCGCCGGACGTCGCCGACCGTGCGGTGTCTCTCGAAGATCTTGGGTTGCCTGACGACGCCAGTGCCGGGGGCCCTCTTCTGGCTACATTGCTCGAGTCGCTGCACGATGTGTGGTGCGCACTCGACAGCGGACAACACGACATGATTCGCGAAGAGTGGAGTCGCCGGGCGCCGTCAGCCGAGGGGACGCGCGTCACCTGGGAGGACCCTTCAGGGGCGATGGAGGGTGTCACAGGCGGCATCGATGCCTCAGGCGCGTTACGGGTGCAGACGCGGGAAGGGGGCGAGTTGATCGTGAGAGGTGCCGTGCAGTGGGATGCCTTCGCCGACAGCCGCAGCACGCCGAGAGGCCGTGATGTCTGAGGTCGACCATTACTGCCGCGAGGTCGAGGCCCATTTGTGCCGCCGCAATGGCGGGCACCTGATTCGACTGGTGGGTCCCTCGTTTGACTGCGTTTACCGATGGGCCGAGCAGGGCATTCCTCTGCAGGTGGCCCAGACGGGCATCGATCGCTACGTCGACCGGCAGCAACGAAAACCGGGTCGCCGCCGCCCGGTGCGGGTGGAGTTCTGCGAGGCCGATGTGCTCGACGCCTTCGACGACTGGCGACGGGCCGTCGGCGTGGCAGGCATCGCGGCGGACCCGGCAGGAGGCCCTCCAGTCGAGGAACCGACGCCGGCACTCACACGGGGACGTCGCTCGCTGCCGGCGCATCTCGAACGACTGATGGCACGACTGACGGTACTGAGAGACAGCGACCGCCTCGGTCCGGCACTCGACGAACCGTTGCGTGCCGCGATCACGCAGCTCGATCGCATCCGCGTCGGCGCCGAACATGCGCGTGGTGACGCCAGGCAGACGGCCATCGCAGAGACCGAGACCGTGGGGCAGCAGCTCGTCGCACACTGTGATGTGGCACTCACCGATGAGGCGCGTCAGGCCGTCCGGCGCGATGCGGTCCGGTCGTTGGCTCCCTATGCGGCACGACTGAGTGCGCCCGATTACGAGGCGGCGCTCGCGGCGTCGTACCGCCAGTTGCTGCGTGATTCGCTCGGGCTTCCCGATTTCACGTTCTGAGGTGCGGATGGATCCCGGTTCCCTGGTGACACTGACAACGGAGAAGCCCGTGGCGGGTGGGTGGATGCTGGCGCGGCATGACGGCGCCATTGTCTTTGTGGCAGGGGCCCTGCCTGGCGAAGTCGTCGATGCGCGCATCAGGCGCGTGCAGAAAGGATCGGTGTGGGCCGACGTCGTAGCGGTGCGGCAGGCGT